>Ga0315273_10004133_pt1 | contig 17668 bp, 20 predicted proteins | sample YL17G02_0_MG_FD_205753 | JGI IMG/M metagenome (GOLD analysis project Ga0315273, IMG submission 205753) | Sediment microbial communities from Yellowstone Lake, YNP, Wyoming, USA - YL17G02_0 | ecosystem: Environmental > Aquatic > Freshwater > Lake > Sediment | place: USA: Wyoming | collected...
GCACTCATCTACTCCGCGCCCGTCACCGGCACCGGCAGCCTGACGGTCGAGTGCTACCACAGCAGCTCGAAGAGCTGGGTCATCGGCGTGCAGGAGTACAGCGGGGCCGACATCACCGCATCGCGGGTGGATGGGACCGCCAAGACCGGCACGGGGACGGGTACTACGGCCTCGACCGCGACCCAGACGTCGGCGGCCGGCGCGGTGTTCGTCGGGTCGTGCTCGGTGTGGTTCACGACCAATACGACGCTCGTCCCCGTCTCGGGCAACAACTTCACCGAGATATACAAGCAGGCGAACGGCGCTTCGTACATGACCGGCGGCTGCATGGACCGCATCGTCACGGGGTCCACGGCCGACATCGCGGACTGGACGCTCGGGGCGTCGGTCGCGTGGTCGGCCGTGTGCGTGATGTACAAGGAGGCCTTGGTCGGGTCGGCCAGCCTCAGCCCCTCCGCCAGCGTCTCCCCTTCCGCGAGCCCGTCGCCCACGCCCTCCCCGAGTGCGAGTCCGTCCCCGTCCCCGGGCGGAGGCGTCCAGTTCATCAGCGTCGTCGAGTCCACTTGGGCCGCGACCGCCTCACCGGTGATCACGAAGCCGGCGAGCGTGGTGGACGGCGACCTGCTGTTGCTGTTCCTCGCCACGAACACCACGGCGACCACCGCGACGCCGATCGCCGGGTGGGCACGCGTCGGCGCGGACGTGGACGCGGGCTCCACCGTCGACCTCACCACGAGCCTCTTCTGGAAGATCGCTTCGTCCGAGCCGTCGACGTGGACGATGACGAGCCTGTACGACGCGAGCGAGTCGGGGCAGGCGGTCGTCCTCTGCTACAGGTACGCGCACGCGACCACGCCGATCCACAAGCAGGCCGAGGCCGGCCTCGCCAGCGCCGGGACGTCTGTCTCGGGACCCTCGGTCACGCCGACCGTCAACGGCTGCATGATCGTGCAGTTCGTGGGCGCGGACCCGGGCACGGGAGCCTACGCGGCCACGGAGGACGCCAGCCCCGTCGCCACGGAGCGGTTCGACGCGAAGGAATCCACCGGGGGAAGCCTCGCGTACATCGCGGTGCAGGAGTACAAGCAGGCGACGGCCGCCGCGATCGCTCTCGACTACACGCTCACGTCGGACATCTACGGCTACCACCAGATCGCCATCGCGCCCCTTGGCGGGAGCCCTTCCGCCAGCCTGAGCCCTTCCGCGAGCGCGTCGCCCTCGGCGTCCGCTTCGCCTTCCGTCTCGCCCAGCGCCAGCGTCTCCCCGAGCGCGTCGCCGAGTGTGTCCCCCTCGCTCTCGCCCTCGGCGTCCGTCTCCCCGAGCATCTCCCCGAGCGCGAGCGCGTCGCCGTCACTGTCCCCGTCCGCCTCCGTCTCGCCCTCGGTCAGTCCTTCGTCCTCGATCAGCGCCTCGCCGAGCGTCGGCTCCGCCTCCGCCTCCCTCAGCCCTTCCGCGAGCACGAGTCCTTCGTCGTCGGCGTCCAAGAGCGCGAGCCCCTCCGCGAGCGCCTCGCCTTCCGCCTCCACGTCCGCCAGCCCGTCCCCGAGCCCGTCCCCGACGATCGCGTTCCCCATCCGCATCCACTCCTCGGGACGCTACTTCGAGGACGCGAACGGCTCGCCGATCTTCCTGCACTGCGACGCGGCGTGGTCGATCTCGAAGCGTCTGTCCCTCACCGACGCGACCACGTACCTCAACGACCGGAAGGCCAAGGGCTTCAACTCGATCATCTGGAGCGTCACCGACACCTACAACTCCTCGGGAAACCCCGACGGCGTTCTGACGGACGTCAACGGCAACAACCCGTTCTCCTCCGCCCTGAATCCCGTCGAGGCGTACTGGGCGCACGTCGACGAGGTCCTGCAGGCGGCGAAGGATCGGGGCTTCGTCGTCTTCTTCACCGCGACCTACCTCGGAAACGGCGACGACGCGGGCATCAGGGTCCGCCTCGCCGCCGCGTCGGACGCGGCCTGCACGACGTTCGGCGAGTTCCTCGGTCGGCGGTACGGCTCGTTCGGCAACATCATCTGGACCCACGGCGGCGACACGCCTCCGACGTCGTGGGCATCCAAGCTGCTCGCGGTGCGGACCGGGATCGACAACGTCGCCGGGAACCAGATGCACGGCGGACACTGGGGACCGGGCTTCGAGGCGGACGACTACGCCGCCGACGGCTTCACGGTCTCGTGGCTGAGCCTCTACAACTGCTACCAGTACGACGCCGAAACCCCGGTCATCCCGGCGAACGTCTACACGCACTACACCAAGGCGACCACCAAGCCCGTCTTCATGTACGAGGCGTCCTACGAGACGGACTGGGAGAGCCTCACCGCCGAGCAGGTCGCGCCGTACCCGTACCGGGCCATTCTGAGCGGAGCCTGCGGTCACAGCTTCGGCAATAACCCGATCTGGTTCTTCGGGAGCAGCTGGGCGACCGCGCTGAACAGCACGGGCTCGACGTACATGAAGTACGTCAACCTCCTGTTCAACCGCGACCGTCCGTGGTGGCGGCTGGCCCCGAGCCGCGACGGCTCGCTGCTCAAGAGCGGCAACGGCGACCCGAACACGAACGCGGGCGTGCAGGCCGCGAAGGCGAGCGACGGCACGTTCGCCATGGCGTTCTTCCCGTCGCAGCTCACCGTCGGGGTCGACCTCGGCCAGCTCGCCCCTGCCGGCGGCACGACCGTCCGCGCCGACTGGTTCAACATCCGCACGGGAGCCTTCACCTACGACGGCACCTACAGCAACAGCGGCACCCACAACTTCACGCCGCCGTCGGCCACGGTCAACTCGTGGGCGCTGGTGCTGGAGTCGGACGTCCACCCGTCCGCGAGCCCCTCGCCCACGCCGAGCCCGAGCGCGAGCGTCAGCCCGAGCGCGAGCGCGTCGCGGTCGGCCAGTCCGTCCGCGTCCGCGAGCGCATCCGTCAGCCCTTCGTCCAGCGCCTCGCCCAGCATCGGATCGCCCAGCGCGAGCGTAAGTCCCTCCGCGTCGGTCTCGCCCTCGTCGAGCGCGTCCAAGAGCGTCTCCCCGAGCGCGAGCGTGAGCCCCAGCGCATCCGCGAGCGCCTCGGTCTCTCCCTCCGCCTCAACCAGTCCATCCGCTTCCGCTTCTCCGTCGGTGTCCCCGAGCGCCTCGACGTCCCCCTCGGCGTCCGCCTCCCCGAGCGTAAGCCCCAGCGCGAGCGTGAGCCCCTCGGCCTCCATCTCGCCGTCGCTCTCCCCGAGCGCCTCCCTCTCCCCCTCGGCCAGTGTGTCCCCGAGCGTCTCCCCCTCGGCCAGCGTGTCGCCCAGCAGCAGCGCCAGTGCGAGCGTGTCCCCGTCGTCCTCCACGAGCCCCTCGTCCTCGACCTCGCCGTCCGTCTCGCCGTCTGCCTCCACGTCCCCGAGCGCGTCCACGTCGCTGTCCCTGAGCCCGTCGAGCAGCGTCAGCGCCAGCGTGAGCCCCAGCTCGTCGGCCAGCCCGAGCGTGAGCCCATCGGCCTCCGTCTCGCCGTCCGCGAGCGCCTCGGCATCGGCAAGCCCGTCAGCCAGCGTTTCTCCGAGCGCGTCCGTCTCGCCCTCCGTCAGTCCGTCGGCATCGGTGTCGCCCTCCGCCTCCGTCAGTCCGTCGCTCTCGCCCTCGTCCTCGATCAGCGCGTCCCCGAGCATCGGGTCCGCTTCCGCGAGCCTCAGCCCGTCCGCCTCGGCGTCCCCGTCCGCCTCCGCATCGGCTTCGCCGTCTCCCAGCGCGAGCGCGTCCGCCAGCGTCTCCCCGAGCGCGTCGGTCAGCCTCAGCCCTAGCCCCTCCTCTTCTGCCAGCGCGTCCGTCTCGCCTTCGGCCTCCGTCAGTCCGTCCGCATCGGCGAGCGCGTCGGCGAGTCCTTCGGCCTCCGTCTCCCCCAGTGCGTCGGCCAGCCCCTCCGTCTCCCCGAGCGCCAGCACGTCGCCCTCGGCGTCGGCTTCCCCGTCCCTCAGTCCGTCCTCAAGCGCGTCGCCGAGCGTCGGGTCCGCATCGGCCAGCCTGAGCCCTTCCGCCAGCGTCTCCCCGAGCGGGAGCGCGTCGCCCTCGATCTCGCCGTCGTCTTCCGTTTCGCCGTCCGCTTCGGCCTCGGCGTCCGTCAGCCCGTCGTCCTCGATCAGCCCTTCGGCGTCCGCGAGCGCGAGCGTCAGCCCGTCGTCCTCGATCAGTGCTTCGCCCAGTATCGGCTCCCCCAGCGCCAGCCGGAGTCCTTCGGCGTCCGTTTCCCCTTCGGCGTCGGCGTCCCCGTCCGTCTCCCCTTCCGCCTCGGTCAGTGCGAGCGCGAGCGCCTCGGCGTCGGCCTCGACGTCCGCGTCCGTCAGTCCGTCGTCTTCGGCGAGTGGGTCCGCCAGCCCCTCGGCCTCGGTCAGCGCGAGCCCTTCCGCGAGCGCGAGCGCCAGCGCGAGCGCCAGCGCGAGCGCGAGCGTCTCGCCGTCCGCATCCGTCAGCCCAAGCGGGTCCGCCTCCCTGTCGCTGTCTCCCAGCGCGTCCGCCTCCGCCTCCGCGTCGCCGTCGGCGAGCGCTTCCGGGTCGCTCTCGCCCTCGGCCAGCGCGTCGCGCTCGACCAGCCCTTCGGCCTCGGCGTCCTCGTCGCCGTCCCCGTCAGCGTCGGTCAGCCCCTCGGCCTCGTCCAGCGTCTCCCCGTCCGTCAGCCGGAGCCCGTCCCCGTCCGCGAGCCTGAGCCCGTCGGCCTCGGAGAGCGCGAGCCCGTCCCCGTCTACGATGTGGGACCCGGTGGCCCAGCCGGGAGACGCCCTGTACCGGACCACGATCGCGGAGTCGAGGACGCGGACCACGATCGCGGAGTCGAGGACGCGGACCACGATCACGCAGTCACAGACACAGGTGGTGTAAGCATGGCGACCTTCTACCTCAAGCGGCGGGACACGCGGCCCACGATGGAGGTCTACCTCCTCGACCCGGGCGGCACGGCGCACGACCTGTCCGGAGCGACGTCCGTCACGCTCCACGTCCTGCTCAACAACGGCCAGTCCTTCTCCCGCGCGATGGCGGCGGAGCCGGTGGGCGCGCTGGGGATCGTCCGCTACACGTGGCCGGTCACGGACTGGTACGGCGCGACTCCGCTGGTCGCCGGGTCGCACCGGATGGAGTACGAGGTCGTCGGCCCGGCGACGGCGCGGATGAGCTTCCCGAACGACGGCTACGACGAGCTGCGGGTCACCTCCGACATCGGACACGTGGCCATGTCCAGCCCGTCGGCCTCCCCGAGCCCGTCGGCATGAGCCGGCCCTTCTGGATCTCCGCCGGCGCGTCGCCCGACGCCGCGGCGGTCGAGCTGGCGCTGGCTACCCTCAAGGCCGCGCTGCCGCCGTCCCTGCTCGTCCTCTTCGCGCTCCACCTCGACGCGATGAAGAAGGAGCGGGCCATCGGCCACCTCGGCGCGGAGTTCCACATGCACAAGGGCGACGTTCGGAGCGCCGCGTTCCAGCGCCGGACTTCGTGGCAGCGGAGCGAGCCGATCGAGGGCCAGCGCCCGCTGATCCCGGAGCCAAAGCCTTGACAGCGGCGTAGCGCCCCCCGCAGAATCCCTCCCGGCTCGCAAGGTCACGAAAGGCCCCGACCCACCGCAAGGTGGCCGGGGCCTTTTTCGTTGAGGAGAACACGATGCCAGTCGAGTTCATGCGAGCGGCGATCACGAGCGGCGAGGAGGGGACCTTCCGCGCGGTCGCCTCCGCAGCGGACTCCGTGGCGAACGGCGAGCGCGGACCGACGCGCTTCTCGTCCTCGGCCTTCGCGGAGTCGCTGGAGCGCAGCGCCCGCTACCCCCTCCTGTGGCAGCACAAGGACGACCAGCCCGTCGGCGTCGCGCACCTGTCGATGGGCGACGAGGGGCTCGTCCTCGACGGCCAGCTCGCGCTCGAGGTCCAGCGCGCGCGCGAGGCCCGCGAGCTGATGAAGATGGGCGCGCTCGACGGCGTGTCCATCGGCTTCACCGCGCAGAAGTCGAGGATGGAGACGCACGGCGGCAAGTCGATCCGCGTGGTCGAGCAGGCCCGGCTCATGGAGGTCAGCATCGTGACCTTCCCGGCCGACCCGAACGCCCGCGTCCTCACGGTCCACCGCGAGGGCGAGCACGAGAACATCGCCGAGTGGCTGGCCGAGGCGGACGTCGCGCTCCTCGACGGGAAGGCGGACGTCGAGGCGCACGCGGGCCGCCAGTTCTCCGAGGGCAACCTGACCAAGCTGCGGGCCGCGCTGGGCACGCTGGTCGACCTCGTGGAGAAGGTGGACCCGGGCCACATCGCCGCCATCGGCCGCCGCGCCGCGCAGTCGATGAAGAAGTCGTTCCTGCTCATGCCCAAGAAGGGCGGGGCGCGAGCGAAGTGCGCGGCCGCGATCCGCAACGAGCGCCTGCGCCTCATGGACATGCACGCGCTGGGCGTCGAGGGCGTGCCGCTGCTCAAGACCGAGTTCGAGCCGTACCCGGAGCAGGAGATCGAGCCGGAGCGCGCCCTGATGAACGCGCTCCAGTCCGCGATGGGCTTCCCCGAGGAGGCTCGCAAGATCCTGTGCGTCGAGATCGTCAAGCAGTACCTCGTCGCGTCAGGAGACGCGGAGGGCGTGGACGAAGAGGACGCGGCCCCCGCCGGCCGCGAAGGCGCGACCGAGGACGGCAGCGCCGAAGTGACCGACGGAGACGGCAAGAAGTAGGGGCGGCCTGCGGGTCGCATTTGAGGAGGAAACCAGATGAGCCTTCAGACCGCACTCAAGGAGACGCGCGAGCGTCTCGGCACCGTCCAGACGCAGGCCCGCGAGATCGGGCTGGCCCTCACCGAGGCCGAGCTCAAGGGCGACGCCGCCGTCGCCGCCACGAAGAAGGAAGCCTTCGAGAAGGCGATGAAGGACGTCGAGACCCTCATGGCCTCGGCCCAGCGCACCGAGTCGCTGATCGGGGCCGAGGCGAAGGCGAACGAGGTCGTCAACGGCCTGCCGAACGACCCCGCCGAGGCGTACCGCGACGAGGGCAAGGCCGAGCGCGGCGTCGTCAGCAAGGAGACGGCCGAGCGGTTCCAGAACGGCATCCGCGAGTGCCAGAACGCCTACTTCCGCCACGGCGAGGCGTCCCCGGAGTACGTCAGCGCCAAGACCAAGCTGGCGGCCCAGACCATGTCGCTCAAGCCCGACGAGCGGCAGGCGCTGGTCGGCAACATCGGCACCCTCGGCGGAGCCCTCGTGACGGAGGACTTCAAGTCCGAGGTCGTCAAGAACATGGCGGGCTTCTCGGTCGCGCTCTCGTCGGGCGTCCGCGTGGTCCCCTGCTCTTCAAACACGCTCGTCTTCCCGTCCATCGCGGCCGGGACCGACCCGTGGTCGACCGGCTTCTCGGGCGCGTGGCGTCCGGCCGGGAGCGTCGGAACGGACGGCACCGCGCCGGCCGTCCAGAACCAGCCGACGTTCGGCACCGAGCGCATCCCGGTCCACGAGTGGCAGCCGGACGCCATCGTGGTCGACCCCTCCCTGCTGGAGGACGCGGCCGTGCCGCTGGAGTCCATCCTGCAGGAGGCCATCGCCGAGACGCAGGCGATGGACTGGGACTACGCCTTCCTCCGCGGGAACGGCATCGGCCAGCCCCGCGGCATCCACGACTACATCGGGGCCGGCGTGACGGCCGTGAAGTCCGGGTCGGCCAGCGCCGTCACGTACAACGGGCTCATCGACCTCATGTACACCCTCCCCGCGCAGTACCGCGAGGGGTCGGTCTGGTACATGAAGTCGCTGACGTTCGGCGCGGTCCTCCAGCTCAAGGACTCCTCGCAGATGCCGATCATCTACTCGGGCAGCGTCCCGGGGACCCTCTTCGGCAAGAAGGTCTGGATGACCGAGCACATGCCGGCCATCGCCGGAGCCGCGCACCCGATCCTGTTCGGCAACCCCCGCTTCTACGTCGTCGCCTCGCGGCGCGACCTGCGCGTGCAGCGCCTCGTGGAGCGGTTCGCACCCAACGTCGCCTTCCTGCCCACCGCCCGGGTCGGGGGCGGCCTCGTGCGCCCGGTCGCGTTCGTGGCGCAGAGCATCGCTTCGTAGTTCCCTCCGCCCGGCGCGCGGGTAGCGGGTCCGACACCGCGCGCCGGGCCTCACCAAGTCGGACCCTGACACTCGCTGACGCCGACCTCATGGCCCGCCCAGCGACTCGAAAGGTCCGAATCTCATGGCACAGCCTCCCGCTTCCGGTTCCTCGGTCAACCGCGACCTCGGCTTCAAGGTCCGCTCCCTCCCCACCATCCCGGCGAACATCGCCAACGACACCACCGACGGCACGGGCCTCGCCATCGACCTCAAGGGCTACGAGGGCGCAACGGTGGGGGTCTACTGCGGCGTCTCGGGTGACACCCTCTCCGGCTCCGTCAAGTTCATCGCGTCCGTGCAGGACTCGGCGAACGGGACCACCGGCTGGGCCGACCTCGCCGCGACGAAGATGCGGATCACCAAGTACCTCGACTACAGCGGCTCGGTGACGATCACCGAGAACAGCGCGATGGAGATCGTGGACGCCGCCGCCGAGGACGACGTCTACTACGAGGTGACCATCCTCCCGGGCGCCGGCGTCTCACGGTTCGTCCGCGCGATCGTCACCATGACCGGCACCCACACGAACGGGACGCCGATCTGCGCGTGGGTCAATCGCGGCTTCCCGCGCGTCGAGATCGCGGCCAAGTCGTAGTCCTTCCCCGGGGGGGGCGGGGCCTGCGCCTCGCCCCCTTTTTCGAGGGCTTAGATGGCGACCTACGACGCCGTGACCATGGACGAGGCCCGCGACAGCCTCGGTATCGTCGGCTTCGCCGAGGACGAGGCCCTCCAGCGGCTCGTCTCCGCGCTGACGCTGGAGATCGAGCGCCGGCTCGGGACGCAGTTCGTCCAGCGGTCCCTCGTCGAGTACCACGAGGGCGGAGGCAAGCACATCTACCTCGGCCGCGCCCCCATCGTCTCCGTCGCCTCCATCGTCGACCCGGCCGGCAGCGTCGTGGCGGCCGACCAGTTCGTCATTCGGCAGCAGCGGTGGCTGGAGCACTGGGGCCGCTTCTACAACGCCTACACCTCGGCGGGCCAGCCCACGGACTGGACCGTCACCTACACCGCCGGCTGGTTCGCCACGACGGCCGCCGTCTCCCCCGACGTGAAGGCCGAGATCCTCCGCGCCGTCGCCGGGATGCGCGAGGCCCCGGCGGCCGGGGTCGCCTCCGTCGGCGTGGGCGACCTGTCGATCTCGTACTCCGGCCGCTACTCCGGCGAGGTGCCGACCACGCCGGTCGTGGACGGGGCCGTCGCCGCGCTCCACGCCTTCCGGGGAGTGCTGCTGTGAGCCTCCCTTCCGCGATCCTCACCAACATGCGGGATACGGTGACAGTGACGCTCGCCGGCGCGACCGACGCCTACAACGCCGTCACCCCGGGGGCGTCCGTCTCGGCTCGCGCTCGCGTGACGTACTCGCGCACCTCGGTCGCCAGCACGAGGGGCGACGAGGCGGTCACCGGACTGACGGTGTACATGGAGGACGTCGCCGGCCTCACCGCCGACGCGACGCTCACCCTGCCGGACGGCAAGACCTACCCGGTCAAGTCGTTCACCCGCCCCGCGTGGCCCGACGGCTCGCGCCACCTAAGAGTGCAGCTCTGATGGCCCGCGGAGTCCCCGACGCCTCGCGCCTCTTCCAAGGCGGCGGCACGACCAAGCCCGCGTCGTGGGGCAAGCGGTTCCCCGGGCGCGGCGGGGACACCGGCTCGGGCGCGTTCTGGATTCGCGCGGACAACCTCAACAGCTTCATGCGGCTCATGGAGGAGGACTTCCGGGAGGCCGTCAACGAGGCCGCCGAGGAGCTGGAGCGCTCCCTGCGCCGCCGCGTGCTTGAGCCGTCGCTGCGCCTGTGCCCCATCGACACGGGGGCGCTTCGCGCGAGCGCATGGGTGGACGCGCACGTGGTCGCGGGCGGGAGAATCGTGGGCGCGGTCGGGTACGACACCGACTACGCCGTGTTCGTCCACGAGGTGCCGGCGAGCCACGCCAGCCCGACCCAGTGGAAGTTCCTCGAACAGCCCTTCTCCGAGAACGTGGGCATGGTCGCGGAGGACGTCCTCGCGGCGGTGCGGAGGGCGCTCGACTGATGATGCTCGACGAGGTCGGCGCGTACCTCGAAGCGCAGTCGGTGGGCACGGTGAAGACCGCGTCGAACGACCCCGCGTGGCCGATCCAGAAGGGCGGGCTCTACCCGGGCACCGCCGCGCACCCAGACGACGCCATCGGACTCTTGGAGGGGCCGGGTGAAGGACCGATCCGCCAGATGGACGCGACGGTGGGCGCCGTGGCTGCGGAAGCGCCCTCGCTCGTCCTCAACCTCCGCAGCGCGACCTACTCCGCCGGCCGCACGAAGGCCGAGGCGGTATGGCGCAAACTGCACAACTACAGCGGCACCCTGAGCGGCGTGCGCTACCTGCTGATCGAGGCGAGGCAACAGCCGTTCCCGGTGGGCCGCGACGACAAGGACCGCTGGATCTTCGGGTGCAACTTCGACGTGACGAAGGAGCAGTCGTGAGCCAGCTCCAGCTCCGCGCGATCCGGGCCACGCTCGCGGCGCTCGTCGCGCAGGTGGACGCGCTCGAACGCGGCGAGGCCGCGCCCGCTCCGGCGTGCGATCACCCGGAGCAGGACAGGGACACGAGGGTCGCCACGTTCGGCGAGCCGGGCCGTTGGCAGTGCCGGCGGTGCGGAGTAATCGGCGGCGAGAAGGCCGCGGCAGAGGAGCAGGCACATGGCGGTTGAAAAGTTCTGGGACGCCGGGATCTTCTACGACGGGCGGAACTACACCGGGCAGACCAACAAGGTCACGGTGAGCCGCAAGGTCTCGATGCTCGACACGTCGGTCTTCGGGATCGAGACGAAGATCAACCTGCCGGGGCAGGACGAGGCGGACATCTCCGTCAGCGGGTGGTGGTACGCGCAGGACACCGTCGGGACCAACGCGCCCGACCCGGTCCTGTTCAACGCGATGGGCGGGGCCGGCGCGCCGCTGCTCGTCTACCCGAAGAACGCGGACCTCGGCGTCGCGTACTTCTACCCGGCCGTCGAGGGCACTTTCAACTTCTTCGGCGCGTTCGGCGAGCTGGCCCCGTTCAACGCGGAGTTCCACTACGCCCAGCAGCTCGGGACCACGCGCGTGCCACAGTGCCGCGGCTACCTCGGCCTCCAGCCCACCGCGCGCGTCGGCGCGACCGGCAACGGCAGCAACCAGCTGCTGACCACGATCTCCGCGACGGACTGGCTGGTCTTCACGGTCCACCTGATCTCGACCGACGCGACGAACGTCGTATTCGAGCTGGAGTCCGACGACGCGGCCGGCTTCTCCACGCCCGTCTCGCGTATGACTACGGGCGCGCTGACGGCGACCGGCCAGAGCTACATCGGGACGCTGCAGGGGCCGATCGCGACGGACACGTACTTCCGGGTCAAGTGGACCCGGACGGGCGGAACCACGTTCACCGCCGTGGCGGCCTTCGGAGAGACGGCTCTCCCGTAGGGCAACGGCGCATAGAGGAAGGAGAAGGAAGCCATGGCGGTCACCAAGTTCTACGACGCATACGTCTACCTCGCGGGGACGGGCACGCCCCCGACGGCCGGCGGCACCGCGCTGCCCCACGTCCACAGCATCACGATCAACCGCAGCGCCGATATGCTCGACATCTCGGAGATGGGCGTCACCACGAAGATCAACATGGCCGGGCTGGCCGAGTGGTCGCTCGACGTGGAGTGCCTCAACGACTTCGCCGGCACCACGCAGGTGGACTCGATCCTCGGGACCATCTACGCCAATCAGGCGACCGGCTCGGCCCCGTCGATCAACGTCTACGTCAAGCCGTCGTCGGGCGCGGTCGGCTCGGGCAACCCGTGCTTCTACGGCTCCTCCGTGCTGGAGTCCTACAACCCCATCGACGGGGGCGTGGGCGACGCCATCATGGTGAAGGCCGCGTTCAAGTGCGCGGGCAACCTGAACCGCGCGACCGCGTAAACGACTTCCCCCGTTCCCCGGGGCAAGCGGACAAAGAGGGAGCGGCAACGTAGGGGCCGCCGGAGCGGGACGGGGCAAGCCCGCTCATTGACCTCGCCTAGACGGCGAGAAGGAGACGACGATGCGCGAAGCGTTCGAGCTGAAGATGAAGGACGGCAGCACCCTCTCGCTGAAGTACTCGTTCAAGGCCATCCGCTTCTTCGAGAAGCTGACCGGCCAGCACTTCTTCGGCGACTCCGCGAGCGGCCGGATCGGCGCGGACTACCTCGCGGCCGGGATCGCGGCGGGCCTGCACTGGAAGAACCCCTCGATCAAGCTGGACGACGTGGACTCGATCATCGAGCGCCACATGGACGCGGGCGGCGACCTCCCCGCGCTGATCGAGGGCCTCATGGACGCGCTCAAGAAGTCGGGCGTCCTGCGCGGCGAGGCGACGGCCGAGGAGGCCGTCCCCGAGCGCCCTACTCAGCCGGCCATCGCTTTCGAGCGGTAGAGGAGCCGAGTGTCCTCGCGCGAGACACCGACCGGGCTTGGGCCGTCGCCGTCGGCCGGCTCGGTGTCTCGTGGCGCGAGTTCGAGCGGATGTCCCCGGTCGAACTGGCGTGGCGGCTGTGGGGCGACAGGCGGCGGCGCAACGCCGCGCTCCGCGACCTCGCGTGGGCGGTCTCGATGATGGTCGGCGTCCACGTATCCCGCGCGGACTCCCACAAGGTCAGCCCCGACCGCCTCTTCATGCAGGTGGCCGGTGGCGGCAACCTTGACGAGGACGAGGTGACCACGTGATCAAGCAGCTCGACGTCGGCCTCGGGATCAACACCGCGCCCTTCGAGGCGGGGCTGTCGAAGGCCGGCGGGATGTTCGGCGCGTTCACCGCCGCGCAGGCCGCGAAGCTCGCCGCCCTCAACAAGGAGATGGCGGCCATCGGCGGGTCCGTCAAGGGCCTGCAGGGCTTCGACATGTTCGGGAAGTCCATCGACGGCGCGAACGCCAAACTGTCGAAGACGCCCTTCATCCTCAAGGGCGTCCAGAGCGCGGCGATGGGCGCGACGGCGGTCCTCGGCGGGATCTTCGGGATCGGGATCGCGGAGGCGATCAAGTTCGAGTCGGCCATGACGAAGGTCCGCGCGCTGACCACGTCGTCGGCCGAAGACCTTGAGCTGTACGCGAAGTCGATCAAGCAGATCGGGATTGAGACGGGGACCGGCCCGGAGAAGCTCGCGGAGTCTCTCTATTACGTGGCGTCGGCCGGGATCACGGGAGCGAAGGGACTCGACGTCGTCAAGTTCTCCGCGATGGGCGCGCAGATGGGGATGGGCGAGGCCAGCCAGATCGGCAAGCTGCTCTCCGCCACAATAAACGCCTTCCCGAACTCCGCCATGACGGCGGAGAAGTCGTTCGACCTCCTCTCTCAGACGGTGCGGTACGGCGCGGCCGGCGCGGCGGACTACGCTGGCGTCCTCGGCAACGTCCTCGCCATCGCGGAGTCCACCGGCCAGTCGCTGGAGCAGGTGTACGCGGCGGTCGCCACGTACACGCGCACGGGCCAGTCGGCAGGACAGGCCACCACCGCGCTGCGCCAGATCCTCGTGGGGATCAACGCGCCGTCGAGGATGGCGGCGGACGCGTTCAAGCTGCTCGCGGCCAAGGGCTACGACATCAAGAAGACCCTCTCGGAGCAGGGCGTCAACGCCGCGCTGATGCAGCTGCACCAAGCGGTGGGCAAGAACGCCGAGGCGTACCGCGTGCTGTTCCCCAGCGTCGAGGCGATGAACATGGCCCTCGCGCTCGGGGGCACGCAGGCGAAGTCGTACGGCGAAGCCCTCTCCGGGATCTCGAAGTCGGCCGGTTCCGGTTCCGCCGCGTTCGCCGAGTACCAGAAGACCACCGGCTACCAGATGCAGCAGCTCAAGGTGGAGATGCAGGTGGCGTTCGAGGACATCGGCGCGGCGGCGATGCCGATGTTCCGGTCGCTGCTCCCCACCTTCCGAGAGCTCGGCCTGACCATCCTCCACGTGGTCGGCTCGTTCGCGAAGCTGCCGCAGCCGGTCCAGATGGCGGTCCTCGGCTTCGTCGCCACAGCTGGGCCGCTGGCGAAGCTCGTCGGCGGGCTGGGCCAGCTCGCGCCGGCCGCGACGGCCGTGGGCGGAGGACTCGCGAAGCTCGGCCCTCCGCTCCTCGGCGCAGCCACGTCGTTCGGCGCGGTGGTCACCAACGCCGGGCGTGCGGCGGTGGGCCTGCCCGCGCTGATCGCGCCGACCCTCGCCACGCAGGCCGCGTTCTTCAGCCTGCAGGGCACGCTGATCGCGGCGGCATCCGCGCTCGGGACGGCCGCCGCCGCGCTGGCCGTGTTCTACGTCGCGTATCAGGCGACCTCCGCGCTGATGAGCGTGCAGGTCGGCGGCAAGGCGCTCTCGGACTGGACGGGCGACGCGCTGTCGCTCGTCACCGGGATGCAGCTGGTCAACAAGGTGGCGGAGCAGGGCCAGCAGGTGATGGGGACGTGGACGTTCGAGGAGCAGCGAGTCTACAAGGCGCACGTCGAGCGGATGAAGGGTCTTCAGGCGATCACCGCGGAGCAGTGGGAGGCCACGCGCAAGGCGGCGGTCGAGAACGTCGCGGCCTTGAACGCCATCGGCTTCGGCGTGAACGTCGGGTCCGCTCTCGGCAAGAGCGCCGTCCCGGGCGCGGACCTCGACGCGTTCGGCGGCGGGTTCTCGATGGTCCCGAAGAAGCCGGCCGCCGCGTTCAGCATGACCACGCCGATAGCGGGCGCGGCCGGGGCGGATGTCGCCGGCCTCGGCGGCGGCGAGGGCGACCCTGCGAAGATGAGCGAGCCGATCCGCCTCTCGCGCGACATGATCAAGGAGTGGCGGAAGGAAGGCGTCGGCGCGAAGAAGACCGCCGAGGAGTGGAAGAAGGCCATCGCCGACCTCTCTGGCGCGACGGCCGCGACCGAGATGGACGCGCTGCGCCAGCAGGTGGTCGCGCTGGGCGGCGTGTCGAACGTCAAGAACGTCGAGTCTCTGGTCAAGCAGATCGAGAAGCTCGCGGACGAGGGCGCGACGATCCCGAAGGAGCTGATCCCGGCGCTGGTCGCGGATCAGGCGCGGAAGTCCGCCGAGGCGATGGCCGCGTTCGGCAAGAGCATCTACACCGCTGGCACCGAGGCGGAGAAGGTGGACTTCGAGGCCATCGCGAACTCGATGATGCCGTGGCTCGCGTCGCTGGACCTGCTCGGCCCGTCCACCGAAGAGGTGACGCGCCAGTTCGGCAACCTCAAGACCGTGCTCGACCTCGGCGGCGGGATCGGCAAGACCTCCGACGTTGGCCTGAAGAACATGATCGCGGAGATGGAGAAGCTCGGCGACACGGGCAAGCTGACGGGCGAGCAGTGGTCGCTCCTCGGCGACCTCTACACCGAGGCGCTCGGCCGCGGGCTGCTGGGCACGCAGGAGGCGACGAAGGCCGCGTTCGAGTGGGGCGTCGCGCTCCAAGGCGTCGCGCTCATGGCCGGGGCCATCGGCGGGAGCTTCGGCGACACGATGAAGGTGGTCGGCAACATCGGCGAGTCGTTCAAGGGCTACAAGGACATGACCGGCACGCAGAAGTTCGGCGCTATCGCCGGCGGCGTCGGGTCCATCGGCGGTCTGATCGGCGCGAAGAACCGGAAGACGGGCGGGGCGCTCCAAGGCGCGGCCGGCGGCGCGATGGCGGGCGCGGCGATTGGCAGCATCGTCCCCGGCATCGGCACGGTCGTCGGCGGCGTCGTGGGCGGTGTCGCTGGGGCCGTCGGCGGATTCCTCGGCGGACGCAAGAAGGAGAAGGAGGAGAAGGCGGCGAAGCTGGCCGAGGAGAAGAAGCTCTACGAGGACCTGACGAAGTCGATGGAGTCGCAGTACGGCTCGATCCTCAAGGCCCGCAACGCGGCGAGGCTCTACGGCATCGACATCAAGGCCGCGATGGACCCGAAGAACCCGAAGGCGCTCGAGGCCGCGCTCAAGGATCTGGAGAAGAAGCAGAAGGGAATGCAGACCGCGATGGCCGGCGCGGCCGGGCTCGCCGCGTACAAGCCCACCTCCGACGCGGGCGCGCAGGCGCAGGGCGCACTCTTCGGCTCCGTGTTCTGGGCGGCCGTCAAGACCGAGGGCCTCACCGCCGCAGCGTCCGCGCTCGGCGAGCCGTTCGAGAAGATGTGGGAGGGCGCGAGCGCGTCCATGCAGACGATGCTCGCGCCGATCCGCCAGCAGCTCGACCTCGCGAAGAATGAGTCCTTCGCGGCGGCGGCCGAGGGCGCGAACGCCCTGTCGCAGATCCTCTCCGGCCTCGCGGACGCGGGCGTCGTCTCCATCGGCGACCTCGCGAACGCCTCGACGCTGGCGACCGACCAGTACAATCAGGCGCTCGCGGCGGCGCAGGAGCAGGGCCTCGCCCCGGCGGCGGCGCAGGAGGCGGCGATCCGCGCGGTCGGCCCGGCCGTCGCGGAGCTGATCGCCCAGTACGACGCGCTCGGCATCCCGCTCGACGAGAACCTCCAGAAGCTCAAGGACACCGCTTCGGCGAGCGGCGTCATGTTCCCCGAGGAACCGATGGTCCGCGCGGCCGAGGCGATGGAGCGCGTGGCCGCGGCGCTGGAGAAGTCGTTCGGCCTCTCCACTGGGCTCGCCGACAACGTGGACCGCATCGGCCGGGGGCGCATCCCGGGGTCGAGCGACACCGGCAACAACAACAGGAACGCCGACGCGTCCTTCGCGTCCGGCACCCGCGGCCCCGTGGTCGTCCAGCGCGACATGCTCGCGCAGATTCACGCGGGCGAGGGCCTCATGGTCATCCCGAAGAACGAGATGCCCACGAGCGGGATCGGCTACGGCTCCTTCGCGAGGGGCGTGTACGACGACGACTACGATCCGCGCGGCCGGGGCGGCCCCGACCCATCCAGTAGCGGCGAGTACGCGCCGTCGCCGGGCGGCGACGCGTCCTCCGGCACGGCGAGCGCCATGGACGCGCTGGTGGAGCAGGTCAAGGCGCTGGCCGAGGCGGTCGCGGAGCGGGGCACGCCGGTCACCATCGAGAATCCCGTCTCGGTGCAGATCGTGGACCAGAGCGCGGTCAAGACCGTCGAGGGCCAGCGCGCGTTCGGCAAGTTCGTCGTCTCGGAGGTGGAGCGGGCGCTCGATCAGAACAGCCGGGGGCTGACCACGAAGATCGAGGACATCGCCCGGCGGGCGGCGAGGTAGGCCGTGGGACTCCTCTCGGCGAACATGCTCGCGGAGCTGAAGCGGCCGGACCCGCAGGCCTTCTTCCGGCTGCTGATCTACGTCAACACGACGTGGTACCGCTTCTCCGACGTCGGTCTCAACTACGCGACGGCGCACGACCCGAGGGTCCTGTCGTGGGGCGGCGGGCCAGCGCGGGGAGTCACCCTCCGCAACTGCTCGCTGGAGCTGACCAACTTCGAGGTGATGCTGAACGACACCGACCAAGTCCTCACGACGCTGCTGGAGGGAGCGGACAGGCGATACGTCCGTGGCGCGACAGCGCTCGTGCAGCTCGCATCCCCGCGCGTTGCGGACACGGACTGGCTGACGCTCTACTCGGGCCGCGTGGACACCTACGGCCAGTCGTCCAAGCTGACGTGGACGCTCCAGCTCT
>Ga0315273_10004134_pt1 | contig 17668 bp, 12 predicted proteins | sample YL17G02_0_MG_FD_205753 | JGI IMG/M metagenome (GOLD analysis project Ga0315273, IMG submission 205753) | Sediment microbial communities from Yellowstone Lake, YNP, Wyoming, USA - YL17G02_0 | ecosystem: Environmental > Aquatic > Freshwater > Lake > Sediment | place: USA: Wyoming | collected...
CCGCAGCGCGGAGCTGCTGCTGCGGGCCGCCAGGCTGAAGATCAACCGCCCGGAGGAGGTGCTCTTCGTTCTCGGCAATCACGACGTCGCCCACGTGGGTGGCGGCGAGATAACCAAGGACGGGTGCAGCGCCTGCCAGGCATTCGCAGCCGGGGCGGAGGGGGCCTTCGGCCAGGAGGCTCCCGACGTCCTGGAGGCGGTGGAGGAGCTGATACGGTCCTTGCCCCTGGCGGTGCAATGTCCCAACGGGGCGTTGATCTCGCATTCGGTCCCGTCTCCAGGCCGGATGGCCGCGGCGGGGACGGAGGTGCTCCGGCGCCCGTATGTCGAGGCGGATTTCCGGCGCGGCGGGCCGGCGTACGAGTGGACCTGGGGGCGCGGACAGAAGCCCGAGCAACTGGACCAATTGGCCGCGGAACTGGGGGTGGAACTTTTCGTCCTGGGACACCGGCACGTTGCCTCCGGCTGCGAGGTCATTTCGCCCCGCGCGGTGGTGCTGGCCAGCGATCATGACCACGGGCGGCTGGCGTCTTTTGCCTCCGAGGTCCCCGTGACGGCCGAGGCGATCTGCCAGGCCTCCGTGCCGTTGGCCGGCATCGAATGATTTCCCCGGCGGCGGGGATCAGCCGGCCAGTTCGCGTCCATCCAAGCCCTTGGGGTGTAATCGCCCCCAGGGGCAGATATAATAAAGCCACCATGGCTGCGGCGAAACTTCCGCTGTTCGACCCGCTCCAACCGGCGCAGGCCGGCGAGGCCCGCAATGACGGCCAGCCTCTTGATGTGGGCACACGCAATACGGGTGATAAGGCCGCCAAGTCAGAGGAACCCGGCAATGGCGGTCAGCCTCTTCCTATGGGCATAGGCGCGACTGCTGCCAAAAAAAGCAGACGGCGCAAGAAGTCGCCAGTCGGTTCCGACATAACCGCCGCGATCACAGGCAGTCCTTCCGACCGCCAGGGGGGGGAGGCCTCTCCGCCGGTCCCGCCGCCTGCGCCGGCCAAGATGCTGAGCGTCTCGGCGCTGATCGCGCGGGTGAGGGTCGCGCTGGCGGATGCCTTTCCCCAGCGGGTGACCGTGGTGGGGGAGGTCAGCAACTTCAAGCTGCATTCCTCCGGCCACATGTACTTCCGCCTGAAGGATGCGGAGGCAGCCATCGACGCGGCCATGTTTCGCCAGCACGCCTCGCGACTGAAGTTCTCGCCCGTCGACGGCCTGGAGGTGGTCGTCCAGGGCCGCGTGGACGTCTATGATCCGCGCGGACAGCTCCAGTTGTACGTGGAGCAGATGACCCCCCGGGGCGCCGGGGCGCTGGAGCTGGCGTTCCGCCAACTCTGCGAAAAGCTCCAGTGCGAGGGCCTCTTCGACCCGGCGGCCAAGAAGCCGCTGCCGCGATTTCCCCGCGCGGTGGGCATCGTGACCAGTCCCACCGGCGCCGCCATCCGCGACATCTGCCGGACGTTGCGGCGGCGCTGGCCTGCGGTGCGGGCGTACCTGTTTCCGGTTCTGGTTCAGGGCGATGGGGCGGCCGAATCGATCGCCGAGGGCATCAGTCTTCTGGACGCCAACGCCGCGAAGTTTGGCATCGACACCGTGATCGTTGCCCGCGGCGGGGGGAGCCTGGAGGATCTGTGGGCTTTCAACGAGGAGATCGTCGCCCGGGCCATCCACGCCGCGGTGACACCGATCGTCACCGGCATCGGCCATGAGATCGACGTGACCATCGCCGACATGGTTGCCGACGTGCGTGCGGCCACACCGACGGCGGCTGCGGAACTGGCCGTCCCGGACGCGGCGGACGTCTGGCGGCGCCTCGAGGCGATGGGCGCCGGGTTGCGCCGCTGGGCGACGGAGCTGTTGGCCGCGTCGTCGGCCGCATTGCGTACCGTGCTTCGCAGCGCCTTGTTTCGTGATCCCACTTCCGGGCTGAGGATACGGCATCAGCGATTGGATGAGTTATCCCATCGGTTGCGGGCCGAGGCGAACCGGTCGGTATCGCTGGCCAGGCGGCGGCTTGAACCTATGGGCGGGAGACTGGCTTCCCTTCATCCGGCCCGACTGGCCGAGGCGGCCAGAGGACGGATGGACCGCCTGGCCGCCCGGCTGGCCTGGGCCTTGGGTGGGCGCAACAAGCGGGCCGGGGACCTCCTGGCCGTCTGGCAGGGGCGCCTGCTGGCGGCGCATCCGGCGCATCATATGCGACTGGCCGCGCAGAGGTTGACCGCCGCCCAGCGCCAGTTGGAGGCGCTGAGCTATCGCGGCGTCCTGCGCCGGGGGTTCAGTGTCACTCGCGGGCGGGACGGGACCATCCTCCGTTCCACGGGCGACGTGACGCATGGAGATTGGATCGACACGGAGCTGACCGACGGGCGGATCCAAAGCCGTGTCGGAAAACCCGACGAGGCGACGGGCGACCGTCCCGGCCAGGCCGATCGCGCCTGACAGCCGGCCGACGGGCCGCCGGGAGAACCGAAATGGAACAGGAAAAGCTGACGTTCGAGGAGGCCCTCGGCAGGCTGGAGAAAATCGTCTCCCAGATCGAGACCGGCAAGGTCTCCCTGGACCAGTCCATCGAGAAATACGCCGAGGGCGTGGCGCTCATCAAGCAGTGCCGCTCGATCTTGGAGTCGGCCGAGAAGAAGATCCAGCTCCTGGCCAAGGACCAGGGCATGGCCCTGGAGGTTTCCGGCGAGCTGGAGGACGCCCCGGAGCCGTGATCCGCCGTTCCCCGCGTCCTTTGCGCCAGGGGACCGCCGGTGAGTTTGGCCTTGTCATTGCCCCGGCGGGTCAGCAGAATAGCATCGGTGACCCGGCAGGTGATGGGAGCCTACACATGAGCCTTCTGAAACGGCTAGGCATTCATAGCGCTGTCTTGTCCTTCTTGGAGATCGCTCTGTTCTTCCTGGTGATAACCGGGCTTTACTTCGGGCTGCTGTCCAGCCTCTACGCCGTTGTGGCCGGGGCCGCCGGCAAGGTGAGCGCCTCGATGGTCTTTGTGCCTCTGGCGCCATCCAACCTGGGCAATTGGGCGGGTATCTTGCCGGCTTGGATGTGGATACTGGAGGGCCTGGGATACCTGCTGCTGATTACGATCTATTGGTCCCCGGGCGAGGCGGAGGTTGATGAAAGCGAGCTTCGCGGTTTCGTGATGTTTGTGGTGACGGCGCTGGTGGCCTTGGCGGTCTGGCTCCAGGCGCACGGCTGGCTTTCGCAGTTGGCGGGCGTGTTCTGGAACATCGTCACCACCTCGGGTGGACGGAAATGAGGGCCTCGGGACCCATCAGCCATCCGGCGACACCATGATTGTCGATTGCCACACGCACATATGGGACCAGATCGGTCAGCTCGGCGCCGGCGCCGAGGCGCATCTTCGCCGCCAGGGCCTTCGCCAGGGCGTCTCGGCTGCCCCGGCCGACCACAACCTGGCCCAGCGGTGCGTGGACGCCTCCTTGGTGTTTGCCTTCCGCTGCGCGGCCAACGGGGCGTGCGTGCCCAATGAGTTCGTCGCCCGGTACGTTTCCGGCAGCGGGGGCAGGGTGCTGGGAGTGGCGGCGGTGGACCCCACCGAAGACGACGCCGCCTCCCAGGCCGCGGAGTGGCTGGATCGCCGGGAGTTCTGCGGTCTGACGGTCAGCCCCGCCGTCGCGGGCTTTCATCCCGCCGACAGCCGTGCGATGCGGGTCTACCAGGTCGCCGCGGAACGGGGCAAGCCTGTTTTCTTCTGCCAGGGCGGACCTTGGCCTATCGGAGGCAGGCTGGAGTACGCCAGACCGTCGCTGCTGGACGAGGTCGCCCTGGAGTTTCCCGATCTGCGAGTGGTGATCTCCTCGCTGGGTTATCCCTGGGTGGAGGAGTGCCTGATGCTGCTGGCCAACCGTCCCAACGTCTGGGCGGACCTGGCGGGGCTGCTTCGCCGTCCGTGGCAGGCGTACAACGCGCTGGTGCCGGCGCATCAGTTCGGCGTGACGGACAAGCTATTGTTCGCCAGCGACTTCCCCTTCTCCACGCCCGCCGAGGCCATCGAGGGCATCTACCGCCTCGCCGAAGTGACCCAGGGAACCAACCTTCCCACCGTGCCGCGCGAGGCGCTGCGGTCCATCGTGGAGCGGGATGCGGTGGCGGCGCTGGGGTTGGCTGGTTCCAACCGCACCGCCGAATCCGGCGGGAAGGAAAAGGAAGAAGACTCGGGTTTGTGAATCGCGTCAATGGAGCAGGTTCCATGAAGATATGTCTTGCGATATGGGGGCTGGCGGCCGCGTTGGCAGCCCTGGGCGGATGCGAAAGAAAGTCGGCCGACCGCCCGGACTCCTTCGACCCCAAGCTCGACTCCCTGTCGGCCGCGGGGGAGGGGCGGCTGGATCCGGGGCTTCTGGCCGACCAGGAGCAGATTGCCAAAGGCTCCTCCAAACGCCGCGGCGCGACTGCAACCGACTCCGTTGCCGCCGCCAAAGAGACCCTGACCCAGATGGGCGAGGCGATGAAGGCCCAGGACTATGACAAGACCCTGGAGTTTCTGGCCCCCCAGGACGCTGCCGCCCTTAAACCGTTCTTGATGGGCCTCAAGGAACTCTCCAAGCCGGCGGAGGCTTTCCGACAACTTGTCAAGGACCGCCTGGGGATAGATCTTCCCGAAGAAAACGGATTAACGAGTTTCTGGACAGCGGTCTGTCCCTGGTCGGCCGACGAGGCGGTTTTAGAGAAGATGACCTTCGAGCAGACCGAGGGGAAGGTCACGGCCAGCACCGCCGAAGGCGGGAAGGTTACGTTGGTCGAGGCCGACGGCGCCTGGAAAGTGCAACTGGGGCTTCCTCCGGGGCTTCCGCCTGTCTTGGTCGAAATGGTTGACGTGATGAAGGTGGTCATGTCCTCCGTGGAAGCCGGGATCAACGATGGCACGATCACCAAGGATCACTTCGAGGCCAAGACACAAGAGATTTCCAGCGCGAAGATGCTTCCGGTGATGGCCAAGCTGATGGAGGTCATGGCCAAGATCAAGCCCGCCCAGCCGCCAGCCGGCGGACCCGTCGCCGCCGGGTCGGGCCGGCAGGTGGATATCTCCGCCGACTTCCCCGTGGGGCAAGCGAAGCCCGCCGAACAAGCGGTCGTCGCGGAGGTCCGGCAGTTCATCGGCGATCTGGCCTCCGCCGTCGAGGGCAAGCAGTTCGACCAGATCGTCGCCATGTACGACGGGAAAGACGGCTCGCTGGTCCGCCCCGCCATTCGGGGCAACTGGACGCTCAAGAAGAATCGGGACGCCATCGCCGCCGCCACCCGGGACGCCCAGGCCAAGGGGATCGATCTCCAGGCCGCCGGAAGGGCCTTTGACGCCGTCTCCAGCCCATCCCTCCGGGAGGCGGTCCTTGAGCCGGTCCGGCAGTCTCTGGAACTCAAGCCCTTCGCCTCCGTGGAGTGCAAGGTAGAGTACGCCGGCGACAAGGTGCTGGTCAGCGCGCCCGGCGGCAGGCTGTTGCTGGTCAAGGTCGGAGGGGAATGGAAGCGGCGGCTGCTGACAAGGGAACGGAAGGTGCTGACAGCCTTGCGAGGTCTTTATGGCGCCATCGACGACAGTTGGATGCAACTGGTGAAGGCTTTCAACGCCGGTTCGATTACTTCCCAGGCCGATCTGGATGCCCAGGCGGCCGCGCTGGCTGGCAAGTCCATCCTTCCCGCCTCCATGGCGTTGGAGATGGTTGTGGGCGCCCCCGGCGCGGGAACGCCAGCCGCCGAAGGCGCCGTCGTGCCGGTTCCCTCCTCCGCCGCCCCGGCGGCCGTCGCGGGCGAGCCGAACGCCGGAGGAGCAGTGGCGGAAGTCCGCCCCGTGGATCCGAACGCCTCAGCCGAACCAGAACAACAGTATCAACAGGATCGCGGGCCGGAAAAGGCCCGCCAGTTGAAGGACCGCCTCCTGAAACCGACCAAGCGGCTGACGGGCGGAGGTTCCTAGAATCGTTGCCAAAGGTCTTTTCGCTTTCATGGCGACGCTCGCCCATGCAGGGCGAGCGAAAAACGCCTGGAATACGGAAGCCATTATTGGCAACTGCTATAAAGGCCACGGCAGGACACTCTCTCTTGGACATTTGACGCCAGCGCCATTGCGGGCCACGGCGGTCCGCGGTCTTGGACCCGAATGCGGTGGATAATCCATCAACGAACAACGGGAGCATGATTGGAAGCCATGGTGGCCAAGGGCGCCAGGGCCAATCCGCCGGCCAGGACGAGTTGCCGCCATCCGCTTCCCTGCGGGCCTACACCCTTCGCGAGGCGCAGTATTACCTTACGGTCACCTCCTGCCGCGGATGCGGCAAGGGACCGTGGCTGATCGAGTCTCTCGCCGAGTCGGATCGTCCCGGCGAGCCGACGATCATCGCCGGGCGGTGCAAGGCATGCCAGGCCCAAGGGAACTTCGCTTTCCTCTGCGACTATCAACTACCCGGGGACGGTCCCCAGGCCGAACTCATCAATCCCACCGATCGGCCCAGCCGGATCATCGACCTGGGCCAGTGGCTGAGCCTCTTCTACCTGCTGGTGGAGTCGGCGTCGTCGGATGAGTCTCACACCGGCACGCGCAAGACGGGCTACCAGGCCGCCCTCTGCCTGGCCGAGGCGCTGAAGTTCTACGGCGACGGCGAACTGCCGCCGGAGTCGGCGTTTTTCTCCGAGACCACCGCCACGGCATATCGAAACCACCCGGAAAAGTTCGCCAGGCAGAAGTTGCGGGACATCCAGGCGAAGCTGCCCGCCCTGCACCGCATGGCCGCCCGTGTGGATCGCGACGAGCGCCAAGGGCGCAGGCGGTGGTGGCGTTTCTGGCAATAGGTGCGCCGCCATGTTACCCGAAACCGTAAGCAGCTACCTCTACCGGCACCGCGACGAGCACCTGGCGGCCCTGAAGGAACTCCTCTCGATTCCCAGCCTGGCTGCCGATCAGCCCGGTGCGGCCGAGGCTTGCCGCCAGGCGGCCGCCTGGCTGGCGGAGCGGTTGACATCGCTGGGAGCGGAGGCAACCGTCGTCTCGGCGCCGCCGAGGCCCGTGGTGACGGCCTCCTTTGGGGCGCAGGGCGACAGGCCGACGCTGCTGATATACGGGCACTACGACGTTCAGCCGCCCGAACCGCTGGAACAATGGACCTCCCCGCCGTTTGAGCCGGTGGTGCGGGATGGATGCCTCTACGCGCGCGGGGCCAGCGACGACAAGGGGCAGCTTTTCGCCCACCTGATGGCCGTCGAGGCCTGGCAACGCGCGGGCGGCGGGTTGCCGGTCAACGTCAAGTTCCTCATCGAAGGCCAGGAGGAGATCGGCTCGCCCGGTCTGGAGGACTTCCTGGCTGCCCGCCGGAAAGAGTTGGCCGCCGACGCGATCGTCATCAGCGACTCGGAGTTTTTCGCCGAGGGCCTGCCGAGCATCACCTACGGTCTTCGCGGGGTCCTGCACGTGGAACTGACCGTCCGTGGTCCCGCCCAGGACCTCCACAGCGGCATCCACGGCGGGGCGCCGGCGAATCCCATCAACGTCCTGGCCGCCATGATCGCCGAGATGCACGATGCGAGGGGAGCGGTGGCGATACCGGGTTTCTATGACGACGTGCTGGAGCTTTCCCCCCAGGAGCGGCGCGAGTGGCAAGCCCTGCCCTTCGACGAGGCAGCCTATGGCGCGTCGCTGGGGCTGGATGCGCTGGGCGGCGGCGAGGCGGGGTATCCGGTGCTGGAGCGGCGGTGGTCGCGCCCGAGCCTGGACTGCAACGGTATCGTCGGCGGATACGGCGGAAGGGGGACCAAGACCATCATCCCCGCCTCCGCCACGGTCAAGATATCCATGAGGCTGGTGTGCAACCAGGACCCCGACAGGATCATCACGGGCTTTGCAGCCTTCGTGGAGGGGCATCGCCGACCCGGCACGGCCGTGGAGTTCTCCGTGCAGTCCAAGTCCCGCCCGGTGTTGCTGAACCGCAGCAGTCCGGCGATGACCGCGGCGGTTGCGGCGATGGAGGAGGCCTTCGGGCGCCGAGCGGCGATGATTCGCTGCGGGGCCTCCGTTCCGGTGACGGAGGTATTCCAGCGCCTGGGGGGGCTGGACGCGGTGCTGATGGGCTTCGGTCTGCCGGACGACAATCTTCACGCCCCCAACGAACGTTTCCGCCTGGATCAGTTGTGGCGCGGCGCGGTGGCCTCGGCGGCGATGATGCGGTATCTCTCCGCCGGCCGGCGGTAAGGCGTCGCCATGCAGCAGGTTGGCAGCAGGTTGGCTTGACAGGGCGGGACAGGCGGCGATAATGGTCCGGCTTTCAACGCCAAAGGAGTCCGCAACGTGTATGCGATCATAGAAGACAGCGGCCAGCAGTTTCGCGTCTCCGAGGGCGACCTCTTGGACGTCGACCTCCGCGAACTGGCCGAGGATGCCAAGGAAGTGGCCTTCGACCGCGTCCTGCTGGTAAGCGGGGAGGGCGGGATAAAGGTGGGCACGCCGCTGGTGGCGGGGGCGAAGGTGCTGGCCGAGGTGGTCAATGCCAGCCTTGCCGGCCCGAAGATTCACATCTACAAGATGCGGCGCCGCAAGAACTACCGCCGCAAGACCGGCCATCGCCAACGCTATCTCCAGGTGAAGATCACCAAGATCGTCGCCTGAGGGTCTATAGCAGTTGCCAATAATGGTTTCCGTATTCGAGGCGTTTTTCGCTCGCCCTGTATGGGCGAGCGTCGCCATGAAAGCGAAAAGACTTTTGGCAACGATTCTAGGGACGTTCCAGCAGACCCCTGGCCATCGTCTCCAGGGCCTCCGCTCCGCCGGCGAGAAACGCCTCGTACCCGGCCCGCTCGCAGAGCTTTCGGATGATCCACATTCGCGCGGCGGGGTCTTTGTCGCCCGCGCGGAGGTTCCGCCGCAACCGGTCGATGGCCTGGGCGAACTCTCCAAGCCGCTGGGGCAGGGCGGCGGCCAAGCGGTCCTTGATCTCCACCGCCAGGCCCGGCGCCAGTCCGCCTGTTCCTACGGCCACCACCACGTCCCCGTCGGTTAGCGTCGCCGGCAGGAAGAAGTCGCAGTCTTCCGGTTGGTCGGCTACGTTTACCAACGCGCCGGCAGCGCGGGCGTCGGCGGCGATCCGCGAGTTAACCGCCCGGTCGTCCGTGCAGGCCAATACCAGAAACGCCCCGGCCAGCAGTTCCCGCCGGTAGGGCTGGCGCAGCACGGTCAGGGCGGCTAGGTCGGCGTCGCCGGAAATCTCCTCGGCCACCAGCGTCGCCTCCGCGCCCGCCTGGGCGAGCCGGATGGCGCGTCTGGTGCCGACTGCCCCGCCGCCGACGACCACGACGCGCTGGCCCGTGAGTTTCAGCATGATCGGATAGGTTTTCATCGCCGGTTTGCCTCCAGGCTCAACAGCCGGCCGCTTGTGGTCTGGGCGGCCGCCACGGCCTCCAGCATCGCGCGGGCCTTGTCCAGGGTCTCGCGGTATTCCGCCTGGGGGTCCGAGTCGGCCACGATGCCGCCGCCGACCTGGATGAACGCCTTGTCGCCTTCGCAAACGATCGTGCGGATGGCGATGTTCCACTCGCAATGCCCGTTTACGCCGACTGTGCCGACGCAGCCGGTGTAGACTCCGCGCGCCAGGCCCTCCAGTTCGTCGATGATCTCCATCGCGCGAATCTTGGGCGCGCCGGTTACGGAACCTCCCGGAAAGGCGGCCGCCAGAAGGTCCGCCGTGCCCACGCCGTCGCGAAGGCGGCCCTGCACCGTGCCCACCAGGTGGAAGACCGTGGGGTGTTCCTCCAGCCGCCGCGGTTCGGAAACCTGGACGCTCCCGTAGCGGCACACACGGCCAAGGTCGTTGCGCAGCAGGTCGATAATCATGGCAAGCTCGGCGTTGTCCTTGGCGCTGGCGAGCAGATCCGCAGCCGCCTCGGCGTCGGCGGCTGAATCTCCCACCCTCGGGCGGGTTCCCTTGATCGGGCGGGTCACCACCGCATCCCCGCGGGTGCGAAGGAATAGTTCCGGAGAGCTGGACAGGACCGCGCAGGTCTCCCCGGCCGAGTCAAACCGCAGGAAGGCCGCGTACCACGAGGGGTTCCGCCGCCGCAGCGCCAGGTAGATCGCCTCCGGGGCAGGCGCGCCCTCGACGGTGAATCGCTGGGAGAGGTTCACCTGAAACACGTCGCCGGCGGCAATGTAGTCCACACACCGCCGCACGGCCCGGCGGTACTGGTCGGGGGTGAAGTTGGACCGTGCCTTGGCCTGGGGCATCGCCGCGGCGTCGGGCGACAATATCCGAGGAAAAGACGGTGGACCTTGCCTCTCCGTCCCGCCGACGAGGCGGCGCAGCGCGGCGGCGCAGCGACCTGACCAATTGGGAGGTTGGTCGAACTCCAGTTCCATCAGCCGCCACCGGCGATCCAGGGCATCGTAGACCAAAATGGCGTCGTAGAAGGCCAGGCGAAGGTCAGGCAAGTGCGTGTCCCGCCTCGCCCGGCAGGGGAGGCGCTCAATGCTTCTCCCGACTTCGTAACCGACGTACCCGATCCACCCCGGTACGTGGGCGGCGGGGGGGGCGGGTTCCCGCAAAGACACGGCGCCAAACGCCGCCGCCAGTGCCTCCCAAAGTTGTCGGGGACCGCGGGCCAATACCTCCCCGCGGCGGTTGGCCAGGACGTCTTCCCGCAGCGTCAGCACCTCCACCGGTTCGGCCGCCAGGATCGTGTACCGCCCATGGACGGGATGATGCGCGGAGGATTCCAGCAAGGCCGGTTCTTCCAGCTCAAACAAGGCCTCCAGCAGCGCCTCGGGCTGGGCGTTCAACTCTAGCGCCTCGCAGCGGAGCCTTGCAGACAGCATTTTGTTTCCGTTGAACATTTCGTGCCTGTTTTCCGCGCGTCGCTCCATTCCGTCCGTTGCGTCAAGGTCGGTCCACTGAGGCGGCGTTGGGCGCCTGGGGGAAAGGCGGAAGCACCAAGGCGCCCAACTTGTCGATTTCGTAGAAGTTCCGTTCCACGGGCGCCCAGCATGACGCCTCGTTGCCCTGGGTGGCGAAGCGAACGAAGTTGGCCTTCCAGGCCCTTTGCTTAAGGACGCCTGTGGGATGGCCAAAGGACGCAAGCGGGATGGCCATTTCCACGACCCAGGCCTGCGGCTGTCTGCCCACGGCCACGGTGGCGCCGCAGGCCCACGCCTCGGCCTTGCCGGTTGCCACGACGGCGGCGATGCCTCGCTGCGCCAGCATCGCCCCGTTGGGCTTGACGACGATGTAGTAGAGGTCGGCGGGGGTCTTGGCCGCCCCCCCGGCATCCAGGATGATCTCCACCAGGTCCTCCCCGCAGGCCAGCCCGTGCGCATAGCGCACGGTGTTGCCCGCGGCGGCGGTCATGCCCGCCAGGTTCGGCTCGTCGCATCGGATACCCAGATACAGATTGGAGGAGTCGCAAAGGGCGAACGCCTGCGTTGCCCGCTTGGCGGCACTTGGCGTCTGCTCCCCGCGGCGAGGGATGCGCTGAAAATCTCCGGCTGTGTTTCCCTCCAGCATCGGCCAATCGTCCAGGGCGCCGTCGACGACGGGGGGCCGTCTGGCAGTCCCGGCCAGCAGCACGGGCACGATGACAAGGATGTTTCGAGGCTCCTGCCCGTCGATGTTCAGGGCGATGGGCAGGCGGGCCTTTGCCGCCGCGCCTTGGGGGGCCAGGCGGCTCTGGGCGGTCAGCGAGACAAGTTGCCTTCCCCCTGGGGAGACGGTAGCGGGTTCCGGCGCTGGACCCGCGCGCCAGCCGTCGGGGAGTTCGCCCCAGGCCGCGGAGATGCTCGCGGGACGGCTGAGCGGGTTGCTGAAATCAAGCGTCGCATCCGCGCGGATCACGCCTTTGTCAGGGTCGAGCCGAACGCGGCAATCCGTCCGCTCCACGGCGGGAGGATGCGCCTGCTCGAAGTACTTTTTCCACGCCTGGCGCTGCTGGCGGAGCGGCGGGTTGTCCTCCTTGGCGGGCTTCAAGGCCGCCTCGACTTCCCTGGCGACCAGGCGGCGAGCCATCTCCCAGGCCATCGGGTCCTGCGACCAAGGGCAAGGACGTTGGCGGGCGTCTCCCGCCCCCGTCGCCCCGACCATCGCGGAGATTATGGACCCCGCAAGCTCGCCGCGGTATCGGCGCAGGATTTCCAGACAGGCTGCATCCTGCAAACCGAACCGCAGCCACTTGAGGCGCAGCGAGGCCAGCACCTCCCGCGAACCGACGGGCCTGCCCGGGTAGAACAGTTGCGTCTCCCCCTCGGCCGCCGCGCGGAACGTATCCCCGCTCCAATGGATCACGCTGGGCAGGAACAGTCCGCGACAGCGATGCATGGATGCGATCCAGGCAAGCGCGCAGACGTCGCTTGCCGAGGCCATCAGTCCCACGCAGGGCGCTTGGAGGCCCTCCCCGGGCATCAACCACGTCCCCGCCAGCGGGTGCGAACCGCCAGCCGCCTTGGGCAATCCGCCGCGGGCGACATGCTCTCCGGGCACTGCGATGATCTCGGCGGGTATTTCCGTCTCGCCTGAAGCGTCGGAAGGCTCGGTGGGGAGTTGACAGAGCACGGGAATCCGGGGATTGCCTCGGCGGACGCGGCGGATGGAGGCCGCCAGATCGTCGGGCGACTGGCCCTCGGCCGCCGGTTGCAGCCAGGCGAACATGGCCTCAGCGGCAGCGGGCGACTTCGCGAAATGTTCATTGCAGGCGGCCTGGACCGCTGCCAGCGTCCTGACGTACTCCGGGCTGGAGGGGCCTCCGTAGCGGCGCGGCGGCGGCCAGAGGTCGGAAAACGGCATCGGCCAGGCGGCGACGGCGCGGCCGTCGTCAAAGGCCGATCCGTCCAGGTATGGGCCGACGGCGGCATCGTAATCCGTCCAGTCCAGGCGGACGGCGCCGGTTCGATCCCGCTTCAACAGCGGGCGGAGTTGCGTCTCGAAGATCTCCAGCCCGTGTTGTCGCCCCAGCCGGATCATCTGTCGCATGGCCGCCAGAACCTGTCCAGCCTCCGCCTGCTTCGGGTCCAACTGCACGGGCTGAAAAGGCTTCCCGTCGCGCGTGACCATGGCGGCGGAGACTTCCTGGTGGTCAATGCCCCCGATGGCCGGCAGCGGCAGCGGAGCGGGCAGGGCGAAGTCCAACACTTCCAGCCGGACCTGGCCGCTCCAGAGAACCTGGATGGGCGATTGGACTATCAGCTTGGCGGTGTAGACGCCGGCGTCGGTGTCGGCCGGGGCGGACACGTCAAACCAGACCACCATCCGTTGCCCGGCTGGCAGGGAAACGGTCCGGCCGGCCTCCAGCGGCAGCAGGGCGTCGTAGATGATGGCGGGCTTGTTGTCCGTGACCAAAACCGCGTACCACGCCGGCAGGGCCGTGATCTCCACGGGCAGGCAGCGGAACGCGCGGATGTTGGCCTGCTTGACGGTCGCTGCCCCTCCGGAAAGGTCCGTCCAGGAGATGCTCAGGTCCGAGCCACCTTGTTCGGGCGCGTCGATGACCAGATGAAACCCACTCGTCTCGTTTCCCGCCGCCTGGAGCCTCACGGTTCGCGTCTGGGCGTCGTAGACGATCGGGTCGAAGGCCTGCGTGCTCCGATCGGTCAGAAGAACCATCCCTCCGGTGGCCCACACCTCCGGCGGCGCGGAGACCTGGCAGCCCGCCGACAGGACGGCCAACGCGAAACCGGCGACAGCGGCCGGTGCGAATTTGCCTTGCCACGCCATGTCTTGACCGGATGCGCCCATGCGTTCCGCGCTTGGGGCGCAGCGGTATATCAACACCACGCCCCCCAGGCGGTCAACTGGGTTCGCTGCCGGCCGGGGCCGAGGCGGACTCCACCGGCGGCAGGGCGTAGATGGTTATCATGGGCCAGACACCCGCCGGAGCTGAGGCAGGTGCCGTTGCAGGCCCCGATGCCGGCGCCGTACCGGTTGCGGGGGAGCTGTCCGGGGTGGGGGCGGGCAAGTCGAGCCGGTCAACCACCGTCATTCCCTCGCGGGTGAGGGCCTCCAGCAGACCCAACCGCGGCGGCAGGCCGGCACTGAGCCTCCCGGCCAGTCCTTCGCTCAACTCCGCCGGATAGCCGTAGGTCTGCGACAGCCGCACGATCTCAAGCCAGTCCACCCACAGGTGCGTCACGCCCCGTGCCCGCAGTTCTGCGATCGTCTGCCCGGCAGAGAGTTTCCGCCGGGCCATCTCCACCAGGGGATGCTCGTCGAAGGCCGCGGCATAGAGGGTTCCCGAGGGCAGGTAGAAGGCCTTGGCCTCGCCCACCGCCAGGATTCGCGAACCTTCTTTGGCGGAAAGCTCATAAGCGTATTTCCAGGGCCAGGCCAGCTTGGCCACCTGTTCGGCGCCAATCCCCTGGACGGGCAGCGATCCGGCGGCGGTCCGGTAGATGCCAAAACCCACGAGCAGATTTATCCCCGCCGCGGCGACGAATGCCGCCACCGCCATCGCCGCCCCCCAAGGCCCATGCGCGGGCCTGGGCGCGGAGGGGTTGAAAGGATTGGTCTGAATCCGGCTGACCCGGGCCAGCAGCCCGCCGGCAAGCAACGACATGGGCGCCAAAGCGGGCATGACAAACCGCGGAGGCATCCCCTGCGTTGCCGACATCCAGAGGGCCAACTGGATGACAAAGACCGCCGCCAAGGCCCAGTCCCACGGGTTGTCCTTGCCCCCGGCGATCAACACGCAGATGGCCAGACCGGCCAGCAACTTCAGAACCGGTCCAAACCACTGGGACATCAGAAAGTTGCGATAGAACAACACCAAGCGGTCTGGTTGCTGGGGCATCCGCCAGTCCGCCGGCGGGGGAACCGGCGGCCTGCGGTCGGGGGCGTGGCCGTCCATCCACCGCTGCTGTGATTCCGCCGACCAATGTCCGCGGCCGAGTGTGTCTGTCGCCAGCGGAAATACGGGGTTGCCGGTGAGAGCGGCGTTCCTTATCAGCCAAGGCGAGAACAGCACCGCCGTCAAAGCGCCGGCGGCGGCGACGTGCCCAAGCAGGGACGCCCTTCTCCAGGCGACGCCCAGCATGGCTGCCAGCACGGGGGCGGCGACGAACCCCACCGAAAGGTACTTCACCGCGCAGGCCCCGCCAAGCATCAACCCCACGCAGGCGGCGGAGCGAATGCCGCCCTTGAGCATCCACTGCCTCAGCCACAACAGGGCCAGCGTCAGGTAGCAGACCTCCGAGAGTTCCACCAACCCCAGCCAGCTCAGGTACACCACCATCGGCGCGGTGGCCAGCAACACCGCCGAGAACCGCCCGCGAAGGTCTTCGTCACGCCGAAAGGAACCCAATACCGCGGCCACCGACAACGCCGCGAACGCACCGTGGATGAACTTGGCCAGGAAGACGCCCTCGTAGGCCCCGCCTCGCAGGCACATGCCCAGCAGGAAGAGCATCTCCAGCCCAAGGGGGTAATGGCTGTAGCAGTTGTGCGGCAGATCGCCGATGTGCTGGTTGTCGTAGAACTCCCGCGGAACCTGGAAATGATACTCCAGGACGTCGTATTCATCGCTGAAGCCCACCTCCCAGATGGCGGGGGGGCGGGTGGCGCCGGCGATCCACAAGGCGATGGTCGCCGCCAGCAGCACCCAGATCAGCGACCTGCCGTCCAGACGACCAGGCAGGGACCAACTCTCCATGCCTTTGCGCCCCAGCCATGCCGCCAGCAAGGTCCCGCCACCGACCACCGGCCAAGCGAACCAACCACGGAGCAGCCCGTGCGTGGCGGACCCCACCACCAGTACGGCCGTCGAGAGCAGCCACAGCCCCAGCGCGGCAGCGGTGATGACCGTCAGGGCCTTGGGGGTATCCGCCGGGGCCAGCCGCCGCAGGATCAGGTACCCGTATCCTCCTGCCGCCACCACGATCAGCCCGGCCAAGGCGCCCTCGCTGGAGGCCGTCAAGACCGCCAGGAAAGAGGCCTGAATGTTCTGGGTGGCCCCCACCAGGGTCAGCAACCCCACCAGGACCGCCCCGATGGCAAGGGCGGACACCGGCAGCGTGCCTGTGGTCTGTGTCTGTGATTCCCTCACGACGCCTGCCCGCCGGAATCCACGAACTGCGTCCGGTAGAGGTGACGGTACAGATCACAGCGGTCCAGAAGCTCCTTGTGCGTTCCGATGGCGGCGACCCGCCCGCCGTCCAAAACGATGATGGAGTTGGCCGCCAGCACCGTGGCGAATCGGTGCGCGATCAGGAACGTGGTGCGCCCCTTGATGAACTCCGCGGTGGCGAGGTGGATCTTCCGCTCGCTGTCGCTGTCCACCTGGCTCATCGCCTCGTCCAAGATCAAAATGGCCGGGTCGCGCAGGATCGCCCGCGCGATGGAGATTCGCTGGCGCTGCCCGCCCGACAGCGTCGCGCCGAACTCGCCCACCATCGTGTCGTAACCGTCGGGAAGTTCCCGAACGAACTCGTCCACGAAGGCCTTCCTGGAGGCCGCCAGCACGTTCTCCTGCCTGGGGCGGCGAAGACCGTAGGCGATGTTCTCGCCGATGGTGGCCGCGAAGAGAACCGTATCCTGCGTGACCAGCCCGATCTGGCGGCGAAGGGAACGAACCGAGACCTGCGAGATGTCCCGCCCGTCGACCAGGACCGCCCCGGCCGTGGGGTCCAGCAGGCGCGGAATCAGCGAAACCAGCGTCGTCTTTCCGCTGCCGTTGGGGCCGACGACCGCGACGGTCTGGCCCGCGCGGACGGTGAAGCTGACGTCCTTGAGAGCGTCCTCTGCCGCGCTGGGATAGCGGAAGCTGACGTGGCGGAACTCAATGCTCTCGCTGTGGCGGGGCAGCATCGGCGCCGCGGGAATCCGCTTTTCCTGCTGTGAGTCCTGGAGCTCGAAAACCCTCTTGGCCGCCGCGTCGGCCTGGCTGAACCGCATCGTCACCTTGGCTAGCTTCCGCACCGGGTCGAAGATGGCGAACATCGCCACCATCCAGGTGATGAACATGTCTCGGTCGAGCATTCCCGTGAACACCAGGTAGCCCGCCGCGCCCGCGGCGGCCATGCCCGCGGCGATGCCCAGGGCCTCCACCGTCGGACCGGTGGCCGCGTCGAGGCGCTCCATGCGATTCTGCTGTCGCAGCAACTGGCGGTTGACGCGAAAGAACCGCTTCCGTTCGGCACCTTCCATTGTGTAGCTCTTGACCACCCGGATGCCCTGGAGCGTCTCGCCGAGGATCGCCAGGATCATCGACCAACTCTCCAGCGACCGCCGCGAGGCCCGGTGCATCTTCTTGCCGAACCGGCGGATCAGCCAGAACGCCGGCGGACCGGCCAGCAACGCGATCGCCGTCAGTTCCCAGGAGCACCACAGCGCCAGCGCCAGCACGCCGACAGCCTTGGCCGGCTCGACCGTCGTCTTGCCCAGCAGGGTGTTCTGACCGCGGGCCAGCTCGCTGGTGTCCTGGATGAAGCGGCTGGTGGCGTCGCTGACGCCCTTTTCGGAAAAGTAAGTGGTGGGCAGGTGCAACACGACGTTGTAATTGTCGCATCGCAGGTCCACGATGCCCCGCCAGATGGCCGTGCCGATAAGGTATTCCTGAAAGAACGTAAAGGCCGCCCGCAGGAGCGTCACGGCCAGGACCACCACCAGCAGTCCCAAAAACATTCCGTATCGGTCACGGTACTGCTGGGGTTCGCGAATCCTCAGGGCCACCGCCGCCAAGAGGCGGG
>Ga0315273_10004138_pt1 | contig 17660 bp, 10 predicted proteins | sample YL17G02_0_MG_FD_205753 | JGI IMG/M metagenome (GOLD analysis project Ga0315273, IMG submission 205753) | Sediment microbial communities from Yellowstone Lake, YNP, Wyoming, USA - YL17G02_0 | ecosystem: Environmental > Aquatic > Freshwater > Lake > Sediment | place: USA: Wyoming | collected...
GGTTCCTTCAGCCAGGCGGGCGGGGCGCCGGCCGTCAACGTGGCGCGCTGGGACGGCACGAGCTGGGTCCCTCTGGGGTCTGGGTTGGGCAGCGACGTCTTCGCCCTGGCTGTGCACGACGGCTCGCTCTACGCGGGCGGGGGATTCACCCACTCGGGCGCCACGAGCGTGAACTACGTGGCGCGCTGGAACGGCGCGGGTTGGAGCCCGCTGGGCACTGGCCTCGACTTCTACTGCTACGCCCTCGCCTCCTTCGGCAGCCGCCTGGTCGCCGGGGGATACTTCACCACCGCGGGCGGCACGACCGCGCGGGGCATCGCGAGGTGGAACGGCACGACCTGGAGCGCCCTGGGCGGCGGGGTCGTCGGGTTCGTGAGTTGCCTCGAGACCTACGACGGGGCGCTGCACATCGGCGGCGAGTTCGACGAGGCGGGAGGCGTCCCCGCCAACAACGTGGCGCGCTGGACGGGGGCGACCTGGCAGGGACTCGGCGACGGTGTCGAGTCCGACGTCTTCGCCCTGGAGACGCGCGGCGCGAGCCTCTTCGTCGGAGGATCTTTCCTCACCGCCGGGCTCAAGGTGTCACACCGCGTCGCCCGCTGGGACGGGATCGTCGTGGACGCGGGCGAGCCGCCGGCGCCCGGCCGGCTGGAGTTGGCCGCCGCCGAGCCGAACCCCTTCGGTTCGCGCGCCTTGCTCACCTACACGCTGTCGCAGGCCGGCCGCGCCCGCCTCACGGTGCACGACGTGCGGGGCCGCCACGTGGCCGTGCTCGCCGACGGTTTCGCGGCGGCGGGCCCGCACCGGGTGGCCTGGGACGGCCGCGACGGGCAGGGAGTGGCGGTGCCTCCGGGGGTGTACTTCGCGAGGTTGCAGACGGAGATGGGGCTGCGCACGCGGCCGCTGGTGCGCGTCGCGCCCTAGGATTTCACGCGCCTGTTGGGGGCGCCTGGCGCGGGTGGGCTCGGGCTCGCCTGCGCCGCTTTCTTGCTCCGGGGACGAACCGAACGCGCCCGCCGGTGGGCGGGCGCGCCAAGTCTGATCGCGGCTAGGGGTGCGGGCGGCGGGCGGCCGGGTCTATTTGGCTCCGCTGGGGCCGCGCGGGATGGCGCCCGATCCTCCCGCCGCATTCATCAGCGCCACCTGCTGCAGGAGCCGCCGGGTCTCGTTGAAGCGGGCCGGGTTCGACGGGGCGCCCAGCACCACGGCGATGAGATCGCGGCTGCCCTCGCGCACCCAGGTCGCCAGGCAGTAGCCGGCGCTCTGGATGAAGCCCGTCTTGCCGCTCAGGACCTCCATCTGCCCGTAGCGGGCGAGCCGGTTGGAATTCACCAGGTGATGCGTCCGGCGGTTCGAGCGGTAGGTGTACTCGGGCTGGCTCGTAATCTCGGCGATGAGTGGCCGGCTCGAGGCGAACTTGAGCAGTTGGGCCAGATCCGCGGCCGAGGAGACGTTCCCCGGATCGAGGCCGGTGAACTCGACGAAGCGCGTGTTGTGCAGGCCGAGCACCGAGGCCTTGCGGTTCATGCGGTCGAGGAACTCGCTTGGCGGGACGTCGGAAGCCCGTACCAGAACCTTGGTGGCGGCGTTGTCGCTGCTCATCAGCGAGTGGTAGAGCAGCTCGCGCACGCTGAGGATCTCGCCGCGCCGCAACTGCGTGTGGCCGGAGCCCTGGAGATCCTCGCGCGCCACGGTCACCGGACGATCGAGGTCGGGATCGGTCTCGAGGAACACGATGTTGGTCATCAGCTTGGTCAGGCTGGCGACCGGCAGCTGGCTGGCGGAGTTCTTCTCGAAGAGGATCTCGCCGGTGCGCGCGTCCATCACGAGAGCGGCGCGCGAGCCGTAGCGCGCGTACGAGCGCGCGGAGCGGGCGCGCTTCTTGCGCCGCCGGCCCGAGGACGCGTACCGCGTCGACTTGGAGCTCGGCTTGGACTTGGAGATGCGGGACCGCGTGGATGTCTTCGCCGTATTCTTCGCGGTCTTCTTGGACCTTGCCGCCCCGGGCTTGGTCGGGGTCGCCGCCTCGGCCGCGGCGGTCCCGGCGCCCGAGCCGCCCACGCCCTCGGGAAGCAGGACGGCGAGCAGCAGAGCGAGGGCCAGCCCCCAGGCCCGAGAGCTCCCGCGGCGGCAAAGCGCAGTCCTCTGGCGGTTCATCGATAGACGCACCCGGCGAGTCTCCTCGTTAGTGACGAATCGTGGATATCGCACGAATCATGCCGAATCCCTGCGGGGGCTGGGTCGCCTTGCCCTGGGCGGGGGCTGCTCAAGTCGGGCAGGCGGACCACAGAGGGAGCCTTCCGGCAATCTACGTCGGGTAGAGTGGCTTATGGTCGCGGGGCGGTCAACCCAAGATTGTCCGGGGGCAGATCGGGGTTGGTGCGGCCGCTTGGAGTCCCGACCCGGCGACTGGCCCCGAAAAACAGGGGGGAGGCATCCTGCCTCCCCCCGTGCTGTGTGCGTTGCGGCCCCCGCCGCATCTCAGAACCGGCGGGCTCCAGGACGAGCCGCCGACCCTTGCCCGACCCGAGGGTCGGAACCTCCGGGGCCTCGCTGCGAGTCTCCATGCGAGGCCCGAAGCCGTGGGGCGGTTGCCCGCCCCCGGCCGCAACGTCTCCGTTGCGACGGCTCCCGCCGTCACCCGGAACGCGACGGGAGCACTGCTTCGTTCTCCGGCCACCCCGCCGTCTGCCCAGGGCGAGTTGGCGAATCTCCGATCGGTCTCCCGATCAGAAGCTCGTGGCGTCCAGAATCAGGACCCCGGTCGTCAGGACCGAGAGCACGACCCCAGCGGGGGCAGAGAGGTCCGTGCAGAACAGCGGCTTCGGATCCGGCTGGATGGGCTCTCCATCAGCCACAACCAGGGTGGGAACTAGAACCGAAGCTGCTACCACGAGAGCGGCGGCGACTGTGCGCCCGAAACGAGACCTGAATCCGGCCTTCATCCTGGCTACCTCCGGGTGATCGGAGCCCACTCTTGGGCTTCCATCCCGGCGAGGTAGCGCCACTCGTGCCATCCCCTACGCACTTGGCGTGCCAGCAGGGTTGTGACCGACAGATAGCCTGCAAGCTATTGAATAGTAATAGTTTGCACGATGCTTTCCTGAGTCATCTACTAGGCTCACCAGAGGGCGATTGTCGTAGATTGTTGCGCCACGATGCAGGTTCAATCGGGCTAATTGCAATCTGCAATGGAGAATCGCCGTATCGCAATATCTTGCGAGTCGGAATCGTCATTCCTCGCGAGCCGCCTCTCCCGCACGTATCCCCAGTTTGCGCATGCGGTAACGAAGCGTCGGCTCGGCCATCGCCAGGGCGCGTGCCGCTTTGCTCCGGTTACCTCCTGACCGGCGGATCGCCTCGGTGATCAGTTCCCGCTCGACGGCGGCCAGGGCCTCGGCAAGCGCAGTGGCCCCGACGCCGTGCATGCGGACCACCGCCGGGCGCGATGCGGCTTGTGCGGCCTCCTCGAGGTCTCCGGGCAGGGAGTGCGGCTCGAGCACGGGCCCGTCGCCGACGACGAGCAGCCGCTCGATGTAATTCTCGAGTTCGCGGACATTTCCGGGCCAGTCGCTCCGGCCCATGACCTCCAGAAGGCCTGCGGACAGGCGGGGCGCCGGGCGGCCCATGGTCTCGCAGAGGCGCTGCGTGAAGTGGCGGGCGAGCACCGGGATGTCCGATTTGCGCTCGCGCAGCGGCGGGATATGGATGACCAGGCGATTGACGCGGAAGAAGAGGTCGGCGCGGAAGCGGTTGTCGCGCACCCGCTCGCGCAGATCGGCGTTGGTGGCGGCGAACACCCGGGCGCTCATGCGGATCGAGCGCTTGCCCCCGACGCGGGTGAACTCGCGCTCCTGGAGCACGCGCAGCAGCCGGGCCTGCATGCCGGGCGGCATGTCGCCGATCTCGTCGAGCAGGACGGACCCGCCCTCGGCGCGCTGGAAGATGCCCTCGCGGGCTCGCACCCCGGTGGCGACGTGGTCCTCGATGCCGAACAGCTCGGCTTCGATGAGCGTCTCGGGGAGGGCCACGCAGTTGATGCTCAGGAAGGGCCGGTCGCGGCGCGGCGAATTGTAGTGGATGGTCCTGGCGACCAGCTCCTTGCCGGTCCCCGTCTCGCCTTCGATGAGCACGTCGCCGGGCGCCTGCGCGAAGCGGTCGATGAGGGCGTGCAACTGCGCCATCTCGCGGCTGCGCCCGATCAGGTTGGCGTACTTGAATTGAGCGGGGACCTGGCGGCGCAGCTCCACGTTCTCGTCCACGAGGGACTCGTTGGTCTGGCGCAGGTTCTCGTGCAGCCGGCTATTCTCGATCGCCACCGCCACCAGGTTGGAGAAAGACTCGAGGAACGCGATGTCGGCGTCGGTGAAGGCGCCGCGGGCGGTCCGGTTCTGCAGGTAGATGGTACCGATGACCTGGTCGCGCAGACGCAGCGCGGCGCAGAGGATCGAGCGCAGGGACAGGTCGAAGACGCTCTTCATCGTCGCCAGGCGGGGGTCCACGACGGCGTCGTCGGAGCGGAACGTGGCGCCGGTCTGGAGCACGCGCCGGACGATGCTGGTGCTGATCTGCAGGGCGTCCGCCTGCGCGTCCTCGTCCATCAGGCCGTGGCGGGCGACCGGGGTGAGCTCGCCGCTCTCGGGATCGACCAGCACGATGAGGCCGCGCTCGGCGCCAAGACGCTGGACCACCAGCTGCAGAACTTTGTGGATCAACTCCGGGAAATCCAGGATGGAGTTCAAGAGTTGGCTGACTTCGTAGAGCGTGTCGCGGATCTCGGCCGCCGGCAGGCTCTCCTCTCGGCGCGCGATGTCGCCTTCCAGGACAAGCAGATCCGGAAGGATGGAAGCCAGCGGGCCCGGGGCCTCCATCTGCTCGTAGACGCCGCGGGCCTCGCGCAGCCATTCCACGCGCTGGAGGGCCAACTCGGGAGAGGGCGTGAGTCCGTCGTGCAGGGCGCGTGCGGCCTGGGTGAGGCTGCGGCCGAGGTGGTAGCGGTAGCCGCGGCCGCGATACAGGGCCGCCGCCTGGTTGTAGGTCGCGATCGCCCTCGCCACGTCGCCGGCGGCGAAGGACGTGAGCGCGGAAGCCTCGAGCAGGGCGCCGTGGGCCTCCGCGTCCTCCCGTACCTGGGACTCGCCCGGGGCCTGGTCGAGCGCCCGCCGGGCTTCGGCCGCATCTCCCATGCGCGCGGCGAGCCGGGCTCGGGCCCTCGCGACCCAGGTCGAGACGGCCGGCACCGAGCGGGCGCTCTCGAAGGCGCGATCGAGAAGTCGCCGGCTGGCGTTCAGGAATCCTTTGTCCATCGCCATGTCGGCGAGGTTGACCAAGGAGTACGCCACACCTCCGTGCCCCGCGGCGCTCCTCCAGTGCTGGATCGCGCGCCGGTAGCAGCGGATCGCTGCCTTGCGCCGGCCGCGCAGCCCGAGGATCATTCCCAGACGGTTCCATGACCAGGCGATCGAGTCGTAGTTGTTGATCCGGACCGCGGTTCTGAGGATGGCTGTGGTGAGGTCCCACGCTTTTCGAAGATGCCCGGATCGCAACTGGACTCTGGCCATTCCGCTGACGGCGGAAAGCACGACCGAGGTGTCACCGGCGGCACGGGCGAGGGACTCCGCGCGCGCCAGAGCCACCTCGGCGTCCTCATCCGAGCCGGTGCGGCTTGCGAGGGTGGCCAGGAGGGAAGCACTCCGACAGGCATGCTGAATCAGCCCATGCTTCTCGCTCGCCTGCATGGACGACTCCAGATGTGCGCGCTCCCCCGCGTCATCGCCTCTTATCCGCGCCAAGAACACCGCGTTCGAATGCGCTCTCCCCTCCGCGACCTCGTCGCCCATCTCGCGCGCCAGCCGCAGGGCCTGCTCCAGCGCCCGATCCGCCTCCTCGAGCCGCCCCATCCGCGGATAGATGGCGGTGAGCCGATTCCACGCGGTGAAGCGTTCGGAGAGCGCGTCGCTCGGAGCGACCTCGAGCGCCCGGAGCGCCGACCGCTCGGCGGCCTGGAGATCGCCCCGGATCATGGCGATCCACGCGCGCTCGCTGAGGACGGACGCGCGGACGGCGGCCGCAGCGGCACCGTCGCGCTGGGGGAGCGCCGACACCCGGCGCTCGCATTCGTCGAGCAAAGTGGCAGCTCGGTCGTACTCCGCCAGCCCGCGCTGCGCCACCGCCGCCCGCAGGCAGCCGCGCGCCGCCGCCAGCGGGTCCTCCCGGGTCGTGGTCTCGAGGTCCGCATAGCGTTCCCAGAGGGCGCCGGCATCCTGGAAGCGCTGGGCCTTCTCGGCCGCCAGCGCCGCCTCCTCGAGGTGCGCCGGCAGCAACTCGCCGAGCTGCTCGCGGGCGTTGAGCCGCAGTTGGGCGCGAATCCACGCGCGGGACGCGGTGAGAACCTCGTCGGGCCAACCGGCGAGTGCGTCGAGCGCGCGCTGCGGCTCCTCGGCGGCGATCCACAGCGCCGCGGCGTGCTCGGGGCGGTCGGCCAGGGCTTCGGCCGCGCGCGCCGCCAGGGCGCGCCGCCGCCCGGGCTCCAGTCGCCGGCGCGCGATGTCGCACGCCGCCAGCGGCTGGGCGCGGACGATCTCCCCGTCGGGCGTGCGCTCGATGGCCGCCAAGGCGGCGCCCAGCACCTCGGCCTGCGCCTCGGCGCCGACCTCGGCCACGTGCGCGACGGTCTCGGCCGCAGCCTCGCCACCCAGCTCCGCCAGCGCCGCCAGCCAGGAGCGCCCGGCCGGCGACAGCGCCCCGAGGCGCGTTTCGAGCAGGGTCTCCAGCCCCGGCAGCGCCGCGGGCGGGACCGCGCCCGACGGCATGCGCCACCGGCCGTCCTCGCGCACGAGCGAGCGCTGTTCGATGCAGGCCAGCAATGCCGCTTCGATCCACAGCGGCAAGCCGCCGGAGAGCCGGTGTGCCGCCTGCTCGATCTCCGGGAGAACCGCGCCACCCAGTTCCAGGCGGACCAGACGCGCGGTCTGCCCGGCGCTCAGGGAGGGGAGCGCGAGGGCGAGCGGCGCCTCGCCGAGCCACGGGCCTGCGGCGATGACGCGGAAGTCCTCGAACGCCGAGGTCGCGCCCGCAACGGGCTCCCCCCACGACAGCACGACCAGCGCCCCGGCGGGGATGCTCGACGCGAGCACCGTGCGGGCGATCTCAAAATCTCCGGCCGTGCCCAGGTGCAGGTCCTCCAGCGCGAGGCAGACGGGCCGGCGCCCCGCCAGCGCGGCCAGCACCTCCACCCAGGCGGACTCCCGCCGCTCGAGCCCGAGCACGACGCCGATCCGGCGCAGCCACTCGCGGCCTCCGTCCGAGCGGCCGGCGCAGGAGACGACGACGGCTCTGCCGCCGGCCAGCTCGGCCCGCAGCGCCAGCTCGCGCAGGAACCGGGAGCGCCCCACGCCCGGCGCTCCGGTGAGGAGCACGGGCGGCCCGGCGGCGTCGAGCCGGCCCTCGACGAGGTCCAGCTCGGCGTCGCGGCCGAGGATGGCTCCCCGGACCAGCGCCGCCACACCGCTCGCGGGGGCCGTTCCCGACACGCGCCGGGCCACGGGCTGCAGGGCCTCCCACACTTCGCCGGCCGACCCGGGTCGCGCCAGCGGATCCCGCTCCAGCAGGCGGAGGACCATGTGTTCCAACTCGTCGGGCACCCCGAGCACCCGCAGCGGCAGGGGAGACGGCGCGCGCTCGTGCTGCGAGCGCAGCACCTCACCGACCGTGCGCCCCGGGAAGGGCGACCGGCCGGTGAGGGCCACGTAGAGGGTCACGCCCAGTCCGTAGAGATCGGAGCGCGGTGTCGGGGCGGCGCCGTCGAGGACCTCGGGTGCGGCGAACCCGGGAGTGCCGCGCGGCCGCTCACCCGCTCCGGGCCGCCCCGAGAGCCCGAAGTCCACCAGCCGGATGTCACCGGGGAAGCGGATGCGGCCGCCTGCCACCAGGACGTTGGCCGGCTTCACGTCCCCATGGACGAGCCCCGCCGCGTGCAGGGCCCCCAGCCCGGCACAGGCACCTTCTATGGCGGCGAGAACGCCCCCGAGATCTGCCGTCGACAGCACGTCTGGGAGGGCCGGGCCCTCGACGAGCTCCATGGTGAAGTACGGCGCACCGTCCTCGAGGAAGCCGTAGTCGTGGACCTGGACGATGTTGGGGTGGACCATCTCCGCCAGGCGCGCGAACTCCTGCTTGAGCGCCTCTGCCGGCACGGCCCCGCCGGCCGTGAGGCATTTGATGGCGATACGGCCGCCGCCAGCGCGGTCCTGAGCGACCCAGACCTCCCCCATGCCGCCTGCCCCGAGGCGGCTCAGAAGCTCGTAGCGTTGCGCGAGAACCTGGCCGACCGAGCGGCCGGATGGAGCAAGAGCGGCGGTCATCACCGGCTCGACCGAGCCGGCAGGCGGCGAAGGACTCGCATCCGGGCGATTCATGGCGCGCCTCCAGTAAGAGCGAGGGGGATGCTAACCCTTGAAATTGCAATCAGCAAAGAGAAAATCGTGAATATTGGATAAAACTCGCAAGAACTTGCGAGAACAATGGATGGCCAGCGGCGAGTGGGCCGGGGGCCGTCCGGGGGGCCTGCCGAAAAGCCGAGGACCCCGGCGTCAGTTCCGGGGCCCTCGGCAAGAGACAGCGGGTATGGGCGAACCGCCGCGCTGGTGGCGGCCGCTAGTCCTTCAGGATGAAGTACGTCCGGAAGATGTGGTCGAGGATCTGCGGTGTCAGCTCGGGCGTCGCCGCATGGTAGCGGGCCATGTCGATGCAGTGCTCGACGATGTCGCGCGGGTGGCAGGCGCGCAGCGGCAGGCTGTGCTTGCGGTACCAGGTCTCGAGCAGGTAGTCGATGGCGCGCGGGTCGAAGGGCACGCCCTTCGACTCGCAGACCATCGAGAAGATCATCGTGTACTGCGCCGGGGTCGGGTCGCCGACGTTGATCTTGTAGCGGATGCGGCGCAGGAAGGCCTCGTCCACCAGCTCGAGCGGCTCCAGGTTCGTGGCGAAGATGAGCAGCTGCTCGAACGGCACCGCGAACTTGTTGCCGGTGTGCAGGGTAAGGAAGTCGATGCGCTTCTCGAGCGGCAGGATCCAGCGGTTCAGGAGGTCGCGGGGGGTGACCTGCTGGCGGCCGAAGTCGTCGATGATGAAGAGCCCGCCGTTGGCCTTCACCTGCAGCGGCGCCTCGTAGTACTTGGAGACGTCGTCGAACTCCAGGTCGAGCATCGAGAGCGTCAGCTCGCCGCCCACCTCCACGACCGGGCGCCGGCAGAAGACCCAGCGGGTGTCGTAGCGCGGACCGCCGGTGATGTCGGGTTCGCCGCTGTCCATCTCCGCCTTGGGGATGTCGATGGCGGTGTGGTGGACGGGGTCGAAGACCTTGACGATCTGGTTGTCCACCTTGAGGGCGTGGGGGATGTAGATGCCGCCCTTGAGCAGCCGCGACATGGCCTCGGCGATCGAGGTCTTGCCGTTGCCGGGGTCGCCGAAGAGGAAGATCGACCTGCCGCCGTTGATGGCCGGGCCGAGCTGGTCGAAGATCTCCGGCTCGAGCACCAGCTCGTCGAAGGCCAGCTCCAGCTCGTGCCGGCTGACCACCAGGTTGCGCACCGTCTGGCGGTTGCACATCGGCTCGTACTCTTCGATCGGCACCGGCGCCGGGCCGGCGTAGGAGGACAGGTCGATGACCTCGCGGGCACGGCGGCGGCCCTCGTCGGTGAGCGCGAACGTGTACACGCCCTCGGAGATGCCGGTGCCCTTCTTGATCTCGGCGAGCTTCTCGTCCTTGAGGAAGCGGATGATCGGGTGGATGACGCCCTGGAACGGCAGGCGCATGCGCTGCGCGACCTCGTACCCGGCGATGACGCCTCCGAAGTACAGGTGCTTCAGAGTCAGTTCGATGAGGAAGTCCTCGCCGAGCCCGGTCTCCTCCACGGACGTGGGGGCCGGCGGCGCCTGCTCGACGAAGCTCTCGAACTCGCCCTCGTTGAGGTACTTGAGCTGGACGAGATTCTCGACCACCCGCCCGCCCATCTGGCGCTGGCGCTCGAGGGCCTCGTTGAGCTGGTCCGAGGTGACGAGGTTCTGCTGGACGAGCATTCTGCCGATCTTGGATTGCATGCCCCTACCCTTTGCGAAGGTGGCGACCGCAGTGGACCCTCGTCGCCGTTTTGCAAGATGTAAGCCAGCCTGGGAACGCCAGGTGCAGCACCGCGGGAGGCCTGTCCAGGCGCCGGGTCTGACGGCAGCGCGCAGTCGACGTGGAACAATGCTTGCAAGTCGCACGGTCCCGGCGCAAGGGGCCTGTTGGCTGAGCGCGCAACTGCCTCTGCGGGAGAGGGTTGGAGGGCGGCCGGCGGGGCTCTGCGGCGGTTGGGTCCCGCCCCGGCCGCCGCCCCCGGGACACGCGCCCGCGGGCCCGGGGTAGGGGGGCATGTCACAGCCTTGGGCGGGGTGGCGGGCGGGTGGTTGCGGGGGGCGGGTGACCGCTGCCCCGGCCAAAGCCTTGTCGTAGGATCTTGCGAGGCCCGCGGGTCATTGCCGGAGGGCCGCAGGGCGAGGCGGCAAGCGAGGGAATGGAGCATGGCCGAGCGCGCGGCAGCCGACAGCAGGGTAGCGCGGAGAGCGGGGCTGAGGAGAGCCCTGCTCGGCGGGCTCTGGCGGCTGCTCGCCGTGGCCGCCGTCGCGGCCGTCCTTGCTGCGGGATCGCCCGCCTACGCCGCCGTCAGCCAGCGCGACCGCGACCGCTCGGCGACCGCCTTCAAGCGCGCCTCAGCCTTCTACGACGCCGGCAAGTTCGTCGAGGCGCTACGCGAGTTCCAGAACGCCGCTCTGCTCGATCCCGACCGGGTCGAAGCGTACTTCGCGCAAGGGCTTTGTCTTCTGCGGCTGAACGAGCGCGACCTGGCGGCCGAGCGCTTCGAGCGCACGCTCGCCCTGGCGCCCGATCACGCCGCGGCCCACTACAACCTGGCGGTGGCGCTCGAGCAGAAGGGCGACACGGCGTCAGCGCGCCGGCACCTGCAGCGCGCGCTGACCTCCGACCCGCGCACGCCGGGCGCGCACTTCGCCCTGGCGCGCCTGGCGGAGAAGGGCGGGAACCGCGCCGCCGCCATCGGCGAGCTGCGCCGCGAGCTGGCGCTCCATCCCGACAGCGCGCTGGTGCACGCGCAGATCGGATACCTGTTCGCGGCCGCGCACCAGGACGACAGCGCGCGGGTCCATCTCGACCGCGCGCTGCGGCTCGACCCGCGCCTGGCGCGCGCCTGCCTGGACCGCGGGCGGCTCGAGGAGCGGGCCGCCCGCTGGGCGGCCGCCGAGTCCTTGTACGCGCGCGGGCTGGCCGCCGACTCGACCGACTTCGACCTGTGGTTCGCGCGCGCCGGGGCGCTGTTCCGGCTCGAGCGCTTCGAGGACGCGGCCGACGGCTACCGGCGCGCCGCGGGGCTCGACGCCCGCTCGGCCGCCGCCGCCTTCAGCCGTGGCGTGGCCCTGGAGCGCGCCGGCGATCCCAACGGCGCCCGCGACGCCTACGCCGAGGCGGTGGCGCGCGACTCCGCCTACGCCGACGCGTGGCTCAACCTCGGCCTGCTCTACGGCCGGGCGGGAGCGCGCGACGAAGCCGCCCGCTATCTCGAGCGCTACCTAGAGTCGGCCCCCGACTCGGAGCGCGCCGCGCAGGTGCGTGCCATCCTCGACGACCTGAAAAAGAAACCGCGCCCGGGGCGCTGAGCCCGGGCGCGAGAGCGGTCCGGAGGCGGCCGCCGGGGGGGCTATCCCGCGTGCCGCGCGAACTGTGGCCGCGGCGGGCGCGGCACGCACTGGTCGTCGTCGCTGACCCGGACGCGGATGCCGCCGCGATCGCGCCGCGGGCCGGGCGCGGTGCCCATCTCCGTGGCGTTGCGGTCGGACATCAGGCGCGCCCGCTCTTCGGCGCTCATCGAGGACGACAGACCGGTCGGCGACGGCGCGTCGAGATCGCGACCCTGGTTGGGCAGCGCGGCGGGACCGGCAGCGAGGTCGGAGAGGGCGCTCATCGCGTCGGCCGCGCCCCGGTTGGCGGGGTCGTCGGCGTCGCTCGCGGCGCGCGAGCGGGCGCCGGGGGCGGGGCGCGTGGCGGTGCCGGGCGGAGGGGTCTGGTCGACCGGCCAGTCACTGAAGGCGCGATCGCCGGCGGCGCGCGCGGCGGGTCGGTCGCCGTCGCTGCCCGCGGCCCGCTGCGTGGGGCCGAGATCGCCGCGCCAGGTGAGCCAGGCGCCCGCCGCCAGCGCCAGGCAGACTGCGGCGGCGCTCAGGATCTTCCGGCGGGAGATGTGCAGGCTCATGGCGATACTCCTTCGGCGGCCCAGCTATGGGCGCGTCGGCGTGTCAATATTCTCCGCCCGGGACGGGGGCCGTGCAAGCCCCGGAAACGTCACGAATCGGGGGTTCGAGAGGGGCCCCGATGGGTGTCCGGGGCCCCAGGGGCCGGCCCCGGCACGCCCGCGAGCCGGCCCGGCGCCTACGGCCGCGGCACCACCGAGCGCACCAGGGCCATCGGGTCGTCGATCTTCAGCGCCGTCGCCGAGTAGTAGGCCTGGGCGTACTTGGCGTTGATGGTGAACGACCACTGCCGCGCGTAGGTCTCCAGGAAGTCGAGGAACGACCCGTAGCCGCTCTTGGGTCGGGGCTTCTCCGGGTTGGAGAACTGCGTGCGGTGCGCCTCGAGGGCCTTGAGCCAGGGGTCGAAGAAGTCCGAGACGTCCACGATGAAGGTCGGCGCCAGCCCCGGCGGCAGGAAGTAGTAGAAGATCGCCTTCGCCTGGTGCGCCTCGCCCTCGGCGGGCAGCTTGCGCAGGTGCGCGAAGTTGAACGCCTGCGCCGCCAGGATGCCGGCCTTGAAGTGGTCGTTGTGCCCGAGGCCGCGGCCGATCGGCAGGTCGTACCAAGGCGCGAGGACGATCTGCGGCCGGTGCCGCCGGATCGCGCCGGCCACGCGGCAGCGGTTCTCGAAGGTGTCCTCGACGCGGCAGTCCCCGAGGTCGAGGTTCTCGCGCACGTCGAGCTGCAGCCAGCGCGCCGCCTCTTCGCACTCGGCGTCGCGCTCCTCGGGGGTGCCCCAGCCCATCTCGCCGCGCGTCAGGTCCACGATCCCGGTCGTGTAGCCGAGGGACTTCATCTTGAGCAGCAGCCCGCCGCAGCCGATCTCGGCGTCGTCCGGGTGAGGCCCGAAGGCGAGGATGTCCACTGGCATGGTGCCGGGCAGTCTAGCGGGGTGGCCGCCGGGCGGGCAAGCGGGCGCTTGGTTTCGGCTGCCAATTCGGGAACAATCCGGGGAAAGCAGGCGGATCCGCCGGGGACGCCGGCCAGCCGCCGCGATCAGGAGGACTCCCGTGCAGGATTTCGCGCTCGACATCGCCGGCCGGCGCCTCACCACCGCGCAGCGCATCGAGATCCGCAACCCGCACAGCGGCGAGACGGTGGGGGCGACCTACTTCGCCGGAGCGGACGAGCTGGAAGCGGGCGTGCGCGCCGCCGTCGCCGGCTTCGAGCGCACTCGCCGGCTGGCCACGCACGAGCGGGCGCGGATCCTGGGCGGCATCGCCGGGCGGCTGCGCGAGCGGCGCGAGGAGTTCGCGCGCTCGATCACCGGGGAGAACGGCAAGCCGATCAAGGAGAGCCGCGGCGAGGTGGACCGCGCGGTCTCCACCTTCGCGGTGGCGGCCGAAGAGGCCAAGCGCATCCCGGGCGAGATGCTCCCGCTCGACTGGCAGGTGGGCAGCGAGGGCCGCTGGGGGATCGTGCGCCGCTTCCCGGCGGGGCCGGTGCTGGCCTTCACGCCGTTCAACTTCCCCTTGAACCTGTGCGCGCACAAGGTGGCGCCCGCGCTGGCCGCCGGCTGCTCGATCTTCTTGAAGCCCGCGCCGGGCACGCCGCTGACGGCCCTGCGCCTGGGCGAGGCGGTGCGCGAGGCCGGCGCTCCCGAGGGCGCCTGCACGGTCGTGCCGTGCGCCAACGAGCTGGCCGCGGGCCTGGTGCGCGACGGCCGCTTCGCGGTGTTCACCTTCACCGGCTCGAGCCGCGTCGGCTGGGAGCTGCGCGCCCAGGCCGGGCGCAAGCGCGTGCTGCTCGAGCTGGGCGGCAACGCCGCGCTCATCGTGCACGCCGACGCCGACCTCGACGCCGCCGTGCGCCGCACGCTGGTCGGCGGCTTCGCCTACTCCGGTCAGGTGTGCATCTCGGTGCAGCGGGTCTACGCGCACCGCGCCGTCTTCGACACGTTCGTGGCCCGGCTCGTGGACGGCGTGCGGGCGCTGAAGGCGGGCGATCCCTTCGACGAGACGGTGTCGGTGTCCTCGCTCATCCGGCCCGGCGAGGCCGAGCGGGTGCACGCCTGGATCGCGGAGGCGCAGGCCGGCGGCGCGAGAGTGCTCGTGGGCGGCGGCCGGCGCGGCTCGCTGGTCGAGCCCACGGTGCTCACCGGCACCCGCCCGGAGATGAAGGTGGTCGGCGAAGAGGTCTTCGGCCCGCTCGTCGTGGTCGAGCCGTACGACGACCTCGACGCCGCGCTGGCCGCGGTCAACGCCGGCCGCTACGGCCTGCAGGCCGGCATCTACACGCACGATCTGCGGGCCGCCTGGAAGGCCTTCGAGACCCTCGAGGTGGGCGCGGTGATGGTCAACGAGGTGCCCACCTACCGCGTCGACCACATGCCGTACGGCGGCGTGAAGGACTCGGGCCTCGGGCGCGAAGGCGTGCGCTACGCCATCGAGGAGATGACCGAGCCGCGGATGCTGATGCTGAACCCGTGACGGGGGCCGGGCGAACCCCGCCCGCCGGCGGCCCCGCCGCCTACGTCCCCTTGCGCGTCAGCACCACCCGCAGGGTCTGCAGCACGAGCACCACGTCGAGCCACATCGACTGGTGGTACACGTACGCCAGGTCGTAGCGCAGCTTGTTCTCGGCCGTCGAGAGATAGCGGCCGTGCACCTGCGCCAGGCCGGTCAGCCCCGGCTTGACCTTGAAGCGCTCGCCGTAGCACTTGAGCTCGGCCAGGAAGCCGCGCACGAACTCCGGGCGCTCCGGCCGCGGCCCCACGAAGCTCATCTGCCCGACCAGCACGTTCCACAGCTGCGGCAGCTCGTCGAGCCGGGTGGCGCGCATGAAGCGGCCCCACGGCGTCACCCGCGGATCGTCGGCGGTGGCGAGCACGGGGCCGGTCCCGGCCTCGGCGTCGGGGCGCATGGAGCGGAACTTGTGGATGACGAAGGGCCGCAGGCGCTCGCCGACCCGCTCCTGCCGGAAGAACACCGGCCCGCCGTCCTGCAGCTTGACGAGCAGCGCCGCCACCAGCATGAGCGGTGACAGCAGCACCAGCAGGGCGAGCGCCAGAGCCGCGTCGGCCGCGCGCTTGGCGGCGCGCATCGAGGTCGAGCCGGGCCAGCGCGCGATCTCCAGCGTGAGCAGGTCCTCGAGATTGAGGAACTCGAGTCGCCCGATCATCGTCTCGTAGGCCGACGGCGCCACCAGGAGCCGCGTGGAGAGCGTGGAATCGCGCCTCAGCGAGTCGAGCAGGGCGTCCTGCCAGGCCTCGCCGGGGATGAGCAGCACCTCGTCCACGCGCCGCTCGGCCGCCAGCCGCGGCAGGTCGTCCCGGTTGCCGAGCACCGGGCAGCCGGCGAACTCGGTGCCGGCCGCCACCGGCTCGCTGCCGGCCGACACCAGGCCCACCAGATCGACCTCCCCCAGCGCTCCGGCGCGCACGCGGGCCACGAATTGCTCGGCCGGGCGCGACAGGCCGACCACGAGGAGCCGCAGCGGCCGGCGCGCGCGCACGACGCGCGGCACCAGCGTGTGCCAGGCGGTGAGCAGCAGCAGGTCGAGCACGAAGTAGCTGAGGAACACGGAGCGCGGGAAGCCGATGTCGCGCGTCACGTAGTAGAAGGCCATCAGGAAGAGCACGTGGACCAGCCCGCCCTGCAGGATGCGCGGGAAGACGCCGCGGCGCGCGTCGGGGTTGTCGTACACCCCGCTGACGTGCAGCCAGAAGACCTGGCTGGCCACGACCAGCCACAGCTGGTGCGGCACCTCCTGCCAGCGGCTCATGGGCAGGAGCCCCGCGAAGATCGGGATGTAGATGTGGGTGCGGAGCCAGAACGCCATGCGGTAGGCGGCGACCGCGATGAGCACGTCGCCGAGGACCAAGAGCCACCAGCGCAGGCGGGCGTTGGCGGCCGGACTCCAGCCGGCGGCGGCGGCCGCGGGCGGGGTGGGCGGCCCGGCCGGCGCGGTGTCGGCGCTCATCCCTTCGACCCCACGCGGCGCGCCAGGCCCAGGCGCAACGCCAGATCGAGGGCCGCGCCGCGCAGCGCGATGGCGCCGAGGATGGCCCAGTTGGCCCAGAACGGCGTGGTCGCCGCGAAGTGCTTCTCGTGGAACAGCGCCATGGCGCGATGGAACTCCCGGTTGGCCGCCAGGCTCGCCTGGCGGCTGCTCGCCCCTTTGTGATGGACGACGACCGCCTCGGGATAATAGACCACGCGGTAGCCGGCGGCCTTCACCGCCATGCAGAAGTCGATGTCCTCGGCGTAGAGGAAGTAGCGCTCGTCCATGCCCCCGGCCCGCTGCATCGCCTCGCGGCGCACCATGAGGAACGACCCCGACACCGCGCCCACGTCCAGGGCCCGCGCCGGATCGGCGTCCTCCAGGTTGTAGGCGCCCGCCGCCGCGTGGCCGGGGAAGAGCCGGCCCAGCCCGCCCAGCCGGAACAGCGACACCATCGGGGTGGGCACCGAGCGGCGGCAGGCGCGTTGCAGCGTGCCGTCGGGGTTGTTGACCCGGGCTCCGACCACGCCGACGTCCGGGTGCGCGTCGAGGAAGCCCACGCAGCGGTCCAGCGCCTCCTCCTGTATCTCGGCGTCCGGGTTGAGCAGCAACAGGTGGCGCCCGGAAGCCGCGCCGAAGCCCTGGTTGACGGCCTTGGCGAAGCCGCGGTTGTCGGGGTTGGCGATCAGGCGGGCCGCGGGCCAGGAGTGGCGCACCCACTCCGGCGAGCCGTCGCCCGAGGCGTTGTCCACGATCACGACCTCGTAGGCGACGCGCCGCGTATGGCGTCGCACTGCCTCCAGGCAGCCCGGGAGGAAGTCGGCGGAGTTGTAGCTGACGACGATGACGGTCAGGTCCACGGTGGCACCGCGGCCCAGTATAGGGGCAAGCCACGCCGCCGGCACGCCGTTAAATGCGGCGGCGCCCCGGCCGGGGAGCCCGGGCGCCGCGCTGCGTCGCCGTCGGGCAGCGAAGGTCGGCTACTTCGCCGCGGGCGGCAAGACCTCCGGAGGGCTCACCGTGCCCTGCTCCATCTGTACTTCGGCCGTGATCGGCTCGGCCCGCCCGCCCAGGTGCTTGGCCAGGAACTGCTCGGCGTAGGCCGCGAACTTGAGCCGGTTGTCCGGCCGCGCCAGGCCGTGGCCCTCGTCGGCGAAGACGTAGTACTCGACCGGCTTGCCGGCCTTCTGCATGGCCGTCACGATCTGGTCGGACTCCTTCTTGGTGACGCGCGGGTCGTTGGCGCCCTGCACGATCATCAGCGGCTTCTGGATCCGATCGACCTTGAAGAGCGGCGAGCGCGCCTCGAGATCCCGGCGCTGCGCCGGATCGGACGGATCGCCGACGCGCGGGTACCAGCTCGACGCCAGGAACGG
>Ga0315273_10004139_pt1 | contig 17660 bp, 16 predicted proteins | sample YL17G02_0_MG_FD_205753 | JGI IMG/M metagenome (GOLD analysis project Ga0315273, IMG submission 205753) | Sediment microbial communities from Yellowstone Lake, YNP, Wyoming, USA - YL17G02_0 | ecosystem: Environmental > Aquatic > Freshwater > Lake > Sediment | place: USA: Wyoming | collected...
CCTTTCCCCGCATTTCAAATTCGCAGGTAACGTAAAAGGTTTTGTCGGTGATTTTTTTGTCGTAGGAGACAATCCATGCCTGCTGCTGGTTATTGGGGCTGGTTTCGTTTTCAACAAGGGTCGGAGCGATAAGGGGAATAAAATACATAAAAGAGGCAGCGGGGTTTTTGGCGGGCGTGCTGCTGTTGTAACTCAAGGCAACGGTGGGGCCGTTGTGGTCTTTAACGTCGGGTAGCGGTTTGGGTTTGGCGCCGCGTCCGCTCGCGGGCCTGTTGGGGTCGGAGCATATCCCGATATTGGCAGTTAAAAGCAGGGTGCAAAAAACGGGAATTACAAACAAACATAGCCATCGTCGGCACATCAAAATTTTACCTCTATTTTTCAAATACGTGCTCACAGATTACCCCAAATAGTGAATATATCAGCCGGAGAGATTATAGGGCAAAGCCAGCTTATTTTCAATGGTTTTCCGGCCGGCGCTATTGTTCTTGCAATTTTGCGTGCGAAAATGTATCGTTTTAGTGGTTTTCGGAGAGGTGTCGGAGCGGCTGAACGAGCCGGTTTCGAAAACCGGTGTGCTCTTTATTGAGTACCGCGGGTTCGAATCCCGCCCTCTCCGTTCTACGCTGCGCTACGAACGGCAAACTGTTTTTTGGGCTGCGCTTTCTCCTTCGTCCCTAAGGGACTATGGAGGACAGGCCGAACGGCGAGTCGTTTTTGTGATTTCAATCCGACGCCCTTGAGTATATTTTATTGGTTAGTAAAGCAAATGCGTATTGGATTAGGACAATTTGACGCGGTGGTTGGAGACCTTGAGGGTAACGCCGAGAGGATGCGGGAGATTTACGGGCAGGCGGTCGCAAAAAAGGTTGATTTGCTTGTGTTCCCGGAACTGGCGGTTTGCAGTTATCCGCCGGAGGATTTGCTGCTCAAGAAACATTTTCTGGATGATAACCGAAAAGTAGTAGAGGAACTCGCGCGGAGGTGTGCGAGGATAACAATAGTCGTTGGTTTCGCGGATTATTATCGCGGCAAAACTTATAACGCCGCAGGTGTGTTACGGAATGGGCGGCTGGCAAATGTTTATCGCAAGGGGCTTTTGCCCAACGAGGGCGTATTCGACGAGCAGCGGTATTTTGAGCCAGGCAACAAGCCGGTGGTCATTACGCTGGACGGTCTGAATATCGCGATAACCATTTGCAGGGATATATGGGACATCGAGTGGCTTAGCAGGTTTCTCAAGGGCGCGGGGCAAATCGATACGCTGCTGAATATATCGGCATCGCCCTTTCATCTTGGAAAAATCAGGACAAGGCAGAATATAATCAGCGAGTGCGCGACGCAGTTCAAGTGCCCGGTCGGCTACTGCAATCTCGTTGGCGGGCAGGATGAGCTTATTTTTGACGGGCGGAGCATGTTCGCCGACGCGACGGGTAAAATCGTCGCTATGGCCAGGGCATTCGAAGATGATTTACTAATAGCGGATATTACAAAGAAAGGCAAAGCGGTTCGCGTCGAGCCGGAACCACACAACAGCGGAGCCGATATTGGCTTACTCGAAGAGGCGTATCGCGCCCTTGTGCTTGGCACAAAAGATTATGTTCGCAAGAACGGATTCAGCAAAGTGCTGATAGGATTGAGCGGGGGAATTGATTCGGCGATAACCGCGGCCATTGCGGTTGCGGCGATGGGCGCCGAAAACGTAACGGGAATCACAATGCCGTCGAAATTCAACAGCGCCGAGACAATCAGCGACGCAGAAAAATGCGCTAAAAACTTAGGCATCCAATTTATGACTATCCCAATCGGCTCTGTCCTAGAGCAATTCAACGGTTCGCTCGAAAAAGTTGACGGCTGGGACAGCAAGGGGCTTGCGTATGAGAACTTACAGGCGAGAATCAGGGGCACAATTTTGATGTCGCTGAGTAATCAGTTTGGGGCATTAGTTTTGACTACGGGGAACAAAAGCGAAATCGCGGTAGGTTATACGACACTTTACGGGGACACAGCGGGCGGGTTTGCGGTTATCAAAGACGTTTTCAAGACGATGGTTTACAAACTGGCGAAATACATCAACGACACAAACGGCCGGGAAATCATACCGAAAAGCGTTATCGACAGGGTGCCGACCGCAGAGCTGCGTCCTAATCAAAAGGACAGCGATTCGCTGCCTGAATATGACCTGTTAGACAAGATTCTCAAGGGATACGTTGAGGAAGATAAATCGGCCCAGCAACTGATTGATGAGGGTTTGCCCAAAGAAACGGTGAGCAGGGTTATTCGTATGGTTGACCGCAACGAATACAAGAGAAGGCAGTCGCCGCCTGGGGTGAAAATCACGCCCAAGGCGTTCGGGAGGGACAGGCGTCTGCCGATTACGAACCGCTACAATAACGGCAACAGTCCGAAGTAAGTTAACTCACATTACTTTGTCGGCGTTTTGTCCGGTTTCAGCAGATTTGCTTTAAGCACAGTAACAATAGCGCGAGCAAACTGCACGGCAACCGATGAGTCATTGGCGGTTATAATCAGGCCATCGCGTTCGACTGCTGAGCCGGTATATTGCGCGCCGGCTTTTTTCATTTGCTCCCGCTGCTGGGGCAGGCCGGTCGCCCGTATACCCCGCAGGACGCCGGCGTTAGCCAGAATCATCGGGGCATTGCTAATGGCCGCAATTACTTTGTTTCCGGCGGACGCCTCGCGCACGATGCGGAGCACGGCAGGATTATTGAAATAATCAGCGGCACCGGGGCCGCCAATAAAGACCACCGCTTCATAATCCTCGACCTTCAAGTTATCGAGGGTAATCTCCGAGGCGGCTATACCGCCATATACTCCTTGTAACACCCCAATCTTTGAGCTTGCGACAACGGAGGCGATACCCGCCTCATTCAAAATTCGCTGGGTCTCAAAAAGCTCGGCATCGGCGAACTGGGCGGCAGGAACAATCAGGACGGCTTTTTTTGTGGTTTGGACGGCGGGCTGTGACTGGTCCTGAGGTTTCTGCACAAACGGATGACCTACGCAGACAATCAACAGCGGCTCAAGCTCGGCGGGCAATTCGCAGACCCTGGCGACACTTCTTGTTTCGAAAGCGCCAACGGGCAGCGAAGCAAGCCCCAGCGATACGGCCTGCAACTGGATATTCTCGGCAACGTGGCCCGCCTCGAGCAGCATAAATTTTTGGGCTTTATTGCCGTACTTAGCGGCAACCTTTCGTGCGGAGCCGGCGATTACGATATCGCAGGCGGCGTCTTCGACAGGCCCCTGCCCGGAGGCGGCGGCAGAAAGCTGCTTTCTCAGGTCGATAGATGAAATCTGTTTAAGGGAATGGCCTTCGGGATTATAAACGAATAAGCCCTCCGGCATAACAAAATAAAGCTCTATTGGGTATAAGGCACCGGCTGAGGGGGCGGCGCGAAGGCCGTGCTGATTATCGGTTATGCCCTGGCCAGCCCAGGCGAGTTGTCCAATTTGAGCAAAATTGAGCGGCGTATCGGCAAACTGCCGAACGCTTCGCCGGGTATTGATTGCCGTTTCCAAACTTACCGGCCCGACCCTGTTCGGCTCAGGAAGCTGAATTACTTTCAAGTCGCCCGCCCGAGTCCGTCTGGGGACTTCGCCAAACGCAGGCAGCAAGGGCGTGAGTAAAACAGAAAGAAAGCAACCAGCCAATAAAATACGACGCGGCGTTTTTGAATCTGCAAGCCATCTCATAACTTCGGCCCTCCAAATTTTAATTGGGCAATTTTGCTAACCTGCGCTGCCTGCCGGTTCCCCGGGGGCGGACTTCCCCGCGTGCTTGTAAATCAGATGAAGATTTCGCACGTAAATAAGGGTATTAAGGGAAAGGCCCAGCATAAAGACGAGGTCTTTTCGGTGGATTGAGTAAGCGAGTAAAATCAAGCTGCCGGCCAGCGATATGTACCAGAAGGCGACCGGCACATAAGAGCGTTTTTTGTATTCGCTGGCTATCCACTGGAGGATGAACCTTCCGCCGAAGACCACCTGGCCGGTGAAACCGATTATGAACCAGAACGGATTGCCGGCCACCTGCTCCGTTATTGTGCTTCTGAAAAACTCGACTATCGACTGCAACATATCATTGCTCCTTATTGATAATTTATGTTCGATAACTGATAATCGATTATTATGACCGTCGCCGGCAAATTATCAATTATCAATATGCAATAAAAACTTCAGAGGTGGTCGCGGTGCTAACTCGAAGGCAAAAAATTACAATTGCATCCCTGGTGATTTACTGGATTGTGCTTGTTATTCTTGCGCGTATACCGATACCTGAACTGGTTTACCAGGCAAGGGTTTCGGACAAATGGCTTCACTTTCTGGCATATATAAATCTGGTTTTTCTGGTGTGGTATTCGATTCGTCCGAGCAACAAGGTCCGCTGGCGCAGCCGGGCAGCGTGGCTAATTTTTCTTACTGTTGTCGCTTACGGAGGGCTTGATGAATTAACACAGCCCTATTTTGGGAGAACAAAGGATTTGATGGATTTCCTTGCCAACGCGGGAGGCGGGGCGGCGGGGCTGGTGATTTTCACTTTTCTAACATTCTGGCCGTCATTGCTGGCGGTATGGGCAATATCAATTTTTGGAGTGGCAACGCTTATAAAGGCCGACCTGTCAGAAATAGCGCCTATTTTAAATATTGTTTATCACGTCCTTGCTTATGCCGGCTTCACTTTAATCTGGGGCCAACTCATCAAACTTTACTTGTCGCCCAAGACAATAATCAGTCGATTGTTGATGATAACAAGCTTGCCTCTTGGCCTGATGTTTTTTGTGAAGGTCTCGTCGATGCTTCTTGGCAGGTATTTTACAGCGATGGAAATGCTGTGTTCGGCAGGCGCAATTTTAGCTGTTGCGACAGCGACATGCTTATTTGAAAGAAAAAGGTGTCAGGAACCTTTTCTGGCAAAGGGGGTATAAAGGGGGTCGCCAATCAGCATCATTTGCCAGGAGCAAAACGGCTGAGCGCGGTAAAAGGCCTCGACGAGGCATTTGCCGTCGATTAATTCGAGGAAGAACTCTTCGGGATTCGGGAAGGCGTTTAAATATGGTTCGGCCACGGGGCCAAAGGTCGCGGTAACGCCGTGAATCAGCATTGAAGGACACCATTCTGTGCTGTTTGGGTCTCTAAGGTCAATCGCCTCGAAACTGGCGATATGAGCTCCTATCGCGCCGTCAACGAAATCGAAGGAATCGACGTATTTTTTCAAGCTGTACCAGCCGCAGTAAATCGCCGTTTGGGGGCAACTTTGCGGCTCAAAGAGCTTATCGGTTCGTTCCTCCCTGACCTGCAAAGTCGTGCGAAAACGCAATAAAACCGCCAGATTGCGCAGTTTCTGGTCGAAACTGCCGAAAGAGCCGGGCTGTTTGTCGTCGGGGATACCGCGAGAGTCGATGTAAGCAAAGCCGTGCAGCCCGGTCTTTTCCGCGGATATTGCCTTATCGACAAGACCACGAGCAATCTGGAGAGAGGGGCCATCGAGACGCGACACCATAACTGTTAGAATCAAACTTCCGGTATACCCGCTATGCCTATTCCACTGATTTGGCTGCCAGCGATAAAACTCGTAAGGGTCAGACAATACCATCGACAACTCATTGTCAACGCTCGCCTCGGTTTCCCTGCCTGAAATCCAGTCAATTTCGACTTTTACCCTGCCAAGCTCCTTCCTGATTCTGGCGTTCACATCCGCCGCCTGCGAATCCCTGAGTTGTTTTTCATATTGCCCGGCGGTTGTTTCGAGTTGTTTGAGTTGCTCCTGCTTTTCCTTGAGTGGTCCGCGAGGTCCAACTTTGTACGGCACACCGTAAGTTGTCAGGAGGCATCGGATTGGCTGTCCCGGTATTTGGTCTGCCAGGCGTTTTTGGACCGGCTCGGCTATGTTTTTGTTGTAATCATCGCGGCTAATCGAATCAGCAAGGTTTTTGCCGAGAGGCAGGGCCAAGATATTTTCTTTTGGGATATTGCGCCGTTGGCAATAGTATTGCCCGAGTTCCTCCGACGCTGAAATATCTTTATTGACGATAACCAGTATCTCATTGGGTTCGAGAGCCGCAGCAATAGCGCAAAAAAGGAACCCTGGAAATATCACGAAGCCAACTAAATATCTATTAATCAATGATACCTCTTAACTTGAAATATCCTGATGGTGAGCGAGAACTTCAAGGGGCTTTGGGGCCATGCGCATCGGTAATGGCTTTCAATTCGTCGGCAGTGGGCGAGATGATTTCGTCTTGTTTGAACATATAAACGCCCGCCGGATAATCGCCGATATTCGGGATGAGTTTCTGTCCTTTGCAAATGGCGACCAGTTTGGCGGGGAAGTCGGCACCGCACAAGTGAGAACAAGGATACCCGCCTCCGAAACGCGGATTTATCTCCAGCAACATCAGCCCGTTTTTGCCTGTTTTCACATCTACGTCAGCCGGCCCGAACACAGGAAACGCCTGGGCTATCTTGACCCCCAAATCTACAAGCTTTTTCTCGTTGACGCTGACCGCCTTGTCGGTTTCGCCCGCCCGCATAGCCAGTTTTCGCTTACAGAAAACGCTTACGGGTTTGAAATCGCTGTCGCAGAAAATATCGTAACCATACTCCTCGCCAGGGACAAATTGCTGAATCATAGGCCCCGGACAGTTCTGAAATGCCAACCTTAACTCGCCTTCATTACGGCAACGCGTGATAAACATTGATGCGCTTCCCTTACGCGGCTTTACCATTACCGGCCATGACAGTTTCCCCGAGGCGATAAGCTTAAGGGCCTCTTCGATAGTCGTAACCGTTTCCGGGACTTCGATACCTGCCTGTTTGGCACAAAGATAGGTCTGGTACTTGTCAAAGGCGATTTCAATCGTTCTTGCGGGCGAAACCACCGCCATAACGCCGTAGCTACGAAATTTGTCATACTCCGCCGCCAGAATCTCCAACTCAGGGTCTATCAGCGGCACGACCATATCTATCTTGTTTTTCCTGCACAGAGCGAGGAGCTTATCGGCGTAGCCCGCTTCTCCTACCCTCGGCAACAGCACAATATGGTCGCAATACCGAAATGCAGGTGCATAGGAACTGCTGTCAGCCCCCCATATCTCGCCCGCATCACCGATCGCCTCTTTAAAATACTTGACCAAATATCCGCGACGACCTATACTCGACAGTAGAATTCGCATTGAGTTATTTATCTTCCGTTTCTTTACATACCCGCGTTTAAGACCATAACAGAAGATTTTAAGAAATAAACCTGATATTGTCCAAACAGTTTTTTAGCCCAAAGCGCATTGTGCCGAAAATATAGCAAGGAACATAATGTTTCGGACAATATAGTCTCGACTGAGTGGGGTTTGTATGTTCGGAGAATTAATAGGACCGAAGAGACCGCTTAGCTGGACGTTTCAGTTCTGGCCAGTGCTGGTGTTATCTCTGCTTTTTGCGCTTGCGACCACCTGGCTTGTCAAGAAGATCGCGCTGAAATTCGGCATAGTTGACAAGCCCAATGATACCGTCAAGACCCACAAAGAGCCGGTTGCTTACCTTGGAGGGGTGGGCATTCTGGCCGGCACCATAGCTGGGACATTAGCGGGGATTTACTGTCTTAACGGCTACGAGCACTTCCTGCCCGTTATGAAGCGGCTTTTTGGGATTCTGGCCGGGGCTTCTATTGCCTGTTTCGTTGGCTTGATTGATGATATTCTCGATATAAGGCCGACAAGAAAAATGCTGGGTCAGACCATTGCAGCATTTACCTTGATTGCGGTGGGCATAAGACCCGCATTACATTATTTCGGCATCCCATTTGGCTGGCAGATACCCGATTGGCTGGAAATCTCGATTGGTATCCCGATTGTAATTTTTTTCGTCCTCGGCGCCACAAATTCGCTGAATCTGTTAGACGGGCTTGATGGTCTCTGCGGCGGAGTTACCGCCATAATCACTTTTGGTATGCTTCTGCTGGCTGTTCACCGTTCAACCTGGGGATTTAGTGACGTCGGGGACCCGGTCAGGGTAATTATTTGCCTGGCTCTTTTTGGGGGGGTGTGCGGATTTTTGCCTTTTAACAGGCATCCGGCCAAAATTTTTATGGGCGATGCCGGGTCAATGATGCTGGGTTTTACCATCGCCGCCCTGATGATTCTTTTCGGTGAACAGATCCCGCGCTGGTGGATGGCCTCAATAGTCATGTTTGGTCTGCCCATACTTGATACAGCAACGGCAATGGTCAGAAGGGCGATAAACAAAAGACCGCTGTTTGTCTCTGACAGAGGCCATATTTACGACCAGTTGATGGATAGGGGAATCCCACTCAATAAAACCGTTACAATATGCTATCTGCTGGCGGGCCTTTACGCTCTCGCGGGGATTGTCATCAGCCAGATGAGAACCAGATACGCCGTTTTTGTTTATGCTGGCGTATGTGCCATTTCAGCGATACTGGTTTGGAAACTGGACTTTTTGAAAATGGAAGGGTTACGAGGGGCGGCGAAAAAAGGTGTCGGGAATAAAGAAGGGAAAAGTATTACAAAATCATAAGCTGTAAAATAATCTGCCGGCAAACCCGTATTCTGAACTATTCTTCGTTCTCAACTCACACGACAGGATTAAATCGGCTTATAAAATCGACGGTGCGTCGAATTGTTTTTTCACTAACGCGGGGATGCAGGGGCAGATTGACGGTTTCCTCAGCGGCCTTTTCCGCAATTGGGCACATCCCAGGAATGTAATCATATTTCTCAAGCGGCGTCTCAACGGGATGTAAAGGACACTCAAACCAGCTTCCAAGCTCCACGCCTGCCGATGCGGCGGTTTCAATCGCTTTGGGTTTTTCCTTAATTCTTACCGGATATCGAACTAAAACGGGGTCTATTAAAGACTTGTCGTAACACCGCAAAGGAAAACCTTTTTGAGCAAGCAGCTGGTCATAGACAGCGGCCATGCTTTTTCGATGGGTGATATTTTGCTCGATTTTATGAACCTGACGCAATCCACAATATGCCTGAAAGGCGCTGATTTGTTTGAAAAAATCAGGAGCCATCACGGGCTGAAATTCGGCCGACGAAGAAGACCCGACAACGACTCCTTTTTTAGTTAAAAAGCGGAATAATTGCTGAGCCATCGCGGTTGTACGCGGGTAGATAAACAGCCTATAAACAGAAAGCTCGGCAGCCAACAGCAAAATTTCTTTGGCAGACGGCCGGCACATTTGTGTGTCGCGAAGCATCTGAATCCGGGCAGACAGCTCTTTATTCAAAGTAACCAGCATTCCCCCAAGCCCCGTGGTAAAGGGCTTATTCCATTGAAAAGAAAAATAGGCCGCTGCGCCAAATGTGCCCATTTTTCGCCCTTTATAAGTTGAACCCAGACACAAACAGCAGTCCTCGATTACAGTAAGATTATGCTTTTGGGCTATAGCCAGAATCCTGTCCATATCGCAGGGATAACCATAAGTATGCTGTGCCAGAAGAATTCTGGTGCGAGGGGTAATTTTTGATTCGATGAGATCCTGGTTGATGTTGAAGGTATCCGGCTCGATATCAACGTATACCGGTTTCGCCCCAAGGTATTTAATCGGATTAACATTCATAACACAGGTATAGCCAGGCAGAATAACTTCATCACCGGGACCGATACCAAGAACATTTAGTGCTGCATAAAACGCAATCCGACCTTTCCAGAAAGAAAAAGCATACGGCAAATTCAGCCATTGGGCAAAAGTTGTCTCAAAAGAACCCTTAAAGGTCATACTTCTCTCCGAAAATAATTGCGTCTAATCAAAATATAAAAACATACCGATTCATTTCTCGTCCTTCGGGTGTTACACGGGAAGATTCGAGCTTAAAACCCAAATTTTGATAGAATCTATTCACCTTATCGTTGTCTTTTGCATCGGTAGTCAAAAAAACCCCTTTGCCTCCTCTTTTTTTCACCTCGTCCAGAAAAGCCGCAATCAAAGTTCGACCGATACCTTTTGTCTGTATATCCGGGGATACCGCAATGCTACTCAATAGAGAAATATCTTGTCGGCCGGAGGGGGCATCCCCACGATAGAAGACAGCCCTAAATAATCGCAGAATGACAGTGGGTTTCTTAAGAACCGCGGTCAAGCTAGCGGTACAGAATACATACCATCGGCGTTTTAGCAAGCGTTTGAAATACCCTGCGGGATTAAACGGACCTACTATAACTCCATAAACCTGCTTCGTCTGCACATCCTGACTGACAAATCCGATGCCCACAGGGTCAACTGCAAAAGAACCATAAAATTCCCCCAAAAAACGAGGCCCAAGAAATGTTAAAAAGAAATTTGGGAACGCTGATATATGAACCTGTACGACCTGTCGTATATGATCAGAAGATATCGGGGCGACACATAATTCCATTAGATAACCACCTATTTAATCACAGTTTTAAAAAGCTGCTCATAACGATCCACGGCGACAGAAAATGAAAGCTCTCTGTCATAAAAAGACTGTCCATTCTCGCCTAATCGCTGAAGTTGAGACGGCGTCATATCATATAATTGTTTTACTGCAGCGGCAATGGCTCGCGGGTTTTCTGGTTCGCAGGATAAACCAGCCTGAGCCCGATTAACCAGTTCCGAAGCATCTCCTTCCGCGGCCATAAGCAGCGGCCTGCCCATTGCGAGGTATGCCTGTGTTTTCGAAGGAATCGTTATAGAAAACAAAGGATCTTTTCGCAAATGGACAAGTAAAACATCCGCCAACCTCAAAACAGGACCTATTTCAGAGACGGGTCTTCGCGGTAAAAAGAGAACGTTATTCAATTGTTTTTTCTGCGAGACGGATTTGAGTTTATCTACATCCACGCCGCTCCCGATGAAAACAAACTGAATATTCGGAAAATCAGATTTCAGCAGACCTGCCGCCTCAATCACCGCGTCCAGTGCCTGTGCTTTGCCCATATTGCCGGCAAAAACCACACTAAACTTGCCGGCAAACCCTAATTGTCTTGCAAGATTTTCGTCGCGATCTTCACGACAAATTAATTGTCCATCGCACCAATTGTATATGACTTCAATTTTATCGCCCGGGACCCCTCGTTCAATCAGCTTTTTTTTCATCCCCTGAGCAATAACCACTATTTTCGCGGCTCTTCTATAAATGAAATTACACCAGCCGTGCAACATTTTCAGCCCAAGGTTGCTATTAAACATCTCTGTGGACAAAAGCGAGTCGGGCCAAAGGTCCTGAATGTTATAAACAAACGGAATCCCCCGCAACCATTTCAAAACGGTCGCAGGCAAGCCGAGGGTTGCTGGTCCCTGTACCACATAGGCGACATCGGCGGACTTAATAACAAAAGGGGCAATCATGGATTGCGAGAGGGATAATGTGGAATAGCAGAGAATTCGTTTAAAGGAGGAATGGTCATGGCTGGGGTACAAAGGCAACCGAACAACAGGAATACCATCCATGTTTTCTTTTTGAAAAAGGTTTACCTTATATCCTTCATATATTTTGCCGCCCGGATAATTGGGAAATCCCGTCAACACCTGAACCTGATGACCACGACGAACAAGTTCCTTAGCAAATGGAAGCCCCATAAAGAAATTGGGTTCCGGTTGAAAATAATGAGTCAAAAACAGGATACGCATGGACAAATTGTTTCTTAAATTCCTACGATAAAAACAACATTGGTCGCAACACTTCAGCGGATACTCAATGTAGCCGCACTTTTTGCCCTGAGAACCTGATAATCACCTGTGGTGCTGGTGATTACTTCAATGAAAAACCCTTACTTGCCAGATACTTAATTATATTTTTTACGCTGGTTAATTCAAGTGCATCTACGGTAGGGATGGATACCGCAAATTCTTTTTGCAGGGCGAGAATCAGGCCAACATGGGCCATAGAATCCCAGCCGGTAACGTTATCAATAGATAAATCTTCAGTAAATTTTCCTATTTCGAATGACTGCCGAAATATGGTTTCCAATCTGTCTTTTATCATACGATTTTAAGGTATAAAAATTGTGGCGATTGATAATTTTTTAACTGTCTAAAATATCGAACCTGCTTCGCATCCGCGTTTTCTTTTTCGAAGCTCATCTTGTCCCAAAAACTTGCTACCAGATTATTTTTGGCCGTGGGAATGTATTCCGCTGAAACGCTGATACACCCTGCTTTGGCCGCATCCCGGCATATTCGGTCAACCAGGGTATCCTCGACCTGCCTGCCAATCACACGACAACTCATCAAAAATGTATCCACGCGCCATTGCTTCGGCTGGATTCCCACCAGGGCCAGTCCTACCGTACCATTGTCGCCGAATTTGTCTTTCAAGCCCAGGACGTAAATCCGCCAATTCGGGTTTTGCGCCATCGCGGCAATGTCCGCCTCGGTATATCGGCGTGTGGTCAGGTTGAACTGGTTGGTTCGCTGTGTCAACTGGGCTACTCGCTTGATATCGTCTTTGCCGGCGGGATGAATTGAAACGACCATTTCAAGTGATTTAAGAAAATCTTCGAGCGTCGCACAGGATTGCTGGAACTGGTCCCGCTGACGCTGGGTGGCGTAAATCTGCCCGCGATTTTTGTCTTCCTCGGTCAAATAGGCACGGGCAAAAAAGCCGGTCTCTCGCAAAGTTCGAGCAAATAAAGAGGGGTCGGCAGGCATCTCAAGCGTTTCGACCTGTGGCAGCGACTGCCTCATCATCTGTCGCTCGGCAGGGTTGTCGTCAATAAAGACGATGGTATCCAGGCCGATGTTTATCTGCTCGGCAATCTTCTGCATGTTCTGCGGCTTGGGGTCCCAGTTGACCAGAATCGAAGCAAAGTGCTTTTCGCGCAGGAGCATTTGGGGATGCTCGTTGAAAACCTGCATAACATCCGCGAGATTATTTTTGCTGTTGATGGCGAGAATCACCCCCTGCTCATACAGTTCGAGGATGGTTTTTTGAAATTCGAGATACTCGCGGCCGGGGGAATCGTGGCCGATTTGAATGCCGTCGAGGCCGTCCTCGCCTATGATACCGCCCCAGAGCGTGTTATCGCAGTCAAGGACAAGGCATTTTCGGGCAAGCCCCAGTGTCGCGATAATATGGGATATAATCCTTCGAGCGAGCAAACCGAGGAACGCCTCGCTGAACGGAATTCGGGCCATACTCATCATCTGTGGGGACATGGCGTTTTGACAGCCGGCATAGGCAACCAAGGCGTCGAGGTCGAGAATCTGTATTCGAGGATGACTCTGATAACATTCGATTATACGAGCGTTAAGCTTTTCAATCAGAATACGACGCTGGTCAGGCAGGACCTGCAATGGCCAGGATGGGCACGCGGGGAACGTATTGATAACGAGGATGCCCGTTGAATTCTTTAAAAACGCGTCAACCAATCCATGAAGGCGCGACGCTTGTTCATCAATCGCGTCAGCTTCGGCCTCAATCAACAGAAACGTGATTTGCGGAGAGGCACGATACAGCTCACTTTGGGGATTGAGCAATTCCTGATTAAACTGCCCATAGGGAGCGATATATGGTTGAAGCTCTATGGAGTGCGCCGCGGCCTCAACAACCGCAAAATCCACCAAGGGGTCGATAGTAAAGGAGCTGAGGAAGACCGTTTTTACGCTTGTCTGCAATTTCGCGGCTCCGGATTTCAAAAGCTCCCTGATTTGTTCGGCCGCCTTGCGGTAAGCAAGCCAGGTTGCGGATTTTCCGGCGTTACAAATTATTTCATCGAGCTGTTTAATTATTTCGACTCCGAGCGATTATCTTTTTTTCTTTTTAAATAAAGCGCCGCCCCGTATGCGCCAATATATTGAGGATACTGCGGTATGAGCAATTCGCGGTTAAGCCGGGTTGAAAGCTCCCTTGCCATCGCTTTATTCAAACTGACTCCGCCGACGAAAAGGATTTTGCCTTTATCCCCCATGGTTACCTGGCGAAACAGCCCAATTACCTGGTCGGAGATAGCCGAATGCAGCGATTTGATGATGTTTTCTTTTTTTTCACCCATAGCGATATATGATATTATTTCCGTTTCGGCAAAAACCGTACACGTCGATGACAAATTCAGGACCTTATCGGCCTGCTGGGACAACCGGTCAAGCTCATCCACCTTGACACCCAATGACGCGGATGTCACTTCAAGAAATTTGCCTGTGCCGGCGGAGCATTTCTGGTTCATCACAAAATCAACGACTCTTCCAGATTCATCAATGGCAATCACTTTGCTGTCCTGGCCGCCGATATCGATAATGGTTCTTACGCCATTATCAACGGCAAACCCGCCAATGGCGAGAGCTGTTATTTCCGTGATGACCTCGTCACAAAAACTAACCTGTTTTCTGCCATAACCGGTGGCGATGACGCCGGCGATTTGGTCTTTTGCGATTTTAAACTCACTCAGCAAATCGGCGTAACTTTGACGACATGACGCGTCTATATCGGCCCCTCTTTTAATTATGTTTTTGGCTGTCATATTCCCGGCCGTATCAATCAGCGCCAGCTTGATATATGACGAACCGGCATCGATACCAAGATGATACTTCATTACGTCCTCAACATATCCCTGAACGATTCGATTCTCAGGTTAACCTGCTCTTTTGAATAAAAGTCAGGATTTGCCATATCGGATTCAATAATAACAGCGGGAATGCCGCTTATCGACAATTCTTTTCGCAATGGGATGATATCCGCCAGGGCGCGACGACAGCTTCGATTGGCGTGGCAGATAACGGCTTTTATCGCGTATTCTTTTACCAACGCGCAAACCCAGTCAATTTTTTTATAAATAGGCCAGTTCAAATAAGTGTTGCTGTAAGCGGTTATCAGCTTGTCGATATCATCCTTCCCGCTTTTATAATCCAGATTCCACCAGAGGGTATAGTCATCCAGAACAATCTGAAACTTCTCATCAAAATCGCCGGGGAACTTTTTCGCAAGAAACCACATCGGGTAGCCATGCCAAAGCAGGCGAACTGAATCCATCGAAGAAACATTATTGGGGTGCTGATGCTCACTGATTAACGCCTCATAATAATCACAGGCCCTTTTTGTGCTTTTCGCGACAACCATCGGGAAAAGCGCATCAACGATTTTATATGCCTCGATTCTGAGGGGGGCGTGTTTGTTTAATTCGTGGAGTTGCAGCCACAAATCACATGCTTTTGCGCTATACGTTACCTGTTCATTCAGTTTTTGGGCGTTCAATTTGTGCGCGGTGTGTTGTTTTACAAAGTCAATCAATGATTCGTATTGCCGGGCGATATATTCCCTGATTGAGGTCTGGTCTTCGATTGCGACGGGGTAATCAATTATAAATAATGGGATGTTCTTTTTCTGGGCGAGCAGCTTGAACCATAAAAAGGTGGTTGAGCACTGGTTATTGGCAGCAATAAGCATGTCCGGTTCAGGTAAACCGCCGAAGGGAAGCTTTTCATAATGTTCGGCGCCAAAATCAATCAGGGAATACGAGCACAAATCCTGTGCGAATGAACCCATTCCGGAGGAGTGAATCATTTCCTTTGCTTTTCCGGAGGCAGAACAAACTACGGCGTAACTTTCCGGGTACATACAAACCACATCCATCGCTCGAAGTATTTCAACGGGCGTAAACGCCGTGACATAAGCAATCGGCTGTTTATCTTTCCTGGCCTGGGCGCCGGAAAGGTAATACTCCGCGAATATCTTCGTAAGTATGGATTTGCTCGATTCCAATTTAATTCCTTCCGGCTATCTCAATGAACGACTCTATTCGCAGCAAATCGCGTTCGCTTGTATCAATGCCGGCGTGTTCGATTTCGAGCATCAATACATTTATCCCGCTATGTTTAAGGATTTCCAGTTTCGCCAGGTAATTGTGAACGTGGGGTTCGCAGAATTTCTGATTGATATAAATAACGCCCTGCAAATCAAGCTCATCGATTCGACGCCGAAAGGTCTGTTCGTCTGTCTTTATACTGCTGTTCAGTGTGGGGCCTGGGTCGGCAAACAGGTACCTTTTGGCGATATTTTCATACAAATCGCCGGTCGTTTCGACATCGCGGCTGCAATACCGGGAACCATTGGTTATATCATCATCAACAATTATCGCTCCGAACCGCTCGATTTTATTCAACAGCGCATAATTATCCGTGAGCGGCCCCATAATCATTATTCTTTTCAGATTTTTATTGTTGCGATGGTTTTGCGGGGCTTCGTCAATTATCTGGCGCAACATCGTATTATATTCATCTCTTTCCAGAATCAATCCGGCAGTCATCAGTGCGACGGCATCGGCGCCTGTCAGAAAAGCATTGGTTCTCCTTATGCCATACAGTTGTCTTAACAGGCCTCGGGTCTGGTTATATTTATCAATCGTTTTCCTTAGTTCGACATCCGTAAAATCCACACCAGATTCTTTTTTCATTTCTCCCGCAAAAGACCTGAGCTGATGCGCAAAGTATTGAACAGAACTGTTATCCGTATTAATCGGATGCAGCAGTGTATAGGCGGGCGGTTTCTTTATTTCGTATTCCCACATCTGGCGCAGGACTTTTAGCGAGTCGCAGGAGTTGGGGAAAACAATATTCCTGAGGAAGGAAAATTCGCCTGAGCAGGCCGCCAGGAAAACATCCCGGACAAAAGAGCACACGGGATTAAAAAGTGACCGCTGAGGCGATTTTGAGGCGTTCCAAAAACCTATTATTCGCAGGGGATATAACCCGGCGGCTGCGATAATTTCTTCGGGTATATAGTTGGAAAAGTGGCCGGTAATTCCACGATACTTTTGGGGGATATCGAGAAGATAAGCCCTTCTGTAATCCGGTTTGGAAACCAGATTTTTACATTTTTCCAGAAGGTGTTGAATCGTCGGCATAATAATGCAGAAAATGTTCAGATTTTACTTTGCTTATGAGATGGCTTAAAGTCCTCCCGCAGCAAACCAAGATGCAAGACGGTCGTCCTTTGGCCACTTACTATTTTTTCGTTCCTCAGAGTTCCCTCTATCTGGAAGCCTATTTTTTTCATCGTAATTAAACTGGCGATATTGTCCGGGCGTGCCTCGGCCCAGATTTTTTCAAGTCCAAGAGAATTAAACGCCCAGTCAATCAAGAGGCATTCGGCTTCAAGCATCAGGCCTTTGCCCCAGAACTCTTTTTGGCCGATAACAATGTATATCTCAGCAGTCCGATGAGTGGAATCGATGCCAGCCAAACCTATGACGCCGACGGGGATTTTCTGCAGAGTTTCGATTACAAATTCCACGCGGCTGTCGTCGGCCTGTATTTTCTCAAACCAGCGGATTGTTTTTTCCAACTCAAACTGCTCATTTATTATCAGCGTTTTGCGGACATCGGGGTCATTAAACCATCGGACACGGTTTTCAATATCCGCTTTGTTAAGCGGACGAAGAACAATATGGTCGCCTGTAATTATTGTTCCGAGCATAACAAGACACTTTTTTAAAATGCGTAATTTTTGAACATATCGTTCAGCGTCTGTTTAGAACGGACAAGTTTAAACGCGTCACTTTTCCTGACGACAATGGCCGGAGCGGGATTGATAAATGGCGGCGTCAGAACGACAGTGTATGCACCAACATTGTCAATTTTTATAAAATCGCCGACATCCGGCAATGCATCGGTTATTTCCGTCAGGAGATAATCCTTTTCCATACAAGTCGAACCGACAACG
>Ga0315273_10004140_pt1 | contig 17655 bp, 35 predicted proteins | sample YL17G02_0_MG_FD_205753 | JGI IMG/M metagenome (GOLD analysis project Ga0315273, IMG submission 205753) | Sediment microbial communities from Yellowstone Lake, YNP, Wyoming, USA - YL17G02_0 | ecosystem: Environmental > Aquatic > Freshwater > Lake > Sediment | place: USA: Wyoming | collected...
TCATTTTTTCAATTGAAACGCCAAAAAAAATGACAGGGTGTTTTCATTTTTTCATTTAAAATGTATTATAAATTATAAAAACAAAAAATTTATATAAGCCAAAAGATTATTTAATTTCTATAAATAATTAGAATCTGAGGTGGAAAAGAAAATGGAAAACAAGAAAGACGAAAACAATAAAGTAAAGAGTAAGAAGCAGACTTCTATTACGGTGTCTGTGGCCACCAGAGATATGATGTATAGCTTTGGAAAGTATACAAGTGAATTGTTGCACAAACCTGAAATGACTCTTTCTAACGAGGAAGTATTGAATGCTATTTTTGATTTGGCTGAATATGGATTGAAACACAAACAAGAGGAGAAACAAAATGCAAGAAACAATACAAAGGATAAAACAGGAAATTGAGGAATTAAGCAGAATACAGTACACTGTTTCTGATAGGTTAAATAAACTAGATAGCGTTTTTGAAACAAAGGAACAACAAGTTGAAAAGAAAGAAAAACAAGATACAACAATTGGGTTGTCTGTTTCTTTAAGAGATAAAATTCACGGTTATGCAATTTTTGCCGCTGAAAGATTGCATAAGAATGTAATGGCTTTGTCTAACACTGAATTGTTGAATGTAGTTTGTGATTTAGCTGATGAAAGGTTGAATCAAATTAAAATGGAGAAGACGAAGGAATTAGGGAAGAAGTTGCAGGAGTGATGAAGTAATGCCTCATGATAGTTACTATTGGAATGTATGTAGTAAGTGCGAAGGTAAGGATGAATGTAGTCCTAGGAATGAGGAAAACATTAAGGACTGTAAAAGGCAGGGTGTGATGAAGTATGCTGTAAAAAGGAGGACAAGTGATGGTTAATGTTGTAATCAGAAACAAGTTGAGTGTAAACAGCAGACTTGGTCATTATGATTACAAGTGTAAGGAGGTATGTATTCATTTATGCAATTTTAAGGTGGATGAGTTTGATGTGTTTGTTGAAAAATTTTCTGGGGTTGTTGCGCACGAGGTCATCCATAAATGTATTGATGGTGAAGTGAAGCGGGAAAGGGATGCTGGCGGGATATGGAAGGTAGGGGAGGAAGGTGCTGTGGCTATGCTGTTGAAGGAAAGAAGATAAGTGATACATACTATAGGTTTTTGTTAGAGGAAAAGATTGATAAGCTTGAAAGGCTTATTGATGTCACCGAGTCTAATAGGTTGTTTAGGAATACAGTTAGATTTGTTACTGTGGTTTCAATTATTTATTTTGTAGTAATGGTTTTTATTACATTGGTTAGGTATTGGCGGTGAATGATATGAAATACATTAAGGTAGGAAGGAAGTGTTTGAAGCAGTATGAATTAAGGTTGGTTGGTGATTCTCCTAATTATCCATTCTATGCTGTGGTTGCGGAAATCGAGATGATGCTGAATAGGGAGGGAACTATTAATGTTCAGGAGGGTAGTTGTATAAGGAATGTTCCTATCAGGGTTCATGTGTTTGATTCAGGCAAGTCAATTATTCCATACGAGTTAGGTCACAGACCAGAGGAGTTAAGTTTATGGGATGATGAAAGATGTATTAATCCTTGTTGTGATTTTAGTAAAAACGACAAATGTGGTTTAGGCAATTCAAAGAAGTGTGATATGAATTTAAAATCATTGTGGAAGAAATGGGTGAAGGAAACGGAGGAGAAAGATGGAAAAGAAAAAGATTACTGATACCGAGAGAATTTTGGTGAGTTGTACTAAGAATGGAAAGACGTGGTATATTTGGCACAAGGCGTTAGGCAAAGGTAAAGTTAATAATCCAATAAGGTGTAAGTGGGAAGATTTAGGAAAGGAGTTGTATGAACTTGCTGTTAAGGCGAAGTTGATTGAAATTGGCAAAAGATAAACATGGAGGAAACAAAATGACACAAACATTGCAAGATGTGAGGGCAGAGATAGTTGAGCTTGGAAACCAGATTACTGGAAAGCTTAATAGTTTTGATAGCAAGACAGAGAGAGCGGATACATTATCTTTGATATTGAATCAGCTTGTGGCTAATGTAGAACTGTCTAAGATAGAGAAGGCAGGTGTGTTGGCTTATCTGATGGATAAGAGGATAAGAGGGTAAGTAAGATAATGCAGGACACCTTAGCACAGTTAGATGGGTATCAGAAACTAAACTTATGTAAATAAGCTAAATGGTTGATGTACCAAACATGGTTTGTCCTGAAAGTCGGTGCACGGCTTTACTTGTTGAGTGTTGTGTTTTATTTCTTGGGCTACTACTTATAGTGTCATAGGATGTCTGTCAGCTTTTTGGAGTGAGATTGCGAAGTTGTAGACTAGTTTGGTTCTTGCTTTCTCTGGGAGCTTGTAATACATTTTCAAGAATTGAGTTTTTGCTTTCATGTTTACACGAATAAGGCAGGAAGGCCTTCTATTTCTGATTTGATGTTTACGGTTCCTTCTATCTTGAAATCACACGTGCGGATGTTGTATTTGTCGCAAAAAGATAATATTTCTTCTGAGAGCGAATATTTGGTTATGTTTGTTCTTAGAATCCAATCGTTACTGTCTTTTCTCTTTAGGTATAGTTTCATTTTAAGCTCATAGATTTTAGTTTGAAGTAGGTAGGCCAATCAAAGGAGATGCCATGGATAGGAGGTATTTTGTTTATAGATGTTTTGTAATCCATTCCTGCTTTCATTAGTTCGATACGTTGTATGTATTGACGTATTTGGTTGTGACGTAGATGGATAAGGGTAGTTTCAAAGACAATTGCTTTTTTTAAGAAGGCGGGTGGTTCTGTGGCGGGTTGTGTTTTTGGAAGAGGTATTGTTGTGGTGATGTTACAATGGATGCCTGATAGGTCATACCAAGTGTAGTGATTGCGGTCGTCTTCGTATGTTTTTGTTCCGCAGTGTGGGCATTTGTAGGTGGTTTGTTTCATTTTAGTTTTTGGTAGATAAATCTGTTTTGTTTGTCGAACCATGGGTCAAGGCAGTCTAGATGGACTTGCTCGGCTTGTGCGTTTCCATCTTCTTGTGTTCCTACTATTGGGATTAGTACTACTTTGCCTGGTTTGTTTGTTTTGCAGATAGGGCAGACTGTTTTCTTGTCCCCTTTGGCGTACTTGTCCCAATTTCCATTTTCAAATGTTCTCATTTTGTTTCGTGTTTTTTTCTTCGGTGGCTTTGCCGCCTTTTTTGTCAAAGGTAATTAGTAGGTTATCTTTGGCGTACTTGTCGTAGTTCATTCCAAAAAATTCAGCTATTTTGTAGAGTAGAGTTTTCATTGTTTCTTTCTCGGATGATGTTTCTTCAATTACTTCTTTTAGGGTAGTGAATGTATTGTATTCTGTTTCTTCCTCGTGAGATAGGATGAAACCGTTCCCTGCTTTTGTGATAGTTATTTCCCAATTCATTTTATTGTTGTTTCAACGGTATTGTCAGGTTGCTTTTCTAAAATGGATTCTTGCCAGATATCTGTATTTAGAGAAGCGACCTTTTGACTTTCCCAGGGCATTATAACCCATTCACTTGGCTTTGCGGTGTGAAGGTGATAGTTAGGAAGGAATTGAGTGTTTGTTTTGGCGAACAAGGTTATGGTGGGGTAATAGGTTATGCAAGGGATTTGTGTTAAGGTGTGACCTGAATCGGAAATATCATCAATTATCAGTATATTGCAGTAAGGTTGCCACATAGCTTTTCTGTCTAGTATAAGTTCTGCATTGAGATAATTAGCAAGTATGACTGCAGGTATTAGTCCCCCTCGAGGCAGTCCATGTATGAATTTAATTTGCCAACCTTTTATTTTGATGTAGGAGATAATTTTTTCTATGTCGAGAAAGAATTCAGGCCAAGTGTAGATTAGTTTGGATTGGGTTGGTGATGGTTCTCGGTTTTGCATTTTATTGTTTTGTTGCGTTTATTGCAGTCCAAGGTGGTATTTGTTGGATGGAAGTGGGCATGTACGAGAAAGGTTGGAACAAACATTTTTCTTTATTGATAGTAATGGTTACTGAGGTTATGTGATTGCCGCCTACGAAGGTGGTGTTCTGTTCTGTGTAGATTATTGGTTTGCGATATTTGGAAAGAAGGGTTACCATTTTGTTTGATAGGTCTTTTGATAGGAGAGAAGGGATGTTGTCGAGCAGGGCAGATTTGTCGGGTGGGGTGTCTTGACAGATGTATTTACCGGGTTCAAACATCATTTGTAATGGCTTAGAGAAAAGAATTGTGCCAAATGCGTTCGAGAAGTTGAATAGGAGTTCGATGTTGACGAGGGTGAAAACAACTGGTTGGGTTGTAGTTAGGATTTCTTTTTTTTCTTTTTTCTTAAATAAACTTACCATGTTGACACCTCCATAAAAAGTTGGTCAGGGCAAATGGTTAAGGAGTGATATACTTGGGACGCCTTAGCAAAAAGGCGGTCTCGAGCGCAAGACATATATCGCATTTAAACCATTTGCCCTGACTGTAAAAAAATTATTTTGATTTTTCATACGATTGCAATAACGCACAAAGGAATGAATCCCAGTTTGGAAAATCTTTTTTTATCTTGACCATGGAGAGGGATTTTTTGGTTTTCTTTGATACTGTTATTGTGGTTATGTTTAATGTTGATTTTTCCTCTTCTTGAATTGACATTTTGTTACACCTCCGTTTGATTTTATAGAGCCATTTGTATTGCATAAATTTATTTATGTAATTTCATGGAGTTTGCTCCATTTGTATTGTTATGTTTAGACCAAGTGATTTTTTGTTTTCTCCGCCTGTGACTTGACACGAGGTTATTCCCAGAATTCTTTCTCCGTTTGATTTTTTGGTAACTAATTCTGCCGAAAGGTCTTTATTGATGTGACCTATGTCTTGGCGTTTGTAAAATACCAAGTGGGAGTTTTTGTCGTATTGGTTATCGGGTTCGGCTAGTATTTCAAAGTCGGTTAAGGCGGGGTTTGGAGGAATGGCCTTAAGTAATGTTTGTCTCGGTATGCCTATCGAGTTAGAAAAGGTCACGCCTACAAGTTTAGTTGGTATTATGTATTTCATTTTCTTTGAAAATGTAATTCGTTTGCGACTTTATGTATTTCATTTTTTATCTTTATGAGCATTTTTGATAAACAATTCTAAGATGTTTTTATCTATATCAAAATATTTATTACAATGTGGGCATCGTATTTCAGTTCTTGGCCCGTTTGACGTGTAATTTGTTTTATTCATTTTATGCGGTGGCCAATAAAATGTCTTGGCGGTTTGTTCGTTTTCTTTTTGCATGTTTTGTGAAGGTAATTGATTTTATTGCGATGTTTGAAAGTACTGATATTAGTATAGATTGTAGTTCGATGAGGGCCTCGTTATCTATTTTTTCTATGCCATATTCTTTTATAATTTTTCTGATTGTGGATTTAGGAATTGTGATTGATTTAGGTTGGATAAGTTTTTCGTTTTTGGTGGAAGGTTCTAAACCGGGAACAAGTGGGGTTTGTGTAGTGTCAACTGGTTGTTCGGTTTGTATTTGGTTATCTCGTTCTGCCATGGTAAATCACAATAATTAAATAATTGAGTGATATATATAAAGTTTATTGTTTTGGAAAAGGTGTTTTTGGTTATGGTAGATTAGATCTTTGGGGTGAAACTTATTTCATCTTAATGCATTTTAAGGTGGTCATTCCACCTTAATGTATGTAAGGTTAGAGCTGTTATTTGTGTAGTTAAAGGCTCGAGGTGTGTCAAAATAGTGTATGTATATGTTGTAGGAGATGTTGGGATTGTTTACGTGAGAAGGGCGGGTGTATAGGGCTTGGTAGGTAATGGCCCAATCAGTAGGGACTGTGGAAACAGAAACTAATGGTGCAATGTAATGACTGGAATCTGGGAGATATACAGAAAGAGGGAGGAAGGAAAAGGGTGTTTCGTGAAGTATATTTATGTTTGGATAGTTAGGGTATTGTTTGATTTGTGCCGAGATTAGTTGGAACTTGTTTTCATGATAGTTTAAATGCGAGTAAAAGAAGATGATTAGTAATATGAGGAAGGACATGGATAAATAGGGTTTGACTTGAGTTAAGGTTTTTCCTATTGCTATATAGAATGGCGGAAATAGAATTATTAGGTAGCGGTGGTGGTATGGGATGAAGAAGGAAAGTATGAAAATGAATATCATGGTTAGAATTGATGTTATTGTGTAAAGGTAGGATTGTTGTGATAGGTCGTGGTATTGGAAGGCGATTAGGTAGATTGAAAGTATGATAATAATAAAAGCGAGTATTATTAAGACTGGAGAAAGTTCAGAAGGCAACGCGAAAGGGAATAGAAAAAAAGAAGGGATGGAAATTAAGGCAGGAGGTTCTGAAGGAGGGTTTATTTTGTAAGGGTTGTCGGTAAGCTGGTTATGGATGAGATAACCGAGTAAGGGGGATAAAATTAGTAAGGAAACAATGGTAAATATTATGATTGGAGTTGCGTTTTTCTTTTCGGTTATTAGGAGGGTTATGAGGAATGGGATGAATAGGAAGATAGAATAGTAATGAATGAGGAGGGAGAGGCAGATTAGGAGTGAGGTTAGTATGTAGTGTTTTTTATGGAAGGTGTAGTAGATAATTACTGAGAGGAGGAATAGGAGAGAGTACATTCTTGCTTCTGTGCCGTATTTGTTTATGGTCGAGGAAAGTAGGATTATGATGGTGGTTATGGAGGAGATATTGTTTCCGTATATTTCTTTGGTGTAATAGTAGAGGAGGCCAATAGCTGTTATCATGAGTAATAAAGAGATGAGACGGATTTGGTAGATTGTTTTATGAGGGAGTAGTTTAATGGCGAGGTAATACAATGGCGGGTGAACGTCTACCCCGGATAAAATTGTTGCAAATGGTAAGGTTGATACAATTTTAAATGAAATTACTTCGTCTACGAAAAAATCACGGGTGTATAGGGAGTAAGTAGATGAGGTTATGAATATTATGAAGAAAAAAATAACTATGAGGTTGGTGCAGGAGGTTTTCATTTTGGTTATTCGATGATGGAACCGTTAATCATAGAATTGATGGTGTTGTCAAATTCTTGGCGGGTGGTGCCACTTTCTATCAGCTGTTCGTTGGTGATGTTGGATGATTTTTCTTTTATATATTTTCCAAGCATTACATACATTTGTTTAACGTCCATTCTCATAATCCAAGTGATTTTGGTATTGTTGGTGTGTAAAATCATATCGCAAGATTCAACTCCTTCTATTCCCATACAATCGGTTATTGGTATTGTTTCGTATGGAGGAGATATGTTGACATCAAAATTAGATTGGGGAGTAGTGATTTTTTCACAGCCTACAGTAAAAAAAACAAGTAATATGATTGATAATATTTTTTTCATAGGTGTTGCCTACTTTGGTTTGATTAGGTCGCGGAGGGTGGTGTTAACGTCCCATAGGATAGCGAGGTTGATAATATTGAAAATTATTAGGATGATTAGTGAGTCGCGGAGATTAGTTGAAACAGAAGCGATTATGAAGCCTACTAATATGACTAATATTATTCCGATTATTACATTTCTCTGTAGGAGTTTTTGGCGTAAGGAGATTTTTGTATTATTGCAAGGTTTCAATTCTTCCTCGTTGTTTTCATTTGTCATTGTAACTTAGTCTTTGCATTCAATTTTATTAGACTCTTTTAATAGTGATTCGTCTACTAGGATGTTTTTTAGGGCACGGTATTCTTTTTGTTTTAAAGCCGCGATTTCTCGTTCATCTTTAGTGGGTATTCTTTTACCGGTGAAGGCGCCTATGTAGGTTATGTCTTGAATTAGATATTTGCCGCTTGCACGAATGGTTTTATAATTGTAATAGCGGGAGATGTATTTATAGGAAGTGTCACATCGAGAATAGTCGATTATTAGTTTTAATCGTGAATAAGGGAGGGTGTTGTCGTACCAGAAGAAGACATGGTAACCGTTGTTAGTGCGGTATATTTCATAGTCGGATAGGTGGAAGAAAGAGGATAGTTCTTTTGTGTCGTTCATGACCGTGAGAATGTTTTTGGTATCGTAATCAAGCATAAGCATGTGCTCGTCTCTTTCTATGTTGGTGTATGAGTTTATGCCTATTGCTATTTGTCGGTCTTGTATTTCTTGTTTTGAAAGAAGACGTAATAGTTTTGTGATAACGTGTTTTAGGAGGTTTCCCATAATCAATTATATAATTAGTTGTAGTATATAAATTTTTTGAAATAGATGAAAATGGCTCGCTTGTGGTTTAGACAAGCGAGTAGGTGGTCAATGCAGGAAGAAGGCTATCAACCTAGAAACCTGTGTGACTATGATTTGTGACTTGTTATGCATTTTGACTATAGTTTCGTGATTAAGGCGTCTCTACGTCTAATTCCATATTTCCTTATAATTTTGGTTATTCTATCCTTATAAATTTCTTTTTCGGTTTCGAGGCGATACTGACCCTCTGCATACTTGGTAATATATCTGTATAATCTGCCGCCACGGTACATATATACAGGTTCAGCTCCAGGCTTGAAGAATGGCTTTAGTTCTGGGACAAATATGTCTGAGATTGAGAATTCAGGGTTATCAAGTGCGAACTGCGAGATGGCCTTGCGGCGAACTTCTTGCATCGCTTGCATTATGGTAGAATCCGTGTAGACAATGTGTATAGAATATCTTTTTCTTATGGTAAAAATTTTACCCTTGCCAGTGAGGTAAGAACCGGTGACATAAACATCTACGGTGGTGGAAATGGATTTTTCTTTTGGATTAGAATAATCAAGAGGAGTAAGGTTGCTTAGAACATTACTTTCTCCATACTGGGCACTGCGAGAAGACCCAGCCCAGTTATAATGCTTCCATTTTTCGCGAATCCAGTCGTTTAATGCCATACGGGTTCATCCCGGTTTGGCCTTTCTTTTAATGTAATATGTCCCCTCCCCCGCGGCTAACCGCTAAATTATTTATTAGATTTTGTACCTAATAAATATTATTGTGATATAAAAGATTATTATCTAAAAGGTTGTTATCTAAAAGATATGTTGGTGTTAGTCTTCAAAGGCTTCTTCATTTAGTCTATCTTCTAATCTGTTTTTGAAAAGGCGGTCACGTCTGTTAAGTAACCATTCCATGTATGATTCATAGTTAATGTTAGTTGACATTTTTTCCAAATTGTTTTCATTTTTTATGTTTAAGCTCGTATGTGTTGCATACACTTTGAGTAGAACGTTCTTTGTCTTTTATTACTATCTTTTGTTTGTTGTTTTTGTCCGTATTTGGAGATTGGTTTGGTCATTGTTTAACAAGTCTTGATGTTACATCAAACCCTTTGTTTTTAGCGATTGTAACAAGTTTCTGGTAAGTTGAAGGAGAAAGGGTTTTTGTTCTTGACAGTATCCATAAGTATTTTTTATCAGGAGAACCGACTACGGATGTTTTGTAATCTGTATATAGTATAATATAGTTGGTCTGGTCAAAAGGGTTATCTAGTTTGAAAGGAGCAAATGACACCGCCAAAGAATTTTTTCCAGTTGGTTTTGCAGTTCCGGTTGCTTTGCTTTTCTTTCCATTCTTTGTGCAGGTGTTTGTTACTATAATAGAATTGTTTCTTGACTGGTAGTTTGCTTCTGAATTAGTACAACCTTCTTGAAAAAAAGCAGGAAAAGAAGATATTTGATACCAATGTCCTTTGTATTTATTTAAGTCTACGGAAGGTTTAGCATAGTTAATTAGAGGAACCATTAGCCCTGATATAGAATTTGAATGGCTTAACCGTGTTCTAATGCCTTTAGCCGCTAAGGAATGGCGAGCAGATTCGTTGTGCCAGCCAGGTTTGCGATATTTTGAGATTGTCATTTTTTACCACCTCGGTTGTTTTCCTGCCGCGATTGCTTCGCGGTTTAGTTTAGCCCTGATGTCTTTAGGGAGTGATTTGAAGGAAGGAGAAAGCATATTTTGGGTTGGCTTAGGTTTTAGTTTGGGCATGGAAATGTTTTTTGTCATGGATAGGTTTTTTGGCATGGAAAGTCTGGAAGAAGTTTTTGGCGGTTTAGAATTATGGTGAAGCCGAGATGAAGAGTTAGACATAGCAAACCGCCCGCCATCGATTACTGTTTTGGCGACTGACTTAAATCCGCTTAAGGCAATTTGGCCAGCACCTTTCAGAGAGCGAATGGCGGTTTGTCTGTCTTGTGGTCTCATTTGTTCTTCTTTTTTGATTTTATCTTTTTGGGACTTTTGGCCCCATCTTAGCGCCTTCATTCGCTACTTTGATGCCTGTTTTTGTCATCTTGTCTCCAAGATTCATTGCACCTGTTACCATTGATGATACCAAGTCCTTCTTTGTTTTCTTTGCCATTTGTTTCGCCTCCTTGTTTTATGTTTTGATATTTGACATCGCGAGTCCGAGGTAGTCCATTTGTAGATTTTCCAGGTCTCGGGTTTCGTCTCTTACCCCATATAGTTTGTGTAGTGATTCATGGAGTAGGACACCTTCGGTTTTTTCTTTGTCTTTTAACATTTTTCTTTCAAGTTGAATGAGGTTGCCTTGGTGGGCGCCAAAAGCTGATTCATCTGGACCAACCCGGTCACATATTTGTAGATTGGAATGGTTGAATTTAATGGTTTTGCCTTTCTTGGTCAGGAGTAGTTTGGTTTTAGCTATCGCGGTGTTGAGAGTTTTCTTTTCTGTTTCTGTGAGTGATTCATAAGGGATTGGTTTGGAAGATATTTCGGCAAGGCTTACTTCGCCTTCTGCATAATTTATTATTTTGCCTTTGTCTGATTTGACTTTTAGTATGAAGACTTTGGGTTGAGGGTCTGTGATTGCAATATCTTGCAATTTGGTTTGTTCGTGTTTGGAGAGAACATCGTGATTGATTATTTTGGCTTCTTCATAAGCGGCCATGCCAGTAAGCACTGTTTGACCAACTTTGCCCCATTTGCCAATCAAGGTACCACCAACTCCGATTACTTCGCCTGTGGCTGTGTTTTGCATTAAGGTCGGTATGCCTGAGAAGAAAGCCGCGTAACCGAGTGCACCACCAAGACCATATAGGACGATTGGTGCTTCGTGTTTCTTGAACCAGACTTTGAATTTGTTCCAGTTGGTGATATGTTTAATGTCAGATTGCATATCTTGTACTTTGGGGTCGGATTGGGCTTCTGGGTTTTCGGTGGCCGCTTTGTTAACCTTTTTGTGAAGGAACTCTTGGAGCTTATACATCAAAGAACCTTCTTTAGCATAAGAAACAATTTTCTGCTGTTTGTCTAGTGACTTTACAGAGGATGGGTATTTAAAGTGTGTTTGAGGAAGACCATATTTTTTCAATCTTGTTTGTGAAGAATGTTTTGTTGTGATACCTCGTGCGGCTAAAGAATGTCGTGCTGATTCTTTGTGCCAACCTCCACCTTTATTGTATTTCATTGTGCCAATGGAATTTATAGAAGCCGCGCTTCTATTGTATTTTTGCATCTTGTTTACCTCCGTATTTGACAATTGGTTGTTTCATTTTTTGTTACTCCGAGCTAACCTTTTGGGTTAAGTGTTTGACGTTTAGCTTGTGATTTTTTGAAGGTGAGGAGGTCCCAGATTTTTTCTTTTGTTGATTCTTTGCTTGTCTCACTCTCTTGTGGGTATCGTTTTCTGAATAAGGGTGTTAATCTGTCTGCTACGTCTTTGTCTATTATGAAGGCTTCGTCTACTGTGTATTGGTGCCAATCGGTTAATGTTATAGAGAGGTAGTTTTGACCTTTCCATGCTTCAAAACCGCCTGTCATCATTTGTGGACCGCTTGTGCTGGGTCGGATAGTCCAACCTAGGTCTTTCAGTTTGTGAATATTTCTTTCGTGGATGTGTCTGTTATAAAATGGAGCGGAGAGTTTAGTAGGGAGTTGTAGTTGCATTATGCCGTGTTGGATAGGATTAGGATATGGAGGGTATTTTTTTGTAGAAGAATGTCCTGTTTTTATTCCGAGTGCGGATAGTCTATGGCGTTCTTTTTCGTAGAACCAACCGCCTTTCTTTGCATATTTAATACTCATTTGTTTCGCCTCAAACTTTTTAAAAAAATTTTACAAAAAACATAATAAAAAAAAGAAGCCAAAAGCCTCTTTTATTTTCTCTTGTGCTGTTTGGCTCTTATTGTCTTCCAGGCCTTTCGTGCGGCAGTTGCATGTGCGGCATGATCACCTTTCCAACCTTTCAATTTCTTCTTTGCGTAATTCATTTCGTTTCACCTCGTGTTTTTATGTTATTTTAAAGCTACTGTGTTTTGATATTTTATGTATGTTTTTGATAATATTGTTTGAAAAAAAAAAATAATTATTCCTTTTTCTTCTTTTCTTTCTTCTCTTTCTTCTCTTTAGGCTTATACTTTTCTGGGTACTTTTGTCTTATTGTTACCCAAGCCTTTTTGGCGGCCGCTGAGTGAGCGTCTGCGTCACCACGCCAACCTTTAGCGCCATTCGACTTTTCTGCGCCATTCGACTTTTCTTTCTTCTCTGGTTTTGTTTTTTCTACCATTTTTTACATCCTCCATTATATATTCCTTGTTTGAGAAAGCGTTCGCCTTCTCTTATATAATTATATAATTACTATGTATATATAAAGGTTTTGGAAAAAACAAATTAACAATGACTATACAATCGTGCGTATTGTGCTTTGTCGATATCGCCCCAACCACCTTCTGCGATGGTGCCAAGTATCCATTTTAGGCCTTTGCCTGTCGCTCTACCTACATTTTTTAATGCTTGGCCTTCTATCTTTAATCCTTCTTTGTACCACCCTTTCGGGAGACGTCTCCCGATTTTGGTTGGAGCTTGTATTTGTTTTGGTTGTGTTATTTCTCTTGGCGCAAATTTTACTGGTATTTGTGTTTGTGTAGGTTTTACTTCTGATGAAGTTACTGTTATTGGTTCATAAAATACCTCAGGTGTTTTATAATCTTCTGAGGCAAAGTTAACTCGGTTAGCTTGTACCTCGATGAAAACTTTTTCATAGTCTTCAAGTGGCTTGTTTGCTTTTATCTTTTTTATGATGTTTTTTGACATTGCAGTTTGCCATTGAGTGCTTCCAAATTTATGTTTTGTTATGTCATGAAGTTTTAAAAAGGATGAGCCTTTTTGTTTCAATCGAAGCTTAGCTTCAATGTTGATTTGTTTTTCCATTTTTGCTAAGTAATCGTAATAAGGTTGTCCTTTAAATTCTGTTAGGTGGTCTTTTACTATTTCTTTTGCTATCTTAGGATTATTGGTGTGTTCCATTTCTACTTTAATGCCTTTTGCTAATTGATTTTTGTCAAACAGGAAGTCTGGCTTGCCATGTCCCATTCCTCCTTTCATGTAGTTTACATTACGAGAATGCATTTTGGTGTGGATGCCTTTAGCGGCTAATGAATGGCGATGAGATTCTCCATGCCAACCACAACCTTTGTAGCTTCTATTGTATTTATTCATTTTTAATTAGCCTCGTCTTTCTTCTATAACAATCCTTTTTTGTTTTGATGGTAAATTTTCAAATATGTCGCCATATAAGTCCATTGAAGTTTTATCACGGGATTTTTTTTCTTCTCTTGATATAAGTTCTGTTGATTTCTTTGCATAATAGGTTTTAAAGACTTTATCAACTTCTATTACTTCTTTTTTTGTTAATTGACTTGGTGTTTTGTTAAATATTTTTTTTGATAATAAAGCATAATCCTCTTCTGGAGGCGACTGTTCTCTTGAGTAATTCGTTTTACCTTTCTTTTTAAAAGTGCAGGTTTTTGGCTTACTATATATTAGACCGTGGATAGAATTTGAGTGGCTTAATCGTGTTTTAATGCCTTTGGCGGCTAGGCTATGTCGAGACGGTTCGTTGTGCCAACCATGGTTTCTGCTTTTGTTTCCGAATTTGGATATTGTTTGTTTCATTGTTTTACCTCGTGGGTTCGTTGGGGAAGTATGTCGGTTCGTTCGCCAGTGTCAACTGGCTGTTGGTAGATGCCGTATGGAGAGGTTTTGAGAAATTCTATTCTTCTTATCATTTCTGGTTTCACCCAAGTTATGTCTTTTGATTTGGGAGTATTTATAATTTCATACTGGGGTGTGGGTTTTAATCGTGATTTTATGGAAGTAACTTCCGACCTATCATACCCGCCACCAACAGTGCCTTTGTATACATATTTTTTCTTGTCGGTATCCCACACACCTATGGCAAGTGCACCAAAGCCTTCTTCTCTTGCACCTTTTCCTTTTGTATAGCCTAATACTACTACATCATTATTTTTGAGGAACTTGAGTTTTTTCCAGAGGAAATTGTCTCCACCTATGTAAGGTGAGTTCTTTTGTTTTAAAATGACACCTTCTATGTGACCTTTTTTCCTCAGGTTTTCTATATCTTCAAATGTAAATTCTGGAGCATATTTAATGTGGTTTAATGATAGACCAGAAAAGATTGAATGTAATATTTTTTTACGCTCGGTTAACGGGGTTGCGGTTGCGTCTTTGTTGTTTAATTCAAGTATATCAAATACTATGAATGTTGCTGGGTAGAGTTTGGACCGCTCTTGGATTAAAGGGTTTGTGGGACCTAATCTGTCACGCATTGAAAGACGTTCAAAATCTTCATTACTATCAATATCTTTGTAATTTTTCATTACTAAGAGTTCTCCGTCTAATACTACATCACCTTTTGAGGATAACTTTGCCCATTCATTTTCTAGTTCTGGATATAGATTAAATTTGTTAAAACCGCGACGGTTGAGTAGAGATACTTTGCCGTCCTTGCCTATGTAAGCAGTTATTCGTGTGCCATCATATTTTCTTTCTACCATGAACATGTTTTTGTCTATGCCGCTTGTTTCACGGATGGCAATTGGTTGCATTGTTTCATAGTTAGTCTTTAAGAAATAATTTATTTCTGGACCATACATTAGTTTTTGCAAGCCATATTTTTTCCATATTTCACGAGGAGAGAGGCCTCTGTCACATGGAGGTGTTCTTTTTGATTTGATGCCTTGTGCCGCTAGGCTATGTCGATGTGATTCATTAAACCATCCAGGTTGTTTGTATTTTGATATATGTTTCATTAAAACGGAACCTCTACTTTTAGGGTAGGTAGTTCTTTTTTAACAGTTTCTTTTAGTTTTATTGTCATTGGCTGTTGTGGAATTATTTTGGTTCTACCAAGTCGGACAAGCATAGAAAACTTGTCTTTGCCAATTCTTACTGGGGTTACTAGGCCAAAATATTTTTTGAATGATTTGGTTAGGACTATGGGTACTACTGCAAGTTCATCATTTTTGATGAGGTCTTGTGAAACCCTGAATAGGAGTTTGTCGTCTTCTTCGGTTTCTCCTACCATTTCATAAACCTTTTCTACCAGTAATTTTTCGCCTTCATCTCTTGAAATCATTTTTATGGTAGGTATTGTTTTGTTGCCGCCTACATTGGATTCAAATTTATTGACTGACTTTTCTTTGCCTTTATCGTCTATTGAATAATATTTGATTGCGTTCCTTGGAACTATTTCACCTTTGCTATTCATGAAAACATAGTTGGTTTTTTCAAGAGGTTTTCCACTCTGGTCAACTCGAGTGTATGTAACTTCTAACCCCTTACTATCTCTCATTATTATTTTAGGAATAGGTAAAACATCCTCGCTACTGAGGTTTTTAAAGCGGATATTGGCTTTAATTGGGACATCCCCTATCTTATATGTGAAGACAGATTTATAACCTACTCTGCCAAGACCTTTTTCTTTAGCATAGTCAGCTTCTTTTTTCTGTAATCCTATTAAGCCTATTAACATGTTTTGTTCTGAGGTTCCTGTTTTGATTCCTTTACTCGCAAGCGAGTGCCTTACACTTTCATTATGCCATCCTGACTGTCTGCTTTTGTGTCCGTATTTGGGTATTGTTTGTTTCATTTGGGGTTCACCTTATTTATGTAATTTATTTGTATTTAGTTAGGCCTCTTGCCGCGAGTGAATGGCGTGTTGATTCATTATGCCAACCAGGGCTTTTTGTATGTCTGAGGTCTAATTTAGCATAGGCAGGTTTACGTGAACCGAAGGTTTCCATCCAGTTGACTAAGATGGCTTTGGCTTTCTCATCGTTTAATGAAGGGAATGCCTTCTTTAAATAGGCTGAGGCACCGAACATGTTTGTGACACCGCTTTCACGAAGCTTGTCAAGGAAGGTGTAATATTTTGAATCATATTTTATTGTGACGGGTGCGGGTTTTGCTGTCTTTTTCACTTCTGCCAAAACTTCTTCGGATAATTCTCTGCCTTCAAGCGAGATAAATTTGCCAAGGTCCTCTTCTATATCTCTAGATGAATATCTGTCAAGAGAGCGTTTATCTATACGACCTATCTTTGATTTTCTTGCTTGTGTTTTTTTCAATGTTTCAATAAACAAGTCTTTATTGATTTTGATATCTTGTTCTTTTAGCTTAAATTCCATATCAGTTAACAACTGCTTTATTTTATTTGTGTTGTCAATGGTTGTGGGTGCTCCATATCTTGAACTAGTAGTTGATATGACTGGTATTTGTGAGATTAGTTTTATCATGGTTCTGATTGTTTCTTTTGGTGTTTTTCTTTTCCAATTTTGAAATTCTATTCTGTCTTTCCAACTTGCACGACTTGGGTTATAAGAAGCCATATAGATGTTTTTTGTGCCATCAGGTGCTTCTGTAAATACAAATATGTCGTTGTTTATATTAATGACATCAGAATCGTTTACTTTGCTTTTTATGTGTTGTTGTATTGAATCACGCATTCTTTGCCAATCATTATCTCCAAGCTTAAATTCCAACCTTTCTGTTTCCCCTTTCAATTCTTTCATAGATTTGCCGTACTCGTATTGTGAACGGCCATATCTAGTGCCTGAGTAATGTTTGGGTTGTTCTATTCTTTCAATTCTTGATTTTATTTCTCTGTTTAGTATTTCGTCTGCTTCTGATTTAGGAAGACCTTCTGTTTTTAGACGGTGTATTTTGTTTTCACGTTCCTTCAATTCTTTTAGTGCGGCTTCTTTTTCCCTTGTATTGCCCATAACTTGTATATTATAGTTGATTGGTTTCATTGTTTCACCTGTGTTTGTTTTGGTTTATGTTTATCTTCTTTGTTAATCAAATAACCTGCGCCAGCTCCTATACCTGCGCCAATAAGGCCACCAGCGAGTAAACCAACCCCTCCTCCTATCAAGGCACCCTTACGCTCTTTTTTAGTTGACCAAACCACTTGTTAATTTCTTTTAAGGCTTGTGAATGTTTAGTTTTAGACAGGCCTTTAATTGAATTAAGGTCTTTGATTGCTACTTCTTTGGCTTTTTCAGCTACCTTATATAAGTATAAGGCACGCCTTTCATTAGCGAGTTTAGTAGCTTCTTTAGAGTTTGATTCTGCCTTTACCTCAATGCCAGCCGCTTTCATTGCGTTTTCATCATACATGAACTCTATCATTTTATCATAATCATAATGTTCCATAAAGGCCTTAAGATAAGCGGGGTCTGTCATTAGGACTTGACCTGAATCAACACCAAAAGTATCCATTTCGATTTGGGGCTTTACTAAAGAGGTCTTAGCGTATTTTAATTCTTGGCCTGCCTTCATAGAACTTGCGGCCATGGTTTCACCGAACATTAGAGAGTCTATAGTAGACATCTTGGTTTTAATGCCTCCTGTTTTAATTCCCTTTGACGCAAGAGTGTGT
>Ga0315273_10004141_pt1 | contig 17654 bp, 18 predicted proteins | sample YL17G02_0_MG_FD_205753 | JGI IMG/M metagenome (GOLD analysis project Ga0315273, IMG submission 205753) | Sediment microbial communities from Yellowstone Lake, YNP, Wyoming, USA - YL17G02_0 | ecosystem: Environmental > Aquatic > Freshwater > Lake > Sediment | place: USA: Wyoming | collected...
GAGATGATGGCTTTCAATATTGCAAAAATGGGATAATGGAAAATAGGCTTTAACTAACTGAAAACATTAGAAAAAGTAGGTTTTGTTACGTATAGTGCGGTGAAAGAGACAACTGAGTAACGGATATTTCCCCCACCGTGAACTTGACAAAGTATATAATAAAGGATATCCTTTTAATTAGGAATCATTCCGAATATGAAGCGCTGCGCAACACCTAAAGATATCGAACTGAAACTGATAGACGGCATCAGGGAGAAGGGGTACAAGCTGACCTCTCAGAGGCTCGAGATCATCAAACTTCTGTCGCATGACCGATCGCATCCGGGGGCAATGGATATTCTGCAGAAGCTAAAGAAAAGAGCACCGAAGATCAGCATGTCAACGGTTTATTACACCCTGGATATTCTGAAAAAGGAGGGATTGATACAGGAACTTGAATTCTATGACAGGGACAACCGCTATGACGTCAACGTGTCCAGTCATATCAATCTCATCTGCAGGAAGTGCGGAAAGATAGAGGATCTTGTTGAGCCTTTGCCCATCTCTTCTGAAATGATAGAAGATAAAACCGGTTTCCAGCCTTTAGGAATGCGCTTTGAATATTACGGATACTGTAAGGGGTGCAGGCGCAAGAAACAGCAGTGACATTTTTTTTACAAGGTGTTTTGGAATATTCCAAAATTCAGACAAATGGTGCTGGCAGGAATTCCTGTCCAGGAAAATTAACTTCAGTGCTTTGCCAATGGCATAGCAAAAATCAGGAAAGGAGATTACAATGGCAAAAAAGAAAAAATTAACTACCAATGCCGGAGCTCCCGTCGTTGACAACCAGAACATTATGACCGCAGGACCGCGCGGACCGGCACTCCTGCAAGATGTCTGGTTCCTGGAAAAACTCGCCCACTTTGACCGGGAAGTAATACCCGAGCGGCGAATGCACGCTAAGGGATCCGGGGCATACGGAACGTTTACCGTCACTCATGACATAACCCGCTATACCAAGGCCAAAATATTTTCTAAGGTTGGCAAGAAGACTGATCTCTTCATTCGCTTCTCCACCGTGGCAGGCGAACGCGGAGCTGCCGACGCCGAGCGGGATATCCGTGGCTTTGCAATGAAGTTCTACACAGATGAAGGAAATTGGGATTTGGTGGGCAACAACACGCCGGTATTCTTCCTTCGGGATCCCCTGAAGTTTCCTGACCTTAACCACGCCGTCAAGAGGGATCCCCGTACGAATCTGCGCAGCGCACGCAACAACTGGGACTTCTGGACCTCGCTGCCAGAGGCTCTGCACCAGGTCACAATCGTTATGAGTGATCGTGGCATTCCTGCTTCCTACCGTCATATGCACGGTTTTGGCAGCCACACCTTCAGCCTCATAAATAAAAAAAATGAGCGTTGCTGGGTCAAGTTTCACTTCAAAACGCAGCAGGGGATAAAAAACCTTACCGATGAAGAGGCGGCCAAAGCGATCGGCATGTGCAGGGAAAGCCACCAGCGTGACCTGTATGATAGCATTGAAAAGGGAGACTTTCCTCGTTGGAAAATGTTCATCCAGGTAATGCCGGAGAAGGATGCGGCAAAATGTCCTTACAATCCCTTCGACCTCACTAAGGTCTGGTTACATAAAGACTATCCCCTCATCGATGTGGGTGTCCTCGAACTGAACCGCAACCCTGAAAACTATTTTGCCGAAGTCGAACAGTCTGCCTTTAATCCGGCCAACATTGTTCCTGGCATAGGCTTTTCGCCCGACAAGATGCTGCAGGGTCGTCTGTTCTCCTATGGCGATGCTCAGCGCTACCGGCTTGGGGTGAACCACCACCTGATCCCTGTTAATGCCTCCCGTTGTCCGTTTCACAGCTACCATCGTGACGGTGCCATGCGTGTTGACGGCAATTACGGCAGTACACTCGGTTACGAACCTAACAGTTACAGTGAGTGGCAACAGCAGCCTGAATTCGCCGAGCCATCTCTCAGCCTGGAAGGAGCTGCTGACCACTGGGATCACCGCAAGGACGAAGATTACTACTCGCAGCCCGGCAAGCTTTTCCGTCTGATGAGCCCGAAACAGCAGAAGGCCCTTTTTGACAACACAGCCCGCGCTATCGGCGGTGCGCCAAGGGAAATTCAGATGCGTCACATTGGCAACTGTCTGAAGGCAGATCCCGGTTACGGCAAGGGGGTTGCTAACGCACTGGGCATCCCACTGGGTAAAGCATCCAACAATAGATAGAACAATCAGGAAAGGCAATAACAGATGTCATTGAAATGATTTTGGAAAGACAAAAGACAATCTCGTCAAATCCCTCCTTTGGGAAAGGGAGAATTTGACGAGATTGGTGAAAAAAATACCTTTTACTTATACCTACTTTTTCTTATGGGCTGCGCAGAATTTAGATTTTCCTGATGCAGAGTTTTTACATTTGTTCCCCTCTTTTGTTTTTGCAGCACATGCCACCTTCTTTTCTGTTGCCATTTTTCCTCCTTTTAAAAGAATATTTGAATTAAGTATATCATAAATATATGGATATTCATCCATGCAGATAAAAACCATAAAAAATAATTTGGGGTTGAAATAGAACTTTGCCCGAAATTTTGCTAAACTTACTCAAAAGGGTGACCTTTTGAGGGAAGAGATACATGCCGAAATTTAATACCCGTGAAGAATACGAACAGTGGAAAAAAGACAAACTAAAAAACAACCTTGAAAAATTTCAACAGCCTGAAGAAGCGCAGGAATCAGAAAAAGAAAAGATAGATAGCCCTCTCACTTCCCTTCCTCCTCAAAGCAGTCAGCCTGTTGCAACTGTTATAGAGCTCCGACCTATAGGTGAACTCTTCAAGGAGTCCTGGGAACTTTTCAAGAGCCGCTTCGTTACTCTCATTGCCCTTTACCTTCTATCCATAGTATTTTTATTTGTTCTCATCGGGATATTTGCCGGTATTGGCTATCTTCTTTCAACTCTTTTCCCTGAAAATAAAAATGCCGTGATTGCAGCAAGCATATTCACAGGCATGATTCCAGGTTTTATAGCCATGTTCTGGGTTTTTGCGGCATTCACCTTTGCTGTTGTTGATGAAACCCTTGGTATAAGGGAGGCCATTGGAAAAGGCTGGCAGAGGGTTGGTTCCTTTATGTGGCTTGTGTCCCTGCTCGGTTTTATTGTCACAGGAGGATTCTTATTATTAGTTATACCCGGTGTTATTTTTCTCGTCTGGTTTGTCTTCGCCCAGTTTATCATAGCTTCCGAGGATGAGAAGGGCATGAACGCTATCCTCAAGAGCAAGGAATATGTCAGGGAAAGATGGTTCGATATATTTCTGAGGCTTTTTGTGATCTGGCTTGTTTCCGCTATCCTCGGCATAGTTCCGCTGATAGGCCCCATATTGTCTTTGCTCTTTTTCCCTTTCACTATGATTTTTATCTGCCTTATCTATCTGGACTTAAAAGCGATAAAGGGAGAAGGGTTTATTTACCCTCATTCTTCAGGAGAGAAATTCAAGTGGATCGGGATAGGAGCGCTTGGGTATATTGTCTTGCCCCTCCTCATTATCGGCATCCTTGGCGCATCACTTACAATTCCCCTGCTCATGCTGAAGGGCATGAGGAATTTCTAAGGCACAGAATATAGTCATTGCTCCACTAAGAATAGATCTATTGTTATTGCAGAGAATCTTATCCGGGTGGCCAGTGCATCAAACGGCCGCCAAGGATATGAAGGTGGATATGGAATACTGTCTGCCCTGATTCTGGATTGCAGTTCATTACAAGCCTGAATCCTCGTTCTGCGATTCCCCTGTCTTTTGCAATTCTGTTAGCTATTTGAAATAAATGACCAATAAGCGCATTGTCTTCTTCTTTTATCACAAGGTTTGTTGAAATATGCTTTTTGGGGATAACAAGCGCATGTACAGGCGACTGAGGATTAATATCCTCAAAGGCTAATGCGTGGTCATCTTCATAAATTATTTTTGCAGGTATCTTTTTCTCTATAATCTCACAGAATATGCACCCCATGAATATTAATCCTCCGGAATACTTTCTTTTTGCTTGAATAATGAGTATTGCGTTTATACAGCTTTTCTTATTGACATACAAAGGCAGGGCAGAGTATTTGAGCGTGAGTAAAAATACCCTGCCCTGCCAGTTAAAGAGCTATTTAAAACTTCCAGGCATAGCCAAAGGAAATTTCCCATTGGTTCATTGTAAGTGTTATTTTCTGTCCCTGGTCGAGGGGGTTTGTCCCTGCGACATCATGCTCTAATGCGTACATAAGCGCAAATTTCAGTTCCTGCTTATCACCGATAGCTTTTGTAAAACCAGCTGTCACATGCTGTTTGACAACACCAGGCGCAAGGATGTTAAATAGCACCTCATCCCGTGGAATAGGCTGGTCACCTATTGAATAACCTGCGCGCCATATCCAGTCTTTGCAGGTCTGTAACTGGACCCCGACCTTAAGGACTGTAATATCATCCCAGCCAAAACCCGCTCCACTGTCATCCCCAAGCTTATGCGTCATAATGTTATTCATAAGCGTATTATTTATTGATTTCACATCACTGTAGTAAATCTCCTGAACATCGACGAGCAGAGTCAGTTCAGGTATTATTCTGTACGCAAGACCTATCGTCCATGTAGCAGGGATATCGAAATCGCCTTCTTCTGCAAACAGTCCTGCATATTTGTCAAATCTGCTCATCCATATTTTTGACTGGTATGATACTCCAAGGTTAAGGTTAGGGAGTATCTCGCCCAAATAACCTATTTTCACACCGATGCCATATGAAGTTTCATGACCGTTGTCCGTAAGATTCGAAGGATCGCTTGAACGCCCTGAAAAAGCCTCCAGACCCTGCGCTTCAAAGCTCTGATATGCAAAGATGGGGGAGATGGCAACAGCATGTTTCGGAGCCAGCTTTCTTGCATAGGTCGGCGTGATAAACAACTGCATGAGGTCTACGCCAGTTGGGGAGGACAAGTAGAATGTACGCTCATCATAATCTGTGTTCATACCGCCATTGCCGTAAATCGACACACCTATCGAGTTCTTGTCATCCAATTGCCAGTTGAAGCCTAAAGAGGGAATAATAAACCATTTTGATTGGCTTTCGACTTTGCCCGGCGTAAGGCCAACAGCCGGTGGAGGCGATGGATTGCCATTAACCTTATATTCCCTGTTCGGGTTGAAAAAACTCAGCCCCACATCGATCCGTTTACCGACAAATGCCATTGCAGCAGGGTTAATGGATGCGTCCAATGAACCCTGCGGCAGGGCAACGCCTGCACCTCCCAAGGCCTTGCTCTCAATACTATAACCATTGGAGAAGTAACCATTTGTTGCATAAGTATTGTTCGCAGTAAAGCCCAGAGCAATAATGAGAAATAATGAGCAAAAGAAAAAATATCTTATTTTCACAGACCATCTTCCCTTCATATACCCTCCTTTTTTTATGGGATAACGCAACAATTATGTAAACAGGCAGATTTTACAATCCTTCGCATACTTCAGGAATGTGTCGGCGGCCTCAATAACAACTCCTTCGATGAAATCATCCGGCTTTAATCCCATCATATCGATTGTCATCTTGCAGGCCACAAACTCAACTCCTTCCAGCTGGGCTATTTCCAGGAGATCGGGCAAAGCCGGGACTTGTGCCTTCTCGATCTTCCCCTTCATCATCCATGTGGCAATGGCGCTCATGCCCGGTATCGCTCCCATAAAACCGGGGGGCTGGAATTTTGCCTTTTCTGCCCATCCCTTGCGGATAACGTTTATCCCCATAAAAGTATAAAATACCTTGCACTGCATCCCCAAACGCCTTGCGTTTATGCCTAAGATCAAACCTGGATAGGCGCCATCAAGGGTATCTCTTGAAGTAATAAATGCAGAAGTCTCCTTATTCTCTTTTCCCTCAGCCATGTCACTCTCCTTTCTTTATAGAACAAGTTAGATTACTCTTTATTAAATTATAGCAAACCCAATAAATACTACAACTATTCTTAAACATCATCTCATTGAGATCGGATCATTCCCATCTTATGAATTACAGCTGCTTCCTTTTCTGAATCCCCGATCGCCTGATAACAGGCAGCAGCATATTGCAATGACTGGCGCGATTCAGGAAATCCGAGGAAGCATTGCAAAGCATCTTCGTATTGTCCGAGGTTCATATGACTTATACCAAGACAAAGAGCGATATGCTCATCCTTAGGGAAGTGTTGGATCCCCGCGGAGAGTATGAGGATTGATTCCCCATATTTTCCTTTCTTCTGGTTAATAATTCCTAAGCCAAGATAAGCCCTTTCATTGGGGTAGTATTCGAGTGATTTCTCAAACAACCACTGAGCAATTTCGTCTTTTTCCGGAATAGCATCAATTGCTGAATAATCACCGTGGGTGAAGGTCATCGCAAGCCTTGATAGAAAATCAGCATGGCATTCGTACAGGTCCCGCCTGTCAATGAGTTCTATCCCACGTACAAATCCAGGTAGATTTTGATAGAAAGCGGATCTGAGTTTTTTCCCGTAGGCAAGGATGATGTCTCCCGTCATGCAGGGATCGGTCTCAAAGTATAAGATGTCTTCTACTCTTTCTAACCAGACATCATCGTCCAGTTTATTCCTGCGTTTCCATTCGTCATATAAAGCAGTCCCCGGAAATATATCGAGGATATAAAAAATAATACTCATGGGCTTGATCCCGCAGATCAAGTGTATCGTCTCTTGGATGGTCTCCGAGTTTTCCCCGGGGCAACCGTAGATGAAATAGGCACGGGCAAGAATGCCATACCGGGTAGTCAGGCTAAAGGCATCCCTGACATCTTCCGTCTTGATATCCTTATTAAGAACTCTTCTGATCTTTTCCGAACCGCTTTCTACACCGTAACTGATCTGGATACAGCCGGCCTTCCTCATCCAGCAGAGCATCTCCTCATCAACATGGTTTACCCGTGCAATGGCAAACCAGTTTATTTTCAGTCCCTTTTCAATTATTATCCTGCATATACGGATAACGCGGTCCTTTCTCATGGTAAATGTGTCATCTGAAACAAAAAAGAAGGTAATGCCCTTCCGGTAGAGTTGCTCTATCATAGCGACAAAATATTCCGGCGAGTGAAACCTTACCCTGCGTCCCCAGAACTGAGGGGACCCGCAAAACGTACAATTCGATGGGCAGCCACGTGAAGAAGAGATATGATTGAATGCAAAATATTCTGAAGGCATGGGCAACTCATCTAAATCCTGGATCACCCCGGCATCTTCTGTCTTTACGATCTTTCCATCTTTTCGAAATACAATACCCTTAATTTGTTCGATCCCTTCGCAGCTGTCTTTTTCGATAGACTGAACAAGGCTTAGAAAGCTGTATTCTGCCTCGCCCAGCACAGCGAAGTCTATCTCCCTGAAATGCATCAACAGATGTCTCCATAGGAACGTTGTACCGACACCACCGAATACTATTTTTACCTGAGGGATGATACGCCTGGCTATCCCGGCAATATCAATCCCGCCCCATCTGTTCGCATGCACAATAGAAAAACCGATTACCGCAGGATTTTTCTCCTTGAGGGTAGCTTCGATTTCATCAGGCCTTAAGTTGATGTCGAACCAATTTAAAATCTCGACATCAAATCCATTTTGCTTCAGCACGGCACCGATATAATAAAGACCGATAGGCACTGTCTGTACATCTTCCATCTGAAGCCTTTTCTCAAGAAAATAAGGATAAATGAGCAGTATTTTCATATGATTAACCTCTGGATGTTAATTATACTATACAATCCCATCGTTTAAGTCTTTTGGAAATCATGCTATTTTTCATATCAGCAGCTGATTTTTTTCTGTTGACGAATACAATAGAAAATGTATACATTTCTATATCCGGGTTTTTAGCATTTGCGATACATTTTATGTTGAACCTTTATTGATGAATCAAAAAGAAGGAGGACCCAAAAAGATGACTGACCTCAAATCCAAAAAACCATCGGAAACCCTCGACGTACTTGGGAAAGACTGTCCGTATCCCATCGTTCTCATTAAAAAGGAAATGGAAAAACTGCATAGTGGCGCAACCTTGAAAATACTCTGTGATTCTTCAGCAGCTGTTGAAGAAGCAATCCCTCGTTATTGTGAGAAGCATGGATATCAGTTTGAAGCTGTTAAGTTCGAAGATAAGGGCTACTGGGAATTCTATATCGAGAAAACCTAATATCCCTTTTTCCTCACGTACCGTATAAACCAGATTAGGAAACCCGCAGCAAGAACACAGCCTGCTATATACGGCTCATAATGTTTTACATCGCCGAGCAGGTTTTTGAGTGTGGCTCCGAAGAAATATCCGCCGCTCGTGCATATGACAGCCCATATAAGGCAGCTGATGAACTGAAGAATAAAGTATTTTAGCGTTCCCATACGCGAAAGGCCAAGCACCGCTGCACTTAAAAGCCTGAATCCGTAGAGCCACTGGCTTATAAAGAGAGCGGCAGTTCCATACTTCGCCATCAGGGCCTCCAGTTTTAAGAGATTAACCTTCACAAATCTCCGGATCAATGTAAAAAAGGCCTCTCTTTTATATAGGGCAATCAGGAAAAAGGCACCATGTCCAAGATATGAAGCTGCAGTCGATACAACTACAACTGTTACCGCGTTAAGATGCCCTGTGAAAGCAAGGAATCCTGCAGCTATGAGGACACTTTCCCCTTCAAAAAAAGTCAGAATGAATATGGCGATATAGCCATATCGTGCTATGAACTCTTCCAGAAAATCCCCCCGCACACAAAAAAGGGGATGCCGGTTTCCCGGCCTCCCCTTTTAATATTGAAATAAACTACTTACATCTTCATAGATGTTAGCTTTCTGTCATTGTAACTGCGCCACTCGGACAAACACTGACGCAGGTTTCACAACCTTCGCATAATTCTGCCTGATAAGGGTCTGACTTGCCGTCCTTCATCTGAAACACACCAACAGGACAATTGCCAACGCACTCTTCGCATCCATCACACTTAGCAACATCAACGGTAACTGAATATGCCACTTGTACTCACCTCCTTAATTTAATCGTAGTGATCCACTCTTTAATTATATTTAAACTTATATTTAATTAAAAAATCTACCTCTGCCTGAATAAAACCGGCAAACTGTTATTCTGCCTTAATCTGTTTTTCACCGTACTTATCGAATACTACTTCTTCTTTGATTGAAACAGCTATTTTGTAAAGGATAGTCAATACCAGAAAGCCTATTGCCCAAACAGCAAGGGCAATTAATGCTTCAGGTAATGTTGGCCAGTACTCGGTTATTCTTTCGAATGAATTAGGCACAAAACCTCCTACAACCAAGCCAAATCCCTTATCAATCCATAACGAAAAGAACGTCGCTAAACACGCAACTGCCAGCAAACTTTCATTTTTTCTGATCTGCGGGAACACAAGCAACACAATAGCAATAACTGCCAGAATGCTCGAAACCCACATGATAGGAACAAGCTGGTTATATCCGTGCAGACCGGCGTAAAGATAAACAAAGGTATGCATGTGTCCGGGTATCTGACTGTAAAACGCGGTAAATAATTCGAGACCGAGGAAAAATATATTAATCAGCATACAGTATGTAACGATTTTACCTAACGATTGAATGGCTTCTTTGCCGGGATCAAATTTCGTGTATTTTCTTACGATCAAAGCCAGAATAATAAGCAGGGCAGGACCGCCTGCAAATGCCGACGCCAGGAATCGGGCAGCCAGAATTGCCGTCAGCCAGAAATGTTTTCCCGGAATACCTGCATACAAAAACGCAGTAACGGTATGAATTGAAGGCGCCCAAACGATCGAGAGAATGATAAGAGGTTTTACCCACTTGGGTGGTGCAACTTCCTTTCTCTCTGCGCCCAGAACTGTCCATCCAATCAACAGGTTGAGGAAAAGATATCCACTCAGAACGAGCATATCATAGAACATGACGGAATTGGTAGTCGGATGGAGAATTACATTGAGAACTCTCAACGGCTGCCCCAGATCGACAAAGATAAACAGCATGCACATGATGACAGCAGCAATGGCAAGGAATTCTCCTAAAATAGTGAGCCTGCCGAATTTCTTATAATCATGCAGATAATATGGCAAGACAACCATAACACCCGAAGCTGCGACACCGACAAGAAAAGTAAACTGCCCGATATACAATCCCCATGATACGTCCCTGCTCATGCCTGTAACGCCTAAACCGTTCTTGAATTGATAAAGATATGCCAGGAAACCAACGCTTATCAGTCCCAGCAAAAAGAATATCCAGACCCAGTATCTTCGACCTCCGTATATCGCTTTCTCAAGCATTATCATTCCCTCCTAAATTATGTAATACACACTTGGGCCAGTCCCGAGTTCAGGTTTGCGCCTTATAGTGAACCGTTCACTGAGGACTTTCCGTACCGCAGAATTCGGGTCCTCCAGATCGCCAAAAATCAATGCGCCATTGGATGCTTCAACACAAGCCGGCTGAAGACCTTTCGCAAGCCTCTCATAGCATAAAGTACACTTCTCCACTACACCCTTCATCCGTGTAGGAAATTCGAGATTTTCTTTGGACTCATTAATATAAGGCCTTGGATTTTTGTAATTGAAACTCCTCGCACCATAGGGACACCCTGCCATGCAGAATCTGCATCCAATGCACCGGTGCATATCCATCATGACAATCCCGTCACTTTTTCTCTTGAATGTTGCCTGCGTCGGACAAACCCTTACGCAGGGAGGATTCGCACAGTGATTACAGAGCATCAGAAATGGCATCTCCTGAAATCTTTCTGCCCTGTATTGATCTTCATTTCCAGGGAAGGCATGTTCGTATGTTTCTGTCCAAAGCCACTTAACCTCATGTTTCGGGTTATCGGTTATGTGAGGCACATTATGGGAAAGATGACATGCATTAATGCATTTCTGGTAGTCTTCCTCTGACTTAAACTTGCTCATGTCTACTACCATAGCCCATCTCTTTGCCGTCAAAGCCTTCGGATTCTGCGACACCTGTGAAGCCTCAACACTGTTTCTTACACCCTGAACAGCAGAGACACCTCCAATGCCCAATATCGTTGATATTCCAGCCATCTTTAAAAATTCTCTTCTATTTATACTCATGACTCTTTCTCCTTCGGGGCGATATGGCAATCCCAGCAGTAAGGTTTAACTGCCGCGTAATTATGACATTCATCACAGAATTTCTTCTTGTTAGAATGACACTTCATACAGGTATTCTGAAGACTTATGTTAAACGTTTTCCCTTCAGCGTTTGTATAAATTGTATTGCCGTCACGGACAACCCGGTCCCGCCAGTCGTTCAGTAACTGCATGTGCTCTTTTTTCATGAATGCCTTGGATTCTACACATTTCCTCTCCTTCTCCGGCATTTTGAGAATCTCAGGAGTATCGATTTTCGGGTCAGGTTTTGCAGTGGCTTTCCCACCTGCAAAAATAAACGGAAATGTCACTAACGCGACAAAAATGATAATACCGATAATTATCTTCCCCGCATTATACATGCTATTCACCCTCCATTCCAGGGAGTGGATCACCGCGCAGAGTGGTAGTTCGCTTCTTCTCCCCTTTCATTACTAAGGCGTTCCCGACCATCTCATGAACACCGGTAACACGCGTACCAGGGACCCAATAGTCAACTGAGGCAGTGAGGGCTGCCCTGTCAATCGCACAGATGCAGGAAAGCATGTTCACACCAAATTTCTGGACAACATGTTTGACTGCATTTGCCCTCGGAAGGCCTCCTCTCAGTCTAATTTCTATATTCTCTGATGCATTCAACCCGGAACCGCTTCCGCAGCAGAATGTCTGTTCCCTGATCGTATTTGGCGGCATTTCATAAAATTTATTGCAGACATTATTGATTATATATCGTGGTTCCTCCAGCAATCCCATCCCTCTTGATGTATTGCAGGAATCATGGTACGTGACAACAAGGTCATCGTTTCTGCTCTTGTCAAGGTTCAGTTTCCCGTTTTTGATCAAGTCAGCAGTGAATTCACAGATATGCACGGTCTTGTTCGATTTTGCATTCTCGAATTTTGTTCCTGTTATCGGAGAGACTGGCTCTTCAAGAAAGTCCACAGGACCGAACCATGTATTATGATACTGATGCCAGACCCTCCACATATGTCCGCATTCTCCCCCAAGTATCCATTTTACCTTCAGCCGTTTTGCCTCTGCATAAATCTTAGAATGCAATCTTTTCGCCATCTCGTTCGAAGTAAAGAAGCCGAAATCCCCGCCTTCTGATGCAAATGTGCTCCAGGTATAGTCCAGGCCAAGCTCATGGAAGAGAAGCAGTTCACCCATGGTTGTGTATGTCCCGGGATCTGCAAATAAGTCCCCGGAAGGCACCACTAAAAGGATCTCTGCACCCTTTCTGTTAAACGTAGGATTTACCCTGATACCTGTGATCGTTTCCAGATCATCTTTAAACATATCGAATATATCCTTGATAGTGTGAGGCTGCAGGCCAAGATGGTTGCCGGTCCTGTAACAGTTTGCAACCGGGCCTGCAATCCACTCGATGTTTAATCCTAACAGGTTCAGGAGTTCTCTTGCTAATATTGTAATCTCAGCAGTATCAATGCCGTATGGACAGAAAAGGGAGCAGCGGCGGCATTCAGTGCACTGATATGCATAATACCAGATTTCCTTCAGTACATCGACGGTCAGTTCCCGGGCTCCGGCTATCTTTCCCATGATCTTTCCGGATGTTGTGCAGTATTTCCTGTAGATTGACCTGAGAAGTTCTGCCCTTAGAACAGGCATGTTTTTCGGGTCTCCGCCACCGATATAAAAGTGGCATTTGTCAGCACAGGCACCGCACCGCACACAGATATCAAGGAAAAGCCTGAATGAACGGTATTTACTTACCCGTTCCCTCAGCCCCTCAATGAATATCTCCTGCCAGTTCTCCGGAAGCTTCCAGTCTGCTTCCATTACAGACCATTGTCTCGGGTTGGGCAGACCGACATATTCGAGGGATTTCTGTTTTCCGGCATGACAGAATATGCCCTTACTGATTTCAGTCGGGTTATCCATCCACCCCGTTTTCGGAGGCTTATAATCTATTCTCGCAAGTTCTTCTGGTTTTGGATTTGCCATATTTACTCCTTTTCTACTGGTAATCCAGCTTCTTTCATCACATTTCTGAATTCATCTTCATATTCATCATATGTATGAGCCTTCACAGGGTAGTTCCATGGATTCACATGCATAACTGCACGGTTGTTGTTCGCCAGATTCCTGGTAGGACTAAGGAATACCCCTGCCATATGCATCAGCTTGCTCATAGGGAAATAAGCGAATAAGGCAGAAACAAGGAACAGATGTATATAAAAGATTGTGCCGATAGTCTGGGGAATTACAGGACTGAAGGTGATCAGCCCCATGGTTAATTCCTTTATCCCCACAACATCTGTTTTTAAGAAATAGCGCATTAAAACACCCGTGACGCCAATGGCGCCGATCAGGAAGAGCGGGAAATAATCAGCAGCAAGCGAGATGTAACGCACCTGAGGGATAACAACCCTTCTGAGGAAAAGGAATGTCACTGCGCCAACGAATATCAAATCAGTAATATAAAGTACCGGCGCGCCAACCTGGAAAAACCCGTCGAGCGCCTCCACAATTGCTATCGGCAGCGGAACAGGCTCAAGGAACAACCGCAAGTGTCTGATAAGTATGATCAGGAAGGTATAGTGAAAGGCAAGGCCGCCTAACCAAAGCCATTTGGTTGAACCGTACGAAAGCCTTGGTCCGTCCCTTAATTCAGCCCTTGTGTTCCTGAAGAGGGAACGGAAGAGAAGCACTTCAAACGCCATTCTTATAATGACACCAAGTGAAGTGAACGGGTTGTCGATGGTATTCTGCTTGATCCAGGAAAAAGTTTTCCCCTGTCCCGCGGTTGTCGGGATGCGGAATGGAACAGGCAAGCGTGCCCATTGCATGACCCGGTAGACCACACCGATCAGAAACCCAAAGAAAGCTGCATAGGGGATAATGACCCCGAACAGGTAGCGCAAGCCTGCAGCCTTCACCCCGATAAAAACGATTACTCCAAGAGCAACGACTGTGAAAAAGGAAAATATCAGTCCCATTTTTCTACCCCTCTATCTTTTCTGTTAATACTGATTCTGAACCCGTCTCCGGTTCCTGATCCCTGATATCACAAATGAGATTAGCCCTCTTTAAAAGTCCTGATGTAAACCTTTTTACTTCTTCTGTCTTAATCTCAAATATCCTCTCCCTGCATTTCATGTAAATATCAAACGAGAGGAGTGCAAGTCCATCTATCTGTGATTCAAATGATGAAAGGTCATCTGAAAAATTTTTGCCGTTTTTTTCTTTTGCGATCTCTTCTCTGATGATTGGTTTCAGAAGGAAAATGAAAGAGATTGCATTGGATGGAGAGAAATCCTGTACTGCTTTTATTTTGATGATGTCATTAAGATAGGGGAAAAACCTCTCGGAATTGGCATCATCCTGGAGCAGACCGTCGAACAGACCTTCGACGCCCTCTGCAAGGGTATGTCCAACGGGATTATGAAAAGAGTCAGCCTGACCTTTTATAAAGTTGGACGCAGGGGAAGGATATCTATCAGCTGTTGCGTGAAACCATTTTTTTACGATCGCAGTTTTTCTATTTTTAAGGAGATCCTTAAAATTCATAATCCGGTCTGTGCTTCTCCTTGAACATTCTGCCTATCGTGTTTATAAATAGGCTACTAATTTTATTTCACGAAGCTGTATTAGTCAACTTGAATTTAAAATTGTCAACCAAACTAAAATAACAGAGTGAAGAGCAAGAAGTGAGAAGTAACCCTCCAACTTCTTGCTTTTCAGGAACTCTATGTGTGCTTTATTACACGCAACCTGTTGGTTTCGGAAGCCCGGCAAATCTACAGGCCTGTTTTGCAGGACCAGCTGGGAAAAGCTCATACAGGTACTTGGTATTGCCCTTCTCCGGTCCCATGGCCTTGCCGAGTTCTTTTACGAGAATCTTGATCATAGGAGCAATCTGGAATTTAATAAAGTATTCCCTGAGGAATTTTATAATCTCCCAGTGTTCACTGGTAAGGTCCAGGCCATCCTGCTGCGCCATAACTCCAGCCATCCCTTCTTTCCATATCTCCCAGTCTGTGAGATAACCATCTTCGTCAACTTCGTACTGCTTCCCTTCAAATTCTAAATGTGGCATCTTTCTTTCCTCCTTGTTTGATTTTTAGTTTATTTGACAGAAAAAACCTATCATCAATTCAAGCCGCTGTATACTACCACAAAGATACTCTATCTTTCAATCAACAAAAAACAGCAACAAAAACCAAATATTTTTAGCAAATTATGTATGGATTATACAAGGTAATACATAGATATGGTCAAATAAAAAAATTTAATCAAAAGATAAGTTTTTTTTCCTTATTAGCAATAGCTGTATGCATTATACCCCTAACCCATTCATTTGCCCCGAGCGCATGGAGATGTGTATACGTAGCCAGCACATTCTTGTAACACAAACCATCCATGCCTTTCATTATCCCGTCACCCTTTTTCATTTTAAAGGCAAAAAATACACCGTCTTTTTGCCCCATGGTAAGGATATAAGAATAGTGAAATTCATGGCCATGGAGAATGTCTCCTGCCTTAAAATAGGGATTTGCAGATTCTATCTCTATAACAGTATATCCATGTCCCTGTGGTTTTTTGCTCACGCCGATGACTGCAGGGAAAACACCTACCATAGGGTATTTCTTTCCCTCCCATTGCAACTCCTGAGAAAGATACATGAGTCCTCCACATTCAGCATAAATCGGCAACCCTTCTTCAGCAGCACGATTTATTGCATTCCTTAGAGTTTCATTCGCAGCTAAGGATGCGGCGTGAGTTTCAGGGAATCCACCAGCAATATAAAGGGCATCAAGCAAAGGCGGCAGGTTGTCTGTTAACGCACTGAATTCGATTAAGTTAGCGCCTGATCTTTTCAGGGCATCCAGATTTTCCGGATAATAAAATTGGAATGCTGAATCACGAATAATCCCGATATTCACCTGCTTTTCTGTGATCTCAGTATATTCTTCAGCGATGAAGTCTAATGGTGCAGCTTCATGTGCGATTTTCCATAAATGATCTGTATCCAGGTATTTAGACATTATATCAGCAGCCTTATCTATAGACTCTTCAGCCATGGGATGCTCCTGGGGTGGCACCAATCCCAGATGCCTGCCCGGGAACGTGATATTTGTTAATTTTGGAATTGCACCAACTACAGGCAGATGGCAATACTGTTCTATACTTTTCCTGATAATTGACTCATGACGAAGACCGGCTAATTTGTTGAGGATTACGCCTTTTATGGGGACTTCAGAATCAAACGTCTGACATCCGAGCACTAAGGCAGCCACAGTGCGGGTAACCTTTGTGCAATCTACAATCAGGATAACCGGAGATTGAAGTACCTTGGATACCTCTGCCGTGCTTACACTTCCTTCAATATCCATACCATCGTAAAGCCCCCGGTTGCCTTCAATAACTGCAATATCTGCGTTCTTTGTATTCAAGCTGAAGGAAGAGAGGATTTGATCTTTGCTCATGAAGAAAAGATCAATATTGTAGCAGGGATGGTTTGCTCCCCTGCTCAACCATCCCATATCTATATAGTCAGGGCCTTTCTTGAAGGGAATGACTCTGTATCCCTTCTTCTGCCAGACCCGGCATAGACCTACACTTACAGCAGTTTTTCCGGTATCACCGCCAAGGCCTGCAATGGTAAGCCTTGGGCACTGAATCACCTTTTAGGACCCGGGATCTCAAATGAAGCACAGGAACCACTGCCGCAGCTTTTCACAGTTTGTTTAGACTTTTTTCCACCACTCGATGTAATTACGCTTACCAAACTGAGAACTCTTTCCACTTCAAGCGAACTGCATTTCGGGCATTTCATCCCTGATCCCTCGTTTTCCTTTTTCAGTTTCAAAAGCTCAAAAACATTACCGCAGCCAAGACAGCGAAATTCATAAATAGGCATGAAAAACTCCTTTCAAGTCAATTTTAATGAAACTAATGTTAAAAAAAACACTACAATATAATATAGACTGAAGAATACAAATATTTTTACAATAAATACCCTATGAGTCAAAAGTCAAGAAAGCAGACGACAACTATTATAAAGTCGCTGCTTAAACTTGCAACTGATTCTATTGTTCAGGCAGAAATACCCGATCTCAATTGTTATGTGAAAAATCTTAGTAGTTCTCTAAGAGAGGGTGATCCTTCCTCACTCGAAAGAGATCTGCTAAACTTGTATACACAATTGCATAGAGCAGGCTCTGAGTATTCTCCATACGAAAGGAAACTACTTACAGAAAGAAAAGGATATTCGTGCTACCCTGGTGGTCTTTCACCACTTTTTAAGGCAGGGCAGTTTATCAGACCCGAATCAATCGTCGCTGACCTCGGTGCAGGAAATGGACTGCAGGGATTGTTGCTACAATGCTTGAGCCCACACCGAAAAACAATCCAAATCGAGATTTCCTCTGAAATGATTCGTATTGGTCGAATCTTTCAACAAGCACTTGGGATCAGTGATGATCGTATAGAGTGGATTCACG
>Ga0315273_10004142_pt1 | contig 17654 bp, 14 predicted proteins | sample YL17G02_0_MG_FD_205753 | JGI IMG/M metagenome (GOLD analysis project Ga0315273, IMG submission 205753) | Sediment microbial communities from Yellowstone Lake, YNP, Wyoming, USA - YL17G02_0 | ecosystem: Environmental > Aquatic > Freshwater > Lake > Sediment | place: USA: Wyoming | collected...
TGAGGAAGACATGGCGGGAGTCAGGTTCAATCTTTCGCCGTACGCTTTTTTCCAGCCGAACGTGGAGCTGGCGGAGCGGTTGATACTCAAGGCCCGCGAACTGCTGGGACCCGGGTGGGGGATGCTCCTGGACCTGTACTGCGGCGTCGGGGGCATGACCATGACCATGGCTTCCTGCGCGAAGCGCACCATCGGGGTTGAGCTGGAACCGGCCGCGGTCGCGGACGCGACCCGCAACGCGGCGTTGAACGGCATCACGAACTGCCAGTTCCTGGCCGAGGATTCGCTTACGTTCCTTCGCCGGTTCTCGAATTACTCGTTTCTGGCCGACCGCTGGGCCGTTCTGCTGGATCCGCCCCGGTCCGGAATGCATCCCAGGATGCCGTCCCAGATAATGAGGGTGGCGCCGCCGGTCATCATTTACGTGTCCTGCAATCCGAAGAAGCTCGTCGAGGACCTGGCGATTCTTTCCAGCGCCTACCGGGTTGAGGACGCGACGCCGTTCGATTTCTTTCCCCACACACCCCATGCCGAGGTGCTGGCGAAACTTGTCCGCAAGTAGCATGGAGGCCGCCGCGGGGCTCAGTTACGGGTTGCGAGTTGCGAGTTACGGGTTAAAAACCGGCATAAATCCGGATTCTGCGTGTTTTCCCGAACTCGCAAACTCGCAACCCGTAACTCGCCAACTCCCCCGACGGGCGTTGACGCCTGGCACGGAGGCGGCATAAAATGGCGACGATGTTTTTAAGGCGGGGAGCGCCGATCCTGGTCCTGATTGGCCTGGTTGCCGCGGGGAGCGCGCAGGCAGCGATGCCGCCCCGGTACCTGCCCGCGCCTTCCGGGAAGGTCTACATGATGCTTTTCTACAGCGGGATGGAGTATTCCAAGTTCGAGAGCACCGCGGAAGCGACCGTGGTGACCGACCAAAACCTTTCCACGTATCAAATCAAGACCGCGTATCAGGTACAGGCCCGCGAGATCGGGCTGACCGGGGGATACGGGCTCGGCTCCCTTCCGCTCATCAAGGCGCTCGACCTGTCGCTTCACATCCCGTTCTATTTCCGCGAATATGACACTCCGACATACTGGAACTACAAGTATTACAACCCGATCACCAAAGTTTATGTCGATACTCCGCGAGATAGACAGGGGCTTGTCAAGGATTCCCTTCACACCAGCATGAAGGAAGGGGGAGGGGGCAAGGGGATCGGCGACGTGTCCTTCGGCACCATCATGCTTCTTTACTCGAACCCGGGTGCGGGGGCGTGGATTTCCTCGGCGCTGAAATGCACCATGGCTAACGCGCCTTCCGCCCACGAAAGGTTCGTCCAGATGCTGCATGGGAGAAACGTCGCTCCCTCCTCCGGCGAGGGCGTCAGCCGGTTTACCCCGGCCCTTTCGGCAATCAAGACGATCGTGGGCCAGCGTGCGTACCTGAACGTGGAGTATTCGCTTCCCCTCGGTCAGGAGTCGTTCTCCTTTTACGCGGACAAGCAGTTCCGCACCGATTCATTTGGCCGCGGCCTGGTCCAGTATGCGGACACCGACAAGCCGTACGCGGAGAGGATCAAACCCGGGGGGATTATCCTTGGCACCCTGGGGCTGGACACGAACCTGAACCTGTGGGGCGTAAGCCCCGGGATCGAGGTCAATTTCCGGCAGATGCAGAAGGCCGTGTGGAAGGAGAACGGAGTGGATGGGATGCTGTACGATCCCGATCCCAAGGGATACGGGTATCCAACCCACACTCCCGAATTTATCAGGACCGCGGCCTGGTCGGTCGGCAACCTTCCGCTCAAGAACAACACGGAGGTTGAGATCGCGCTGGTCGCGGTCGCCAGGATGAAGGCCAGCGAGACGCTGAAATTCTGGGCGTCGTACGTATCCGGAACGTACGGGAACTCGATCGACGTCAAGCTTGCCTATATGACGCTGTTCCTGGAAAAGCCCGAGGACGACAAGGTGGTGAAGGGGGAGCTTAAGGTTAGGGAGGTTGAGGTTGCCCCGGTCCTGGAGGCGCCGGCCGCGCCGATGGGACGGATCAATACGGCCGTATCCTTCCCCTTGGGTACCCAGGGCGTGAGCCTGGAAGAGGCGGATTGGATGGGGCGCCAGCTCCGGGATGAATTGAAGCGCCAGCGAGGATATGAGTTGGTGACGGAAAAGGAGATGGCCCAGCTCTCGGCCGAACCCTGCGGCGATGCCGATTGCGGGGCCCGGTTCGGACGCGCGCTCAAGGTCCCGGCGATGGTGGTAAGCAGGCTGGAAAAGGTCGGGGACCCGCAGAACCCGTCCGCGGCCACGGGCTTCAAGCTGAGCGTCATGCTCGTCAACGTGGACGCCGGGACCGCCTCCTCTTCCGAAACTATCGCGGGCTTCAACCTGGATGACTTGAAGTCCCAGCTCCCCGGCTTGTTCGCGCGTCTGACCGCCCCGGCGCCGGCTGCCTCGGGCAGGTAGCGTGAAAAAAGCCGTTTCCGGCCGCGGTATTTCGTTCGGAACCGACGGATGGCGGGCCATCATCGCGGACGGATTCACCATTCCAAGGGCGCGGATCGTCGCGCAGGCGTTCTCCGACTGGCTCAGGACCGTGGCGCGTCCGGGGGCGAGGGTGCTTATCGGTTACGACGGCCGGTTCGCCGGGGAGCGGTTCGCCCTGGCCCTGGGAAGCGTGGTCGCGGGGAACGGCTTCAAGCCCGACGTGGTCGGCGGTCCGGCTCCCACGCCGGCGGTTTCCTGGTGGATTATCAAAAGGAAATACGCGGCCGGGATGATGGTGACCGCCAGCCACAATCCGGCGGCGTACAACGGCATCAAGATAAAGCCCAACTACGGCGGCTCCCCTGACGACACCGAGATAGGTCCTATAGAGGCCCGGCTGGGGGCCGTAAAGCCGAAGCTGGGCGGGATCAGGGCGGTCCGCCGGGTGTCGTTCCTGGACGAATACGTCAAGGTGATGAGGTCGTGCATCGATATTGCGGCGCTCAAGCGTCTCAAGGGCCTGGTCGTGTCTGATCCCATGGGCGGGGCCTCGGCGGGGATGCTGGCGAAGGTCCTTAAGGGCACCCGGCTGGAAATCGTGGCCATACACGACCGGATTGACCCCATGTTCTGCGGGATTTCGGCGCCGGAACCCGTGGCGAAGAACCTCGTCGAACTCGCGAACATGGTACGTCGCACCCGGGCCCTGATCGGGATAGCGACCGACGGGGACGGCGACCGGGTCGGGATCGTGTCCAACGGCGGGGCGTTTCTCACCCCGCACCGGGTATTCGCCCTGCTCCTGCTTTTCATGATCCGGTTCCGCAGGGAATCCGGCTCCGTGGTCAAGACCGTTTCCGGAAGTTTCCTTATCGACCGCATCGCCCGGGCGCACGACTTGAAGCTTCATGAGACGCCGGTCGGCTTCAAGCACATCTGCAAGCTGATGCGCACTGAGGATATCCTGATCGGCGGGGAGGAGAGCGGCGGGGTCGGCTTCCGGGGCTTCCTCCCGGAAAGGGACGGCCTGCTGTCCGGACTGCTTTTCCTGGAATTGCTGGCTAAATCCGGGAAAACCTGCCGCGAGCTGGTGGCGGACCTGGAAACCGAGTTCGGGAAATCCCATTACTCCCGGATCGACGCGCACCATGATACCGCCGCCGCTTCGCTTCGCCATCTTATTGCCTCGCCGCCGGACAGGCTTGCGGGAAAGAGGGTCGCCCGGGTTAACGTGAAGGACGGATTGAAGCTGATCTTTCCCGACGACAGCTGGCTGCTGTTTCGCGCCTCCGGCACCGAACCGCTCCTGCGCGTCTACGCCGAATCCGACTCCCCCCTGAAAACGAGGAAATTGCTGGTTGCCGGCGCGGCCCTTGCCGGCGTGAGGGGAAAAGTCTGAATACGGGTGCACGGCCGTAAAAACTCCCGGGGCCTTTAGATCCAAAGGCGGACCGGAATGCATAGAGGCCGTTTCAAAACCCCGAAACGGCCTCTCAGCAGTGGATGATAAACCAGTTTTGAAATGCGCTGTAGCCTGAACAAAATCTTCTGCGCCGCCCTGGGCGGGTACGCCGCGCTCGCGGCGTCGTTCGCCCTTTTCCAGCGCCGTGTCATCTATTTCCCGCCGCGCGGGTATCCCCTTACTCCTGCCGCGCTCGGTCTGGCTTACGAGGAGGTGGCGCTTTCCGCCGCCGATGGCGTCGGGTTGCGCGCGTGGTGGATCCCGTGTCCCCGGGACGTGAAGGATGGCCCGGTCATTCTGTTCTTCCACGGCAACGCGACGAACCTGTCCGGCCTTGTCGATCTGGCCGCCGTTTTCGTAAGGCGAGGATGCTCGTTTTTCGGCTTGGATTACCGTGGTTACGGAGCCAGTTCGGGAACGCCCACGGAAGCCGGGCTGGTGCTGGACGCCTGCGCCGCCCGGGACTGGCTCCTTTCCCGGGGAATACCAGCCGACCGGATCGTGCTCTACGGCCACTCGCTGGGGGCGGCGCTGGCCGCGCGGCTGGCATCAGGCGCACCGGGGACCGGCTTCGCTGGCGTCGTCCTTGAGGGATCTTTCCCGTCGATTTACGCCATGGCGCGTTTTCATTACCCCTGGCTGCTGGTACCGCCCTTCCTGGTCCGCGACCGGTTCGAGACGGCGCGATGGATAAGGGGAGCCCGGTGCCCCGTTCTTGTGGTGCACGGGGAGAAGGACGCGATTTCCCCCCTCAAGTTCGGCCGCACCGTGTTTACGGCGGCGCCGGAACCCCGGGAGTTCCTGATGGTCCCGGGCGCGGGACACAACGACATGCTGTCAGCGCATCCCGCCGTGGCCGGGGCCGTGGAGAGATTCACGGTCCGGGGGTCGGGGTCTTGATCATCGCCTGCTCCACCATGCCGTTCGAGGGCTTGCCGCTCTCCCAAGCGCTTTCGGAGATCGCCCGGTACGGGTTCGGCTGGACCGACATCGTCATATGCCACGCCAAGGATTGGGGGCATCTCAAGCCGTCACAGGTCAGGGATGAACCGCTGGAGTGCCTGGAGATGATGGCCCGGGCCACGCAGGAAAGCGGCGTCAGGTACGTGGCGATAAACCTTGTCACCGAATACTTTTCCCCGTCGGAGCGGGGCCAGTTCGAGGCCGTCATCATCCTGGCGGAAAGGATCGGGATTCCGGTGGTGACCATCCAGGCCTTCAGGAAGGACACCGACGCCGAGTACAGGAGGATGGCGGATTTCCTCGCCATCGCGGCCGATCACGGGGTGACGATCGCCGCGGAAACCCTCTACCCGCTTCTGACCGATCCGCGGAGAGCCGTGAAACTGGTCGGGGAGCGACCGGGCTTGAAGCTGACCGTTGATCCGGGGCACCTGTTCGGCGCCGGGATTTCCCCGGAGAAGTTCGCCCCGCTCTATCCTTTGGCCGGGCACGTCCACCTGTGGGACACCGGCGGAACCCTGGAAAGGCCCCAGGTCCCGTTCGGCGAGGGATTGCTGGAGCCGGCGCTGGGCGGCCTGGTGCGGGGTCTTGCTTCGACCGGCTATGCCGGGGCCCTGACGATAGAATACATGGGCTTGCGCTCCGGGTCGGACGCCCGCCCGTTCGATCCGGGAACCACGATCGTCCCACTCAAAAAAGCGCTCGAGGGTTATTTAACGAACCCGGTCTAGCATCGGGGCCAGTTACAGAGGTTACGAGTTGGCCGCAAGGCGGAGTTGCGAGTTTGCCCGTAGACGGTAGTTGGCGAGTTACAGCGGTTACGAGTTGGCCGCAAGGCGGAGTTGCGAGTTCAGGAAGTTACGGGTTACGAGTTAGAAAATCCACGGAGGAATCCGGCATCTTTTTCGTGTTGCTCTCCAAACTCGTAACTCGAAACCCGCAACTCGTAACTTTTAAGATCCGACCACCCCGTCGATCGGACTTGAAGCGGACGCGTACAACTTTTTCGGGATCCGACCGGCCAGGAACGAGAGTCTTCCCGCCCGGACCCCGAGCTTCATCGCTTCCGCCATCGCGATCGGGTCTTTCGCCAGCGCCACCGCGGTATTAAGCAGGACCGCCGTGCATCCCAGCTCCAGGGCTACCGCGACGTCCGAGGCGGTTCCGACGCCGGCGTCCACGATTACCGGAACCTTGGCCGTTTCCAGGATGATCCGAAGGTTGTGGGGGTTGCGAATGCCCAGCCCCGACCCGATGGGGGCGGCCAGCGGCATGACCGCCGGACAGCCCATGTCGGCCAGCCGGCGGCAGGCGACAGCATCGTCGCTTACGTAGGGAAGGACGATGAACCCCTCCTTGATCAGCTCCTTCGCCGCTTCCAGCGTAGCCGGGACGTCGGGCATGAGCGTCCGCTCGTCGCCGATCACCTCCAGCTTGATGAGCGGGGTGCCCAGGGCTTCCCGCGCCAGGCGCGCGGTTAGGATCGCGTCCTTGGCGTTGTAGCACCCGGCGGTATTCGGCAGGAGCCTTATCTTTTTCCGGTCGATGAAATCCAGCAACGACGGCTGGGACTTGTCGTTCAGGTTGACCCGACGAACCGCCACGGTGACCATTTCGGTCTCCGCTATTTCGTGCGCGGTTTTCATAACCTCGAAGGTCGAATACTTGCCCGTCCCCAGGATCAGGCGCGACTTGAATTCCATGTCCCCGATCCGCCATCCGTCCGCGCTCATCTCTTCCTCCTTATCAACGTGCTGGGTATGTATTCTACTACCGCTCCGGCGAAAATCCGTTCAACCCCGTAGCAGAAACGTTCGACCGGGTTGAACGTCACGCTACGGGGTTGACCCTGTATCGTGCTCAAGCAACACCTTGGTATTCATACACTGATACAGGGCAAGGTTCAACGTCGGGTTAGGCACCGGTAGAGCCGTTCCGCGAATCGCGTCTCGCGATAGACACAACGGACTGGAATTCCTGAAGTTTCGCGGGAAGAGCAACGCGGGACCTTTTTAAACGCGCTTGCGAAGCAGTCTTCTCAACGATTCCGTATATGGCGCCCGGGCCACGCCGCGCTCGGTAATGATCGCCGAAACCAGCCTGGCCGGCGTCACGTCGAAGGCCGGATGGGCGGCTTTTGTCCCCGGGGGGGCGATCCGCACCGGCCCGATCCGGAGCACTTCGTCGGCGCTCCGTTCCTCGATGACGATGTCCTTTCCGTACCGGGTGGCCGGATCGACCGTGGAAACCGGTGCCGCCACGTAGAAGGGTATGCCGTGCGCCCGCGCCAGCACCGAGAGCGAGTAGGTGCCGATCTTGTTGGCGACGTCGCCGTTGGCCGTGATCCGGTCCGCGCCCACGATCACGACGTCCACGGCGCCCTGCTGCATGAAGTGGGCGGCCATGCTGTCCGTTATGAGCGTGAACGGGATGCGGTCCCGCTTCAATTCCCACGCTGTCAGCCGGGCCCCCTGCAGGTAAGGACGGGTTTCGTCCGCCAGCACGTGCAGTAGCCGGCCCGCGGCCCACGCCGCGCGGATCACGCCCAGCGCGGTGCCGAACCCGGCCGTGGCCAGCGCGCCCGTGTTGCAGTGGGTCAGGACCCGCGCGCCCCGGGGGATGAGCGGGGCGCCGTGGGCTCCGATCGCCCGGTTGGCGGCCAGGTCCTCGGTCTCGATCGAACGCGCCTCCTTGACCACCTGTTCACGGACGGTCGCGGGCCCCCGGGATTCCGCCGCCTGTGCCGTTCTGAGGATGCGCCGGACGGCCCATGCCAGGTTGACGGCGGTTGGCCGGGCCCGGATGAGGATCGCTCCGGCCCTGTCCAGGTCCCGGAGCAGGGCGCCGGTCGTCCGGGCGCGCGAGCCAACCGCGGCCAGCGCCAGCCCGTATCCGGCGGCGACGCCGATGGCCGGCGCGCCGCGCACGTTCATGTCCCGGATCGCCCTGGCGACTTCCGCCGGGGTCCGGCAGGTCAGCCAGCGCTCGCGGAGCGGAAGGGCCAACTGGTCAAGCAGGCGCAGGCTGTTGCCGGTGAATTTAAGGGGGGAGAAGAAGGATCGCCTCGGGATCCGGGAATTGGCCACCGGTCCGGAAGCGTTATTTCTTGTGAGCGGCGTGCCGCGGGGCCTGCCGGACGATCTCGGCCGCGCCCTTGATCGCACTCACCACCTTCACGACGAAGTCCAGGTTCTTTTGCTCCGACTCGAGGAAGGCGGCGCCCCGCATGGTGGTGGCGTAGTGGGGCCGCAACTGGTTCAGGGCCATGGCGGCCATGTCGTTCTCGCACTGTTCGCAAGTGCAGATCTCGTGCTCGTTCTTGAGATACTCCTTCAGGGCGCTCTCCACCACCTGTTCCATGTAGTTCTTGTATTGCTTGGCCATTTCCGCGCTCCTTTTATTGACCCTCGGCCGGTTCGATCATACCATCCCTGTTCATTTCCGGATTACAGCCGGGCCACGATCCGTTTCATGAGAAGGGTGAGCCGCGGCTCGGCTTCCGTCGCGATGCGGATGATCTCGGATACGTTGGCCGGCTTCAAGGCGTCGGCCACGCACCGGTCGGTTATGACCGAGACACCGAGGACCCTCATTCCCGCGTTCCGGGCAACGATAACCTCGGGGACCGTGGACATTCCGATCGCGTCCGCCCCGATCACCGCCAGCATCCGGTACTCGGCCGCGGTCTCGAGGCACGGCCCGGTCATCGCCGCGTAGACGCCGAGGTGGGCCCGGATCCGCTCCTCGCGCGCCACCGAAACGGCGGTTTCCCGCAGGGCGCGGTCGTAGCACTCGCACATGTCCGGATACCGGGGGCCCAGCCGGTCGTCGTTCGGCCCGATCAGCGGGTTGTCGCCCATCAAGTTGATGTGGTCCTCGATTATCATCAGGTCCCCGGGGGCGTACCGGCGGTTGATCCCGCCCGCGGCGTTGGAGACCAGCAGGATCTCGGCGCCCAGCGCCCGCATGACGCGTACCGGGAACGTGATCTCCTTCATGTCGTATCCTTCGTACCGGTGGAAGCGTCCGGACATTGCCACGACCGGTCTGCCCTCCAGCTTGCCCAGCAGGAGCTTTCCCGTGTGGGTCTCGACCGTGGATTTGACGAATCCCGGGATTTTGTCGTAGGGAATCTCCGTTTCGACCGAGATTTCCTTGCCCAGGCCGCCCAGGCCGGTGCCCAGGATGACCGCGATCTTCGGTGCCGGTCCGCCGGCCTTCCGGATCACGGCCGCCGCCTCCTGTGACGCCTCGAACGTACCTTTGCGTTGGTTCATATCCATCGGAATCGCCACAAGAATACCACAACTAGGGGGGGTGGGAAGAAACCTCAACCGGCGCCGATCGCCCGGCCCGCCTGCCATCCCGAATCCGCCGGTACGCGCATGCCCCGCCGGGCCGAAGGGTTAAACCAGGCCGCGCAGGCGATCATGGCCGCGTTGTCGGTGCACAGCCCGATCCGGGGTACGACGAGGCTGACCCGGACCTGTCGTCCCAGTTCGCCGAAGGCGTTCCGGAGGCCTAAGTTGGCGGCCACGCCGCCGGCCAGCACCAGCGTCCGGGCCCGGGTAAGCGCGAGCGCCTCCCTGGCCCGCCCGATGAGCGCTGCGATGACGGCCTGCTGGAAACCAGCCGCCAGCGCCGCCCGGTCGGTGACGGTCGACTGGGCCACGGCGGTCTTGAGCCCGCTGAACGAAAAGTCCAGGCTTCCGTCCTTCATCCGGGCCACCGGGAGGCGCACCGGGCTCCGGGACCGGCGGGCGAGCCGCTCGAGCGCGGGACCGCCGGGGTACCCGAGCTTCAACAGTTTTGCGACCTTGTCGTAGGCCTCACCGGCGGCGTCGTCCCGGGTGCGGCCCAATATCCGGTACGACCCGTGTTTCTTCATGTAAATGAGCTCCGTATGCCCGCCGGAGGCCACCAGGGCCAGGAGCGGAAGCTTGAGAGCCGGTTTCTCGAGGAACGCGGCCATGATGTGCGCCTCGGTGTGGTTGACCGGAACGAACGGCTTCCGAAAGAGCCAGGCGAAGGTACGGGCCGCGGTCAGCCCCACCAGGAGGGAGCCCATGAGCCCCGGTCCCGCCGTGGCGGCGACCCGGTCGATGTTTTCCGGCTTAAGCCGCGCCTTCTTCAGCGCTTCCGCCATGACTTCGGTAATGAACCGGATATGGCTCCGGGACGCGAGCTCGGGAACCACCCCGCCGAACGGGGCGTGTATCGCGACCTGGGAGGACACGACCGAGGACACGAGCGCCGGCCGCCGCGCTCCGGACACCACCGCCGCCGCGGTCTCGTCGCACGACGATTCGACGCCCAGAATGTTCAACTATTTCAGCAATCCGGACCGGCCCCAGGGCCAGAATCTTTTATATGCCCTGCCGAACACGGAGTCTTTCGGGACCGGACCGAAGTACCTCGAGTCCCGGCTGTTGTCCCGGTTGTCCCCCATCACGAAGTATTCGCCTGCCGGCACCCGGAATGGGCCGAACCGGGACTTGAGCGAGCCGCCCGTCCGGTACACGGCGTAGGGTTCGTCCAACCGGCGGCCGTTTATATAAATCCTATTGTCCTTAAGCTCCAGCCGGTCTCCCGGCAGCCCGATGACCCTTTTTATGTAGTCCTGGTCCGGGACATCGGGCGGCCGGAAGACCACGATGTCGCCGCGCCTGATCTCGGCCACCCGTTTGGCCCATAACCGGTCCCTGATCAGGAGGGTCGGCTCCATGGATCCCGACGGGATCTTGAACGACTGGACCCGGTCCTTGAGCCATGAATCCCAGGGAAGCTGGCCGATTGTCCAGCCGGCAAGGGCTAGGATCCAGACCGCGGCCGGAAGCCGTGGAAGACGGGTCCGTTGCCCGGCCCGACGGAGGGATGCATACCAGCCGTGGGATATTGCGATAGCGGAGAGCGCCGTTCCCAGGATGAGCGCTGTCCATCCGTTCCAGCGCATCAGCCACCGCGGCCAGCCGGGGACCGGGGCGTCCGAAAGCGCGGTGGCCGTCATCAGGATCAGCGCCGGGGCCAGGAGAAACGGCGCCAGCAGAAGTCGGGAGTACCACCGGCGGCCGTAGAGGAAGACGTGGCCCAGTCCGGGTAAAACCGCCGAGAGCGCCATGACGCGCGGGGCGTCTCCAACCGGCTCGGTAGGATTTCCGAATCCGCTTCGGGCCCGTCGCCGGGCCAGCAAAAAGGCGTCGAACCAGCTGCCCGGTTCGAAGACCACCAGCACCGTGAACCATCCGGCGAGCTCGACCGGGCTGTATCTGGTCTCGCTGAGGATGCATCCGACGACTCCGGCCAGCGACGCCAGCGATCCCGCGAAGAAGACGGCCGCCCGTCCCGGTCGTCCCGCGTATAACTGGCCCAGTCCTGGAACCAGGATGGAAAGTCCGGCGGCGAGCCAAGGTTCGGGCGTTGACTGGAAGTTCATGCCGTGGTCCGGCTACCGCCGTGGCCGGGGAAATCCCGGAAGGTTCGCGAGCGCGGCCAGCGATTTAAGGACCAGGTCGGGCTTGATCCGGGATTTCGCGAGGTCGGCTCGGGTGTCGATTCCGGTGAGCGCCAGCGCCGTGCGCGCCCCCGCGGCCTTGCCTCCCGCTATGTCGATCGGGATCCGGTCGCCGACCACGAGCGCGTCGCGCGCTCCGATTCCGTGCTCCTTGAACAGCAGGCGGAACATGAGCGCCGACGGCTTGCCGATCAGGAGCGCCTGCTTGCCGGAGGAGGTCTCGAGCAGGGACACGAGCGACCCGGTACCGGGCAGGGCGCCGTCGGTCCCCGGGTACGTGGAGTCCCGGTTGCACGCCACCAGCTCGGCCCCCAGCGCGAGCGCCCGGTTGGCCCCGCACAGGGTCCAGTAGGTCAGCGCAGGGTCGAACATCACGACCACGGCGCGCGCCCGGGGCGGCCGCCTCCGGAAAGCCTCCCACTGTTTTCTGGTCCGCACCGTGACCGGCCGGAAGCCCCAGGAAGAAAGCTCCCGCGCGACCCCGTGCGGCCCGAAGACGTAGACGATGGAGCCCATGGGGAGGCGGCGCTTGAGCGTATACGCGGCCGCGAAGGCCGCGTTCATGATCTCGTCCGGCGCGCACGGGATGCCCATGCGGGATAGGCGCCGCGCGAACCCGGCGCGGGTCTCGTTCGCGTTGTTCGTGACGAAGTAGACGTCCAGCCCCGCGGAACGGAACCGCGCGATCGCGGCCCGGGCGCCCGGCAGGACACGATGCTCGAGGTACACGACGCCGTCGAGGTCGAGAACCACGGCCCGGAGTTTTCCGGGAAACCCTCCGTCCGGTCTTGTCCCGCCTTTCATAAGCTGTCGAAACCCATATGGATGATCCAATAAGTATAGTCCATGAATTGGGCATGCGTCCGGTAAGCCGATCCACGGCCGGCGGGAGTAATGCCGATCCGGCCTTTTGTTGTGCCGGCTGTTCATATGACGCAGTCAACATTCCGGTGGCAATCCAACCGATCAGGCCGTAAGATTTGATTGAGCATGACAATTCTACTTACCGGATCAACCGGGTTCCTTGGCTCTTACGTGGCGAAGGAGCTTCAGGCGCGCGGAATTCATTGTCGCACGTTGAAGGCCAGGCTTCATGACGTGCAACCGGGCGATCTTGAAGGGGTGGATACCGTAATACATTGCGCCGGGCGCATCCCTGACCGCGGTGGTTGCGACGAGGAGTTTTTCAAGGTTAACACCGAGGGAACAAGGCACTTGCTACAAAGGAGCGAGAAGGCCGGCGTACGGCGATTTATTTTCATATCCTCGATGGGCGTAAAGTTCCCGTCCGCATACGCACGGAGCAAGCTGGCGGCGGAGGAATGCGTGAAACAAAGCCGACTTGAATGGCTGGTACTCAGGCTCGCGCATGTTTACGGCCCAAACGGGGAATTTCAAGGTCTCTTTGGCCGACTGCGGAAGAAGAGGATTTGTCCGGTGCTCGGTTTTGGCCGGAGTCCCGTCCATATTGTCTATGTCCGGGATTGCGCGGCGGCGATCGTGGACGCGGCCATGTCTTCGAAAACGGGTGAAACTTTCAATGTCATGGCGCCCGAGTGCTCGGAGTTGCATTATTACCGCGTACTGCGCGAAGTAACCGGAGGGCATTTCTGGATCGTGCCCGTTCCGATGTTCCTGGCGCGAAGACGCTACGGGGATATTGTCGTTGATGTCAGGACGAAAGGACTGCTGATTCCGGGCGTCGGGAGCTGGAATATTTCCGCGACCCCGTTAAAGGCGGGGCTGAAACAGGTTCATGATTCTTTCGTCCGGGAAGGTCCAGAAATTATTTAGGCGATGCCCCCTTTCCCCATTCGGGGAAAGCGCTCTCAAGCTTAAGGGATCGCCTGTATGAAACCGGCTTGAGTTTTTTTACTTCCTGTTTTGAGATATACCCGCCGGTGGAACCGCTGTCAAGTCGAATTCGGCCGTCCGGTCAGTCTCCAGGGATCGCCAGGGCCGGTTACGGTTAAGGGTGAGGGGAACGATAGGGGCAAGACCTAAGGGTTTTGGCCTTTAACGCATCCGGCGGTGGAGCCGTGGGATGCCACCAGATGTAGTCAGTCCGGGGGCATCCGGTTTTGCCCCGAATTCGATCCTTCGACTTAGGGGCCGCGCCCCCTGCTCAGGAGCGAACCCTGAGCGCCAACGCCGCCTTGGCCGGCAGGAGCCGGCACGCAGACGACGGCGGCGAATAAGCAATGGTTTACCATCCACTGCGCAGCGAGCCTTCGAGCTCGCTGCCTTTCGAAGGGTCGAAGGGTTGCTGTCAGAAGATTGTCAGCGGTCCGACAGTTCCCCCTCGATCCGGTGGACCTCCCTTTCCGCCGTTGCAGCCATGCCGGGATCGTTGAGCCCATAGCAAGCCGCCGCCAGATTCACCCAGATCTGCGGTTCGTCCGGATCCCGCCATGCGGCCTCCTTGAGGAGCGCAACGGCCCCTTTAAGCCTGTTCCGGCGGGTCAGCAGGCCGGCCCGGCAGCGCAGCAGGATCACGGATCCCGGGGCAAGACCGGCGATTTTCACGCAGCAGCGCTCCGCTTCGGACGACCGACCCCGGGCCAGCAGGTACTCGGACTCCGCCAGCCATCGAAGCGGGTTGTCGTCGAACCTGCCGCGCGCCTGGTCCAGGATGGCATTGGCGGGATCAAGCCGGCGCTGCCTGACCAGGCTCATGGCCAGCCGGATTATCTCCGATTCCAGGCCCGGTGTCGTCCGGCGGGGATGACGGACCGGACGGTCTGATATCGCGTAGAGGGCGAACCGGTCGCCGGCGCCAAAACCGTCCACGGTCGCGCCAAGGCCGCCGGTTTTCACTTTCGGCGGGAATCGATCTCCGCCCGCGCTCCAGACGGGTATCGCCCTGGTGTCCCAGAATTCCTTCCAGCGCAGGGAGGGGCTGACCAGGCCAGGGCGCCGGGATTCCGCGGACGGCCAGTCCCAGATCCGCCAGTAATCATGGAAGGACTCGCACCACCACCGGTTGACCAGCACGTGGGTAATGCCGGCCTGCCGGAAACGGCGGGCGATGCCGGAAGCGTTCGCGGATTCGCCGGCCCAGGAGACGGGCAGGGGCCGTCCCTGCAGGGGATGGAACAGGGCTTCCCTGGCGAGATGAAAGACCCCGCCGTACCCGCCGAGGAAAAGGACGCGCGCCCCGGACGGGGTGAGCCGTCCCGCCGCCTTGAGCGCGGAGGAATAACCGGGGGGGTAATACCGGGCCGGGTACAGCGTCCGGTCGAGATACCGGCCGGGCGTTTCCGTGCCGAGCGCGACCGGCAGTGGATTGTCGTAGCCTTGCCATGCCGCCTGGAAGTATTGCGCCGCCTGGTGGCCGGTCAGCAGGACGAGAACCACGGGGAAGATCCCGCGGATATGCTTCCCATCCGGCACGGCGGACAGGGATCGGGCGATGACCGCGAGCATGAGGGGCACGGCCGGGATGAGGAACCGGAAGGCTCCCGAGGCAAGGACGTTGGGCAGGATGAAAAGCGCCAGCGCCAGCGCCTCGCGCGCGGTCGCCCGGACAAGCAGGGGAAGGGCCAGCAGGATCATGATCCCGGTCGTCCCATCGGGCCCGCTTCCCGGATTGTGGACCGGGATCGACCAGGGGAGCGCCGGGAGCCGGGACAGGATATTCATGATCGCCGGTTCTCCCTGGAAGAGTTCGCGCCGGTACCTTAAGGCGAGCCCGTCGTCCCAACCCAGTCCGTCAAGCAGGGAGTGAAAAAGCGGGAAGACCGGGTTGCCGGTTTCCAGGATGTTCCTGGCCAGCCATGGCGCGGAAACCGCGAGGGCGGCTCCGGCGGCGGCCGGGACAAGCCTTAAGGGAAGCAGGGGCAGGATCAGGAGCCCAAGCAGGAGTCCAAGATGCTTGTACCCTCCCGCGAGCCCCACGCAGGCGCCCGCCAGGATGGCGAATGGAACGCCGTTTCCGGCTTTTCCCGCCCGTTGGGAGGAGATCAGGGCGCCGGCGGCCAGCGCGCAGATGAACAGCTCGGTGTAGGCGCGGCCCGCGAAGGTCCAGACCGCCGGCATGGTCAGGAACGCCAGGACGACGGCCGTCCGGGCGGCAGGCCGGGCGTCCCTTGCCAGGATGTGGACGCCGTATGCCGCGAGGAGCCCGGCCAGCCAGTGAGTCCACTTTGTGCCGAAGACCAGCCCGGCGGCCTCGGGCGCTCCGTACAGCATCGAGGCCAGCGGCGACCAGGCCGAGAAGGGATTGCCCGGCTGGGGAGTTATCTTGTGGTGCCAAAGAAACCAGCGGGCGTTTCCGAGGTGGCAGACCAACTCGTCGGACATGTGCGGCGGGGCGAAACCGGATACGAGGGTGCCGGCCACGACGGCGACGGCGATCAGAAAAGCCGGAATGAGGGCAAGCGCGAACGCCGAGTTCGGCCGATAGGGCTCGGCGGCCGTTCCGGGAAGGCCGGGGGGACGTCCGGCGATGTGCCCGCGGATCCTCGACAGCCCAAGGCAGGCGCATGGCACGAGGATCGCGGCGTAGGATCCGGCGGAATAGAAACCGCACAGTCCCGCCCCCGCGACGATGAAGCCCAGGCTTCCCAGCCCCAGGAGGAGCGCGAAGAAGAGCCGCTCTCCGCGGGGCGCCGGTCCCGAGCGCAGCAGGTCCAGGACGGCGAATCCGGGCGCCAGGGCCGCCAGCACGGTTAGGACGAACACGCCTAGGGCCTTGAGCGCGACGGCGGCGGCCATGACCGCTCCCGAGAGGCTTGCCGCCGGTAGCGGAGCGAGGATCACGTGGACGAGGCCGGCGGGATCGATCGGGTGGAAGCTCGCGTAATTCAGGATTGCCAGCGCCGCCCAGGCGGCGGTCATCGCCTTCGTCAGGAGTCCTTGATCCACCGGTGCTTGGGGTCGTCCCGGGGCGCGAGCCGGCGCTCGCGGAAGGACGCCAGCACCCAGAAGTAATACAGTTCGTAACCCGGGGACGCCACCACGGGATGGTATCCCCGTGGAAGGGTCACGACGTCGCCGTCCTCGATCACGAAAACCTGGTTGTAACCGTCCGCGGTGTAGACCCGCTGAAGGCCAAACCCCTGCTGGGGCCGGACGCGGAAGTAATAGAGCTCCTCCAGCTTGGACTCCTCGGGAAGGTTGTCCATGTCATGCTTGTGCGGCGGGGCGCTCGACCAGTTGCCGGGCGGATTGAAGGTCTCGCCGAACATGAGGCTGCGGGCCTCCAGGTTTTCCATTCCGACGTCGTGCACCAAGCGACGCCAGTTACCCTTGCCGACCTCCCGTACCTTGACGTCCTTGGGACGGATCGCGGCCGGCGGACCGCCCGTCTTGGCCGGAGCCCGGCACAGGGCGGCGGTGAGATTGGTGTCCGCCCTGATGATGTACCGGGTGTTGGGGGGGATGTACAGCGTCGAGGCCTTGCCGGAGAAGACGTCCGCGCGCTCGCCGACCTTCTGGAAAGAAAAACCCTCGCCCTGGATCGAACAGGTTCCACCGAAAATATGGAATATCGCCTCCTCGTCCTTGGTCCCGTCTCGCATTTCCTCCCCGGCTTTCATGCTGGCCAGCCCGAAGTCCAAAAGCAGGAGGTCCCCTCTCTTGCGCTTCACGATCCAGCGCAGGCCGCTTCCGGGCTTGGGCTTGATCTGGGTGGCCATGATGTCAGAGAACCTCCGGGTTCACGCAGTTCGGGGGCCGCCGTCCCTCGACCGCGGCCAGGACGTTGTCCACGGCAATCCGGGCCATGTTCGTGCGGGTGGGGAAAGTGGCGCTTCCCAGGTGGGGGGCCAGCACGACGTTACCGAGGTTCGCGAGTCCCGGGGCCATGCGGGGCTCGTTCTCGTATACGTCCAGCCCGGCGCCCGCGATGAGCCCCTGCCGAAGCGCCGCCGCCAGGTCCTCCTCCTTCACGATGCCTCCGCGGGAGGTGTTGACCAGGTGCGCCGTGCGCTTCATCCTGGCGAACTCGGCCAGGGTGAACCGGTGCCTGGTCGTGTCCGTTAGCGGGACGTGGATGGAAATGACGTCGGATTCGGCGAGAAGCGCCTCGAAATCCGCGCGCTTGGCGCCCAGCTCGCGCTCCGTATCCGGCCCGATCGGCGCGGGGTCGTGGTACAGGATCCGCATGCGGAATCCGGCCGCCCGCCGGGCGACCGCCCGACCGATCCGGCCCAGTCCGTAGAGCCCGAGCGTCGCCCCGGTCACTTCAGCCCCCAGCATGAAAAGCGGCGCCCTGCCGCCGAATTGGCCGGCGCG
>Ga0315273_10004143_pt1 | contig 17653 bp, 20 predicted proteins | sample YL17G02_0_MG_FD_205753 | JGI IMG/M metagenome (GOLD analysis project Ga0315273, IMG submission 205753) | Sediment microbial communities from Yellowstone Lake, YNP, Wyoming, USA - YL17G02_0 | ecosystem: Environmental > Aquatic > Freshwater > Lake > Sediment | place: USA: Wyoming | collected...
CAATCGTACAGTTTATTGGAGGTTACATCTGTAAAGCAGCCCAAATTGCAATATAAATTACATATGTAACCATTTTAAATAAAGTATTAAATTTACATATGTAAAATAATATAATGTTTTTGTAATTAAATTTTAAAATATAGTATATCAGTTGTTTAGACCTTGTTATCTATCTGTTTTGATATAGTTATTTCATTAATAACCGGTAAATAAAGTAATAAATGATTAGATATCTTCCATAATAAACTATATACCAGTAATATAATTAACTAAACTTACTTGTTGCTAAAGGTAATGCATGAAATTAAACACCTAATTATCAATTTAATAAGGAGAATTGAATAGTTTCACAGATTAACAGGTTTATATATAATTACAAATGTAACTTACAAACATTACATGTGTAAATAATTAATTGTTTACATTTGTAATACTAATTATTACTGATATGAAGGAGCGATTACTTGAATTCCTGAAAGCTGAAAATAAATCTTCAGCACAACTTGCAGAAGAAATAGGTGTTCAGCCCTCAGGTATTTCCCATATACTTTCCGGAAGGAATAATCCAAGTCTTGATTTTGTGCTTAAAATGTTTGAAAAATATCAATTCCTTTCAACAGATTGGTTATTATTCGGTAAAGGATCTATGTATAAAGATATTCAAATGCAAACTCTCTTTGACGAAACCACTTTTGTTAATAAAGAAAATGATATTAAACTGCTTAGAAATGAGTCAAGGAAATCTGAAATAGAGTTTCAGGATGTCAGAAAAGATGAACAAACGAAGGATTCAGCAGTTCCAACTAAAAACAAGACCTCAATAGTTGAGAAAATTGTCTGGTTTTACGATAATAACAGCTTTGAGGAATACTTTCCCCGGTAATGATCTCTGTTATCATAAATTCTCTGATCACAGAAAATAATCTGAGTTTTATATTACATGAAATCAGTCATTAAAATTATCTTTGTGATAAACCCACTATAGATGGCAAAGCGCATAGAGGATCTTAAAGTAATTGAAAATAAGCGCCTTAGTAATGATTTTTTTGTTCTTGAACTATCAGGGAATGATAAACTTCCCGATTTTAAGCCTGGGCAGTTTGCACAGGTTAGAGTTGATGGGAGTCCTGAAACATTTCTACGCCGTCCCATTTCAATACATGATGTTGATTATGGGAGAAATACATTTAAGCTTCTGATTCAGGTTGCAGGCAAAGGTACAAAAATCCTCTCCAGACTCAGTAATGGAGATTTTCTGAATCTGATTTACCCTCTCGGTAACTCATTTGGTTTACCTGGTAAAAGCGAAAAAGTACTCCTTGTTGGTGGCGGATGTGGTGTAGCGCCTTTATTGTTTCTTGGAAAATATTTAAAATCAAGTGGTTATATGCTTGATATTCTTCTTGGTTTCAGGAATAGTGAACGTATTATTGAGTTTGAAGAATATCTTGAAATCGGAAAAGTATTTCTTACGACTGAGGATGGTTCAAGAGGCGAAAAAGGCTTTATCACCAACCATTCAGTATTTTCTAACGGCAGATATGACAAAATCTATTGCTGCGGACCTGAATCCATGATGAGGGCAATAGCAGGTTACTGCAAAAAAAACAATATAGCCTGTGAAGTGTCGCTCGAAAACCTCATGGCATGTGGTATTGGTGCATGTCTGTGCTGCATTGTCGATACAGTTAAAGGCAATCTTTGCTCCTGCATCGACGGACCGGTCTTCAATATAAATGAATTAAAATGGTAAACCTTGGTTTTTCTATTGGCGATTTACATTTTAAAAACCCGGTGCTGACAGCCTCTGGTACTTTTGGATATGGAGCTGAATTTGATGATTTTATGGATGTTTCAAGGTTAGGTGGAATAGTTGTTAAGGGAATCACCCTTGAACCAAGGGAAGGCAATCTGTATCCCCGCATGGCAGAAACTCCTTCTGGCATGTTAAATGCTGTTGGTTTACAGAATAAAGGGATTGATTACTTTGAAAAAAATATCTATCCAACCATCTCTGTATATGATACTAACATAATAATAAATATAAATGGCAGTTATGTTGATGATTATGTTGCTCTTACCGAAAGAATTAACAAGCTTGAAAAGATTCCTGCCATTGAGCTTAACATATCATGTCCCAATGTAAAAATGGGAGGTATGGTTTTTGGAACCAATCTTGACTCAGCACGTGAAGTAACCAGAGCGGTAAGGGCTGTTTATTCAAAAAAACTAATAGTTAAGTTATCTCCTAACGTCACGGATATTGTTGATTTTGCCCGCGTAGTTGAAGAAGAAGGAGCAGATTCAGTCTCCCTGATTAACACTCTGCTGGGTATGTCTGTAGATGTTGGAAAAATGAGACCATCTCTATCCACGATAACCGGGGGACTATCAGGACCAGCGATTAAACCGGTGGCACTCAGAATGGTATGGCAGGTGGCAAATGCAGTAAAAATCCCGGTGATCGGGATAGGAGGAATTATGACAACCTCAGATGCATTGGAATTCCTTCTCGCCGGCGCAAGTGCTGTTCAGATCGGAACAGCTTCATTTATAGATCCGCAATCTTCTATAAAAATATTGGAGGGTATTGAGAATTATCTCATCGAAAAAGGGTATACCGATATAAAGGAAATAATCGGTTACATTAACCGGACTAAAGTGAGCTAAAGTGAGCTAAAGTTGAAACATGAGACAACCTTAACTTTAGGCACTCCAAATTTTAAGCCTTCCTGTCAATGTATAAATAAAATCATTTTCTTGTTAATTACTAAAATATCTATTATTTCCTATAAATTTGTAAGATTTTAAGAACATATTGTTTCAATTTATTAATTAAGGATTGTAGAAATGGCAGAAAATTTACAAATTGATAATCTGGATAAAAAAATTCTCGATATTATTACTAAAAATGCAAGGATCCCATACCTTGAAGTTGCCAGGGAATGTGGTGTATCTGGGGCTGCAATTCACCAACGTGTACAGCGGCTTATCAGGATTGGCGTAATAAGAGGTTCTGAATTTAAGGTTGATCCGGTTATGGTAGGCTTCAAGACCTGTGCTTATATTGGTATTTTTCTCGACCACCCAGGCCATTTCCGGGAAGTGATAACAAAATTCAGGGATATTCCTGAGATCATCGAATGTCACTACACTACAGGTAATTATTCGTTATTTATTAAAGTCTATACACGTGATAATGAACATCTTCGGATGATACTTACCGATACTATTCAGAACATCCCAGGTATAGTCCGCACTGAGACTTTAATATCCCTTGAGGAATCAATAAACAGGCAGATACCTGTTCTTTCAAGATAGATATTTAAGTACTTAGAGTGAGCTAGAGTGAGCTAGAGTGAGCTAAAGTGAACTAAAGTAGAAACTCCTGGCACATCAAACTCCAGGTATTCATTAGTTGCAATCTGATAAAAGGCAAAATAACCTGTAAAAATTGGTTCATTTTTTTGCATTAAAATAAATTTATCATACATTTGCACTCGCAAAAATAAAGGAGGATTCAGTAGCTCAGCTGGTAGAGCACATCCCTTTTAAGGATGGGGTCCTGGGTTCGAGCCCCAGCTGGATCACAAAATAAAAAAAAGGAATTTGATTTAATTCCTTTTTTAATGTCTCGTTGAAAAATGCATACACTTTATATCCTTCACAGTAAGTCTGTTGATCGATATTATGTCGGTTATACCAACGACATTGTCAGAAGATTAGGAGAACACAACAGAATCAAAGGTAAATTCACAGACACTGGCATTCCGTGGATTTTAGTCTATTCTGAATTGTTCTCTACGAAGAAAGAAGCCATGGAGCGTGAAAGATTTATTAAGTGTAGAAAACCCTCCATCCTTAGGAATGAGTTTAAGGTGTTATAATAGCAAGTAAGTACTAATTAATTCTATTTGCGACTTGGCTTTATCCTGCAACTGGAACTCGCAATTGAATAGGCTGTAAAGTATCCGATAGCCTCATTATTAAGGTTGGTCCGAGTATTTGCAGGTGGACCACTAAACATTGGATTCTGAGGATTTACCATTGTTTGTGCTTCGGTTATGAACTTAAAGTAATCCTGATTTATACCACAGATATCAAGAGTGATAATATCATCTGCTTTAATGGTATCATTTCCCTCTACCATATATACGGTAATACCATTTGTGTAGTTACCATTAAATAATTTATCCTCAGCAATGACCAGGTTTGTCAGGGAATCAGCGTTTAGAACTCCATTTATATATACTTTGAACATATAATAATCTTCTGTCTCTTTTGGATCCTTTGTCCATGCTTTTATCTCCCACATATTCCAGCGACTATTGTACTCTGCATCAATTGAGTCAGTTTTTGATACTGGTTTTAATTCTGAACTTGCAGTATACGATTTCATGTTCCCATCACCCAGCAAATCAACATTGCTAACATTTAAGGTATAGGTTTTACCGGATATCCCGTAAACATCGGAATTAGTGTAATAATTTCCAGGCTCAGTCAGACTTTCTGTTAAATGAAAAGTACTAGTCCCGCCGGTTACATTTAGTGTTGCTCCAGAAACAGGTTCGGCGGGTTTGTTGCTAAAATAATCTGCCGACCTCGTAATTCTCACCTTATGAGCAGTAGTATCAGTGGTAATTTCACCATAAATAAGGCAGCGTACAGATGTATGTTCAAGTTTGATATCGATCTTTTCTGTACAAGATTGCCATGCAATAACAACAAGTATACCCAGACTAAATTTTACAAAATATTGTATATTCTTTACCATAGAATTAAAATTTATAATTGTAGGTAACCGATGGTAACATCGGGAATAGATAGGTTTTCTCCGCATAAGTTATATTCGGATTTTCCTTATCCTGCACAAAATTAATTGCCCATGCGTTTTTGCGATTATAGGCATTATAAACAGAGATATTCCACTCACCCTTCCAACGTCGACTCAGATTCTTTTTAGGTTTTATAATAATGGCAAAATCAAGGCGATGGTAATCGGGGTATCTCTCTCTGTTCCGTTGAGAATAAATAGGAATAATATTCCCGAGTATCTCAGCTCTGCCAACAGGAGCAGTAAAAGGTTGTCCTGTTGAATAAAGCCAGTTTGCGGAGAGTGTTATTCGTTTTGTTAAGTCGTAGTTAATAACAATAGATATATTATGGGGCTTATCGTAAGGTGCTCTATACTCTTTTCCATTTTCAATGGTTGGAATTGTTCTAAATACCCTGGAGTAAGTATAGCTAATCCAACCACCAAATTTTTCACGATTAATTTTAGCCATTAACTCCAAACCATAACCCCTTCCTTTACCAACCCTTAACTCCCCATCAAGTTTTTCGTTTAGCAGAAGATTTGCAAACTCCTTAAAATCTACAACATCATTTATCTTCTTGTAGTAAACTTCTGCTGATGTTTCGATGGTATTATCCATAAAATTTTTAAAATATCCGAATGCAACCTGGTCAGAACGCTGGGGTTTAATATTTGGCGATGCCGGGAACCAGATATCAAGAGGTGTTCCTGCCTGAGAGTTTGATGCCTGCTGAACATACTGGAAGGTACGTGAGTAGCTCCCTTTGATTGAATTACTTTGATTAAATGCATATGTTAACCTGAGGCGTGGTTCAAGTTTAGCATAGGTATTGAATAAATTACCGGAACCATACTCTGTAAAACCGATTGTGTTATAGTTTTCATCGTACTGATAAATGGTTGCTTTGCCAACATTCTGGAAGATTGAGAGTCGAATCCCGTAGTTGATGGTTAACTTTGAATTTATAAGCTGCTCATTCATTGCATATATCCCATTCTCAATTGCATAATTATTTGGGATTTCAATTACATTCAACATCGATTGCTCACCTTCTCCTTTTGCTTTACCCGGATCAAACATGTGAAAAGTAGACTGAACACCAAATTGTATGCTATTACTTGGGTTTAAATAGTAATTAAAATTAAATTTGAGGCAATAATCCTTCATATCCGATTTCCATGTAAACGAACTGGCCTCATTCATTGATGAACCCAGATAGTAATCGTATTTACTATAAATTACCGATGTATTAAGGAATAACTTTTTACTGAAAAGATGGTTCCACCTCAGAGTCATAGTTTGATTCCCATAACCAAAACCAGCAGAAACATACTTAAGGACATCCCTTCCAAAATAGCCAGAAAGGTATATACGGTTATTCTCATTTATTGTATAGTTGATCTTTGTGGTCAAATCGTAAAAGTATATTCGAGTGTCATTAATTTCCTCATTTTTAAGCAAGGGGAAAAACAAATCGATGTAAGTACGCCGTCCGGAAACGATAAAGGATGAGATATCCTTAATAATCGGGCCTTCTATTGTAAAACGACTTGATATTGTACCGATACCACCGGTTCCTTCGAAATGCTTTGAGTTACCATCCTTCATCCTCACATCAAGCAGCGAAGCTAACCGGCCACCACTCGAGGCTGGAATATCTCCCTTAAACAGCTTAACATCTTTAATTGCATCATTATTAAATACCGAAAAAAAGCCCATGAAATGTGAAGCGTTGTATACTGTTGCCTCATCGAGTTGAATAAGGTTTTGATCTGATGCTCCACCTCTAACGCTAAAACCAGATGAACCCTCAGCGGTAGTCTGAACACCTGGCAACATCTGGATGGCTTTAATAACATCGATCTCGCCAAGCAGAGCCGGAATTCGTTGAATATTCTTTATTTCCAATCGGGCAACGCTCATTTCTGGTTTTACTATATTGGAATTAAGTTTTTCGCCACGAATAACTACTTCTTGAAGGACAATCGATTCAATGTTTAATTCAATATTAAGCGTAGTATTGGCTGCAAGCTTTATAATTCTTTCATGTGGATTGTATCCAATAATAGAGTAGACTAATGTATAAGTACCAGGTGAAAGGCTTATAGAATAAAAACCATAGATATTTGTTGCCGTACCCTTACCTTCCTCCTTTACTAAAATGGTTGATCCAATTAATACCTCTCCATTTGATGCATCCTTTACATACCCGCTTACTGTATATTTTTCTAAAGGCACATCATTAGCCGGCAGTTTTACAGACAAAAAGAATACTATAAATGATGTGAATATCAGTGTTAGTAATACTTTCATTTTTAAGCTTTTGAATAGGGTTTAATAATTTGTTACTAATCAGTCCGAAGATTTAGTTCCGGCTTCTGGCTTCCAACTTCCGACTTATTTTATTATTCAAATTTATATATTTTTTAGTTTCTTACCTGATTTGACATACCTACTTTCATTCCAGGTAAAAAATGCTTTCCTTAATCATTTTAGATCTGCTAATTTAGCACAATAATTGTCTGAAATAAAAGTGAAATCATGAACAGTCTTTTTAAGGACAAAATTGTAATTGTAATCAGAGCATCTTCAGGAATTGGATAAGCAATAGCCCGCGAGTTTGCACGAATTATCAAAAAGTCTAAATCACCAATAAAATAAAATCTATTGAATACTTTTCGTAAACCGGTACCTATATGAGATCGGTTTTTTTGTAATGAAAAGGCGATGGTTACGTCATGTATATAAAAACAGTAAACAATTTAATAAATTATTCTATGAAAAGATTATTACTATTAGCCGCCCTTACAATTATTGCCACGATTGTTTCAGGGCAAAAATCTATCGATGCATTATTTGAAAGATTTGGCGGGAAAGATGGATTTACAACAGTAACTATAAATGGCAACCTGCTTAAACTCGCTGCCTGTCTTGACGATGATAATGATGAGAATTCTATGCCTGCGAATATTACCCAGATCCGGATTCTTTCACAGGAGGATGATAATCAGAAGGTTGAGAACTTTTATAATCTGGTAATTAAGGATATTGATCTGGATAATTATGAAGAGTTTATGCGAGTAAAAGATTCAGATCAGGATCTGAGAATGTTGGTAAGGTCAGAAGGTAATAAATTCAAAGAATTCCTGCTTATTGCTGGTGGAGAGAATAATGCCCTGATTCAGATCAGAGGAAACATGACATTTGAAGAGGCAAAAAAATTCTCTCATGATGCTAAGAAAAACCATGGATTGAACATTGTAGCAAATCATAAGTAATAGATAATGTAGCTATCTTTATAAGCACTGAAATAATTGCTTTTACCAGGAATGACCAGGACAGATTTTATTGATCTTGTTCAACAGCTTAGCCGTAAACTTTACGGATATGCCTTCCGCATTCTCCGGAATCAGGAGGAGGCGGAAGATGCCGTTCAGGAGATATTCATCAAGTTATGGAACATGGGAGAAAAACTTAATGAATATAAAAGCGTAGATGCACTGGCAATAACAATGACAAAAAATTATTGTATTGATCAGATCAGAAAACAAAAGAACATTTATAACGATGAACAGAATAATCAGGATCAAGCTTATGCAACTTCACCAACACCCTACGAACAGCTTGAGAGTAAGGAAACAAATGATATTCTTACCACTATCATTAATACCCTGCCTGACACATTCAGGATTTTGATCAGACTTAAGGAAATTGAGGGTTTATCATATGAAGAGATAGCCGAAATAACTGACCAGAATATCAATACACTAAGGGTAACATTATCAAGAGCAAGAAGAAGAATAAAGGATGAATATAATAAATATCAATATGAACGCAGAGGAATTGAACAGGTTAGTCGAAAAGTACTATAACGGAGAAAGTAGTGAAGAGGAGGAAAGGGCCTTAAGAGAATGTTTTAGCCAGAAGAATATTCCTGAGGGATACGAAGCCGAAAAGGTTATTTTCGGTTATTATACAGCAACGGCAGAGTTCCCTGAGCCATCTGATGGCTTTGAAGCCAGGATTATGTCAGGAATTGATGCTCTTGATACTGTTGGAGGATCGCGAAAATTCAGAAAATATATTCTCCCATACCTGAGTGTAGCAGCAGGGTTACTCATTCTGGCAGGATCATATTTCTTCTTTATTCACAAAACTGAACCTCAGGATACCTTCACAGATCCTTCAATTGCTTATACAGAAACCATGAAAGTACTTATGGATGTTTCATCTCAGTTGAATCATGGAGCTCAGGCACTTGAACCAGTTGGTAAAATCAACAGAATGACAACAAAAAGTTTTGAATCCATTAATAAATCGGCTAAAATAATTGAGAAAAGCATGAAGAACCTCGATAATCTTCAGAAAGCAGTTGAGGTTGCTAATCTACTTGTTGGGAAAAATAATAATAAATAATAATCAATGATATGAAAAAGTTATTTCTTTCAATCACCGCTATCTGCCTGACCGTGATGGTGCAGGCTCAAAACAATCCAATTGATGATATCTTCAACAAATACTCTGAAAAGCAGGGATTCACCGTTGTATCTATCTCAAGTAAAATGTTCACTATGTTTGCAGGTGAGGACGCAGAAAACAAAGATGCGGATAATGTTATCAGCAAGCTAAAATCAATAAGGATTCTTTCAGTAGAAGATTCATTATTGAATAAGAACCTTAATTTCTACACAGAACTTGGCAAAAAGCTGGATTTATCTGTTTATGAAGAATTGATGATGGTTAAAGAAGGACCCGATATTACCAGGATTCTTATCCGGCAAAGCGGGAACATTATTTCTGAATTGCTTGTTATCACCGGAGGACCGGGAGGAAATTCACTTATTTCAATTAAAGGTGATCTTAATCTTAAGAATATTTCAGATTTATCAAAAAGTACTGGAATACAAGAGCTTAAAAGCCTGGATAAAATTGATGGCAAATCGCAAAAGATCGACAAAAAGGATGAAAAGTAATTGCAAAATTCTGTCGTGATCAAAAACTGACAATCCTGGACTTAAAATAACGGGGTAACAGGCCGCTCTGACGGAGCTCCATTTTTGTCTTTATCTTGACTGTAAATATATCTGTAACCAAATCATATCGTCTTGATAGTAAAACACCAATTCATTTTTATTTTTTTGCACAAGTTTAAGACAAGTTTCCATATAATATACTTGATTTTAAAACTCTGAATTACATCAGGATAAGTAAACTGCAAGAGGGTAAGCTAGTGAGAAAGAAAAGATGGATGATGAACAAGCCCCTCACTTTGTACTTTGTGTTTAAATCATAAAAACAAAACATAAAACTATTTTTTTTGTTTACCTTTAAAAAAAATCAATATGAAACTTCCATGTTTTACAGAACACAAACATGAATGAAAATAATTTATTCTCAACCGGGCGAAGCGAGCTCAATGATGTTAATCATGTGCTGTTCTCCCGCCTAAGGGACAAGCTATCCAACCTTAAACTAAAAATTATATACGGATGAAACCAGTTAGTTCTTTTATTACAGGATTATTGGCAGGTGCAGCAATCGGCGGTGCAATTGCATTGCTTTATGCACCCCAGAGCGGCAAAGAGACCAGGGAACAGCTAAAACTAAAATTAGCAGAACTTGAAAAAGAATTTGAAACTTTAAAGGGAAATGCAAATCTGAAATCTGGTCAGATAAGAAAAGATTTAGCAGATAAGTTAGCAGAGTTGCAAAGAGAAATAGAAAATCTTTCAAAAGCTATTTAATCAATTTATCAGCAATATGTTAGAAGATATTAATAACATCAAAAAAGATATTCAGGAGTATTTTGAGGTACGGCTGGATTTAATAAGACTGCATACTGCAGAAAACCTCTCCCGGATATTTAGCAGCGCCGCAAACATAGCCATTATTGGTTATATGTTGTTTTTTATCCTCCTGTTTTTATCTTTTGCTGCAGGTTATTTCATTGGCTCACGTTTGAACTCAAATGAATCAGGCTTTTTATGTGTTGCAGGTTTCTATGTTCTTGCATTAGTCTTGTTTTTAATATTCAGAAAGCAAATTGTTGAGCGACCAATAGTACAAGCTATTGTAAAACTGTTTTTCCCAAAATTTAATGACAATGAAAAATAATAATACATATCAGTATTCAGAGATCTCCACATTAGAAGATTTTCGCCTCGAAAAAGAAAGGCTGATATTGCAGAGAAAACTCATTGAATTAAAGTTAAACCTCAGTTATTTACTAATCAGTAAGGTTTTCTCCGTTTCAAATCTCATATTTTCTCTGGCAAAAGAATTTATTTTGCCAAAGATTTCAGATTTTCTAGGCAGTTTGATAAAAAAAGTGGAGAATTAAGTTAATTGCTGATGTTGTTGAACTTATTCACCGGAAAGGATATGGGCTTGTGGTATGGGTGATAAATGAACCAGAGGATAGTGTATCTTTCTGGAATGTGCAGCCTGATTTTATAGAAACCGACAATCCCGATTTCTATGACTATGTCAGCAGAAAATAATAATCTGGATGGAACTTAAGGATAGCTGACCTCGCTTTTATAGGTTGCTAATCCTTTGCCTGAATGAAAACATTTTATATATTTGAATTGGTATTTAGAATTCCGATATTGAATACAAATTGATTGTCATGAAAAAATTGATCTTCATCCAAACAATCCTTGCACTTTTTTTTGTTTTGCCAGCATTCAGCCAAAATGATGCGATCGACAGTCCATTGGCAGCAGTTGATACATTACAACAGGATTTCGGTCTGTTTACCAAAAATGATATCCTGAACTTATCACTGCGGTTTGATATAACTCAATATACAAGAAAAAAACCGAAGGATGAATATTTGAAAGCCATATTAACTTATCACATTAACAAGGATGATTCTATAAATAAGGAAATAAAACTTATGTCCCGCGGAGAGATGCGTAATGGATACTGTAGTTTTCCGCCGTTGAGACTGAATTTCAAAAAGACTGAATTTCAGAAAGCAGATCTGAATAAAATTGAAAAACTTAAGATGGTAACTCATTGCCAATATGGAAATGAAGAATATCTTTTTAAAGAGTACTTGATCTACAAATTATATAACGTACTAACTGATAATAGTTTCCGGGTAAGACTGGTAAAAATTGAATATATTAACACCTATAAAAAAAGCAAACCCATTAATACTTATGCATTCTTTATAGAACCAATTGAGATGCTTTCTGAGAGAACCAATTCTGTTGAGGTAAATTCAGTAAATTTGACACAAAAAAACGTAATCCCTGAGATGATGGACCGGCTGGCGATTTTCAATTATATGATAGGAAATACAGACTGGTCAGTTCCAAATCTGCATAACTGCAAGGTTCTTTCGTCTCTTAGCTTCGACAGCTCTAACCTTGGTATGATAGTCCCTTATGATTTCGATTATTCGGGATTGGTTGATGCAAGTTATGCCATTCCCTATGAACCTCTTGGCCTCGAATCGGTTCGTCAGCGGCGTTATGTTGGGATTTGCAGGACAGAAGATGTTTATATTAACGCCCTGAAGGAATTTTCAGACAAAAAAGAGGAATTCTATAAGGTTATTAACGAATTCCCATTGTTAAAAGAAAAAGAGAAAATAAAAATGACCAGCTACCTCGATAGTTTTTATTCCGGTTTTGACAAACGAAATAGCATAGTTTATGATATACTTAGCGGATGCAGCAATTTTTAACCTAATAACTTAATCAATATGACATCAGAAACATTTTTAAAGTTACAGGATCCTTTATGGGGTATTATGTTACGATTAGCCATAGATGTGGTAGTCCTTTACATAATTATCTATCTTATTTACTCCAGGTTTTCAAAAAAGAGAGATTTTATATTTCCTCTCTTCCTGATGGGTATAATGTTGTTTTTGATTTGTATCCTGCTCAGAAGGTCTGAAATGCAAATGGGAATGGCACTTGGTTTATTTGCCATTTTTTCAATAATGCGTTTCAGAACAGAGAATTTATCAACCAAGAATATGGCATATCTCTTCACAGTAATAGGGGTATCAGTTATCAACGCAATGTTTGATTTTCCACATCCTGTCCGTGGGACAATCCTGGTAAATACCATAATTATTCTGACTGTATTTTTACTGGAAATTTCTTTAAATAAATTCAGTAAGGAGGCTGAGAATATAGCAGAGAAGAAAGCTGAAAAGAAAACAGAGAAAAAAGCAGAGAAGAAAGCAGGGAAGAATCATGAAAAGAAGAAATTCAGCAAACATCAGGTTCTCTATGACAATCTTGTATTACTTAGCCCGGATAAAAAGGATGATCTCCTGAGAGATATATCTAAACGAACAGGAATAGAAATTGATAAAGTCAAAATCAGAAGGATCGATCTGATCAAGGCTAATGCTGTACTTGATGTTTATTTCAGAGAAAAGTCAGGCAAAGCTGAGTTGTAAAGATTAATGACCCTTTAGAGATGAGCGGTATATTTTTGAGAAATAATTATAAACTCTGTGTACTTTTCATTTTGCTCTTTGAAGGAAGCACTTTTCTGTCTGCTCAGAGTAAATTTTCTGTATCAGCAGGATGGGGTTATTATGAGCTAGCTAATATCGGTGCACAATGGAATATTTCAAAGATCTCTTCCTTATCGTTGTATGGAGGAACTAATTTTGGATTAAGTGATAATACAACCTGGTCAGCAGGTTTAGGTGATGTTGATGAATTATTGGCAAATGCAGCTGCCACAAAGGCGAGAGGCATTTCGCTGGAATATGGGGTGGAAGAAATCAATTCTGATGTTGTTTCACTTATTCATAATAAAGGATACGGGTTGATAGTATGGCTAGTGAATGAGCCTGATGATATTAAATCTGTATGGGATTCCCAGCCTGATTTTATAGAAACCGACAATGCAGAATTTAAAGACTTCATCATCAAGTAAAATAAACGTGATGCGACCTTTAGGTTTGCCTGCCTATTGAGATAACCACAATTATGAGATTCTGGAAAACGATTAATTATTTCATTATATTGTTGTATATAATGTTTTTAAATACAACCATTTCTGAAGCACAGGATGATCATTATTGGTCTCAGCAATATGGGGTAGTGAGCACGCTTATGGGAGGCGCAATGGTAGGAGGGGTAAGCGATAATTCAGCAGTTTTTTACAATCCGGCTGGACTCTCATTTATCAATAATCCAAGCCTTTCAATTGATGCCAATGTTTACAGGATGGATAAAATTCTCATAAAAGATGGTGGTGGCAAGGGAGTTAACCTTAATTCAGCACAAATGAGTGTTTTTCCTCAGATTATTTCAGGAATGATTAATCTGATAAAAAGCGGGAAACTAAAACTTTCATACACTCTGCTTACACGAAATCATTGCAATATATTAATAAACACACGTTACACCAGCACAGCCTCCCAAGACGATCCCGATAACCCGGTTCCATTATCAACAAGTTTTATTGGCACTTATGATTATGTAAACCAGCTGAATGAGCAGTGGTTTGGTATTGGAGCCGGATACAGAGTTTCTGATAAACTAGGGGTAGGGGCAACATTCTTTTCAAGTTACCGTGGACAGAGTTATCAGTTGACAAATTATGTGAGGGAAATAAATTATGTGGACCCAAATTATGTTTTTTCTACTCAAACAAATGACGAAGCAGTTAAATACTCCACTCTTATGCTAATTGCCAAATTCGGATTGTCTTATATTAAAGGCCCTCTTAAATTTGGACTAACTTTAACAACTCCTTCCATTGGTCTATATGGGAGAGGTTCAAATCAGCGGGAAAATTCAAACATTGTTGTTTCTGAAAATCCTGTTGATATGGCGGATAACTTCCTCATCTTGGACAGCAAGACGGATGTGAAGGCCAGCTATAAACATCCCCTCTCCATTGCATTCGGGGTGGATTATCAGTCGGCCAAAACCCGTCTGGTCTTTTCAGGAGAATACTTTTTTAGAGTCTCAACATATCACTTATTAAAACCGGATGCTGATCCATTTTTATATCCTCCTGCCTACCTCGATTCTGCAAATATTAAGCCATTGATAGATAATTATTTACATATCGAAAATGCATCAAAACCAGTATTTAATGCAGGCATCGGATTCAGCCATGCTATTTCTAAACAGTTGACCTTATTACTTGGTGTTTCCACAGATTACAGTAGTTTTGATCATCCTGCTGAAGCGAATGAATTATTGCATGGTCTTGGTGGATGGGATATTTACCATTTTTCCACAGGTGTCTCTTATCATAAGGTAAAAAATAGTTTTCACATTGGATTTTCATATGCCCTGACTCCATCCAGTCATATTCCGCCATATACTCTGATTAACCAGTCTCCTGATATTACCTCAAAGGCCCTTATGTCTGCACAGTCATTCTCAATTGTCCTGGGTTATACCTATTATATTGCAAAATTCAGTGACTAAAAAAAGAGCCTATCGATGTTGACAGGTTACCAACCTGCTCTGCTGATTGCAGTTGCAGGAGCAAACAATCGTAGTCCATGTGGTAGCATCCTATTTCTTTCTTAACAATAGGAGTGAGCCTGCAGATACCTTTTTTTTGCAAGAACCGAGTATAACAGGAGGCATTAAAAATATCATCAATAGACATTTTTCGGAAATGACTTCTTTATTAAACTGTGAATTTCCATTTTAAGTCTGCAAGCAGGGCGATGATGATAAGTGATGCCCTTTTCATTTGCTTGTTTTATCTTATTAAATTTTGAAAATACAATGATATTTTCTTCCACGGATATGTGCCTGATTCCCGACTCTGATATTATAAAAAAAATAACACTGAGAATAGACTGCTGTAAATTGACAACTAAAATAGTATGCCATGTATGTATAGCGGATATATATTCCCGGGAAATTTCCAATCCGTCCTTGCCATTCTGTCAGCCAGCACCAAAGTACTACGTTTTAACCCTTTTTAAAACTATAGTTTTACATTAACCTTAACAAATATTATTAATATATTTGTACTGGTATTTTCTGATTAAACAAAAATATATATCAATGAAATTCAGAAGTTTTTATCAAGTAATATTGATAATAGCTGTAATTGCACGGCAACTTCCCTGCAGCGGGCATAATAATGAGTTAAAAAAGACCAGTCAGGATTCAACATCAGTTAAACCAGCAAAGGTTTCAAAGTTTGATTCCATGAATAAAAAGTTTGAGCATCTTTTTAAAATTATTCCCGCACCAATCTATTCACATTCAGTTGAAGCAGGTAACGTTTTTGGTCTTGCGAAGTTTGATGTAATAACCCTTTCGAAATATGATAAGGTTTCAGCAAATTCATTTATCACGGAAATGTTTACTTTTTCCTCTTTGGGGCAGATAAATTTAAACGGGGCAACTGAATTAAACTGGCATGAAGGAAAATATATGGTAATGGGTGTTTTCAATTATAAACATGCACCTGAATATATTCTGGGGATTGGCAATGATGTGAAGATCGAGGATCTTGAACAGATAGAACTTACAAGGTTTAAAGTTGTCAACTATGGATTTATAAAGGTAGCACAAGATTTCTATGTGGGGCTGGGGGTTGATCTGACCAATTATACTGATATTAAAACAGACAGCACAAGTTTTCTTATAACGGATAATGTGTTAGGGGTTGATGGAGGAACAAGTATTGGAATTGGGTTGTCGGCTGTATATGACAGCAGGGATCTTCGTACAAATCCAACAAAGGGTACATTTATTGCCCTGAAAACCATGAACTTTCCATCTTTTCTGGCAAATCCATACCTGTTTTCAAGTATAAATTTTGATTTTCGCAAGTACTTTGTACCGTGGTACCATCATGTAATTGCCATGCAGGCTACCACAAGCTACAGGACAGGCGATGTACCATTTTACGAACTGGCTTTAATGGGAGGCTCAAATAAGATGAGAGGATATTATGAGGGCGCAATTCGTGATAGAGTACTGGTCGACACTCAGGTAGAATACAGGATGCCGGTTTGGAAAATATTTGGAATCACCGGCTGGATCGGCACCGGACGAGTCGGAAAGAGTTATTCTGATCTTTCTCTTGATGGTTTCTGGCTTTCGTATGGAGGCGGTTTACGAATCAGGGTGGACAGCGAACACAATACAAACCTCAGGTTTGATTATGGTTTCACCGGACATGGGTACAATGCTTTTATCATAAATTTTGCCGAGGCATTTTAATCCGGATACAAGACTAATTCAAATATTTTTTAGCTTTTGCTGTTAAAATCAAGTACTTTGGGATTACGCGAAGCACCACTAAAGTACTATGTTTAAACCCTTTTTAAAACTGTAATTATATTTTAACTTTAACACTTTAGTTTGGAGAAAGAATCCTCTGTATCCACAATTGCGACTGTAATCCTTGGCCTTGTTGGTTTCCTATTTCACAGCAACCGCTTACCGACCTCAGGCCTGGAAATGATCTTTTCACTGGCAGACATTGAAGATAATGGCAGCAGTGAAAGTTCAATACTGCGCTGGGCACCCCGTATTAATATTCAATCCATGCTGAACAGGGATCTTAGCGATCATGTCGGATTATTTACAGGATTAGCTATACGGAACGTAGGATATATTTATGGTAATTACACGGATCCTTCTGATGAAAATATGTATAAGAAAAAATTCCGGTCATTTAATCTGGCTGTTCCTTTTGGCATTAAAATCGGGAATCTTGACAATATGTTTTTATATGGGGGATTTCTAGTGATGCATTAACTTGAAAATTATGTTTTTATATTATTGATAATAAATAAGATATAAGTGTTCATTGTTTTTTTGATTTGAATTGATGTATTAACCCCGAAGGGGTTTAATTTGAATAAC
>Ga0315273_10004144_pt1 | contig 17650 bp, 17 predicted proteins | sample YL17G02_0_MG_FD_205753 | JGI IMG/M metagenome (GOLD analysis project Ga0315273, IMG submission 205753) | Sediment microbial communities from Yellowstone Lake, YNP, Wyoming, USA - YL17G02_0 | ecosystem: Environmental > Aquatic > Freshwater > Lake > Sediment | place: USA: Wyoming | collected...
ATCGAATCCGTAATATCATATCCTTCTTTCGAAAGATTCAGGACGCGTTCTTTAATCTTAACCAGCTCTACAGCCTTTAGATAGTTCAGGTATGCCTCTGTGGTTTCGAGCCTTTTGTTCCACATCACGGATTCGAGATTGCATACAGAGGCATCATACATCGAACTCTTTGCGTTGTAGCCGTTCAAAACCGCTCCGCCCGCGAATAGAACCTGGGTGGCGTTTATCTTTGTTTCCTGCTCATGAGGGCGAATGAACGATTCCTCAATCACCGGGAATTTCATTCCCGGAAACATCCCGCCGACGAACTGGTTGACGTCTATGATTATCTTCCTGCCGCCTCCACCGGCCGAATACCGGCTCTGGAATGAGAGCTTGGGCAAGAACTCCGAGAACGCTTCATTTCGATCCGCGTTTGCCCCCTCGACATTCCGCCTTAGCAGAGAGATATCGAGATTGCTTTCAAGAGCGAGATTGATGTATTCATCGATAACCGTAGTGAATACAGAGGCGCTTGCGGTTTGGGCAGGGCTTTGCTCCATCGGTTTCTCCTGTGGCATTAAAAATGCCGCAATGAGAAAGATAGAGAACAACGCTATTGATACAGCTCTCCTGGTCATTTTTCCTCCTTATTATTCATCGTTTTATTTAAGATTTTGTTTTCATCCATTTCCTGGTTTATATGATCAAGCATCGTGAGCTGGAACAGCCTTTTGAAGAAATATTCCCGTGCAAGAGCGGCGCTCTCGAGCATCTCCTCGGTAACCTTGAAGAATCCGGCAGGGTCTTGCTGTGCCAGCTTCCCGGTAACCCGGTCATGCAGCTTCAAATCCATCAGAACTATTTCATTTATCATCCGGGGGTAGTAACTCAATTCCTCCAGTGAAACGCCAATCTCTGTCAATTTTTTCAAAGTCTGCCCGGCGCGTATATCTTCGGCATCATATGGGGCTTTCTTTTCGCCTGCAGGCAGCAATAGCTTCAGGGACACTGCTTTAACAACCTCTTCCTCTGCAAGACCGGTCTTCTTGAGGAACTGTTCCAGCGTGTAAAACTTCTCACCCGGTTTTTTAAAATCAAAAATTAGATTGTGTGTGTTTATCAGCAGACTCGCGGGGACGTTTTCATACATCACGTGCCAAAGCAGGTGCTTGATATGTTCGAGCGGGATGAATTTTCGGTTCTGAAGTTCCTTGATTAGGTTTACCTGCTCGATGCACTTTTCATCGTAATATGCCATATTCAGGGATGTTTTAAGCGGCGAGGGAAGGAGGCCCATCTTCACGTAATAATGAATGGTGGAATTCGGAACTCCCGTAATCCTTGAAAGGTCGCTGATCTTCAATCCCCTTTGTGTGCCGTTTTTACCGTTCTTTTTCATTTTACCCCACAATATGATAAAGTGTAAAGTAACACTACACGCTTTACAATATAGGCATCCAAAATGTTTTGTCAAGCTCATTCGTGAAAAAAATTTCCTTTTTCTTGTTTTTTTCAGTCAAAAAAGGAGAATAATGAATCCTCTGCATCCTTCCGAGTAGCAAAACAAATTTCACTTTATTTCGTACTTCATATCGAATACTATCCGCAGGACTGATGAGACAACAACATACAGCGGAGAAAAAGGATGTCATTAAAGGCCGTTAAAGCAAGCGAAGATACAAACTACACGGATATATTTGATCAAGATATAAGATTATTTTTCTCGAAAGCGCTTAAGCTTGGGATTAAAAATCCGGCGTTATTGCCCTTTCTGACCCGAACTTATTTCAACCAGATGAAAGCGGCATCCATCAGGAAAAAACTCCGCGAAAGCGGGGAAATTATCCCGCCAGTAATGATTTTCAGCATCACGGACGAATGCAATCTCCATTGCAAGGGATGCTATTCGCGGGCGCAACACAGGTCAGCGGGAAACGGAATGTCCCGAAATGAGATAGACAGGCTGTTCGGGGAAGCCAGGGAGATCGGGATTTCAATCATCCTGACTGCCGGGGGGGAGCCTTTTACAAGGAAAGACCTGTTGGATATAATCGGCGATCATCCGGATATCATTTTCCCGGTTTTCACAAACGGACTCCTCATAGACAAAGAAATAGCCGGCAAAATTTCAAAACACAAGAACCTTATCCCGGTCCTAAGCCTCGAAGGACCCGAACATCAAACGGACGCACGCAGAGGCGAGGGGGTTTTTAACGCTATCCGCCGGGCCATTCCTCTTTTAAAGCGAAAAAATATTTTTTGGGGCGTCTCGATAACCGTAACAAGGGAAAATTACGATTTTATTACGAGCAGCGGTTTTCTGACAGAACTAATCTCTCTGGGCGGCAGGCTTTTCTTCTTCGTGGAATATGTCCCGATAAAGGAAGAGACCATTAACCTTGTTCCGACGGATGAGCAAAGAGCCGAGCTGGGGCATATGGCTTCGGAACTGTCTGCGAAGTATCCGGCATTGTTCGTAGTTCTGCCGGGGGACGAATCTTTCTATGGCGGCTGCCTTGCGGCAGGCAGGGGATTCATACATATAAGCGCAAACGGAGACGTGGAACCCTGTCCTTTCGCGCCATACTCGGACATTAACATCAAAAACGCATCCCTGAAGGATGCCATTAACAGTTCCATGCTACTCTCGAAAATCCGCGAAAACCACAATTCCCTGACTGAAAGCGAGGGAGGATGCGCCCTATGGACGCACCGCGAGTGGGTTCGAACTTTGCTCAAATAAAACAAGAACCAATTAACGCGGACAATCCTAAAAAATTCTGATATTGGATTTGGAAATACCTGTCATAAACATATATAATCTGCTGTCGTTTACAGTGAAAGAACAGGTATAGTGAGCGCAAAAACTAAAGCTTACATCGCGGGACTTGGAATGTGTCTCGTCTTCGGCGGATCATATATCGCAATGAAGATTGCGCTCGAGTCCATCAATCCCCTCACCGTGGTCTTATCCCGCTACATTATAGGCGCGCTGATTCTGCATCTGATATATTATTTCTCGAAAGTGAAGGAAAAAATAAGAAGAGAAGACCTTTTCGGTCTTGTGCTTCTCTGTATCCTCGAACCGGGACTGTTTTTCATTTTCGATGCTTACGGCCTGAAATTCACGACCGCCGTCCGCGCATCCATCCTTTTATCCACGATACCGATACTCACAGCCCTGACCGCCGCCGTGATAATAAAAGAAAAACTTACAGCTCTGAAACTTCTTACCACGCTCGGCTCGGTTGCCGGCGTGCTGCTTGTTATGAGCTCGAAAGAGAACCCGGCTTCCGGGAGCAATTACCTCCTCGGAGATCTTCTGATTCTCGGGGCGTGCATCTCGGCGGCATTCTATACGACGTTCGCCCGACGGATGTCATTTAAATATTCTTTTTTTACGATCACCCGTTTTCAGTCTCTGGTTGCGATCATTTTCTTCCTGCCGCTTGTCGCGGGGGAGATTGCCATTAAAGGCATTCAGATGCCGAAAACATCTTCGATCGGCGGAGTCATCTACCTCGGAGTCGCAGGTTCCGCGCTCGGTTACCTGCTGCTCAATTATACGATTTCGCGGCTTAGCGCAGCAAACTCCGCAATTTTCGCAAACCTTATTCCTGTAGTAACGATGATACTCTCGGCATTGATTCTTGCCGAAGCCATAGGCATCAGAAAGATTTTTGGGCTGCTTATAATTATCTCTTTTATTTTCATTCTCAGCTGGGGGGAGCATATAAATGACCTTAGAGCCTCTAAAAGATAAAATCGAAAAGGAATTCGGGGAAGAATTTAAAGAATCGGAAATCGGCCATAAGCTGATTCTGCTTGACGAGGTGGATTCCACCAACTTGTATGCTCTTCAGAGCTCCGAATCGATCCCGGACGGAACGGTGATTCTTGCGCAAACACAGCTGGCTGGGCGAGGCAGGAAAGGAAGAACCTGGCATTCACCGCCGGGGCTCGGATTATATTTGACGATTCTCCTTAAAAAAACGAGCTTTCACGGAGAATCACACCTGTTGAATCTTCTCGCTTCGCTCGCCGTTTATGACGCTATAAAAGAAATTTTACCTGCCGGAAAAGAATCAAGCCCCGGGTTGCTGCCTCTCGAATTGAAATGGCCGAATGATATTATGTATAACTCGCTTAAACTCGGCGGGATACTTTCAGAAAGGAAAGGCACGTACAGGGAGAATGTCCCAACGGCTGTTGGAATAGGAATAAATATCAATCATAAGGACTGCGATTTCCCCGGCGAGATAGCTCGAAACTCTACTTCTCTTTTTATGATAGACTTCAAAAAGCGTGAACCCAGAGATGTTGCCAGAGAAATAGTCCGCAAGATCAATTACCGCTTTTCTGAAGTGGCGCGCAAAGGCTCCGAGCATATCATTAATGCCTGGATGCAATGCTCGCCGGCATCCAGGGGATCGAGGGTGAGGATAATCAGCGACAATGAGGAGTTCCATGCCGTCACGGAAGGGTTGGACCTGAGGGGATTTCTAAAAGTCCGACGTTACGGCGACCGCTTGCAAACATTATTGTCCGCTGATATAGTCAGCGTCAGACGGTCGTAAAATGTTCTTAGCTATAGACATCGGAAACACAAATCTCGTAATCGGCGTATTCGCTGACGGCCGAATAATCAAAAAATGGCGGCTCGCCACGAGAAGAGATTCCACCCGCGATGAGTATTCGATCCTTCTCCGCGCTGTGTTCAGGGATGCCGGGATAGATCCGAAAACCGTGACCTCGGGCGCAATTTGCTCCGTGGTCCCGATTCTTACTCCGAAGATCGAAGGAATTCTGTCGAGCGATTTCAATTTCGAGCCTCTGGTTGTCAAACCGGGCATAAAGACGGGTCTCGTTATCTTATACGAACCACCGCAGGAAGTCGGCGCTGACAGGATTGTTAACAGCATCGCGGGCTTCAAACTTTTCGGTGGTCCGCTAATTATCGTGGATTTCGGTACTGCCACTACATTCGATGTCGTCAGCTCTAAAGGGGAATACATCGGTGGTGTCATATCCCCCGGCCCGGTCGTATCCGCCGAAGCCCTTTCTGTCAGGGCTTCCAAGCTCCCGAAAATTGACCTGCAGAAACCGAAAAGCATTATTGGCCGAAATACCATAGATGCCATGAGGTCCGGCTTCTACTACGGACACCCGGGGGCTTGCGACCGTATAATAGAAAAGATATTCGAAGAGCTGGGTGAAAAGCCCAGCGTCATCGCCACCGGCGGGCTTGCCGAAACGGTTGTTTCGGAATCCATTCATATCTCCAAAGTCCTGCCGGACCTTACACTCGAAGGGCTCCGCATCCTGTTTGAAATGAACCAATAGCCCCCTACAATGTCTTTTCATGTTTTACAACCGCTCAAGAGTGAAAGATTTTGACTGCAAACAGCGAAAATGATATTATTTAAATCCAGTCCATTTAGGATTGAATGAATAAACGGCTGACTTGTCATTTCTTGCTAATATATACAGAGTTTCGTGAAATAAAGACACCGACATCGGACTGGTAGAAAGGCGCGAATGGAATCGGAATATGGGCGAAATACTGATTTATACTGGAAAATCAGACGAACCAGCAAGTGCATCATTGTCATAAAAATCACTCTTGCCGGAAAATGATTAATCCGTTCGTACTTGAACGATCCTTGAAAGTTTGGCTGAATAAGCAGAATGGTACAAAACATAGAAACATGATGTTTATATTATATCTGATGCCGAATACCTGTTTCTCATGCCCTTCGAAACCTCAACTCGTTGTCTTTCTGAGCAGCCAAACGACAACTTGAAAAGATTTGATTCAATCTCAATCTTGCAATAAAGTTGGACAAAGCAAAAAAGGAGATAACAGTGGAAGAAAAAATAAAAGAAGTTCTCAATGAGATCCGGCCCTCGCTGCAACGGGACGGCGGAGACCTCGAATTTATCGGCGTGGACCAGAAGGGAAACGTTAAGATCAAACTGCTCGGCGCATGCCACGGCTGTCCCTTCTCCACAATGACGACGAAGAATGGAATCGAACGGCTTCTGAAGGAAAGAGTTCCAGAAGTCACAAATGTTGAAGCCGTTGATTAATATCAGATACTAACTCATTCGGCGGAGGAAATAGATGGCAAAAGGATACGTCGAATTCGACGAAGAGTTCTGCAAGGGTTGCGAACTCTGTATCAAGGCATGTCCGGCGGAAACCCTCATCCTTTCAAAGCGGATGAATATAAAAGGATACAGGGTTGCCGAAGATGCTCACGGAAAGTGCACCGGTTGCGCGAGCTGCGCATTGGTGTGTCCCGACGCGGTGATAACCGTCTATCGTGAAAAGAAAGCTGTGTAAACAGACCACGGTTATATGAACTAATAAGGGAGGTATAACTTGGGCGAAGTTGTAATAATGAAGGGGAACGAAGCGCTCGCTGAGGCCGCCATAAGAGCCGGCATGGACGCGTACTTCGGCTATCCGATAACCCCTCAATCCGAAATTATCGAATACCTTGCGCTGGAAATTCCCAAGCGGGGGGGCATTGTTCTCCAGGCGGAGAGCGAAGTTGCCGCAATAAATATGATATACGGCGCGGCAGGGGCAGGCGGAAGGGTGATGACCACTTCCTCGAGCTGCGGTATATCACTGATGCAGGAGGGGATTTCTTATATCGCAGGCGCTGAGATTCCGTGCCTGCTGGCGAACATCAACCGCGGTGGTCCGGGTCTTGGGACGATCCAGCCGGCGCAAGGGGACTACTTCCAGTCCACACGCGGCGGAGGGCATGGTGATTATTATACAATCTGCCTCGCTCCGGCATCCGTGCAGGAGATGTTCGACTTCGTTTATCTCGGCTTCGAGCTTGCCGAAAAATACAGAACCCCAGCCTTGATCCTCTCGGACGGAGCGTTGGGACAGATGATGGAAAAAGTCAATCTACGCGACGATAAACTTCCGAAGAACGATATAAGCTGGGCAGCGACAGGCAAACCGAAGACAAGGAATAGAAACATAGTCACATCTCTTTTCCTCCAGCCGGAGAAGATGGAAAAGATAAATCTTGGTCTGCAGGCAAAATATAAAAAGATACGCGAGAACGAACAGCGCTGGGAAGCAAAGATGACCGAGGATGCCGAATACCTGATCACGGCATACGGTTTGTCCGCCAGGATAGGGATGAAAGCGGTTGATATACTCCGGGCTGAAGGATACAAAATCGGATTGTTCCGGCCGATCACATTGTGGCCTTTCCCGATAAAAGGGCTCAGCCCGCTACTCGACAAGGTTAAAAAGGTCCTCGATTTCGAGCTCAACGCGGGACAGATGATCGAAGACGTCGAACTCGTGAACCGCGGCAGAGTGCCGGTCAGCTTCTTCGGAAGAATGGGCGGCATGATCCCCTCTCCGGACGATGTAGCCGAATTCTTCAGAAAAGAGGTGGCAAAATGAAAGAGGGATACGAACTCATTTACAAACGGCCCGAAAGCCTGCTGCGAGTTCACAATCATTATTGTCCAGGCTGCACTCACGGCGTCGTCCACAAGCTGCTGGCGGAGGTTATTGACGAACTGAAAATCCAGGACAGGACTTTGGGAGTCACTCCTGTCGGCTGCGCAGTGCTGGCTTATGATTACATAGACATAGACTGGCAGGAAGCGGCGCACGGCAGAGCGCCGGCATTAGCCACCGGCATAAAGAGAATTCATCCGGATAAATATGTCTTCACATACCAGGGCGACGGCGACCTTGCGGCTATCGGGACAGCCGAAACCATCCACGCGGCGAACAGGGGTGAAAATTTCCTGATCGTTTTCATAAACAACGCGATATACGGAATGACCGGCGGCCAGATGGCTCCGACAACCCTCGAAGGGATGAAAACCACGACATCTCCTTACGGCCGGAAAATCTCCGAGATGGGCAGTCCGATTAAAATGTCGGATATCCTCGCCATGCTGCCAGGAACATACTACGTTACCCGGCAGACGGTTGCGGACGTCCGAGGCGTCAGGAATGCAAAGAAAGCATTGACAAAGGCGTTTCAATACCAGGATCGGAAGAAAGGTCTCTGCCTCGTGGAATTCGTTTCAAACTGTCCCTCGAACTGGAAGATGACCCCGTTGGAATCCTGGGACTGGGCGAGAGAAAATATGTTCCCATACTACCCACTTGGCGATTTAAAAACCCCGGAGGAATGAAAATGTTGGAAGAAGTAGTAATTGCAGGATTCGGAGGACAAGGCGTTCTGACAATGGGATTGATCGTCTCTTATGCCGGAATGATGGAAAACAAGGAAATATGTTGGATCCCTTCCTACGGACCGGAGATGAGAGGCGGAACCGCGAACTGTATGATGACTGTTTCGGATAAAACCATCAGCTCCCCGGTGCTTTCATCCTTCGATACCGTTGTGGCATTCAACCAGCCGTCCCTCGATAAATTCGAACCCAAGACCAAGAAAAACGGCATCCTTATTTGGGAATCCACGAACATCGCCAAGGGTCCGAAAAGGGCGGATATCAAAGCTATAGCGATTCCCGCTGCTGACGAAGCCATAAAGCTCGAAAACCCGAAGGCTTTGAATATGATAATGCTCGGCGCATACATCCAGGTAACCGGCGTTGTCGAACTCGAAACTGTTAAAAAAGCGCTGAAAAAGGTTCTGCCCGAAAGGCATCATCACTTATTGCCCCAGAACGAAAAGGCAATAATGCGCGGAATGGAACTTGCCAAACAGGCGATGAGCTGATTCTTTGATAATTAGATCGTTTAGGTTAATATATGGGGGCTGCCGTAAGGCGGCCCCGATTTATTTTTATAGACTGTGGTTATCCGACGGATAAATTCATCTTTAGAGGTTTGAGCTGTCGGGAACTGCGAATCGGGACGGCATAAAAGGAGAAAATATGTTTAAGCTGGAAGAATTATTGGAAAGCCAGATCGACAGGAACAAAAAACCGTTTATTTATTTAGCTGAGGGAAGCCTCGATAAAGACGCCCGCCCGCTCGCTGCGGCATATAGACTAAGCGAATTCTCGAATGTCGTTCTGATCGGAAAACCTGGTTTGATAAAAGAAAATGCGGCAAATTCGAAAATGTTTGCCGAGTACGCTGCAAAGATTAATCTGCAGCCGGCAGAATTGATAGCTAAAACGCTCGAACAGGTGACAGTGATTGACCCGGAGACGCAGGAGACTGCGGAAAAGAGGATAATCTACGGAGCGGGCGCATTCAAGCTTGCGGGAGAAAAGTGGAAAAAAAGTGAAACCGAATTGATCGAAATGATGAAGGATCACCTGTTGTTCGCGATAATGGCGACAGCGGAGATCGATGGATATGGAAGGGACGGACACGCGGTCCTCGGCGGCTTATACTCGACAACGGGAAGTTTCTTCGGTCCCGGCCTTCGGCTTCACCACCGCAGCGGGACGGTTTTCGAAGCCGGTGTATTTTCATTCCAGGATGATAACTGTCCCAGAAACGTTTATCCGGGGAATATCGTCATTTTCGGGGATGTCGCCGTCGTTACCGAGATGAAGGTGGAAAAGCTGGCGGATGTGGCAGTGGGAACATGCAAAATCGCCCGCGATCTTCTGCCGGAGAAGGATTTCCCTGAAATCTATGGCTCAATCGTTTCATATTCGACGAAAGGCAGCGGCGCTGGGCCGACAGTGGATATGACGCGCGAAGCTTATAAAATTATCGCCGATAGTCTTAATAAACTCTCAAAGATTGACCCGCTTTATAAACAAATTCATATCACGCCGGAAGTGCAATATGCGGTCGCCGTAAACAGGAAACAGGCTGAGAGAAAACTGGATATCAACGATCCTGTCAATGCCGCCGCGGGCAGAAGCAATGTGATAATCCTGCCGAACCTTGATTTCGGCAACAGTATGTATCATCTCCATTCAGCATACTATCCAGATTCGCAGAAAATCCTCTGCGTCGGCGGGTTCAAGAACAACTCCATACTCGATTTTTCGAGGGGCCAGAAGATCGAGGAGGTAATACTCGGCGGGATGGCGGTAATCTTACGCCAGCAATATTTACAGGACTTCGATCCGAAACTCGGAAAGTGAAATTCACGGGCACTTCTTGAGGAGAGCGCAATGCCGGCTGAGGGCGAACACATCAAAATAATAGTTCAAAATAAAAAAGCGAGGTTCGATTTTGCTATCGAAGAATCGTACGAAGCCGGAATCTCGCTGCTCGGAACAGAGGTGAAATCCATCAGAAACGGCAAGATCAATCTGTCGGATAGCTACGCGGATTTTCGTAACGGTGAACTATTCCTCATAAACTGCAATATCTCCCAGTACCCTTTTTCTCATCACGAAAACCATGAACCGTTGCGCAATCGCAAACTTCTGATGAAGAAGAAGGAGATGAAACGCCTTTCGGGCAAGGTCATCGAGAGGGGTTTCACCCTCGTTCCGCTTAAGGTTTATCTTAAGAGAGGATACATAAAGATTGAGATCGGGCTTGCGAAAGGCAAGAAAGCTTTCGACAAGCGGGAAACGATCAAAAAACGCGACCAGGAGCGGGATATCAAGGCTCATATCAAAGGAAGATATTGAACTTTCACTGCTGATCAATTATATTGCGTATCAACCGGCCGCTGATATTTAACGGAAAGCTTAGCGACCGGTGTCAATTCCGCCGGAAAATAAAAATAATCCAATATATTTTTCCAGTTATACCCCCGTGTTCCCATCTCATAAGCGCAGGCTTCGCACAGTCCAATGCTATGGCCGAAACCATTTCCGCGAAAGATGACCTTGTCTGCGATAACCTCCACCCAAAATGAATGGCTCAATACTTTATTCCAACCGGCGCTCTCAGCGATCTTGCGTCTGAAATCTACGACAGTTAGTTCTAAATTATTCCTGCCTCCGGAGAGGGTAACGCCTTTAACGAAGTCCAGATCGGTTTCATTTCTCGCCAACTTTATTTTCATGTCAGCTGCCGGAAGACCGAAAATCGCCGCGAAATCGGCCCGGTTTAACTCCCTTTCCCACCGATAGAACCTGGATTCTGTGCAAAATGGTGATTTGATGTTCCGGTAAGGAAAATCGGAAAGCCCTCCCCAGATGATCTCAGGAGTTGCCAGCTTGCCCCCGCAGCACGCGCTGTAATATCCCTCGATAACCTTGTCGTTATAAATCAAAATCAAATCTCTTGACGGAGCTAGAATCTTCGCTAGTAATGAACGGATGGATTCAACATAGGGAATATCGTCGTTGTTCCATCCCTTGAACGCCTGACAATGAGTCGTGTCGCAGAAATCGCAGCCTTCATCCTTATGCCTGCCCTTGTTGTAATAGATATAAGTTCTTATCGCCACGCTGACCGCCTTCAGCGCTTCAGGGTTATCGGTCTTGCTGAATTCGGACAGCAACAGCTGGTCAACAAGATCTCCAATCCTGCAAAAATGAATGATCTTCAGGCTGTCTTTTCCGGGCATCCTGTTGATAGAAAGGCTTCCCGAATAGAGCCTTCTTTCCGTTTTGTCCGACGAAATATATAGATAAGAACCTTTTTCTTTTTTCTCCGAAATCGTTATTCTTTCAGCTTGTATCGTTTGAGCGTCGCGGGTCATTTCCACCCCCTGAGAACCGCAGGAAAACCGGGTTTTAGTCCCTCCAGGTAAGATAAATGACTTCCCTCCATCCGTGAAAACCTGATAATCCATCCTATCCGGAGTTTCTATTTCAATCCGGTTGATCTCGGTCGAAGCAAAAAGCCTTATGGATACTTTCAAGTTCACCGAAGATGATTCGCTTCCAGCCCTTGAAAATGTCAGAAAAATCATCATAAAGAGGCCGGCGCCAATTATTTTTCTCAAATCAAGATTCATCTGGAACCTCAACTGTGAAACCTGTGTTCAGTATGACACAAATAACGCATTTAAGCCATTGACCTTAATTTCATCTTTTTAACACTACTATTATCAAGATGTTAGCCGCGAAAATCCAGAGCGGATGGCATCATAATTGTATATATTAATCCCGAATGCAGAAAAGGAGAGACAATGGCTTTGGATTTTATGTACCTGATACTAATCACTCTTGCGGTTCTATCACTAAGCGTCAAGCTATCTGAAACGATAATCAAGCTTCTTTTAAAGCGTTTTTTTAAAAGCGGTATTTGAAGGATAGCCTTCAAGAAACGAGCTGGTTACGATTTTCGTTTACGGATATACGCTCAGAAAAAAAGCTGTTTGAATCCAAATTAATTATGCACAAGCGAATAAAATAATCCGGAACCGGCAAGGTGGGCTCAATCAGTCGTCAAGAACGTAATTAAGGGGATTGACCCTAACAGAGTTAGAGTAAACCTCATAATGCAGGTGGACTGATGTGCTTCTGCCCGTGCTACCCATAAACCCAATGACATCTCCGCGTTTCACTGCCTTGAACTTCTTGACTTTGGTGCTGTTGAGATGGCCGTATTTAGTCATATAACCGAAACGATGCTGGATCGTTATATAGTTCCCAAGCCCTTTTCGCTTCTCTTCAATCGTTCTCTGCACGCTCTCAATGACAACGCCATCCGCTGGCGCTTTGATAGGCGTCCCCAGCCTGCCACCGATGTCAATACCGGTATGTATGGTCCATTGTTTTGTGAAGGGATCGGTTCTATATCCGAAATAGCCGGTGAGATAACCCTTGACAGGCCAGATGGAAGGTATTGACGAAAGATATGCAACCTGGGTTTTGATAACCGGTTCGAGCTGGTTGAAATGCTTTTCGTTCTGTTCGATGATATAGCGGGATTTCTCAATCAACGGCTGAGGATACCTGCTGTTGAGCTCGCCGATATCCTGCATATTACCGAGACCGCCTTCACTTAGACTGATATCCATCATTTTAAACAGTTTACGCTTCGTCGAATCGAGATTCTCCACCCGTTGGACAAGGTTGTCGAGGTCTATCTGCAGTTGGCTGTTAACACGGTTCAATTCGCTGTTTTCGCTGATAAGATTCTCTACCCTTCCAACCTGCATAGACAACGAAACATATCTGAAAATCACAAAAGCTAAGAAAAAGAGAATAAAAATTCCGAGAAAAATACCGAAATTCAGGTACTTATATGGAATTTTGATCTTAAATAATTTCGATTTGGCAGACGGGACAAGGATAATCACAAGGTGTTTTTTTTTGTTCACCTTCACAACTCTCTTTACTTAGGAAAAAGGAATTGTAAGTTATCCATCTGCCGCTGTCAATAGGCGGAATCCCGCCTTTGAACAATTTTAAGAAAATAATTCATAAGAGCGATTTAAATCGGTTATTATCTAACGATTCATCGTCTCTTCAATTTCAAAACACCACACTTCGCTCTGTATCGTCTTGTCTTTAAAGATCGCATCCACTTTCCAGTAGTACCGCTTTCCTTGCCTGAGCTCGCGGGCTTTTAATGGGTATGTAAAGTTATCGGTTGTCAACCCTTCCTGGTAATACAGAGGCCTGTTGGAAATGATTTCGCCGATTTCTTTTTGCCCAGCAACTTCCGTATAAACGCTGAAGTTATAGCTTTTTGCATTTGATGTCCATTTAAAAACCGGATAGAGCGATGGTATTTTCAAATTCGATGCAGCCGCATCCAGTCCGGATGTCGGCCCGCCTTTGATATCAGCGCAATTGACGCCTGGGGAAACGAGGGCTATCTTGTAATCGTATTGTTTCTTTATAATCTTCAGTCTCTCCGAGATGGCGACAGGGTCACGATCGGGGTTGGATAGATAGAAGGTTTCATAGCCCGCGACGGCTTTATCTCCGACCTCAAAAATCATGCTGAAGGCTTTATCAGATTGAAGATTCAGCTGTTTTAAAGTGATTGAGGGGGATGAAAATTTTAATTTCATACCCTGTTCAAAATTTATTCCCGAAACCGAAATTTCATTGTCTATCGAATTTATTTCTGCGTAATTAGGCGTAATGCTTTCGACTATCGGCTTCAAAATTTCCACATAAAGCGAATTCGGACGGTTGAACTTTAAACCCTCAGGTTTAGATGCTGAAATGCTTCTCATTCCCTCATCGGCTGCCCTGCCAACGAGAATTTCGAGTCTTGCTTCATTGGGCCCAATAATATTCTTCCCAAGAATATTTATACCTTTGCCGTTGATAGAAAAATCCGTGTTCTCATCGAACCCTTCGCCGTTAATAGTGAGAAAAATGCTTTCCCTTTGAGCATGAACTCTGTTTGGTTCAATCTTCGAGATAACCGGTTTGACCGCTTCAATGACTTTGAACATTCCCGCGCCTGTATCTCGCATTTTCTTATATTGGATCATTATATCTACGGGTCCTGGTTTTGTCTTCATTGATACATTGATCTTTGTTTCAAGCGTTGTTGGGGATAATACCGTAACCGGCCCGACCTCGATGCCGGGATCGGAAAACTTAATCTCGGTTCCATTTGCAAAATTCTTCCCTTTGATGTTCAAAGTGACATTTTTATCGCCTTGTTTAGCTTGATCAGGCGTTATAGCCCCAATCATTATGGAATCGAAAGTTATCGGCAGTAGATTTATTCCGACACAAGTCTGGTATGCGTCGTCCATGCCTATCTTGAAATACAATGAAAGGTTTTTTCCTCCTGAATTATCACCGATCTCTACCAAGGCTTTGATAATGTTCGTTCCTTCCAAAGATGCGGACTTTATTGAACATCCCTGAGGATAAACGAGGCTTTCAAGCAAAGAACCGGCGGGAAAATCCATGTTGACGCCAAGTATATACTCCTGAACAGCTCCCGCGGCTGCCGTCATAGGCGATATTTTAACTATAATACACGAGTAGTTTTTAACTTTAATAAAACCTTTAACCCTGTGAGCCATATCGTCCGATAGCGTAAAAGAAACTTTGCCCTGCTTCAATTTTATACTGGTTCGGACAATCATTTCTGCTACGACATTATATTCCGTGCCTGTTGCGGGTTCAGATGAGATGATTTTTACGGTTTGAATTTCAAGGCCCGGATCCCCTGAAGTTGTCGTAAAAACATATGCACTCGGATTGAACTCACCGGTGAAAGTGACCCTTATTTTCCCTTTCCAGCCCGGCTCTGCGTCCGGGTTCACGGAAGACGGCGTGATATCGGTTACGATAATTGCCATAAGGCTGGGAAGAAACAACAGCACAACGGCTCCGATAAAGACAATAATCCTTTTAGAAAATACCATTTTTCATCTCCTTTTAAAAACCTTTAAGCTTCGATAATTATAATCGTTTCTTATCAGATTTCTGTAATCTAACTTACACTAATAAGAAAAATCATCGAACATAATTGTATAACTCAGGTTAATGGAGTTGGCTTTATAATTGGATAATAGCGGGTTAAGCAAGTCTTTATATTCAGCGAAGCTATATGTCGCTTCCAGCCTCTGATAACTGGTTATATCCCACATACAATTGATTTCCCAGCTGTTTTTCTCGTTATCAATTGTACTGAGGTTGTTGCTTTGCTGATCAATCTGATATAACCCCCTTGCGGTCAGAACATCTACGATTAACGGATATGACAGCTCGAATGTCAATGTATCCGTGCCGGTTACTGTATCCATCGCTGGAAACGAATTTTCCGATAACCGATAGGTTGCGGACAATGATGAAGAATTGGGAAGCGTCACGCTTAATGACCCGCCGTAGTTGAGAACATTCAATGACGAAGAGGGACGAAGCAGGTCCTCTTGATCGTTTTGTCCGTAATTTCCGCGCAGAGATATCGAGAAATTGGAAATAGTAAGCATCTCTGAGGCCATAGCCGACCATTGCGTCGATTCCCTGTCTGTTGACAAGCTGGAAAGACTTCTGTCTTCGCTCCTCGTAGTATTAAAAGAATATGTGCCTGTTACCATCGGCAAATTCATACCCATTGACAGGCTTCCGCTACCGTTATAAGTGGTTATAGTCGTTGTGGTTGCTTTGTTATCAGAAAGATTATCGTTGTTTATTGATACACCGCCAGTTAGAGTGAATTTGTTCTCGAAAAGCTTCAGAGTATTGGAGGCGTTGAGTGACTGAACGTCAACGGATTTCCAGGGGTTGCCAAATGATTTATAGTTCAAGCCTGCAATAGAGTATTTGGCATTGAGACTGTAGAAGCTGCCGATATTGGCGCTCATCGAAGCATCGAGAGCGGAATCGTTGCCTATAAAGGCCTTGCCGGAAGCATCCACATCAGCAGATTCACCGGTTCGCAGGTCATTCGTATCACTCTTCGCCCAGTTTACCTGCATATTGAAATCATAGGAAGGGGAATATTCGAGAGCGGCGCCGACGACGCTGTTACCCAAATAATCGGTCCCTATGGCAAGTCCATCGCTTTGATCATCATCCGATTTCAAGTAAACAGCGTTTATCTTCAATTTATTATTATAATTATACGCGGCGTTTAAGGCCTGCATATTTCTCGCGGGTGTTTGCTGAGATTCGATCTGTTTCAACGCTTCTCCATAAACCGCATCCACCTTAACCGTGCCTATATCCGTCTGAAGTTGTGCGTAAGCAGAGGCGCCTCGGACCCTGCTCCCCGTCATAACAAGGGTCGAATATGACGGGAAGTTGTCTCCCGCCGTAACTCCACCCCAATCTGTATATATTTTCACGGCGAAGGTATCCGAAGGCTGCATATCGAAACTGGATTCGGAAGACACAACCGCAGTCGCCTCATAATTTATCCCTTCGTAGTTGCCAGCAGCGGTTATATTAAGGCTATTGGAGGATGTCGGCTCCTGGCGGGCGCTGGCGCCCGGGCCGGTTACATCATTGACCTGATAGGTCATACTGTTCTGGCCACTGAACCGTATTATCGGAGCCGTCCGCGTACTCTTATATTTGACTGTGCTCGGAACCAAATTGAAGCTGAACAGCACCGGCTTGATGCTTTTGCCGAGCGTGTCGGTAATCTGCAGCTTGACAGAATGAGCTCCGAGTTTGATGTCGAGCGGGAGGAAGGAAATGATCCCCTGATTCAGTTGAAGACTTGCGCTGACATCAACATCATCAAGATAGAGCTTCACCCCTTCAAGAGTGATCTTCTCCATATCCTGTAGTATCGAGAACACGATGATTACATCGTCTATTTCAACATTACTGTTTGGCTGCGGCGAAAGAAGCTGAATTTTAACAGTGGAAACTTCAGCTCCAAAAGAGCTGGCGCAAAGAAATAAGACAAATACCGGCAGGAAAGCTAACAAACATATCAGAGTCTTTAAATTGGTTTTTATCATAGCCATACCTTCCTTTATTTATTTAATTATTGAATCTTTATCGGTTTTGAGGTTTTGGTTTCAATGGATTGTCCGTTCAGTCCGGCCAACTTGTACCAGTATGAAGTATCGGAAAATACGTAGTTATCTATAAATCCATCAGCGGTCACCCGTTCCCCAACGAGACGGTATTGATTTTCATTTTCCGCCCGTCGATATACGTTAAATAATTTCAATCCTGCTTCCTTTATCTGCCAACTTAATTGCACCGCACCGCTGTCATTCCTCGCTGCCATGAGGTATATGCCGTCTGCCGTGTCGGCCAATGGAAATTTATTTACCTTATTCAAATCGAGCTTTGAACCATCTATCGGTATGGACTTTCGCCCCACAATGGTTGTCAGCTGACTTGGGTCTGTAACCGCCATGTTCTTTGACAATTCTTCCTTAACGCT
>Ga0315273_10004145_pt1 | contig 17650 bp, 15 predicted proteins | sample YL17G02_0_MG_FD_205753 | JGI IMG/M metagenome (GOLD analysis project Ga0315273, IMG submission 205753) | Sediment microbial communities from Yellowstone Lake, YNP, Wyoming, USA - YL17G02_0 | ecosystem: Environmental > Aquatic > Freshwater > Lake > Sediment | place: USA: Wyoming | collected...
ATCACGAGTCCCTGGCTGACCCTGGAGCCCTACCCCAAGATGAACCTCGCCCACTACATCGAAGCCTGCGGTGGCCGCTTCGGTGACAGGGCGGCTGTCATCTCACCTGATGGCCCCTCGTACTCATTCCGGCAGATTCATGAGTGGGCCAAGAAGGTAGGTCGTTTCCTTCAGAATGAGGGTGTGGGCAAAGGTGACCGCGTGGCTATTTTTTCCCAAAACTCGCCCGAGTATATGGTCGCCTTCCTGGGGATCCTCCACGCCGGTGCCGTTGCCAGCCCTGTCAACTCCATGTACAAAGAACGCGAGGTTTGCCAGCAGCTCGAAGACGCCGGCGCCGTTGTTCTTTTGGCCGGACGCCCTATGATGCCCGTGGCCGAAGCATCTGCGTCGCAGCTCCCCAATCTAAAGGCGGTGCGCTGTCTGGAGGATCTCTGGGAATGGGCCGCCGACACGCCGCCGGAGCCCCGGCCCGTCAGCATCAACCCCGAGGAGGACCTTGCGGCTTTGCCCTACTCAGGCGGAACGACCGGCCTTCCCAAAGGGGTGATGCTCACCCACTACAACCTTGCCGCCAACATCCGGCAGGCCCTGACTATCGGCTATACGAATGCCTATAATGGCTCTCATCGAGAAGCACAAGGCGACGGACATGTTTGCAGTCCCCCCAGCCCTGCTTATCATGCTGAACCACCCCAGCTTCTCGTCCTACGACATGTCTTCGCTTCGTTATATCTATTCCGGCGCCGCGCCGTTACCAGCCGAACTGGCTGACCAGGCGCGCCGCGGCTTCAAGTGCCCGATTGTCGAGGCGTATGGCCTGAGTGAGACCAGCCCCCTCGTCAATACCCATCCTGTCCCCAGGATAAGGCCCGGATCCGTGGGGCCGCCGATAGCGGATACGATTGAGAAGGTGGTTGATCTCAGCAACGAGCAGGAGTTGCCGCCGGGAGAGCCGGGCGAGCTTTTCGTCAAAGGCCCCCAAGTGATGAAGGGCTATTGGGGCCAGCGCATTGAGACAGCCGAGGCATTTACCCGCGATGGCTGGCTCCGCACCGGCGACATCGCCTACATCGATGAGGAGGGATACGTTCACCTCGTCGACCGCAAGAAGGAGATGATCAAATACAAGGGGCATCAGATCGCCCCCGCCGAGCTCGAGGCGCTGCTGCTGGAACATCCCGCTGTCCTCGATGTCGCCGTTGTCCCCAAGCGCCAGCCCGACGGCGGGGAGACCCCCAAGGCGTTCGTCGTCCTCCGGCCAGGGGCTACAGCGACCGCCGAGGAGATACAGGCGTGGGCAGAGGAAAAGGTGGCGCCATTCAAGAAGATACGTGACCTGGAGTTCCTCGACGTGATTCCGAAGAGCCTGGCCGGCAAGATCCTGCGCCGCGAACTAATTCAGCGGGACCGGCAAAAGGAAGAGGCCGGGGGATAAGGGATACTAGCGGCTAGCCACGCGGCTCCAGCGCTTTTGGCTCCGGCTGCGTCCAGCGCGACTCCGGCGCGGCCAGCACTGCTGCTCCCATCTGAAGGACCGCTTCTATCCGCCCTAGAAGCTCTGTTAGACCCCAGCCCTGCTCGGCGGAGATCAGCAGCGCGTCCGGCCGGTCATCATTCAGAGCGAGCGCTTGCTCCCGCAGCTCTTCCAGCCCCTCGACGGGCGAGCCATCGCGTCGCGTCAACAGGTCCACTTTGTTCAGCACACTGATGAAAGGCTTCTCCGCCAGGCCGAGGGCAACCAGCGTGTCCTGCACCGTCTGACTCTGCAGCGCCGCATCCGGATGAGTTATGTCTACCACGTGCACCAGGATATCCGCCGCCTCCAGCTCCTCCAGCGTTGCCCGGAACGCCGCCACCAATTGCGTCGGCAGCTTCTGGATGAAGCCCACGGTATCGGACAGGAGGACAGTCTGCCTGCCGGGAAGCGCTATGCGCCGTGTGAGCGGATCCAGCGTGGCGAAGAGCTTGTCTTCGGTGAAGACGTCCGCTCCCGACAGCGTCCGCATAAGGGTGCTCTTACCGGCGTTCGTGTAGCCGACCAGCGCTACCACCGGCACACCCTGTCGGGCCCGCCGCCGCCGATGAAGGGCCCGCTGCCTTCGCACCGCCTCGATCTGCTTCTTCAGGCGGCCGATCTTCGTGCGCACCAGCCGCCGGTCAGTCTCCAACTGCGTCTCACCGGGGCCGCGTGTGCCGATAGCGCCTTCCAGCCGCTCCAAGTGGCTCCACTGGCCGGCGAGACGCGGCAGCAAGTACTCCGATTGCGCCAGCTCCACCTGCAGGCGGCCCTCCCGAGTCTGGGCCCGCCGGGCGAAGATGTCGAGGATAAGCGCCGTGCGGTCGAGCACCTTGACCTGAAGGACGTCCTCCAAGCGGCGCTGCTGCGAGGGGCTGAGCTCGTCGTCGAGGATGACGAGCGAGTAGTCGATGTGGGTGCGCTCCGCCTTGATCTCCGCCAGCTTGCCCTTGCCGACGTAGTGAGCGGGATGCGGCGTCTCCAGCTTCTGGACAGTACGGCCCACTACGCGGGCGCCCGCCGTATCCGCCAGGAGCGCCAGCTCATCGAGCGAGCTTTGGCTGCTGAACGACCGCCCGCTCGCCGTCGCGCCCTTCAGCTCGACGGCGACCAGATACGCCCGCTCAACGGGCTCCGCCGTGGGATATAGTCTAGGCGTATCTATGTGCCTCCGCTATCTCTAGGAGCTATTATATCCGGTCACGGGTAGCTACGCTCCGCCGTTGTTGCCAAGATACCGGGATCCTCCTGAACCCCTGCCATAGCCACACAAGCGGAGCGGCCGCCACGGGCACCATGACAGCAAGCACTGGCAAGTGGTATCGCGGTTCCCCAAAGAAGACGATGTGGGTTGCCGTCCAAACAAGGATCAGAATGATCAGGAAGGCAAGCTGTGGGAAGCAAGAGCGTACGCGCAATAACCCATAACCTACAAGCACCAAGAGGGCCACGTAGCTGCTCTCAAGTGCCCAGCGAAGCGGCTCCCATGCGCCCTCCGGCAGCGGCGTTAGGCCGTAGCTCGACACCCAGATAAGAGCGTCGGAATCAGGTTGCCACAGCGAGAGGACCTTCCGCACCGTGAGCACTACTTCTTCTCCAGGATGCCCCAGTGCGTACTTGATGGCTCGGTCGGTGCCTAGGTCATTGAAAACGGGCTCTCGCTCCTTGAAGGTAATAATCTCGGGCTTTGCGTCCCACAGGTCCTGAGGTACGATGTAACGACCCGTGGAATAGGGGGCGTGACCGATTCTTAGGTTGTATCCCATGTTGGCCGAGAGTAGAATGGGCGACTTCATGGCCTTGACATTCCGGATGCTCCAGGGCGCGATGGCGACCAAAGCTACTGCCAACGCACCACATCCCCACAGCAAGCATTTGGCGGGCTTGGCACCAGCAAGGGCCCAATAAGCAACCACAACCGGCACTAGGACGAGAGCCTGGCCACGGACTAGCGCGGCTGTACCCAGGGCTACGCCGCCGATCACTACTAGAATGGGGTTGAACGACCTGTCGGGTCGCACCGCGTAGAGCAGTAGCGCTACAGTCGTGGCGAACAGCAGCGTGAAAAGCGTGTCTGAGTAGAGGACGGGAACCCAGAATACGAGGCTGGGAAGACCAGCCGCAATCGCAGCACCAACGGTCGCGGTCGGACGCCCAAAGAAGCGCAATCCAATGAAGTAAATCGGGACTACCGCCAGCGCTCCAGCAAAGGCGTTTGCTGCTTTCGCGACATCGGCACTCTCGCCGAAGAGCCTGTAGAACACTGCCAGGAAAGCCGGATACCCCGGCGGCCAAAAGGCCGTTGCCTCTCCTCCGGGTAGAAATCCCCTCTTTGCATCAAGAACGACACTGTATCCCTCGCCGCGCGCGAGGCTGAGTGCTGTTGCGTTGTAGTAGTTTGGGTCAGAAAGCGGAAGTGGGATCGGATCAGTCCATGATGACCACGCGAATCGGATCACCAGAGCCACTGCGAGAATAGCAGTTAAGGCAATGCCGAATCGCATGCAGTCAATGCCCCAACATTGGATTCAGATCAATGCGTTGCGGTTCCTACGATCTTCGGACCCAACCCTCCAGCCGGCGCAGACCCTCCTCCAGACGCTCATCCGCCACCGTCAGCGAGAGACGCACATACCCTTCGCCCTGCTGTCCATAGCCCGAGCCCGGCGTCACCACAACCGCCAGGTCGTCCAGCAGACGCTCGGCGAACGATGCGGACGTGAAGCCTTCCGGCACGCGCGCCCAGACGTAGAGGCTGGCCTTCGGTGTCCGTACCCGCAGCCCCATCGACCGCAGGACTTCCACCACTCTGTCCCGCCGTCGCTGATAGACGGCGTTGTGCTCAGCGATGCACTCCTGTGGCCCGTTTAGGGCTGCGATGGCCATGCGCTGGATCGCCTGCGGTATCCCTGAGTCCATGTTCGACTTCAGACGCCGCAGGGCGTCGATCATCCGCGCGTTCCCCACCGCCATGCCGATGCGCCAGCCGGTCATGTTGTACGTCTTGGAGAGGGAGTGGAACTCGATCCCCACGTCGCGGGCGCCCGGCGCTTCGAGAAAACTGACCGGTCGGTATCCATCAAACGCGACCTCGCTGTAGGGGCCGTCGTGGCAGACGGCGATGTCGTAGCGCTTGGCAAATGCCACGGCTTCCGCGAAGAAGTCGAGACCCGCCACCGCACCCGTTGGGTTGTTCGGGTAGTTGAGCCAGAGCATCTTCGACCGCTGGGCGACATCCGTCGGCACCTCGCCGAAATCGGGTAGGAAGTCGTTCTCTTCGCGCAGGGGCAGGAGGTGACATTCTCCGCCGGCGAAGAAGACGGCGGTGGTGTACACGGGATAGCCCGGGTCGGGAACCAGCGCCACGTCGCCGGGATCGATGAAGCACAGCGGCACATGAGCGATCCCTTCCTTCGACCCGATAACCGGCAGCACCTCTTTGTCGGGGTCAAACGATAGCCCGAACCGCTGCTCGTACCACGCGGCGACTGCCTGTCGCAACTCCGGCATTCCTTCCGACTCGGGATAGCGGTGATTGGCGGGGTCGTGCGCCGCGTCGACAAGCGCATCGATGATGTGGGATGGCGTCGGTATGTCGGGGTCGCCGATGGCGAATGTGATGACGTCTACGCCCTGCGCCCTTTTCGCCGCGATCTTCCGCGAGATCTCAGCGAATAGGTACGGTGGCAAGTCCTCAATGCGTCGTGCCAGCCTCATAGGCTCTCCCTTAGCGCCATCCTCCGAACTTCACGAACGTCCCCGTGCGTTTCTTCGCCATCTCCGCCAATTCTTTTTTGTCGGCGGGACGGCGATAGGTTAGTCCGCGCTGTCCGGGCACAAAGCCGAGCTTGCGATACAGGGCGATGGCAGCGTTATTGTCACTGATGACGAACAGGCGCGCCCGCCGCATACCCTGGTGGCGGAACCAGGCGAGCGTCCAGCGCATCATCGCCTCGCCGAGGCCGCGACGCTGGAAGTCGGAGTGGACGGCGATAGGGTTGACTTCCCCTACGCGCTCCCCTTCCGAGAACAGCCCGACGTAGCCCACCAGCCGCGCGCTCGCACGCTCCTCCAGCACTCTCAGCTCGGTAGCCCGCTGGGCGAATTCGGCGACGTAGTCCCCATGCAGACTGTCATCGCCGAACGCGGCCTGATCGAGGGCGGCGATGGCCTCGTACTCGGTAGGCACAGCAGCCCGGAAAAGAAAGCCGGGTGCGATTTCATCGCCGGGCAGACGTTCCTCCGGCAACTCAGCTAGAGTCATCTCCATCCACTCGTGACGCAGCTCGAAGAAGCACTCCTCCAGCACCGGCTCGGTGTAGGAACGATTCGGCTGGTCGGTGAAGCGCAGGTAGATACCGCCTTTCGCCTCGCTTGCCTTCAAGGACTTCGCAAGCCCTTCCAGCATCGGACGGAACTCGCGCCGCAGGGCATCGATGCTAGCGAAGCCGTAAGACAGCCAGACGCGGCCCCCCTGAGGATTGAGGAGCATGACGCCCGCCTCTCTCGCCGCTATCAGCTCCGGCCTTTCTTTCTGCAGGCGTTCCCCGTCTTCGCGTGAGATCTCGAAGCTGCGTACGACGCTCGTCCGGCCTCGTTCGAGCAGGTCCTTCTTGGCGGGTACGTCCAGACGTCGCATCTCTTTCATGTGTCTCGCTCTGCCTCCTCCTCTATCAGCCATTCACCGCTGAACACTGTCACCGCCGGACCGCTGAGGTAGACGTCCCCTGTTCCGTCCCACTCCAGCCTCAGCGTTCCACCCGGTAATGTTATGTCTACTATATCATCCACCAGCCCCTGCAGCCGCGCCGCCGCTATGATCGCGCAGGCACCCGAGCCGCAGGCCAGCGTGAGTCCCGCTCCCCGCTCCCAGACACGCGCCTCGATGCGCTTCTTGTCGATTACCCGCACTACTTCGAAGTTCGTCCCGTGTGGGAACAACGGGTGCGTCGCTACGATCGGTCCGACCTCCTCCAGGGGATAGCCGGCGATCGGTTGGCTGATGAATTGGACGGCGTGGGGATTTCCCATCGACACGCAGGTGACGGCTAGTATCTCTCGCGTCGCTCCTCTTTCGATCTCCAGGGGCAGGTTGACGAGTGGCGCTGCTCTATCCGCAAGCACGGGTATCTCTTCCGGGGTCAGGCGTGGCGCTCCCATGACTACCCTCACCCAGTCCACTTTGCCACCTGCGCCGCTCACTTCTACTGACACAACGCCGGCAGTCGTCTCAAGGGAGAAGCGACTGTCCGCCGGCTTGACAAGCCCCTTCTCGACGGCGTACTTCGCCAAGCAGCGGACGCCGTTGCCACACATCTCCGCCTCAGAGCCGTCCGGATTGAAAACGCGCATGCGTATCGCTGCTCGCTCCGATGGCAGCGCCAGCAAGATACCGTCGGCACCAACGCCGAAATGACGGTCGCACATCGCTACCGCCAGCCGCGGCCAGTCGTGCTCGTCGCCTGTGGCCTCGATCACGGCGAAATCATTTCCCGCACCGTGCATCTTGACGAACTTCATGATCCCTCTGCCCTAACAGTCTGCATTACCAAGCGGTGAGCCTCGTCGTAAACGTCACCATCACAAGTCAGCCAGTGGATGCGCTGGTCGTCGCGGCGGAACCAGGCCGATTGCATCCGCGCCAGCCGGTGGGTCTCCGTCTTCATTTTTTCCGCCGCCTCAGCCAGCGAGCACTCGCCGGCTAGATGCTGGCAGACCTGACGGTAGCCGATCCCCGACATCGGCGGCAGTTCGGCCTTGTAGCCGCGCGCCAGTAGCCCCCGCACCTCATCGACCAGCCCGCGCGCCAGCATGCCATCCGCTCTCTCGTCGATTCGACGATGGAGCTCAGGCCGCGGCAACTCAATCCCCAGGATAAGCGCCGCGAACTCCGGCTGCAACTTCTCCTGCCATGATGATATCGGGCGGCCGGTCAGCTTGTACACCTCCAGCGCTCGAATGACCCGTCGCACGTTGCGGGCATCGATGCGCGAGGCGGCATCCGGGTCCACCATCGTTAACTCCCTGTGCAGGCTCTCGATGCCTTCTCGACGAGCCCGCTCCTCGAGGGAGCGTCTGAGCTCCCAATCCGGTTCCACCCGCGGCACCTGCCAGCCCTCCAGGAGGCTCCAGACGTATTGCCCCGTCCCGCCGACGACAAACGCCATCTTGCCCCGCGACCAGATGTCCTTAAGCGCCTCCTGGGCCAGATCGAGATAGCGTCCCAGGCTGAACTCCTCATCGGGGTCCACAACGTCGATCAGCCAGTGGCGGACCTGCGCCCGCTCCGCTGTCGTGGACTTGGCCGTGCCGATGTCCATATAGCGATAGACCTGGCGGGAGTCAGCGCTGGTGATCTCGCCGTGAAACGCCTGGGCCAGCTTCAGGGCGAGGGCGCTCTTCCCTGTCGCCGTTGCGCCGACAACGGCGATCAGAGGGCCCGACGGTTTGTCCGTCTGCCTCATAGTTCACTTAGTGGCGGAGATGCGAGCGGACTGCTCGATGATGCCGGCGAAGGAATCGGCCTTGAGACAAGCGCCGCCGACAAGCGCGCCGTCGATCTCCGACTCGGCGATGAACTCGGCGATGTTCTCCGCTGTCACACTGCCGCCGTAGAGGATACGGAGCGATTGGCCTTTGTCATCGCCGAAAAGCGCAGTCACCTGTGAGCGGATGAGGCCGATCGCCTCGTTCGCCATGGGGCCGCTCGCCGCCTTGCCGGTGCCGATCGCCCAGACCGGCTCGTAGGCAATCGCGAAGCCCAGGGGCATCTCGACGTCGCGCAGCCCATCCCGTACCTGCCGGATCAACACTGCGTCGGTCTGGGCGCTCTCTCGCTCGGCCTCCGTCTCGCCGACACACATGATCGGCCGCAGACCGGCTGTGAGGACGGCCTTGACCTTCTTGCTGACCGTCTCATCCGTCTCGCCGAAGTAGGCCCGCCGCTCGGAATGACCGATAATGACGAAATCTACGAGTCCCTTCAGCATCGGCGTGCTCACCTCGCCGGTGAAGGCGCCTTTCTCCTCCCAGTACACATTCTGCGCTCCTACCTTGATAGAGCTGCTTTTCAGCAAATCCGACGCTAGAGTCAGAAAAGGAAACGGTGGACATACCACCTTCTCGACGCCCTGCACACCGTCTGCTCGTTCCTGGACACCGCGGCACAGTTCCGCGGCGCTCTCGAACGTCGTGTGCATCTTCCAGTTGCCGGCGATGATAGGGGTTCTTTTCATTCGTGTTACGCTCCAAACTTCGTTAAGCGACGGGCATTAGCCAGGGCCAGAGGCAGCGCTCCAGTCGCTGGGAAAACGCCCAGCCCTCCCAGCGCGCACTGGTTTTCATCAAACATCTCAGCCTTGTCACGCCGGCACCAGGGAGACCAGAGCGCGAAGGGCACGGGGTGCCAGCTATGCCCCGCCAGCAACGCCGGTGTCGAGTGGTCGCCGCCGACCATGAAAACATCGGGTTTGAGGTTGCGAATGGCCGGTATGATCGTGTCCACGTCCTCTAGTGCGGCTACCTTGGCGTCGAAGTTGCCGTCCTCGCCGCGCGAGTCGGTTGCCTTGTAGTGGACGAAGAAGAAGTCGAACTTGCCCCAATTCTCCTTCAGCGTGGCAATTTGGTCTTCGGGTCGGGTACCGGTGGGTAGGACAGTCATTCCCACCAGCTTTGCCAGACCTCGGTACATCGGATAGACCGCGATCGCCGCCGCCCGCAGGCCGAACACATCGGGCATCTGAGGGAGTTGCGGCCACTTCGACATCCCTCGAAGGAGGAGCATGTTGGCGGGATGCTTGTCAGCAAGCACCGTTCTAGCCTGTCCGATGAAGTCGTTGATCAGGCGGGCGGTGTCACTTGCCTCCGGTCGCTGTGGCTCGGCCGCCAACGCCGGCACACCCAGCCGCTGCGGGTCAGTATCCGAGACCCCCTCTGCTAATCCTTTGCCTCGCAATACGACAAGGAAGCGATGCTCTCTGACCGGCTCGACAAACACCTCCACACCCGGCAGCGAGACGCCGCGCAGGTCCTGGCAAAGGGCAGCGCTTGCTTCGGTGCTGATGCGACCGGCCCTTCTGTCAGTCACCAGCCCGTCCTTATCCACAGTGCAGAAGTTGCCTCGCGCTGCCAGATCATCGCGCCGCAGATCGAAATCAATCCCTAGTGCCTCCAAGACGCCTCGCCCTACCTGGTACTTGATCGGGTCATAGCCAAACAAGGCAAGATGGCCGGGACCGCTGCCGGGGGTGATCCCCATTCTCACCGGCACCGTTAGCCCGCAGATGCCGTCGGCCGCAAGGCGGTCGAGGTGGATCGTATTCGCGGCCTCAAGCTCCGTCCGTCCTGTCTCCGGGTGAGGCAGACCACCCAACCCATCTATCACAAGGAGGACGATCTTAGTGTCGTTCTTCACTACCAGATCACGAATCAGGTCTAAATCCATGCTCCTACCCCAACCTGCTTGCGGCCGAAGGCCACAGCGGAGAATCATACCTACAGATGGGACCGGCTTCCGGTTAGCCCTTGCGTCCGCCGGGCTTGTCCAAGAGCGCCGCCACTCCCGGCAACACCTTCCCCTCCAAGAACTCAAGCGATGCGCCACCACCCGTCGATATGTGGGTGAAGCGGTCCTCTAACCCTGATTCCTTGATGAGAGCTACCGTCTCTCCCCCGCCGATGATCGTGGTGGCATCGAGAGCGGCCAGGGCTTGTGCCATCCCCAACGAGCCCTCGGCGAAACGCGGGTACTCGGCCACTCCCAAAGGGCCGTTCCAGATCACCGTCTTGCAGTCCTCGACCGCTTCCCGGAACGTATCCACGCTGTCGGGGCCGATGTCCATTATGCGCATACTGGGCGGGATCTGTTGCACCGGCACCGTCTCTGCGGCGGCGTCAGCGGCAAAGCGGTCTGCCACCACCACATCCGACGGCAGAAGAAGCGGCACACCGGTCTCGTCGGCCTGCTGCATGATGTCGCGGGCCGTGTCTAGTTGGTCATCTTCGACTAGCGACTGTCCGACGCTGACCCCGTTCGCTTTGAGAAGCGTCGAGGCCATGCCACCGCCCACTATGAGGCAGTCCAGATGCTGAAGCAGATTGCGCAGAACGGCGATCTTCGTGCTGATCTTCGCTCCACCGATGATGGCTGCGAAAGGCCGCGCCGGATTGCTGAGCGCCTTGCTCAGGTAGTCAATCTCCTTCTCCATCAAGAAGCCGGCGACAGCAGGCAAATAGGACGTTATGCCGACCGTCGACGCATGGGCGCGATGGGCCGTGCCGAAGGCATCATTCACGTAGACATCGGCCAGCGCGGCAAGCGCCGTCGACATCTTGGGGTCGTTCGCCTCCTCCTCAGGGAAGAAGCGCACGTTCTCCAGCAGGATAACCTCGCCCGGCTTCAGAGCCTTCGTAGCGTCCTCTGCCTTTGGGCCGATGACGTGGTACAGCGTGTGCACAGGCGCCCCCAATAGCTCGCTCAACCGGTCTCCGACGCCTACCCGCGACATGCGTAGCTCTTCCACTACCTTCCCCTTCGGACGTCCCAGGTGGGAGCAAAGCACTATTCGCGCACCCTGTTCGCGCAGATATTGGATCGTGGGCAGGGCCGCTCGCAACCGGCTATCGTCGAGTATCTTCCCCGTCTCCTTGTCGAACGGCACGTTGAAGTCTACCCGCACGAGTACCCGTTTCCCCTTCACATCGATGTCACGTACCGTCATCTTGTTCATAGGTTCTCTCCTAGGGTTGGGTGATCAGCAGACTGAATTGTCTGCAGTACTAGCCAAGCGGCTCAGGCCTCGCGACTGACGAAGTAGTCAGCCAGAGTCTCGAGGTCCCGGTGTCGCTCGGGGACAAGGTCAAGCTTCTCTAGCCCGCGCAGCGCCGTTGATGCGTAATCAGCGGCCACCTGCTGGCTGCCAGCACGAGCGCCTGCCCTTTGTAGCACCGCAGACACCGCTGCCACGTCTTCGTCATCCAATCCTTGTTTTCCGTAGACCGCCTGCAATATCTCTCTGTCTCGCTCTGCAGCTCGCTCGAGGGCGTAGACGATTGGGAAGGACTTCTTGCGTGTCCAAATGTCCTCGCCTGTCGGTTTCCCTGTCTCTTCTGCCTCACCCCAGATGCCCAGAATATCATCTCGGATCTGGAAAGCGAACCCCAGGTTTCTGCCAAACTCCTCGAAGAGGGATACGACATTGGGGGAGGCGTTGCCGATTAGTGCGCCGCTGGCAGCGGAAGCCGCCATAAGGGCTGCTGTCTTACCCGCTACCATCTCCAGATAATCGTCGCAACGCACGTCCAGTCTCTCCTCGTAGCTTAGGTCGCGGTATTGCCCCTCGCAGAGCCTCAACGATGCCTCATCCAAAAGACGGGCCACTGCCAGGACCTGATCGGCCGCAACACCGACCTCGCTCAAACGGTGGAGGGTAACGTGGGCGAGCGCGAACATGCCGTCGCCGGCATTCACAGCCTGAGCTACGCCCCATACCCCCCAGACAGTGTCGCGACCGTGACGCTGGGGGCTTCCGTCCTCAATGTCGTCATGGATGAGGCTGAAATTGTGAAGGAGTTCGAGGGCCGCTGCCGCCGGAAGGGCGCGCTGCCCGTCACCTCCTACTGCTTCGCAACTGGCCAGGCACAGGAGAGGCCGCAGCATCTTTCCCCGGAACGTCTGATGGCGCTTGCCTCCGCGATCCTCCCATCCCAGGTGATAGCGCATGAGGCCATAATGAACGAGATCCCTTCCCATGAGGGCCCGCTTCATCTCCGCCTCAATCAGGGGACCGTATTTCTCTTGAAGCATGCTGAGACGGCCTTCTCTCCTTGCAGCTACCAGCGGTCCGGTCACTCAGTCTCGCTTTCTACAACTCCAGCGCTCTTACTTTCTCCAACCGTCGGATATGGCGTCCACCCTGGAACTGATTGACGAGAAACGCCACCACTATCTCGCGCGCTACCCCCTCGCCGATGCACCACGAGCCGAGGCACAGAACGTTGGCGTTTGTATGCTGGCGGGCGCGGCAGGCGCTGAAGGTGTCGTGGCAAAGCGCGGCTCGGATTCCCTTCACCTTGTTGGCGACGATGCTCATTCCCACGCCGTTGCTGCAAATCAGGATGCCCAGTTCCTGCTCGCCCGAGACTACTGCCCGCGCCAGCGGTATGGCAACATCAGTGTAGTCTATTGACGTCTCATCAGGGCAGCCAAAGTCAGAGCTTTCATGTCCCAAAGACGCGACGTGTTCTCGCAGAATCTCCTTCAGCCGGAATCCGGCGTGATCGCTTCCTATCGCAACGCGCATGACTCACTCCTCAGCATTTGACAACTGCGAGCCGGTAATCGACTCGATTTCCGCCCTTGAAATTGCCCCCTCCCGTAGTAGCTGGGGGACATCGCTTGTCAAGTCTACCACTGTCGACTCGATTCCTCCGGGACACCGGCCGCCATCGATGATGATGTCTATGCGGTCTCCCAACTGGTCCGCCACTACTTGGGCGGTCAGTGGCGCCGCTCCACCAGAAATATTGGCGCTTGTCCCCGTCAATGGTTGCCCCACAGCTCGAATAAGCCCCAGAGGCACGGCGTGGTTCGGCACTCTTAGCGCTACCGTCTCGCCACCGGCCAGGGCCAGAGAATGGAAGCCGACTGCCCGTGGCAATACCAGTGTCAGAGGGCCGGGCCAGAAGTGGGATGCTAACCTTAACGCTAAAGCTAGCTCCATGTCTGCTACCCATCGCGCGTCCTCAAGCGACCCGACCAGTATAGGCAGAGGCTTCTGCATCGTCCGGTTTTTTGCTTGGAATAGCCTTCTCACCGCGCCGTCATTAGTGGCCACCGCTCCCAGGCCATAAAGGGTGTCTGTGGGATAAGCCACGAGGCCGCCCTGCCGCAGGCAATCGACAGCCTCGATGGGTACAGCGTCCACGATAGAGGGGGCGGAGATCATACGCATTGTCGCACAGTCGACATCCGGTCGTTCTCTGCTTGACGCCAGTATAGCATGGATGCTATTCTCCAATCGATATCGACTGGGGGAGGATCCAACGGGGCCTGGGCTAGTGAGCCTGGGCTTCCCTGCTTAGTGGCAGACCTTATCGCCCACGGCCTCCAAGTGGGAGTGTCTCATGACCGACGCTGATCCAGCCGGACATCGCGTACCCACGACTGACGATATCGAGGTCTCGACCTACCTTGAGATCGCGCGCGAAAAGGGCGGCGAACAACCGGTGGTCAGCGAGCCTGCCCGGGGGATAGGACCGGAGACTGTCATCGTCCTCGACTTCGGCTCCCAGTACAGCATGCTCATCGCCCGCCGCATCCGAGAGTGCCACGTCTACTGCGAGCTTGTGCCGTTCAATACCCCCTGGGAGAAGATCGCCCGCTTCAACCTCAAAGGCTTTGTTCTTTCCGGTGGGCCGGCCGGCGTCTATGCGGAGGGCGCTCCCCAGGCCCCTGCCTACGTCTTCGAGAAGGGGCTCCCCGTCCTCGGCATCTGCTATGGGATGCAGCTACTCGCCCACCAACTGGGCGGGCGCGTTTCCCCCAGCGAAAGGCATGAATACGGTCACGCCGTAATCCACCAGGCGGAACATTCGGAACTATTCGCCGACCTGCCACCGGCCATCCCCGTCTGGATGAGCCACGGCGACCACATCGTCCAGATGCCCGCCGGCTTCCGCTCCCTCGCCTACTCCGATAACTCGCCGGTCGCTGTAATGGGCAACGACCACGGCATGCTCGGTCTGCAATTCCACCCCGAGGTTGTCCATACCCCTCAGGGCAAGCAGATCATGGAGAACTTCCTCTATCGGATCTGCGGCTGCCGCGGCGACTGGACCGCATCGAACTTCGTGGCCGAGAGCATCGATGGCATCCGCGCTCAGATCGGCGACGGCCGCGCCATCTGCGCCCTCTCCGGCGGTGTCGACTCTGCTGTCGCCGCCACTATCGTCCACCGTGCCGTGGGCGATCAGTTGACCTGCATCTTCGTCAACAACGGCCTCCTCCGCCGCGAAGAGCCGGAGCGCGTCCTCGACACCTTCAGCCGTCACCTTAAGATGAACCTCGTCTACGTCGAGGCCACCGACCGTTTCCTCAAGATACTCTCCGGCGTCATCGACCCTGAGGAGAAGCGCCATCGCGTCGGTGAGGAGTTCATTCACGTCTTCGAGGAGGAGGCGGACAAGCTGGGCCGTGTCGACTTCATCGTTCAGGGCACCACCTACCCCGACGTTATCGAGAGCGCGTCCTCACCTACCGGTGACGGCGCTGCCGCCAAGATCAAGACCCACCACAACGTCGGTGGTCTGCCCAGCCAGATGACCCTCAAGCTTATCGAGCCCCTGCGCTACCTCTTCAAGGACGAGGTGCGCCAGGTCGGCCTCGCCGTCGGCCTGCCCGAGGAGATGGTCTTCCGCCAGCCCTTCCCCGGCCCTGGGCTGTCCATCCGCATCATCGGCGAGGTGACGCCGGAGAAGCTGGACACCTTGCGGGGCTGCGACTGGGTAGTGATGGACGAGATAAAGAAGGCGAAGCTCTACCGTGAGCTGTGGCAGGCCTTTGCCGTGCTCACCGACAGCCGAAGCGTCGGTGTTATGGGCGACTTCCGCACCTATGGCCACGTCGTCGCCCTGCGCATCGTTACCGCCGAGGACGCCATGACCGCCGACTGGGCGCGCCTGCCCTACGACCTTCTGTCCCGCATTGCCAACCGGATAGTGAACGAGGTCCCCGGCGTCAACCGCGTGGTCTATGACATCACCTCAAAGCCGCCCGGCACGATTGAGTGGGAGTAGAGGTTCTCTTGCGGTAGCGCCGGTGAATCAGGCCGAGCGCACCCTAGTATCGCCCGTGTTCCTGGCAGCTCTGGTAGACAGCGGCTATCTTCTCCGGGGACACGTTCTCCTGGATGTCGTGATCGGGGCAAAAGACGTAGCCGCCGCCGGGTTTCCAGATTTCCACCAACTCCTTGACCTCCCGCCTAACATCATCCACCGTGCCCTTGTCCAGGGTGCTCTGACACCTGACGCCGCCGCCCCAGAAGACGATATCCTTCCCAAACTCACGCTTCAGCACGGCCGGGTCCATGCCCTCAGCCGTCGTTTGAACGGGGTTCAGGGCATCGATGCCCGCATCGATGAACTCAGGGATCAGGGGGACGACCGAGCCGCAGGAATGCAGCAGCACCTTCACGTTCGGGTTCGTCTCGTGGACAAACTTGCAGATCCGGGCAACGTAGGGCTTGAACAACTCCCGGAACATCTTCACGGAGATCATCGGCGCCCGCTGGCTCCCGTAGTCGTCGCCGATAAGGATCGCCACGATGTACTGGCCCACCGCCTCCAGATACTTGGTCAGGAAGGATTCCCACTGCTGCGTCAGAATTGACATCCACGTGTGAACCATGTCTGGTTCTGCGGCCATCATGGTGAAGTATTTGTGATATCCGAAGGCCTCGAGGCCGACGTGGAACAGCGACAGCCCATAGGTATCGCCCAGGAGCGCGTAGTCCGTCTCCTCGTAGGCCTTCTTGGCCCAGCCCCTTAGGACCTCTGCCTCGTCGTCTCTGAGCGAAGTGCCTCCCCCAGCCGTAAACGCGGCGGCGAACGCTTCCAACTGCTGAGAGCTCTCGACGGCGGCCAGCGGATTGTAGACCCGGTCAAAATAGTAACCATTCTTGGGCATGCGGAACTGCGCCACACCGCGGAAGACCAGTTCCAGATTTCCGCTCTCGGTAGCGACGGGATTGAAGCGGCCGGGAACCATCGCTGTTGACCCGTCCTTTAGTCGCCACTCCTTCCAGTCCTTTGTCAGCACGCCATCGACAAAATACCGGGGAAGCGGCAGAACGTCGCCGCCCATCAGCTTCATGACCTCTAGGCCTTCATCCAGATCGACCGCTGCCAGCATGGGGATCGTGTAACGCATGTATGTTGGGCTTCCGACGCCTAGATGCTTCTTCAGCCGGTTGTAGGCGATGACGTTCACACTCGTGTTGTAGTTCGAGCCGAAGTCGATCGGCACGCGGTCAGGCTCCTGGTGGTTCAACGCGGCTATGACCCGCTGTCGAGATGTCATTCCACCGTTGTCACTCATCCGTGTCACCTCCGCAACTCCGAATTGTGGACGAGTCTGGCCGAACATATTGGGCAGTCTATCGTAGGGGAAGGCGAATTCTCATCCCCTTCGTGTACTCATCCAGATGACCCTACTAGGTTTTGTCCGGCTTCAACGACGCTACTATGGCCCAGCTTGAGATGTCAAGGCGTCCAATCCTGTGTGGTCTACTACATCACCTCCAAGCCACCGGGCACTATCCAGTGGGAGTGAGTCCACGGCTTTAGCCTGTCAAACGTATTGCCCCTGCCGTTTCCAGCCGTTACCATCATGATGGCGGACAGCCACATCCACACGAACGTAGAGGAAGCGTTTGCGAGTTCTCATCGTCGGCTCCGGCGGCCGTGAACATGCCCTTGCCTGGAAGCTGCGTCAGTCTCCCCGGCTCGATGCTCTCTACGTCTCCCCCGGTAACGCCGGCACCGCCCAGGTCGCCGATAACCTGCCGGTGAAAGCCACTGATCTCGACGGCATCGTCCGCATCGCCCAAGAGCAGCGCATCGACCTCGTCGTCGTCGGTCCTGACGACCCCCTCGCTCTCGGCATCGTCGACCGCCTGAACGCCGCCGGTATCGCCGCCTTTGGGCCCACCAAGGCCGCCGCCGCGCTGGAGGCGAGCAAGATATTCGCCAAGGACCTCATGGTGCGCCACGGCATACCAACCGCCAAGCACGGCAGCTTCGACTCCTTCCTGGCCGCCGCCACCTACATCGCTGAACACAAGGAGCCGCTGGTCGTCAAGGCTGACGGTCTGGCTCTCGGGAAGGGCGCTATCGTCACCCGCGACTCCGCCGAAGCGCTGGAGGCCGCCGATGCACTCATGTGTGACGGTGTCTTCGGTGAGGCGGGACGGCGCATCGTCGTCGAGGAGCGGCTCAGCGGCCGCGAGACCTCCGCCCAGGCGTTCAGCGACGGCCGCACCGTCATCTCCATGCCCCTCTCCTGCGACCACAAGCCCGTCTTCGACTACGACGAGGGGCCCAACACCGGCGGCATGGGCGCCTACAGCCCGCCCG
>Ga0315273_10004147_pt1 | contig 17647 bp, 37 predicted proteins | sample YL17G02_0_MG_FD_205753 | JGI IMG/M metagenome (GOLD analysis project Ga0315273, IMG submission 205753) | Sediment microbial communities from Yellowstone Lake, YNP, Wyoming, USA - YL17G02_0 | ecosystem: Environmental > Aquatic > Freshwater > Lake > Sediment | place: USA: Wyoming | collected...
GTGAAAACTACTTGGGACAATAATGGAGTAGAACATTCAGAGAGGCAAATACTTTCAAAGTCTTTTCCTAAGACTCCAGTATTTGCAGCAACTTACGAAGGTAATGACTCTTGTGAGATTGATCTAGATTGTGGCTTTAAAAGATGGCACGGAAGTAAGTCTTTGGATGATGTAGAAAAAGCATTGAATAACTGTGGATTTGCTCTTGGACATATTAGCGACTTGATCGAAGAAATGTGTACTGTAGAACAATCTTGTCCTAGTTGGAGGTAGAGGGAATGGACTATACAGAAGTAAGAAAAGTCGTTGCAAGAAAGATACAAGAGATTGATAATGGTGTAAGACTTCTAAGGGAGCGAAGAGGGCATCTAGAGAAGTTTCTTCAAGCTAGTAATGCTCTTGATGCTATGGGTATTACTCTTGGTGAAACTGTAGAACAAAAAGTGAAGTGTTGTTTACGTTGTACAGCTAGACGATCACAAGATGGCGACGATCTTTGTAAAGATTGTAAGATTGAACTAAGAGTAAAGAGAATGAGGAATGGTCAAGATCACAAAATCTGAGTAACGGCAGGCCAAGAGGGGACTTAGGTCCTATTCGCGGTAGAATTGTTGAATACGACTATAGAGAAATAGAGGAGGAAGTGTAATGAGGCATTTTCTTATCTCGGATATTGACCACGATTGCCTTTTAGGAGTTTTTGATCTAGATACAGGAGAAATGGTTAATAATCATGGGATGGTAGCATCTGATGTTATTGATTTTCTTTGGGAAAAACGTCGTGGTGGAGTAACTGTTACATTTGATGGTACTGCAATGGATACTATACACGAGGTATTTCATACAGATTAGAGGAAGGAGAAAAAGATGACCAATAGTAATATCGTGAAAAGATGGATGGAAGGTGGTAAAGAAGCTAGTTCTCCGGCATTTGGATATGATGGAGGAGAAGTCTTAAGAATGAGTAGGGGAGATATTATTGCAGTAAAGTTTAACGGATTCTACTGCATTGATCCTTCTGATTTGTTTGTGCCAATGAGTAACGCCAGGTCTTGTCTTCATGTCTGGCCAGAGAAAAGTGTAAATCTACCGATGGATTTACTGTCCCTTATCATTGGTAATCTTGATAGGAATGGTAATAACTTTGGTGGACTTACACTTCTAGACCAGTATAATGTTAATTGGGGATCGTTTGAGAATCAGGTATTTGAATCTGGTACTTACTCTCTACTTGAGAACTACGGGAATTACTTCTTGACGGGGCAAAGTTCAGAAAGAAAAGGAGGATTCAGACGAGGACGAAGTGTCTGGCTAACAAAACTAGTTACAAGAACGCCAGTGGGGGAAAGAGTATTTTTTGACGCAAGAACCGCACTGTATACTCTTGTTCCTAAGGAGTGTCTGGATTATGTAGGAAATTGCTTTGCAGAGGAACAATCAAAGTTCTACGAGTATGAAGTACCAAATTCAATATACCATCCTAATCGTGTGTGGAAACATGAAAGTATTATTGGATTTAAGAGAGGAGTATGTAGACAAGGAGACTTGTACTTTGTGCCAGTAAGATGGGTGATTAATGTGAGTACAAAGATTCCTTGTAATGACTCTGATGTATTTCTCAAGTATCTAGAATGTTGGCCCAAGTGTCAGGATTCTGTAGGAACCCATTTCCGAGTAACACAGCAATATATAGATGGTGCTAATAGCATGGAGTATATAAGTAACAGGGTACACAATAAAACTGGAAGTGATCAAGGAAGGGGGAGAAGCAGACATACATTCACAGATATTGGCATGGTTATACGAAATTTGTATCAATGGCCTGCTCCCACACCACTATTAAATAGAGGAACTCTTGTAGTAAGAGGTATTGTAAGACATCCTCAACATGATAATCTTAAACTGGAGGTAGTGGATAGGGAACATCTAGAACTTGGAGGATGGTTTACAGTACATCCAGTAGAGAATGAGGAATGGTCAAGGTCACAGGGCTTATCATCAGGTCGAACAAGGGGTGATTAGTATAAATGATTTATACTACAGGAGAAGTTCCTGAGATAGGTGCAAGAGTGTATCCTCTTTGCACTGTTACTGTTTCTGTTGACAAAACACAACCACTATGGACTCATAAACTAAAGAAATGTGTGGGAAGACCTTTTCTTACAGGAGGTTATATTATTAGAGGAAATGGCAACATTCTCATCGTGGCAAAACATACTGGAGAGCACTATCCTCTTGATCGTGTTTTTCTGTCTCTTGATGAAGCAAAGATGGCCGCAAAAAGTTCGGTAGGGAATCTAGGAGAGTATAAATGATTTATATATTCTTGTTTGGGCTGTTACTGTTGGTAATCTTGACCTCTTAAGGAGGATGAGTAGAGATGGGTGGAAAGATTACAAAAGATGTGCATGTGCTATACAATAGTTTCTTGAATAGTTGGAATGTATTTCTTGGTGGAAAAGAGATTACACGTAATGAAGTAATATACACCAAAGACAGGGCGGTTGGGTTTGCACTAGGGGCTGCAGATGTATATAAAGTGACAGACCCTGATTGCTATTATAGAATTCTAGTAGAGGAGGTTTACTGATGCATTTCTGGGAAAGTGGATTTTCATATAGAACTCCCTGCTGGCACGGTCTTGGTAACATCATTCAAGAACGGCCACAATCAGTACAAAATGCACTTGATCTTGCTGGACTAAACTGGACGGTATCTAAGGTTCCTCTGTATGCTAAGACTTCTGAGGCGGAGGAACCCAAGGAGAGATTTAGTCTAGTACTGGATCATCAAGCAATTGTAAGAAGCACTGATAGGTCTGTGCTTGGTATTGTTACACCTAAGTATGAACCTATCCAGAACAAAACAATGATGGATTTTATCTGGGAATTGACTCAACAGGAACAGAGTCTTTCTCTTGAGACTGCAGGAAGTCTAAAGAGCGGTAAGATTGTATGGGCGCTTTCTCTTCTTCGGGAATTTGAGGTAAAAGGAATTGAGGAAGAACTTAACCAGACTTATGTATTGATTACAAACTCACATGATGGAAGTAATGCGTTACGAGTTCTTCTTACAGGAGTAAGGGTAGTTTGCTGGAATACTCACTCAATGGCAATTGCAGGAGCGGATAATATCTGGAGTATTCGACATATTGGTAATGTCCATGCGCGAGTAGAAGAGTGTCGAAAATCTCTAGAACTTGCATCTGAATGGTCAAAAACTGATGAAGATGCGATGAATACTCTTGCAGGTGAACAATGCGAGGAAGACTTGTTTAAGGAGTTAATGGAACAGGTTTGGTGGTATGACGAGGATGAGGATGACGACGAAAAGGCTGAGAAAATGGAAAGAAAGAGGGAGCAACTACTTGAGAACTATAACCAAGTGAATGATAGTACATCACTTGGAGGAACTAAGTATGCAGCATTTCAGGCAGTAGCAGAACAACTGGATTATCTAACTATTGCAAGAGGAGATGATGAGACCGCACAAAATGCTAGGAGGTTTGAGAGGACGTTTATTGACCAAGTTAGTCTAAATGCTAAGTCAACGGCATTACACTTGTTACTAAACTAGGAGGAAAAATGCCACGATTAATTAGAAATGTTCCTGTATTACCAGGAGAGAACGTTTGTGTACTTACTAAGAGTAAGTCTTTAAGTGAGGATATTATATGTGGATTTTGTGGCAATGAAAAGATTATTGGAAAGGATAAATCTGAAGAAAATTGTCCAGTATGTAAGGGTAGTGGTATTAAACATAAGAAGGGAAGTTTGCTATGGGATGTGTACAAAGATGTTTTTAGTGTAGTATCTTATACTATTGGGGAGAAGAAAGTATTAAACGTAAGAGTAGCATTTGAGAACAACAAGTTTGATTTAGATATTGAGGATATTTTTGCTACTATAGGGGACGCTTCTTTTGAAGTAACTCGACGAAATTCGCTGCTTATCGGTAGGTAGAGTATAAATGATTTATACTTTATGTTTTGAATGTGCAAGTTACTTGCAAATGACAGGCAAGTGTTAAAAGTCAAGCGCTGTTATATAAATGATTTATATCCTGCGAAGCAAGGATGCTTCTACAAAATAGTACTTGACATTAGTTTTGAATATCAGTTAAAAAGGAAGGTCTGAAATGAAAGTCAAGAGGATAGTTACCTACTCGATAGAGCTAAGCGAGAAAGATGCTGATATAGTAGTCTCAAAAGATGACGGAACTACTAATGAATTCTTGGACAGGCTACGTTCAAAGATCAAGGCAACTAGAGAACTATCTAATGAAGAGGAATATTAACCCATACTTGACAAACTTAGGATTATATGATATAGTAGTTGTCTATCTTGAAGAAAGGAGTGAGTTATCTGCCATAATATAAATGGTTTATATCAGAGATTTGAGGCATCTTTTGTTTTCGTACCAATACGCCGCTAATCAGAAAGAGGAACAAAGCAGATGGAAGGAACTCACAAGTTGGTGCCGTTTGCTAGTATTGTTGTAGATGAAGATGTCGTGACTAATGCTCGTGCTGATTGGAGTAAGGACATCCGATCCCTGGCATCAAACATCTGGGATAAGGGTCTTCTTAATCCAATCACAGTATCCGCGAAGGATAAGAAGAATGTTCTTGTAGCAGGTTTCAGGCGTTTTGCAGCAATTGCATCACTTAAGGATCGTGATGGATTTGAAGATCGTTTTGGTAAGGTTCCAGTAGTTGTTGTTGAGGGTGACCAGAAAGCTCTGCAACAGTTCAACCTCATCGAAAACCTCCAGCGTACAGACCTGACACCAGCCGAGCAAGCCATTGGTATGGAAAGACTCGCGGAACTGGGGATGACCCAGAAAGAGACCGCTACAATGGTGGGTAAGACTCAATCGTATGTTAGCCAGCTTCTCAAGCTCACCAAGAAACTGGTAGAACCGGCATGGAATGAGTTTACCAAGGGCAATATTAGTGTTACGGATGCTTTGGCACTGGCTGAAATGGATGAGAAGGAACAGCTAGAGAAGATGGGAATTTACGAGGAATCAATGGCTGGTGAAGATGAGGAGGAAGACGCAGAAGGTAAACCCAAGAAGGCCAAGAAGAGTAAGGCCAAGGAAACCAAGCGGAAGGCTCGTGAGGCTATTCTTCCTGGTAGTCGTGTGAAGTTTGAGGTTACTGCCAAGAAGGCCAAGGCAATACTCGAGAGTATTGAGGGATTTGGAATTAACCCCCGGCACGAGAAGGATTCTTATGTTGATGGCGTAAAAGATACGCTTGCCGGTCTTCTTGGTGAGAAGGCGTTCCCGTTTGAGACTGCAGAACCTGCCAAGCCCAAGGCCAAGAAGGGGCGGCCAAAGAAGGAAAAGGCCGAGGAGGTAGACGACGAAGTTGTAGATGATGAGGTAATTGAGGAAGAGGACGAGTAGACAATAGGTTGTAAGTGCAAAAGGAGGAGAGGATTTTATGACCTTTAGAGAAGGTCCAAGATTCTCTCCTCCTTGCACAACTACTATTGGGTATAAATAATTAATACTAAGAAGAAGGGAAACTAAAATGGACTTCATTATGGTAACAAGTGCAATAGACGAAAAGAAAGTTATTGTTCCAAATAATGTAGTTGATTCTGTAGAAGAGGCCGAAGATGGATCAATAATTAATTATACAGATATTAGTAGTTCTCTAGGAGTAACTGAGTCTATTAGGGATGTCTTTCGTATGCTTGGTGGTTATAGCCATGATGGAGATCTAGTGAAGGTTACAGAACTTTCAGGTAAAAGTAGACTCATTAAGTATTATGATGTTGAGGGTGTTACAGATAATGGGGGTTTCAGAGTTATTAAGATGGGTGAGGACGAGGAGATTAGTGTTATAGAGACTGTTGATGAACTTCAAGAAATCCTATAGGAGACAACTAAGATGGATTTTATTCTACTGACGTGTGTAGACCCACTAGATCAAAAAGTAATGAACCGTATTTCTGATATTAACTGGATTTCACAGGAAGATGGTTACTGCAGACTTTACTGGTATAAGGATGATGAACAGGAAGAACTCTATTCTGATGCAAAAGAATCTATTGAGACGATTTATGATCTTATTAAAGCCGCTTCTACCTTCTTTATTACTAATATTGGAGGATTATAGATGGATAAGAAAGAACTATCAAAGCAACTTAAGAATGATATTCTTGGTACTATCTACGAAAATCCAGGTATTAGACCTATTGCTCTAATGCAGCTACTAAGAGAATATCTTCAACATGGGTTTGATATTCTTGGTACAATAGATAACATGATTTCAAAGAAGATGATACTTGAGATTCTTTATGTTCTACCCGAAACTAGAAAGCAGTATAGTATCTTATTTCCTATTGGGACTAAAATCATTAGACCAAGAGTGGTAAAGAAGGAAAAAGATGCCAATATTGACTAGTGCCAGTGGAGTACCCATCAACTTGCACAGTAAAACTAGGATAACAGCTAGAAGGAGAGAGAATAATCTCACTATTATTTTCTTGTATAGTCACGGGACGATATGGGTAAAGGAAACTCCCGAAGAAATAATTGCATTGGGATTTAAATGTAATGTAGTAAAGGAGAAGAAATGAAATACATTATTCTCACTGACTATGACACAGGTGCAAGAATTTTTCTTAGAGCAGACCTTATATCGTCGGTATGTGAAAAGACTGATATAGTAAGACCGCTATGCCAGGTAACTATAGGAGATAATGTAGAACTTTCAATTGCAGCATATAAGGTATCAGAAACTCTTGATGAGATTATTGAAATGTTGATGCTTGATACCAAGAACAAATCACTATAGGAGAATGAAATGCACGATCAGTCTGAACCAGATATTATGCCAGAGAAAGAATGCAATTGGTGGGATAGTGGATGTGCTATGGTATGGACAGTTATTCTTGGTGTTTGGGGCAGTATACTATTAAAGACTTTTGTTGAGTACATTAAATCGAGGTGATTAGTGTGGATATTTCTTTTATGCTAGTAGTATTAATGATTAATACTACTACACCAAAGGAATGGGCAACAAAACAATTATGGAATAGTCCACCGAAATGGAAAATTCCAATACTTGAGAGAATGGAGAAAGGTAAGTATGAGCCTGTAAAAGCGAGGTTTACAAGGTATTCAGACTTAGATTCTCTTGATGGGGTAACTGGAGGAGGAAATACTTGTTGGTGGGGAGAAACAACTCGTTTACGTTGGGGGTTAATGGCTGCGTCTACATATTGGCCGAGGGGAACGGTTTTTTATAGTTCTCAGTTAAAAATGTTACTAGTGGTAGCTGATCGTGGACCCGCTGTTACATCAAAAAGTCACTTCGATATTTATTGTTCTTCAAGAGAAGAGTGGGACTTATGCGATAGAGTATTAAGTAAAGGAGTGCTATATAAAGTAGGATTTGTGTCCAGAAAAGATTATTGTAGTGGGAGGTGAAAATGAGTATAAAATTAGGGATATAAGAAAAAGGCATATAGGCGGGGAGACTCAGCAATCAATCGCACAAGATTATTATATTAGTGTCACTACAGTCCATAATATTGTACATAGAAAGACCTGGGCGTGCATAGATGATTGTGAACCCAAAGATAAGCAACAAGTATGAATGATTTATATTACTGCCACCAAGAGAGATAAGATGGAAAATGCCAATAGTATGTGTAATATTCCAGTAACTCTTAGACAAGATGCGTTTGAACCTACAGTATACATTAGATACTACGGCGACAACACTTGTATTCCTACTTGTGTTGGATACAAAGCTAACACTAAACCAGGCGCATCTTGGTTAGAACAGGGTAATAGAAAAGGATGGATGTGGCACTGTATCTGCTTCTTAAATCGTCTTGGTAAACCAACAACCCTAAAGAATGAGAAGAGATGCCAAAAGTGCATTGATTTTGTAGACGCTATCCAAGGAAACAAACATGATGTTGTAGCAGATGAAGTATAAATGATTTATACTTAAGGAGAAGAATAATGTTACTACTTTATGCTGCAGATGAAAAGAAAGTACATTATGTCTGTATGTGTAGTGATTGTGGACTAATATCTCTCCCGTTTGTTTTATCTGCTAATGCTATAATGGCTGATCTTCTTAAGACTGTGGGTTATTATATTGAGCACGATGATGGCGGGTTCACTTGTGGTTTTTGCCACGATGAGGGAAAGAGGGAATACTTTTACCAATAGTGTAGGAGAGAAAAAGTTTCTTGCACTTACTTAAGGAGAACTTAAAATGACAAGTCTGTTGACTTTATTTACACCAGAAGATATAAGTATCCTAAGAGAACAAATTAAGATTAGAGACTATGATGTTGCTGGACTTGCTTTGGGAGTACACTGTATTGCAAATAATCTACTTTTACAAGCTAGTAATTGTACAGATGAGTTCGATGCTTCAATCCTAAGAATAGCAGCAGAAACTCTTATTCACAAGGCGCATGATTGGAGAGAGGGTGGTGGGGTGCTTCGTAAGAGAATGGATACTTTTATATCTATCTGTGCAGCAACAACTGAGTCTGTACTTGATGACGCTCTTCCAAGAGTTGATGGATTTACTGTTGGAGATGGATGCTAAAGTATAAATGATTTATATTCCGGCGGCCAAGTAGAAAAAAGAAGGGATTCTATTGAATCCAGCAGGCTTTATGTGGTTAATGTGTGGTATACAACTTACTGTTGGACTTATTACAGTGGACGAACAGATTCATGTGCCCTGGAAGAGACCTCCTGTAGCTACTTTTAACTTTATTTGCGCTGGTGTATGGGCTTATCTTGGGGTTTTGTTTACCAATAGTGGAATGTAGACATTTTTTCCAAGGAGTATTAATCATTTATACTCTAAATCATAGGTTTTGCCCCGGCGTATTTTCTATATAATTTCCAGGTAGTAGTATTAATCATTTATATCCAGGTATATCTACTAGTACTAGTATTCCTTCGGGTTAAGGTCTTTATTTTAACACATCTGTGACCTAATGTCAATAGGGTATTAAAAATAGTACAAAATGGTGACAAAATGGGCAGAGAAACCTCTATTAACCTTGATGACGACCTAGAAGAGGAAGAAGACGATTTAATTCGTACACTTGTGGAAGATACATTAACTGATCCCCGTCCTGGTAAGATTTTGACTTACTGGCGTATAATGTATAGAAGTACACTAGGAAGGGCCTGCACAGATATTTCTGGTGCATCAACATACAGTAAGATTAATAGTATTTTGAATATCCTAGGTAATGCTGCAAATATGATGACGGTGATGGAGTATGCAATAGATATGCGAGTAAATGAAATTCCCCCCTGGCCGGGGGCGGAGATTCGTGATCCTAGTCTTGGATTCTTATGTGGTGCAGATAGATTAAGGGGACTATTGGAAAAGATAGATAAAAGTGAGGAATGGGCGAAGAAGAGAGCGGTGTATAACTATGTATACTATGGCCGTGATAGAAGTAGGATGCGTAGGAACATGGGTAGTGTGGAATTTAACTTCTTGGTGAGGTTCTTACCTGATGATTAAGATAGGTTAGTAGTTGTTTGCGTAAATATAAATCATTTATACTGGAGGTGAAAATGAGACATATTCCTTCCAATTTAATTTCAAAAGAAGATTGGTTGCCATACCCGGGATTTGAAGGTTTGTATGAAGCCTCTCGTCTTGGACAGATTTATAGTCTAATAAGTGATAGGATATTAAAACCTATCAATATAGGTAACGGTTACTTGAGAGTTATACTGTATAAGGCGTGTGTTCATATAATGATAAGAATGGGTATTGATATTAGAGTGTATGCAAAAGGTTCTCCAGTTTCAGTTAAGTTTGAATATGATTTCTCTTCTTTTAGGAAACACATAGAGCGATGTACAGAAGAGATTAGGTATAAGATTGCTTTGTTTGCACCAAAAGGAGCGTACTTATACAGGTATAAGCGAAAGCATGATTATGATGTGATAGTATTCAATGGAATGTCCGATTTGCAGAGACAGGCATGGTTTGAGGGTGTAAGATTAGTCTTTACGAATGATTCTGTGTTACTCTCTACTCATCGGTTACTTTGCAGGAAATACTATCCTGGATGCTGTGACGATCTGTTTGAGGAACTACAACAAGACAAGATTAGGAGAAGTCTTTATGAGTGACCTAGTCAAAGTTTTTGATGATAAAGTTATAACTATCCCAGAAAGTAAGGTGGTTGAGTGTGAACGCTGTCATAAACGGCACCTAGCGTGTAGTGATGATTTTGTGGTTGTCTATGGAAATATTACAGTGGGGCAAAGTGGGGGTATTCTTGGGGATAACTTTGAGGTTGTTAATGAGTGTGCCGTTCTTTATAGAGTAGACATACTCTGTCGTGGAAAATGCTTTATGGATGCAATGAAAGATTGTATTGGGAGTGCTTAATGATAATTCCAAGTACTATTTGTGTGTTAAGTATAGTGGCGATGGTTCTAACTGCAGCAATTATTGATAAAGTAGAAAATAGTTGGTTACTGTTAGGAGTAGTATGTTTGTTTTTTGTGGGAATGGTGGAATTTGTAATTGGGTTGTTTTTAGTAACTAAATTTATTAGTATTGGATAAGGGAGGTGTAATTCTGGACCCTGAACTAGCTATTATAAATAAGGCTATTTCTGGTGGAATGAATGAGTTACGTCTGACTGGTATAAATCATTTATACTTTAGACGATACCCTCATATCTGGAGGTGGATAGAGTCTTTCTTTGATAAGAGAAAGAAAACTCCTGAGATTGCTACAGTTACAGAACAGTTTCCTGATCTGTTGATTCTTCCAACACCAGAACCAGTGGAATACTATGTTGGTAGACTTCTGGATTCTATTAAGAGGGCAGAATATGTAGAGTATGTGGATAAGTTAAACTCGGCACTAAAAGTAAGAGATATGGATGCTGCTAGAAGTTTAACAGTAGGTCTGTATTCTTCTGTAGCATTTAATTCTGCTGAGACCGGGGATTTGGTGGGATCAGAAACACTTGGTAAAACGATGTCTTTGATTAAGGGGGCAGAGAAGTCTTTTCAGTCTGCAATTACAACAGGTCTTACTGCAGCAAATGAAGAAATAGGTGGATGGTATCCAGGAGAGTTCTGTGCCTATATTGGTCCACCTTACTCTGGTAAGTCTTGGGTAATGATTAACAATGCTGTAAGCTGTGTAAAGGCTGGGCAAAGGGTAGTTCTTGCATCTGGTGAGATGCCACCAGAACAAGTTTGGATGCGTTTTCTTTCTTTGTACTTTAATCTTCCAGCAAAAAGAGTGCGTCAGGGAAGATTAACAGATACTGAGAAAAGAGACTTAAGACGATTATTAAAAGAGACAACAATGCCCGGAGAGATATATGTACCCAGATTATTTGATGTATCAGGAACAGACTTGTTGAAGAGAAAGATATATCAGTATGGTCCAGATGTTGTGTTTGTAGATTCTTGGTACTCACTGGTAGACACTAGGAGTAGATATGCGCGTTGGGAGGAACTGGCAAATCTAGCGAGTGACTTTAAGAAGATGGCTCTGGATATGCGTATACCAATTGTGATTACACATCAAATGGGTCGGCAAGGGGCAGAAAGGCAGAGGGGGGCGAAGTTGTCAGATATAGCAGGAAGTTTTGATATAATAGGTTGGTTGGATGTTTGTGCGGTAGTTGTGTTAAATGATGAATTAAGAAAAACTCGTGAGATGGGGCTAATATTCAGAAAAGTGCGGGATCTTGATCCTTTCTCGTTTACGGTGAGATTTAATGTGAATTCTGGTGAGCCGATGGAAACGCAGAAAGAAACGTGGGTATTGGAAGAGGTTGGTAAGAGTAGTCCAGTTGGTATGAGTGAGGAAGACTTAGATCAGTTAGCTCGAAGTTCGTACTTGTAGGTTTAAAGGGCCAGTAGCTTAATGGTAGAGCAAAATCCTCATAAGATTGAGATTGAGAGTTCGATTCTCTCCTGGCCCACCAGAATATAAATGATTTATACTTGGAGGAAAAGTAAATGAAAGAAGATGGTGCACCTGGTCTAAAGACTGGAAGATACAAACCAAAACTTCCTTTAAGTATCTTTCTGAAACCAACAGATAAAGATGTATTAGCTGGTCTAAGGGTAGATGTAGATGAATTTGAGAGGAAGCGATCTAAGAGGATAAAACAGATTCAACAAGGTAGAATAGTGTGAATATAACAAAATATATCGAGAGGGCTCATCAGGAGAGTACTAGGAGTAAGTCGCCAGTACCAAAATATAAATGATTTATACTTGGGGTCTTGCAGATGAATATAACAAAGTTTATTGAGGCGGCAAGAAAAGAAAGTGAGAAGAGTAGATCACCAGAATATTGGGTGGGAGCGGTAATAGTATCTGGAGGACAAATAGTAGGAAGAGGTCATAATAGATTATCAGCAAAGATGGAAAGATGGGAAAAGAGGTTTAAGATTAAGCTGTGGTCGTTACATGCAGAAATGGATGCTCTTCTAGGGTGTGATTGTTACATTGGGGCAACGATTTTTGTGTCGGGGCGTAAGGCAAAGAATGGTAACAAGTTTTGTTGCAAACCCTGCAGTAAGTGTTGGCGTATACTTGAGTATGCAAAAATCAGAGACGTGTACTATGACACTCCTGAAGGCATTGTTTATGAGGAGATTATAAAGTGACAATTATTGATCCTACTAAGATTGTTAGTGAAGATGATTTAGTGGTAATAGAGAAATTAAATGAGGAGCTACAGAAGAAAGACCAAGAGGCAAAGAAAGTAAAGTTTGTTGTTACAGAACGTCACATGAAGATGGTGAAAGAGATTTTTGAGAAAGAATTTAAGATGAAGTTCAGTCCTGTTTATGCTTGGGAGATTAGACAATCATTTCAAAGTGTGCCGGTCGGGGAAAATGTCTCTGATGATGATTTCAAGTTTCTTGTAAGGGAGTATGCGAAGAGACGAAGCCAGGATAGATTTAGAGTTAGGTGATTACAGTGGATGCTGTTGTTGGTATAGTATTATTTATAGGTATGGTTGTATCAGTAGTTATTTGTAGATTATTGTTTGTTGGATGTATTAGATTAGGCCACTGGTTGGGAAAGATTGTAGACAGGTACAGTAAAGTATAAATCATTTATACTGGTGGGACTAAGTGCTCTATCAAACATTAGTTCGATTATGTGGTAATGCTGGTATAACTATTACTGGTGGTGGGGAAGATGAAACTTATTGTCTTTGTCCTTTTCACAAAGATAGACATACAAGCATGTCTATCAATCCACAAAAAGAAAAGTGGATTTGCTACAGGGGATGTGGTGGGGGATCATTAAAGTCTTTGTGGAATAGACTGGGATTTATTCCTGATTACGAGGATGAGGATGATTTGCAGTTAGGGTTAGATTTAGAGGATAAGTCTGTTGTAGAACTTCCAGAGGGATTACAGAATGTGCAGGAGATTCAATCTATAGTGAACTGGCTTCGTTTGGAACGAGGGATAAATAGAATAGGGATTGTTTGTAGTGAAATATTCAACTTGAAGTCTGACGGTCAGAATGTATATTATACAGTGTTTCACACCGCTGGGGATTATCTTGGTTATCTAGTTCAAGATATACAAGGTGGAAAACCAATTAGTTATGTCTCGAAATCTATTACATTGTATGGTTTGTTAGACCTGGAATTATATTATGGTATGCCTAAAGATAACGATGAGTTGGTAATTGTAGAGGGTCCGATGGATTTGATTAAATGTGTAGATAGTAATGTGATTAAATATGGTGGGGCTTTAATGGGGTCTGGTCTAAGTGAAAAGAGGTTACTTTCTGTGGTAGGGGCTTTTGATCATGTGAAGTTATTCTTGGATGGTGATATTCCAGGTCGTAAGGCTACGTTAAAGATTGCTGATATTTTACTACGAAATGGTATAGATGGGTATATTGTAGATTGGGGAGATGATTATAAGAATGATCCTGGTTCTATAAGTGCTGATTATGCAAGGACTTTGCTGGATAGCGCATTAACTATTCCAGAGTTCTTATCTAAGGATATGGGGATTGTGTGATTGTAGTATTTGGGGATTGACATTAAGAACAGGATGTGCTATAATGATGAGTACAAATGAAGAAAGTACCACATATCTGATTAAAGAGCTACATAGTGGTCAAATTAAGATAGTAGAAGAGGTTTCGTATAAAGAGTCGTATTGGTATCATCTTCTTAAGTATGTAGAGGAACATTATGGTAGCAGTAATTAAAACTGATGGTGGAAGAAGTCACGGTAAGGCTGTATCATCGGCAGTAGTATTTCAGTATAAGAATGATGATGATCTACATAGAGACGGTAATTGTATAGGTACAATAACTACTAGATTTAATGGTACAACTAATGAAGCAGAATTAAATGCTATTTGGTTGGGATTAAAGTTATTGAGACATTGCGTTGATCTAAAGAAAGAACCAAATATTTACTTAATGAGTGATTCAGAATTATGTATTAATCTAGTTAAGGGCATTTATAGATGTCACGCAGAGAATCTAAAAGAGAAATTACAGTGGATTCAAGAAGATTTGCATCTTCTTGTTGTGCAGTGGGGTATGGATATTAACGTGCAGTGGATTTCTCGTGATCTAAATGAATATGCAGATAGAGTTGGCAGGCAAGTATAGAACGAAGAACTTTGTTCTTCTATAAATCATTTATACTGGATGATAATGATGGCAGAGACTGCTAAACTTAGGTTTGACGAGTTGCCTCTAATCTTTTCTATAGAGTATAGATATAGTAAAGAACAAGGTAAAATTATTGCCGTGGTAAAGTATGAAGATGGTGGAGGGCAACAGGGCATTTCTGTTGCAATATCTAAAAGTCCATCTTGTTCAGATCATGTGAAGGATACTCTTAAAGATGCTGCTGTGGTTCTTATAGACTACACAGACAGAATGATAAGTTGTCCTTCTCAGATTGATAATGTATGGTATAATGGTATTAAGAGTAAGGTAGAACAACTATGTTTATTGGAGAGTTAAGACTTTATCAACTTGAAGATAGTTTGCAGATGGTTAAGCAGAAAACTGCTATAAATGCAACACCGTGCGGTCTGGGCAAAACTGTAGAAACTATTTCGGTATGTGAGTTTTTACTAGAAAGTAATAGGGTGTCTTCTGCTTTCATATTCTGCAGACAACCAATGGAATGGGAACAGATGTTGAAGGAGTTTACTGATAGAGATAAATGTCTAATCTGTATCTATCAAGGAACTCCGTCACAAAGAGCAAAACTAAGAGAGAATTTTGTTCCTGGTGGATACCTAGTTACATCTCATGGAATTACTCTGCAAGAAGCTGACATAGCATTTCTTCGTAATGTGGTTCATAATTCAGTGCTAGTTGTAGACGAAGCTCACCGTATTAGAACTAGGACATCTCGAAGAGCAAAAGCATTAAAAGGGATAGGGTTACTAGCATCATACAGATATGCTCTAACAGCGACACCTGTATGGAACCGGCTAGATGATTTGTTTGGTATCATGCAATGGGTTGATCCTTCATTCTTTGGTACTTGGGCAGAATTTAGAGATAGGTATTTAATAACGTATTACAATAGAATAATAGACTACCAAAATCTAGGAGAATTGAGAGAAAGAATTTCAAAGAAGATTATTCGTAGAACACGGGAAGAATTAAAAGGTCAATTACCAGAAGCTATTTATCGTACAGTTCTTGTACAACCATCTACAAAACATGCTGCGTTGCTTAAGAAATTGGGGAAAAGCATTGAAGGGGAATTAGATGTACTAGTAGATAAGGGGGAGTGGTCCTGGAGTAAATCACCGCAGTTTGGAGCAGCGTTTAAGTACATCACGATGTTGGATCAGTGTTCTGTTGTACCGTCGAGAGTAGCTGACTTTGCAGGAGAGGTTTTTGCTGCTGATGCTGGTTTGTATGATTGTCCAGATACGAAGTTAGAAGAAGCTATAAAACTGCTAGATGATATTACTGCTGGTGGAGAAAGTGTTGTTGTGTTCTGTAGATGGCTTCTTGGAATTGAGAGACTACAAGAACTAATAAAGTATAAATCATTTATACTCAAGGGGGACTTGTCAAAGAAGAAACAGGAAGAAGCTATTAGTGGCTTTAGGGCATCAGCAAAGAAGAGTCCCACAGTATTAATTTCATCTGATGTGGGTGGAGAGAGTCTTAATCTTCCTGAGGCTCGGTATATCATAAATGTAGATTGTCCTTGGGGTGATTCAGATTTAGAACAGAGAAATAGTCGCCATCAAAGAATGAATTCTTTATATGAGAGTGTGGTGATTTATCAACTACTTATTCCGGGTTTAGATATTTATAAGTGGAAAACGGCACGCTGGAAGGGTGATAATGCAGCGTCTGTACTTGATGGTAAACAATTGAAAGTGGACAGTAAACCAAGATTACGTCCATATTTAAGTGCTACTACTTTTATGCACAAGGAGACTTTAAGATTACTTGATGGCTAAATCTACACCTAGACCTAAATTAGTACCGGCTATGACACAAGCAGATGTTGGTAATATTGTTGCGGAGTATTGTAGTCTTAAGAAATCAGCAAAGGTTATAGAGAATAGTCTAAACGCAATTAAAGCAAAGTTGATGGGGATACCAGATAAACTGTGGGGGATTACACCTAGAGGTGGGAAGTTTATATGGAGTGATACAGAGTCTTTTGGTGTGCAGTTAATTAGTCCGCAGGCTTCACCAAAACTGAATAGGGATAAAGCGTTGGCTTATGTACAGAAGAAAAAACTAGCTGCGACTAAGGAGGTACTTGATGAGGAGAAGTTCTTAGAGATGGTAGAGAAGGGTACTATTAAATCGGAGGTTGTTGCAGGCATGATGGAGGCTCCAGAAAAACCTCCAACATCTTATCTAAAGGAGATGTCGAAACCTCCATCGGAGGAAGAATAGATGGCAGTTTATAGAATAGGTTCTCTTGCTGCAATGGTAAAGAGAAAGCCTAATACAATTCATAAATGGGAGGCTCAGGGAATAATTGCTGAGTCTATGTGGCGTGAGGGATCAATAACGTCACATCGGGTTTACTGTAGAGCAGAAATGGTACTAATCTATAAAGCAATGAAGGCGTGGTACGCAGAACACTATAAGACGTTGAAAGGAGTTAATAAACCAGACGCATTTCGGTTCGGTCAAATCTATTGGGATATGCGACAATATTTTGAGACTAATCCAGTAGATGAGAATGATTACATTCTAAGTGTTCCACCAGATTATGAGTTACCAGCAAAACTATCTTTTCGGCCTTCAAAGGAGTATTGTGTTGAAGGACAAACTTATATGGAGGAGATATATAGAGTAAATAGTTTAATTAGGGACTCAGACGGACTAGCACGAGGAATGAGGAAGCAGAAAACTAGACTTCAGTTCTTAAGTCGTGTGTATCAGTCTCAAACTCCAGAGGATATGGGGAACATCATTTCAGAATATGAGGAGATTGTGAAACATGCCGAGAGCAATGCCAGACAAAAGTCCAGCGAAGAAGACCCCCAATAAGAAAGCTGCAAAAGAGGAACCGAAGCAGGGTAAACTAGATGTAACTGATATGGAAGAAATGGAAGAGGAGGATGATGTGGTAGTCCTGGATGAGGAGGAAGACGAGGA
>Ga0315273_10004149_pt1 | contig 17646 bp, 14 predicted proteins | sample YL17G02_0_MG_FD_205753 | JGI IMG/M metagenome (GOLD analysis project Ga0315273, IMG submission 205753) | Sediment microbial communities from Yellowstone Lake, YNP, Wyoming, USA - YL17G02_0 | ecosystem: Environmental > Aquatic > Freshwater > Lake > Sediment | place: USA: Wyoming | collected...
GCCCCCCCCCCCCCCCCCCCCCCCCCCCCCCCCCCCCCCCCCCCCGCGGCCCGGCTTGAGGGCGCGCACCTCTCGCGCCTCCCCCTCCCCCCTCGCGCCTCCCCCCTCCCACGCACCAGTGAGCTTGGCCTCGACGCGCTTGACGGACGACGCGACCGCTTCGTTGAACTTTTCGTCGCCCGCCAGCAGCGGGAGGTTGTCGCCGACGACCGAGTCGATCAACTCGTCCCCGACGGCTTTGACGAACGCCGGCCCGCCGGTCAAGGCCCCGTCCTTGGTCGCGGTGACCAGCAGCAGCACGCCCTTGGTGTCGCCCTGGGCGCGGGTGGGGTACCAGTGTTCCACCATTTTGTCGCCGAGCGCAAACGGGTCCCCCTCCACCTCCAGCTTGCGCACGGTCGCCACCTCCAGCCGGTACCCAGTCTCCAGCTCCAGGCGGGCCAAGGTGTCGTTAAGCGATTTGCGGGTCGTCTTGTTGAGGACCGACGCGTCGTCGATGACGTAGCTCTTGGTGGGGGTCGGCGCGCTCAGCAGGTCAAACTCGCCCGCGGAAGCCGCAAGCGGAGAAAACGCGAGCGCAGCCGCGGCGGCGGCCTGGGAGGAGAGAGAGAGAGAAAATGGTGGTGGGTGGCGCGCTGCCGCGCGGGCGCGCGCGCGGCAGGCGCGTGCGACCCCCGACACCCCTCTCCCTCCCCTCAATGCCCCCCACTCTTACCGCGGCCAGCTTGGAGGCGGCGGCCGCGAGGGGCGCGCGGTCCTGGGGGCGGGATTGGGGGGGCAGGGAGGGGTCGGCGCGCGGTGGGGCGCCGCGGCCGCCGCGGCGCGCGCCGCGTGCCGGCACGCGCGATCGAGAGCGAGACCGCCATGCTGGGCGGGCTCCCGCCCTCCTGATCCCCCCAACCACCGCCGCACCCCGGTCGGCGCAGCGCGCGCGGCCACCGCGCGCCCGCCGGCGCGGGCGGTGGGGACGGTGCGGGAGGGGAGGGTGGAGAGGCGCATGGTGCAAGGGGTGGGAGAGAGTGGGGTGCAGCGTCTGCGCGCGCGGTGCTCGCGGCGGCGACGCCGAAAGGAAAGGCGCCGCAGCGTGGCGCCTCTCGCCGCCCCGCGCACAACCTGGCAGACCCGGCGTCGAGCGCGTGGGGAGAGAGAGGCGCCCGCGCGCCCTCTCCTCACAACGCTTTGAGCGCCCCTCCAAACGCCTCCAAAAAGAATGCGGCGTCCCCTTCACTCCAGCACATCGGCGGCTTGACGCGCAGCACGTTGCCCGCCAGGCCGCCCTTACCGATCAGGATGCCAGCGTCCTTCAAGGCCTCCATGACCGCGGCCGCTTCCGCCGGTGCAGCGTTTTTTGTGCCCCGGTCGCTCACAAAGTCGACGCCCAGCATCAGGCCCGCGCCGCGCACGTCGCCGATGATCGAGTGCTTGACCGCGAGCTCTCGCAACCCTGTCTCGACCATCCCCCCGACGCGGCGCGCGTTTTCTTGGCACCCGTCCGCCTCGACCGCGGCCAGCACCGCCCGCCCCCCCGCCGCGCACACGGGGTTGCCGCCAAAGGTGTTGAAATGGAGGCGGGTGGCGAGGGCGGCCGCGATTTCCCGGGTGGTGGCGACCGCCCCCAAAGGCAGGCCGTTGCCGATGCCCTTGGCCATCGTCACCATGTCCGGGACGACCCCGTGGGCTTCAAACCCCCAATAATGCGACCCCGTGCGGCCAAACCCGGTCTGGACCTCGTCCGCGACGCAGACGCCGCCCGCGGCGCGGACCGATGCGTACGCGGGGGCCAGGAAGCCGTCCGCCAGCGGGATGGCGCCGCCGACGCCCAGAATGGACTCGTGGATAAAGGCCGCGACGCGTCCGGGGGTGGAGGTAGCGATGGCTTCCCCCAGGTCGGCCGCATAGCGCGCGCCGTCGCCGCCGAACGCGCCGCGGTACGCGTCCGGGCACAGAACGTGCCTGATCCCATCCCCCGCCGGCACCGCGTGGCGCCACGTCGCGTGCGCGGTCGCGCCGTACGGCGCGCCGCCGCCGCCGTGGTACGCGTGGCGCAGGGCCAAAACGTCGTACGCCCCTGTGTACGCCCGCGCCATCAGTAGCGCCAAGTCGTTGGCTTCCGTGCCCGAGTTGACAAAGTAGAGCGTGTCGAGGCCGGGCGGGAGCTTGGCGGCGAGTTCCGAGGCGTACAGTGCGACTTCCGGGTGGAGGTAGATCGTCGTCGTGTGCTGCAGCCGCTCTTGTTGCGCCCGCACCGCGGCCAGGACGCGGGGGTGGCAGTGGCCCACGGACACGGTGACGATGCCGCCAAAGGCCTAGAGGAGAGAGGGGAGGGTCGAGAGGTTGGCGTTCCGTCGCGCGCCTCCTCTCTTCCTCCTCCTCCTCCACCACGCTTATTACGTCCAGATAGCGTTTGCCGGTCTCATCGTACAGGTACTGCATGTGGCCTGGCGAAAGAGGGAGGGCGGTGGGCGCCCATCCCATCGCGTGGCGCTCGCCCCGCGCCTGCACCGCCTTGGCGCGGTGCGCCGACCCCGCCGCGATGCCGCGCACCGTCTGTGATCATGACGGGGTCTTTGAAATGGTGGAAGAGGGCTGCAGGGAAGGAGGGCACCGCGTAGGCGCGCGCTCCCAGCCGCCCGCGGCCGCCCCGCACCCCGCGCGCCTCGTCCGACATGCGCACCGGGGCTGAGGTGCCGCGCCCGCATCGCGGCGACGTCCGTTTTGGGCGGGCCCTCGTATGGGGGGGGGCGAAAGTCGGACGCCGCGCTGGACAGGGACCGCGCGCCGTGTCGGCGGGCGGCGGTCGCGGCCAGGGCGCGGAGGAGCATGGCGGGCGCGGGCGACGGCCCGGGCCGGGCTTCGAGAGTGAGGATACAGGGGTCGGGTTGGCGCAAAGCGGCTCGACAGCGCCACGCGCATCACTCTTCGCCCGCCCCCCAATGCCAGCCGCCGCCTCCGCGCGCGCGCCCCGCGCGCGCGCCGCGGCCGCGGCCGCGCCCGGCGACCGGCCGCCGGCGCGGCGCGCCGGCGCGCCGCCGCCGCCGGCGCGCCGCCCTGCCGCCCCGCCCGCCGCCCTCTCGCCGCCCTCGACCTCCACGCCCTTTGTCTTGCGCCCCGGGCGCACTTCCGCGCCCGCGGGCGAGAGCGTTCTGGCGGCGCGGTGGGGCGCGGCGAACGCGGCCATCACGGCGCTCGCTGTCCTGGGCGACTCCCGTGAGTGTTGGGGGAGGGAGGGTCGCGGGCGTTGTGGCGGGCGATTTTGCCCACCGACGAGCGGCGGGCGCGGCCCGGGCGGCGGCAGGCGGGCAGCGCGCCCCGGGCCGCGGGTCCACGCGCTCCCCTATCCCACCCCTTGCCCCCCTCTTTGCACCCTCTGCCCAGCGACCGCAACCGAAATCGTGACCGCCTCGATGGACAAAACGGACCAAGTCGTCGTGTGGCGCCTCACCGACGACTGCGACGGCGCGTCCCCGTGCGACGCGGCGACCGCGCCCGCGCGGCTCGCCGCGCACGCGTGCGCCGGCCCCGTGTTCGCCCTCGCCGTCGACGCCGCCGGCGCCGCCGCTGCCGCGTCCGCGGGCGACGGCGCGCCGCCCGCGGGCGGGCGGCCGCACGTGTTTTGGGGCGGGGCCGACGGCGCGGTCCGCGCGTCGGCGCCGCCGCTGCCGGCGCCGCTGCCTTTCGCGCTGGACGGCCACCCAGGCTGGGTGCGCGCCCTGGCCGCGTCCGGCCGCTGGCTCTTCTCCGCGGGGTGCGGAGAAGTCAACCAGTGGGATTTGGCGCGCGCCCGCCCGCGCCTCGTCTCATCCGCCGCCCTCGCCCGCTCCGACGTCGCCTGCCTGACCGCGACCGCGGACGCCGTGTACGCGGGCGGCGCCGACGGGTCGCTCACCCGGTGGCCGCTCGTGGCGGGCGGGGGCATCGATGCGGCGTCGGCCACCGTCCTCCCCGCCGCGCACGCCGGCCGCGTCGCCGCCCTCGCCCTGCACCCCGTCTCCGGCGCCCTGCTCACGGTGTCGCACGACGGGTCGGTGTCTGCCTGGGATCCGGCGACGCTCGAGAAAGTCGCCCACACCGTGTCGGCCCACGGCGGCGGCGCCGCGCGCGCGCTCGCCGTCGGCGCCGACGGCCTCGTCTACACGGGCGGGGACGACGGCCGCGTGTCGCGCTGGCGCGGGGCGGATTTGGCGCCCGCGTCTGGCGGGCCGCTGCACGGACACTCGGCCCCCGTGCGCGCGCTCGCCGCGGGCGAGGGGGGGGTCCTCGCGTCGGGCGACAAGCGGGGCGAGGTGTGCGTCTGGCTGCTTTGACGTGGGGTGGGGGAGGGGGCGAGGGGGGCGGGCGCCAATGTTTTTTTGGGGGGGACGGTGTGCCGAGCGCGGGAGAGAGACCGCGCCGCGCCCGCGCTGCCGTGTGACGCCGCGCCAGATTTTGATCGAGCGCCCGTCGCCCGCGCGCCCCTGGCGGCGGCGGTCCATGGCCGCGCCCCGGCGCCCCTGGCGGCGGCGGTCGATGGCCGCGCCCCGGCGCGCGCGCGCGCGGCGGCGCGCGCCGCCCTCGGGCGCGCCGCCGGCGCAGCCCCGCGCCCGCCCGCCCTCCCGCCCCGCCCACCACCCCTCGACCCCTCCGCGCGCCACCGCCACCCCGCGCCACGCGGCCGCCGACTGGCCCGAGGACGGGGTGTGGCCCGCCGACCCGCGCGCGCTCGCCGCGCCGCCGCCGCCGCAGTGGTGGACGGGAGGGGATGGGGGTGGGAATGGAGAGCAAGCCAAGGATGCTGCCGGCGCTGCCGACGGCGGCGGGCGGGCGCCGCCGCCGCCGTGGCCCCCAGCCGGCGGCGGACCCCCCGCAACCCCCGACCCCGACTCGCACGGCGGCCGGTCGATCGCGCCCCACATCCTGCTGTTGTCCGTGCTGTACGGCCTGGCGGCAGGCTTCGTGGCGGACGCGGCATCGCTCTGGCGCGGTGGGGGAGGGGGGGGGGAGCGCGGGCCGGGGGGGGGGCACGCGGCGGCGCGCCCGCGCGACCCGCCCGGCCTCGTCTCCGCGTCCCGCGTGGTTCAGCCGCGTGTCGCCGCCCCGCTGGACGTGCCGCCCCTGTGGGCGGCTGCAGCCGCGGCCGAGCCCGCAAAGAGGGAGCGGCCAGCGGCCGCCGCGGCGCGCCGCAAGCGCCTGGCGCGCCTGCTCGAGGCGGCCGCGGACGAGCTCGAAGGCGAGGGAGGCGAGCACGAGGGCGGCAGCGCCACTGCCGCCGTCGCCACCCCCCCCCTCACCCCTCGCGACACCATCCCCGCCCACCGCGGCCTCGCCGCCCCCGACAAAGCCGCGCCGCGGGGCGCGTCGCCCACGGACAAGGCGCGCGCGACGGCGGGGTGGTGAGAGGGAGGAGGGGCGTTCGACTCTCGACACTGCAAAAAACAAGACAGACAGGACCGACCCCCCTCTCTCTCTCCCTCTCACAGATCCCCCTCCCACGCCTCCCGCACCGCGGCCGGCACGCCGTCCACCGCGAGGAGCAGGCCGCGCAGCTCCAGGAAGGAGCGGGGGCCGATGGCGAAACGGGGAGGGGCGTCGCGCGCGTCGCGCGCGCGCGCGGCAACCGTCCGCAGCCAGCCGTCGTCCGCGAAGCGGTGCAGGGCGCCGGCGCGGGCTGCCCGGGGCAGGGCCTTGGGCGGGATGCGAGGGGCGGCGGGCGCGTCGCCCGCGGGCGAGGCGGGCGCGGCCTCTGCCCGCGGCGCCGCGTCGACCGCCAACGCTTCCGCGACCCCCACCTCGCCCGCCACCCCTCCAACCACCGCCATCAGCTCCAGCACGCCCCGCAAGAACGCCAGCTCGGGCGGGGTGTAGGGGGCGCCGTGGGCGGTGGCCGCGGCGTCGGGGTCGGTGTTGACGGCGGCCCAGACCACATCCCTCTCCCCTTCCCCTTGCCCACCCACCGCCGGCAGGCGCACACGGGCCAGGTGTAGGTGCAGGCGGTCCAGGGCCGCGTTGGCGGCCGCGACGAGGGTGGAGAGGGACGCGGCGTCGGTGGGGGTGAGCGGGCCGGCTGGGGGAGGGGGCGGCGTCGGCCAGCGAGCCTTTGCCCGTCGCCGCCCCACTCCCTCGTCCCACGCTCACCCATCGGGTCGCCGCCCTGGATCGCGCGAAAGGTGGCCGCGAGCATGGCGTCGGGCATCCACCCCGCGGCGAGGGCGGCCTGCACCAGGGCGCCCACGCGGACAGTCGTGGGGGCCAATGCAGCGCCAGTCGCGCCATGTGGCGGCGGTGGCGAGGGCTCCGGCGGTCGGCGGGGAGGCATCGCGCTCTGTGCGCACCCCTGACGCGCTCCACAGACCGTTTCCGCGGCCCCGGTCCCGGGCCGCGATGCGCCCCCAGGCGCCCTGTCGATGGAGCGCCGCGCGAGCGCCGGCGCGGGCGCCGGCGCGCGCACGCTGGCGCGCGGTGCCGGCGCGCGCCGCGCAGGCGACCGACGCGCCGCCTCCGATGGACGCAGCGACTCTGGCCGACAGCGTGGTGCGTTGGTGGTGGCGGGTTGGGGGAAAGAATGGCGGAAAGGACCGCAACCGCCGACAGCATCATCGACCCTCGTTCATTTTTCTTCCTCCCTCCTCCCTAGACCGTCGTCGAAGCCGGCTTCGGCACCGCCACCCTGCACCCGCTGCGTGCTGGCACGGCAGGGGCGGTGGAGGGCGGCGGTGGCGCGACCGCTGGCGCCCCGCCCGCGCCGCCGTCGCCGCCGCCGCCGGCCTCTTCTCCACCCTTCAACGCCGCGGTCGCGGCGTTCTTCCTCCCGCGCGGCTTCCCAGACTCTGTCACCCCAGACTATTTGCCGTACCAGCTCGCCGCGCTCCCGGTCCACGTCGCGGGCTGGCTCTCGTCGTCGCTCGCGACGACGGCCCTCCTCGCCGCCGTCGTCGGCGGCAGCGGCGCCCCGCCGGCGGCGGCCGCGGCCGCGGTCGCCTCTTCCTCGGCCGCCGTGCGCTGGCTCTCCAAGGACGGCCTGGGCGCGGCGGGGCGGCTGGCGGTCGGCTCCTCCCTGGGCGCCGCGATCGACGACGACCCGCGCCGCTGGCGGATGGTCGCCGAAGCCTTGACGACGGCAGGGCTGGCGTTGGAGATAGGCACGACAGCCGCACCCCCGTCCGCCTTTGTCCCGCTCGCCGGCGCGGCCGCGTTCCTGCGCGCCGCCGCGCGTGGAGTCGCGCGGCCCGCGTCGCGCGTCGTGCAGACCCATTTCTCCGCCGCCACCTCGTACCGCAACGTGGGCGACGTGGCGGCGAAAGAGGAGGTGTGGGAGGTGGCGGGCCAGCTGGCCGGGCTGGCGGCCGCGGTCGCGCTGCTCGGCGGCGGCGGCGGCGACCGCCCGCCGCCCTTTGGCCCGGACGCACTCGCCGCCGCCTGGCTCGCGGCGCAAGCCGCCCACGTGGGCGCGCGCGTGGTCGCGCTGCGCACGCTGCGGTTTCCGACGCTCAACCACAAGCGCGCCGCGGCGGCGGCGGGGGCGTGGGTGGGGGAAGGGCGCGTCCCGACGGTCGACGAGGCGAACGAGGGCGAGCCCTTGCTCCCCGCGCCCGAGTCCGTGCGCCCACGGGCGACGCTGGGGTGTGGTGTCGCGGTCGCGGTGGCGGCGTGGGAGGCGGGAGGCGGGGCTGGCGGCCTCGGCGGCCTCCTGCGCCTCTTCCCCGGCGAACGTTTCGCCCTCGCCTGGACCGCCGCCTCCGCCTCCGTCCTGCTCCTGGACGGCGCCACGCCCGAGGACGGCGTGAAAGCGCTGCTAGTGGCGGCGCACCTGGACGCGGCGGTCGACGGGCGGCGGGCCGCGACGCCGGCCGAGCTCTCGACTGCGCTCGCGGCGGCTGAATCCACTTGGCCCTCGTTCTCAGCCGCCCTCGCGGCCTCGGGGTGGGCGCCGAGCCGGGGCGGCCTGCTCACCGGGTCTGTGCGGCTGCGGGCGGCCGGCTGATTTCGTTTTGGGCGGGAACGGGCGCGGCCGCCGCGTGCCTGCCGCTGTCAGTGCGCACATCCCGGCGCACCCGCGTCCGTCCCGCCCGCCCCTCTCCCTCCCCCTCACGATGCCGACGCTGTGCGACCTGCCCGCGGGGCCGCTCGCGGCCGTGCTGGCCACGCTCGACCCCGGCTCGCTGGCCGCGCTGGCGGCCGCGGCGCCCGCGACGCTCGCCGCGCGGTCGCCCGCCTTCCCCGGGGGGGTGCTGGAAGCTGTTGTCGAGGACACGATGGCTAGCTTGGGCGCGGTGGGGGGCAGGTGAGGGCGGGATCGCGGGCCGGAATTGGGGGCGGGATCCGGCCCCGCCTCCGCCCACTTTCCGGCCGCGCGCGGCCTCTCCGGCGCGCGTTCGAACCCCGGGATTGCGTTAGCGCATTGGCGGGGGTCTTTCGGGGCGCGCATCCGCCCGGCCGACGCGCGCCCCCCTCCCCTCTCTCGCCCAGCTGCCCGCCTTCGCTCGCCTCTTTGGCCGCCGAAACGGTTCAAGTCGGGGGGCTGGACGCTCGCGCGCTCGCGCTGGGAGGTGGGAGCAGGGTGGTCGAGAGGAGGGGCGCACGGGGCTCGCGCGCGGCTAGCGGCCGTCGTCACGCGACGCGCAGCCATCCCGCCGCGTGCCTTCTCGGCCGCTCACGGACCGCTCCCTCCACCCCTGCACCCTCCCCAGGCTTTGCCCTCGCCCCTCCACCCCCCGGCTGCCGCGCCACCGTCACGCTGCCCGGGCGCGGCCCCGCCCTGCTCCTCTCGGCGCGGTCGACGGCCGACACCCCCCGCCTGCGCTGGCGCTTTTGCGTCGCGGGCTCGACCGCGCTCGAGCTCGGCGCGCTGGAGGTTCAAGACGCGGACGCCGCTCTGGCCTCTGCCCGGGGCGACGCCCTGCACCGGGGGTCGGGGTCGGGGTGCGGCTTCGCGTCCCGCGTGACTGCCGGCTCGCACCTCCCCGGCTCTTTCGCACTCACCCGGGGCGCGGCCGTCGAGCTCACGCTCGCCGATAACACACTGAAGCTCACCGTGACCCACGCGCCGGGCGCAGGCGAGCCCGCGTGGGCGCCGGCGGGCGCCGGCGGCGTGCCGCGCGCGGCGCTCGTCCCCTACAAGGGCCCTCGTACCGTCTCCATGGCCCTGGACCTCCCTCCAGGCCGCCGTTGGCGCCTGGCCGCCACCGCGTGGTCGGGCGCGGCGCTGGAGGTGTTGACAGCCGACGGCGGGCGCGGCGGCGGCGCAGCGCTCGGCGCGCGCGGCGCGCTGCCGCTGTTGCCCCTCGGGGCGACGACGGCGGCGCCGCCCGCGGCCGCGCCGGCGCACCGCGGCGCCAAGCGCGCGCGGTGCGAGGCGGCGCCCGTGGCGGCCACCTCGCCGCGCGCGGCGCGCGCGCGCGCCGCCTGATTCACCCACGCGCCGCCCGACGCTCTCGCACACACACAATTCATCCCATCGTTGTGCGGCGCCCGCCTGTCGCCCCATTCCCGGGCCGCCGATCATTCCCGCACCGCCACACCCACCCCCTTCACACACGCCCCACCCCCATCGACGACACCCCCCCTTCCCCGACACACCCTGCCCGACCACGGGGCCGGGCGGCGCTCCCGCGCGGACCGCGGCGGCGGCGGCGGGCGGCGCGCGCGGGCCAGCAAGCCTGCGCGTCCCGCCCGCCGCCGCGGCCTCGCCGCGCGGGCGCGCCGCCTCGCGCCGCCACCCCGAATCACCACCCTCAATTGCCCAATTCCCACCGCGGGCGCGGCGGGCGCGGGCGCGGTGTCGCGCCCCCTATGGGCTGCGCCGCTGCGCTCCGCTGCCCGCTGCGCCTCCGCCGCCGCCCGCCGGGCCGCGCGTGCGCGAGAGGCGTTGCAGCCGGCTTCCCCCGAGGGGTCGGCCCGCCCCCTCGCGCACGCGCGGCTCGCGCGGGCGGCGCGCGCGCGCGCCGCCCCACCCCCTCACCGTCCCGGTCTCCCCGTCGCACACGCCCCGCCTGGCCGCACGCGCACGCGTGCGGCTATAGCCCCATCCGTTCCGTCCGACCGCGACCGATCCGCCCCACCGACCGACTCCCCGCTTGCGCCGCGCGCTTTCGCGCGCGCGCTCTCCCTCCCTCGCCCGCGCTCTCCCTCCCTCGCCCTTTTCTCGACCTGCCCCACCAACCTAACTCCGGCACGTGGCCGCCCACCCCCGGCTGGCCCCATTTTTGCGGGGCTCCGCGCGCGCGGGCGGTGGCGGGCCCGACTCTGCGCCCGCGCGGGTCGCGGTCTCGCCGCCGGCCGCCACTGCGCCTCCCTGCCCCCGTTTCAACCCGTCGTGCAAACCACACACACGAAGAGCGTCCGCAGGGGGATTGAAGGGTGGGCGGAGGTGGTCGGGCGCCGTCTCCAGCGTGCTGCGCCGGCGCGCGCGGCGGCGCGCGCCGCCCACATCCCGCCTCACACACACGATGTCGCCCCTCCTCCTCGCGGCCGCCTTGCTGGCCGCCCTGGCCGCCGCGGTCGCCTTGGCGCTGCGAGCGCGGTCCGCGGCGCGCCGCCCCTTTCTCGACGGCGCCACCTTCAAGCCGATGCGCCTAGTGGAGCGGGAAGAGTTGACCCACAACACGCGCCGGTTTAGGTGTGGGGAGGGGGGGATGGGAGACGAGGGATTGGCCGCGCGCGCGCCCATCGCGGCCGACCTCCCTCCCTCCCTCTCTCCTCCCCAGGTTCGCCCTCGACCACCCGGCCCAGCGCCTGGGCCTGCCCACCGGCCAGCACATCACCCTGAAAGCGACGCATGTGGACAGCGGGGAAGACATCATGAAACCCTACACCCCCGTGTCGGACGACGCCTCCTTGGTCGGCGCCGTCGATTTCGTCATCAAGGTCTACCCCCAGGGCCGCGTCTCCCGCGCCCTGGACGCGCTGAAGATCGGCGAGACTGTGCTTGCCAAGGGCCCGCGCGGTCGTTTCTCCTACTCGCGCAACATGGCGTCCGCCATCGGCATGGTCGCCGGCGGCACGGGCGTGACGCCCATGTACCAGGTGGCGGCGGCCGCGCTGCGCGACGGCCGGGATGAGACCAAGATTTCTCTCGTGTTTGCAAACGTGTCGGCCGCCGACATCCTGATCAAGCCCGCCCTCGACGCCCTCGCCCGGTCCCACCCCACCCGCTTCGCCGTGCACTACGTGCTCAACGAGCCGCCCGCCGGGTGGACGGGGTCGGCGGGGTTTGTCACGCCTGACGTGCTGAAAAAACACCTCCCCCCGCCCGGCCCGCGCACCCTGGTCGCCCGGTGCGGCCCTCCACCCATGAACAAAGCGGTGGCGGCCGCGCTGGAAGGGTTGGGGCACGCCAAGGAGAGCCTGTTTGAGTTTTAGAGGCGTGTGCAGGAGAGGGAGGCGCATTTCAACGGCGAGCACGACGGCGTCCCCTCACTCCCCCCCTCCCTCGGCCGCCGCCGCCGCCGCCATCTCCATGCACGCGCAGAAGGCGGCGCCCAAGCTGGGCGGGTGCCTCGCGCCCGCGCCGCGGCGGGTGCGCGGAGGCGCGGGCGGCATTGGGCCGCGCGGAGGCGCGGGCGGCATTGGGCCGCGCGGGCGGCGGCCGGCCGCCCGGCTGGCACTGGCACGGTGTCGGCGTGCGCGCGAGAGGGGTGCCGGCCCCCAACCGCCGCCCCCCCCCCCCGCCAGGCCGTCGCGGCCGTCACGGCGTCCCTCCTCCTCCTCGCCGCCGCGCTCTCCGTCGCGGCCCTCGCGTCCGGCGCGGTGGGCGGCGTGACCACGTACCGGGGGCGGCGCATAACGGTCACCAACCCGTTCCTCGCGTCGCTCCTCGGGTCCACCCCCGTCGGCGGCGACGCGCCGCCGACGCGCGTCGGCTATGCGAGCGTCACCAAAGACGGCGTCGAAGGCTCCGCTGCCACGTCGGCGCTGGGCAAAGGCCCCGCGGCCGCGGGCGGGTGGCTCGCGTTTGCGCTCGCCGCGTCCGCCGCGGGCGCGCTCGCCGCCGCGGCGGCCGTCCTGCTCGGGTGCCGCGGGCGCCCGGTGGCCATCGCGGCGCCGCTGACCGGCCTGATCGTCCTCGTCAGCGCGGTCGCGGCGCACCTGGTAAACGTCAAGACCCTCGCCGGCGGCCTCCGCCCCGTCGACGCCGCCGGCCTCGCCACCGTGTCCGCCACCCAAGCGCCCGGCCCCGCCTTTTGGTGCGCGCTCGCGGCGGGGGTCGCGCTCGCGCTCGCGGGGCTGTCGGCCAAGGGGCTGCCGCCGCGCGCGCGGGGTGGGGGCGCGGGCGGCGAGGGCGAGGCCGCCGCGATCGCGTGACGAGATCGAGTGCGAGAGAGTGATGGGAGTGGGGCCGGCGCGTGCAACCAGGGAGGAGAGAGCGTCGTTCGCCCTCCCCTCCCCACAACAAAAATGCTGCCCTCGGCGGCGGCCGCCGCCGCCGCCCCTCTTTAATTTACATGCCATGGCCTCCCCACCTCCCACCCTCCTCGCCCTGGGCGCTCTCGCCACGCCCGACGCCGCGGCCGCCCTCGCGCCCGCCCCATTCCCGCCCCTGCCGGCCGGCGCCAGGCTGACGCTGGTGCCGGGCGGGTTCGGGTTTGCGTGCGTGGTGGTCCAGGGGGGGACGCTGGTCGCGGGGGGGCAGTTTGGGGCGCCCGCCGCGGGAGCGTTGCCGACTGAGAGCCCTCTGGTCGCCGCGGCGGCCGGGTATGACGCGGTTGTGGTCGTGGACGCGACGGGCGCGGTGTACGACACAGGGATTGGTCGCAGTCCCAACCTCTGGGAAAGGGTGCCGCTCCCGCCGCGCGTCGCGGTCTCAGCCGTCGCCGCTGGCGCCCGCCACGCGGCCGCGCTCGACGCGGGAGGCACGGTGTGGTGCTGGTGTGGGGCCGGAGACGGATCGAACGAGGCGTCGCCCGCCGGCGCCGTCGCGGCGCTCGGCCCCGCCGGCGCGATCCGGTCCCCCCCACTCTCCTCGGTCGCCTGCGGCGCGCTCCACACCCTGGCCGGCTGCTCGGTTCCGACGAGGGGCGGCGTGTGGGCGTGGGGCTCGACCCTGCGCGGGCAGTGCGGGGTTGCGTGCGCGTCGGCCCTCCCCACCCCAACCCCGGTCCCCGCCCTGGCCGGCGTCGACGTCGTCGCCGTCGCGGCCGGCGCGTGCCACTCGCTCGCCCTGACCGCGGGCGGCGGCGTCGTCTCCTGGGGCGCGGGGGCGGCGCTCGGCCGCGGCGGCGGCCGCGACGACGCCGCGCCCGCAGCCGTCGCCCTCGGCGCCGCCGACGCCGTCTCCATTTCGGCGGGCGCAAGCCACTCGATTGCGCTCGACGCCGACGGCGGCGTCTGGCTCTGGGGGCGCGTCGGCGGCGCGGGGGCGGACACGCCGCGTGCGGCCCGCGTGCCGTGCCCCCCCGCCGCGGCCGCCGCCGCCGGCTGGTGGCACGCCTTGATTTTGACACGATGAGCAGCCAGGACGAGTGGGGGCTGCAAGCGCGGTGTCCGCGGCCTTCCCCCCCTCGTCTCTCACGCCGTCGCTGGGTCGCGCGTCGGCAGCCCCGCGTACCGCGCCGCCGCCGCCGCGGGCGCGGCTTTCACCCAGTTGTACGTGAGGAAGCCCGCGAGGGAGAGGGCGTAGCCGGCGCCTTGGAGAGGGGTCACCACCTCCCCCAAAACCAGCACCCCCCACCAGACGACGCCCGCGTTCTTCACCGTGCCGAGAACTTTCAACGTCAGCGAGGACGCGCCCCGGATGACGCCGTAGGCCAGGGCGTTGACGGCGAACCCGGCCGCGCCCGCGGCGGCGAAGGCGGCCGGGCGGGAAGCCATCAGCCCAAACGCGCCCTCGGCCCGCATGCGCGGCAACTCCAGCGCGCCCGCGCCCAGCAGCAGCCAGGCGGAGCACGCGGGGGCCAGGTACATGAGGCCTTCGACGGGGTGGAAGGAGGAGCCGGTCAACAAGAGTTGGGTCATGACGAGGCGCGACGCTTCAAACGCTTCGCTCAACAGCATGCACGCGACGCCGACAGCGGACAGGTTGACCTCGCCGTAGGACGCGATGGCGGTGCCGGCCGCGATGGCGGCGACCGCGGCGACGAGGGCGGGGGTCGGGGTTTCGAGGCGTGCGGCAAAGAGGGCGGCCATCGTGACAACAGGGGTGAGCGCTTTCAGCATCTGAATGAACGACACTGTGAGGTAGAGGTAGACTACGTTGCCAAAGTGGAGGGTGGCGGCCATGAGGAGGCCGACAGGGACGACGCGCGTCAGGTAGGTGCGGCGCGTAAAGGCGCCGGGGCGGCAGTCGACGATGCCCAACACGCGGCAGCACAAGAAGGAAGCGACGGACGAGAAGGTCATGCCCAAGGCGCTGAAAGAGGAGGAAGGGATTGTCGGCCGCGCGAAAAAAAGCACAGAAAAAAATCGATGCATCCTCTCCGTCCTCCCCTCCCCCCACCTCAACGCCATGGGGTAGTGAAACCCGGACGCCATGAGGTCCTTGTTGAGCAGGATGAGGCCGGAGGAGGCGACCATCCACGCGGCGCAGACGGCCGCGGTCGTCGCCTGAGAAAGAAGAGGGGGGGTGAGGGCTCTCTGGTCGGCCTCGGACCCCTCCCAGCGCCATCGCCGGATTGGCGTTCGCCCTCGGCGAGCGTGGGCGGGGTCCCGCGGCGCCTCCAGCCCCCCCCGATCCCCCATCCCATTCGCACCGCGCCCGCCGCCGCGGCCGCGCCTCCCTTTTTGCCTCCCGCCTCCCGCCCCGGCGACCGGCGCTTGCCGGGCGAGCCCAGGGCGTCGGAGCTGCGGCGGGCGACGGGGGAGAGGCCGCGCCGCTCCATCGCGCCGAAGGCGAGGCGGGCGGCGCCTGTCGGGAGCGGTCGAGCGACGGGAAGGGCGTGCGGGCGTGGTCAAGTGGGTGGCGGGGGCGGTGTGTGGGGGCAGCGCGGGCGGAGCGCAGCAGACCCGCGCCAGCGGACCGCGCCCGGCGCCCAACTGCCGCGCCAGCGGGCAAGGCCCGATCTGAAGATGCTGCTGCGAGGCGCCCCGGCGCGGGCGGGCGCGATGGCTCGCACGCGCGCGGGCGCGGTCGCGCCGCCGAGCTCGCCCGCGCCCCGGCGGGCGCAGAGTGCGCGTAGCGCAGCACGTACCAATCTCCTGGCGCGGGCAACGGCGCCTAGTGGCGCCCGCGCGCGGCGCGGCGGGCCGGTCGCTGCCGCTGCGCCCTCTGCGGCGCCCCCCACGGTGCGTTCCCCGGTGGTTGGGCAAGGGAGAGAGAGTGGCGAGCTAGCGGGCGACCGCGGGCGCCAATGCGGGGTCCTCACACGCCCCGCCCGCGCCGACGGCCGCGCCCGACCCACCCTTTCTTCAGCCCGACGAGCGCGAGGCCGCCGTCCTCGCCGCCCTCGCCCGCATCCAGGACCCCGACCTGGGCGCCGACATCGTGGCGTGCGGCTTTGTCAAGAATCTGCGCACCCCTGAAACGGGGGCCGTCTCCTTCACCCTGCAACTGACCACCCCCGCGTGCCCCGTCAAGGACGAGTTCCGCCGCCTAGCCACCGAGTACGTGGGCGAGCTAGAGTGGGTGGAAAAGGTGGCGGTGGAGCTGACGGCGGCGCCGGCGGCGGCAAGCGACTCGTCCTCGGTGGAGGGCCGCCCCGGCGGCCTTGCGCGCGTGCGCCACGTCATCGCCGTCTCCTCGTGCAAAGGCGGCGTCGGGAAATCGACCGTCGCCGTCAACCTGGCCTACACCCTGGCCCAGATGGGGGCGGCCGTCGGCATCATGGACGCGGACGTCTACGGCCCGTCGCTCCCGACGATGACGTCCCCGACCGACCCCGTCCTCAAAGCCGACCCGGAAACAGGCACGCTGACGCCCGCCACCTACATGGGCGTCTCGTTGGTGTCGTTCGGCTTCGCGGGGCAGGGCGCGGCGATCATGCGCGGGCCGATGGCGTCGGGCGTCGTGGCCCAACTCCTCACCCAGACCGACTGGGGCGCGCTCGACTACCTCGTCGTCGACTTTCCGCCGGGCACGGGCGACATCCAGCTCACGCTGTGCCAGGTGGGTGGTGGGTGGGGTGGTGGGGTCGAGCGCGCGCGCGCGCGGAGGGGGTGGGGGGTGGGGCCGCGCGCGCGCGCGCGCGCGCGCGCGGGCGACACCCTCCCTCCCTCCCTCAGACCGTCCAATTCTCCGCCGCCGTCGTGGTCACCACCCCCCAGAAGCTGGCCTACGTGGACGTCGCCAAGGGCGTGCGCATGTTTGCGCGCGTTGCGGTGCCGTGCGTCGCCGTCGCCGAGAACATGGCGACGTTCACCGGCGACGACGGCACCCTGTACCGCCCGTTTGGCGCTGGCGCTGGCGCCCGCATTCAGGCCGAGTTTGGCGTCCCGCACGTGGTCCGGTTCCCGATCGAGGCCGCGCTCGCGGCTGCGGGCGACGGCGGGGTGCCGCTCGCGGTCGCGGATCCGGCGTCGGCGATTGGGGACGCGTTCATGGAACTTGGGGGGGTGGTTGTGCGCGAGGTGGCGCGCCTGGCGGCCGCGGGGCGGGCGAGCGTTAGGTGCGAGGGAGGGGAGGAGGGACGAGGGAGGCGGCGTGGTCGGGGCCACGGCGGCGCGCGCGCTCACCCCCCCGTCCCCTCCCTCTCCCCCTTCCTCCAGCTACGACCCCGAGGCCAACGTCTTGCTCTACACGCCCGCCGGGTCGCCCCGCCCGCCCGCCCACCTGCACCCCGCGACCGTGCGCGCGGCCGACGCGTCGGCGGCCGCGATCGACGAATGGACCGGCGCGCCGGCGACAGCCGCAGCCCCGGTCCCGGACGACCTGAGGCCGGCGTCGGTCGCCGCGGTGGGCAACTACGCGGCCCAGATCTCGTGGGAGGACGGGTTCAACCAGGTTGGAACAAAGGCATCAGGGGGGGTGGGGTGGGGTGGCGCCGCGCCCTTGTGCGCCGCGGCAGGGACCCGACGCGCCCTCACGCTCCCCAGATCGCGCCGTTCGAGCAGCTGGACGCGCTCGCGACTGCCGCAGCGGCGGGCGCGGCGGCGGCTGCGCGGTAAGGGAGTCGTTGGGCGCCCAGCCCAGGGCCCGCGCCCGCTCCAAGGCGTGGCGGACGGCGCCTGGGCGCCGGCGGGCGGCGCGAGGCGTGCAACGTGAGCCACGGCGGGTGTGAGAGGGTGCGAACGCCGCGCCCCTCGCCCGCCCTCTCTCACACCTCGCTGTCCGTCCCGTCCCGGATCGCCCCCCCCCCCACCCACGCATGTCTCTCCTCCCGTCCGCCGTCCGCAGCGGCGCGCGGGCGCTGGCGACTGCCGCGCCCGCGACGTTCGGCGCGCCGGCGCCCTCGTTCCTCGCCTCGCTCTTTGGCGGCGCCCCCGCCCTCGGCCCGCCCTTGACCGAGCCTCTGGCGATGCCCACAGGCGGGCCGCCGCCCAAGGCGGGGCCGCCGCCGGCCACCGTGCTCTCCGCGCTGCCCAACGGGGCGCGCGTCGCGGCCGAGGACACGCCGGTGAGTGTGCAGAGGAGGGAGGGTGTTGGGCGTCGATTGGGGCTGGTTGAGGGTGGAGCCGCGGGCGCGGGCGCGCGCGCGGGCGCGGCCGCCGCGCGCCCGTCGCGGGGGGGGGGGGGGGGGGGGGGGGGGCGGCGGGGCGCGGGGGGGGCGGGCGGGGCGCCGGCGGCCGGGGCGGGGGGGGGCG
>Ga0315273_10004150_pt1 | contig 17646 bp, 13 predicted proteins | sample YL17G02_0_MG_FD_205753 | JGI IMG/M metagenome (GOLD analysis project Ga0315273, IMG submission 205753) | Sediment microbial communities from Yellowstone Lake, YNP, Wyoming, USA - YL17G02_0 | ecosystem: Environmental > Aquatic > Freshwater > Lake > Sediment | place: USA: Wyoming | collected...
ACCCGCAGGCCGTCCTCCGCGGCGCGCGAGTAGATGAGCTGAAGCTCATCCCAGTCGCGCGGCTCGATGAAGTAGCTCACCCGGCCGCCGACGCCGAAGGACGTGTGGGCCGCCATCGGCTCGTTGAGCCGTGTGATCGCTTCGAGATCCTCGAACCGGTTCATCGTCGTTCGCGCTCCGCAAGGTCGGCGAGAAGCTCCTCGCCGAGTTGGTGAATGTTGCCCGCGCCGATGGTGAGGAACGTGTCGCCGGGCCGCAGGACGTCGAGGAGGTGGCGGCGGGCGGCGTCCCAGTCTTCGTAGTAGGCGCACGGCACGGAGCCGTGGCCTCGGACGGCGCGTTCGATGCGCTCGGCGGTCACGCCCTCGATCGCGGGCTCGCCGGCGCCGTAGATCGGCAGAAGGACCAGCTCGTCGAGGCCGTCGAAACAGTTGCCGAAGCGCTCGCCGAGACGGAGGGTACGGGTGTAGCGGTGCGGCTGAAAGGCGGCGACGAGGCGGCCGCCGTTGGCCAGGTGGCGGACGGCTTCGAGCGTGGCGCGGATTTCCGTGGGGTGGTGGCCGTAGTCGTCGATGACCTGGACGCCGCCCGCCGTGCCCTTGGCCTCCAACCGGCGGTCGACGCTCTCGATCTGCCCGAGGGCGGAGCGGAGGGCCGTGTCGGAGATGCTGAGCACGGAGGCCAGGGCGACGCCTGCCAGGGCGTTCTCGACGTTGTGCTTTCCCGGCAAGCTGACCGTGAGGTCGCGGAGGAGGCCGGTGGGGCGCTGGACGTCGAAGGTCGCGCTGCGGCCGTGGTAGCGGGGGTTTTCGGCGCGGAACATCGCGTCCGGGCCGAAGCCGTAGGTCAGGCGGGCGCCGTCCCAGGCGTCGAGCGTCTGGAGCGCGGCTTCGGAATCGGAGCAGACGATGACGCAGCCGCCGCGCTGCGTCTGGCCGAGGTAGCAGCGGAACGTGTCCTGGATCGCTTCGAGGCTGCCGTAGCGGTCGACGTGCTCGAGGTCGATGTTGGTCACGATGGAATAGCGCGGCCGGAATTCGAGGAGCGAGCCGTCGCTCTCGTCGACCTCGGTGACGAAGAAGGGGACGGAGCCGATCCGGTAGTTGCCGCCCAGCTCGCGGACGAAGCCGCCGACCATGACGGACGGGTCGAGACAGGCTTCGATGAGCACCTTGGCGGCGATCCAGGTGGTCGTCGTCTTGCCGTGGGCGCCGGCCACGGCGATCACGTCGCAGGGGCCCGACAGCCGGGCGAGCATGCGCGCCCGGCCGATGACCGGGATGCCCTGGGCCTGGGCCGCCCGGATCTCGGGCTCCGTCTCGGCGACGGCGGAGGAGCGGACGACCAGCTCGACGCCGGGGAGATGGGCGGGGTCGTGGCCGACATGGATGGAGCAGCCGCGCGTGGCGAGGGCGCGCGTCGCCACCGATTCCCGCGCGTCGCAGCCGGAGACGCGCGCGCCGCGGTCGAGGGCCATGTGCGCGATCGGGCTCATCCCGACGCCGCCGACGCCGACGAAATGAATGTGCCGACCTTCGAGATGCATTTCTTTCATCCTTCCCTCCCGAAGCCCTCCCGAAGGTTCCAATACCTTCGGGAGGGGAGCCTTCGGGAGGGCAAAGCTTAGCCCAGAGCATCGAGGCGATCCGCGACCACCGATGCCGCGCGCGGCACGCCGAACAGCCGACTCTGGCGCGCCATGTAGGCCAGCCGCGCCGGGTTGCCGAGCAGCTCCGTGACGCGGTGGGCGAGCCGGGCCGGCGACAACGCGGCCTGCTCGATCAACAGCGCCGCGCCCTCGTACTCCAGGACGCGGGCGTTGAGGTACTGATGGTTGTCCGTCGCATAGGGATACGGGATCAGGATGGACGGGATGCCGAGCGCGGTCAGCTCGGCGATGCTCGTGCCGCCGGCCCGCGAGACGGCCAGATCGCAGACGCTGTAGGCCAGCGACATGTCGCCCAGGAATCCGAGCACGGCGGCCGGCATGGGAAAGGACTCGTAGACGGCCCGGGCGCGCTCGACGTCGGCCCGGCCCGTGAGGTGGACGAACTGGATCGGCGGCTTCTCCTCCGCAAAGAATTGCAGCGCGCCGAAGACCGACTCGTTGAGCGGCGTGGCGCCCTGGCTGCCGCCCATGACGAGGAGCGTCCGTTTCGCCGGGTCGATCCCGAGCTGAGCCGCGGCGGCCGCGCGGTCGCGGCGCTGGATGCCCGCGCGGATCGGATTGCCCGTCACGCGGACCTTGCTCCGATTGTGGAAGAAGACCGCCGACTCCGCCCACTGGCACTCCACCTCCGTGACGAACAGCTCGAGGAAGCGGTTCGTCCGCCCGGGCATGACATTCTGTTCCAGCAGGACGCACGGGATCCGGAGCAGCCGGGCGCTCGCCACCGGCGCCAGCGCCCCGTACCCACCCAGGCCGATCACCACGTCGGGCCGGAACCGCCTCAGGAGGCGGAAGGCGCACGCCATCCCCGGCACCAGGCTGGCGATCCGCTTCGGCAGGGGGCCGGACCCGCTCGACGGGACGACGGCCACTTCGATCCCCTGCTTCTCGAGATTCCCGTAGCTGTGATCCCGGGCCGTGACCAGAAAGAGGAGCCGGGCATCGGGATGACGGCGGCGCAGTTCCTCCGCCAGCGAGATCCCCGGGAAAAGATGCCCGCCCGTCCCACCACCTGCAAAGACGATACGCATAGGAAACCTGCCTTTAGCCTGACGGCCTCCCGCGGGCGCGGAAGCCCGCGGGAGGGGGTTGACGAGGACGAGGACGACGAAGACTCACACGCGCACCGCGCCCACCTCAGCCGGCTCTTCGTCGGCCTCGATGTGCGACGCGATGTTCATCAGAATGCCGACAGCGACCATGATGGCGACGAGCGACGAGCCGCCCGAGCTGACCAGCGGCAGCGAGATGCCCTTCGTCGGCGCCGAGCAGGTCACGACCGCAATGTTCACGGCTGCCTGGAGGCCGATGGTCAGCGTCAGCCCGAAGGCCAGCAGCGAGCCGTAGAGGTCCGGGGCTCGCAACGCGACCCGCATGCCGTACCAGACGAAGAGCACGAAGAGCAGGACCACCGCCGTGCAGCCGATCAGACCCAGCTCCTCGCCGATGATGGCGAAGATGAAGTCGTTGCCGGCCTCGGGCAGATAGAGCAGCTTCTGGCGGCTGTTGCCGAGCCCGACGCCGAACACGCCGCCCGAGCCGAGCGCCACCAGCGACTGAATCACCTGGTAGCCCGTCCCCTGCGGGTCGGCCCACGGGTTCAGGAAGCTCAGGATGCGCTGGAGACGGTACGGCACCTTGATCACGAGGTAGGCGAGCAGCGGGATCGAGGCCAGGATCGCCGGCCCGACGTGGATCATCCGAATGCCCGCGACGAAGAGCATGCCGAGCGTCACTACGGCGATGAGCAGAGCGGTCCCGAAGTCGGGCTGCCTGAGGATCAGCACGAACGCGACGCCCATGATCAGGATCGGCTGGGCGAAGCCCTTGAGGAACGTCTTGATCCGCTCCTGCTCGCGGGCCAGGAAGTCGGCCATGTAGAGGCACAGGGCGATCTTGAACAGCTCGGCCGGCTGGAAGCTCAGGAAACTGCCGAAGCGGTACCAGCGCCTCGCGCCGTTCACCGTCGCGCCCGCGACGAGGACGCCCGCCAGCGTGGCCAGCGAAAGCCCCAGCAGGATCACGCTGAACCGCCGCAGCCAGTGGTAGTCGACCGAGTAGGCGACAATGAGTGCGACGACGCCCGCCGCCAGCCAGAGCGTGTGCTTGAGCACGAGGTAGCTGGCGGCAGCGGGGTTGCGTGGCGGGGACGTGCTCGCCACCATGAGGAGCCCCAGGCCGAGCAGGGCCGCCACGATCGCCAACAGGTTGGTCGTCACGCCTCGGAGGGAGCGTCCCTCGCCGGCGCGAACGATGGCAGCTAGTGCATCCATTGCGACTCGCTTGCAGTAACGAAGATGACCCCCTCGACGGGGGTCGTCCTGCTCTCCCAATCGGCCTCGTCCTCGTTCTCGCCCTCGACTCCCCGCAGATGGAAGATCGAGGACGAGAACGAGGACGAGGTGGATCGGGAAACCCTAGCCGAACTGCTCGCGCAGGGCGGCCAGGGTCTTGTTGAGGCAGTTCGCCACGGTGGCCTCGGGGAGGTCCAGCACTTCGGCGATCTCCTCGATGGTCAGCCGCTCGGCGTAGAAGAGCATGAGCACCAGGCGCTCGTGGCGCTGGAGCTGCTCGGTCACGAACCGGCGAAGCTCCTCGACGGGTTGGGTCTTCGATGTGACAGTCATCAGGCTCATGTCCACCTTTCCTGCCGCTCCGGGCAGACCGGGGAGAAAGGCGCTCAGGGGGCCTTGCGGTCCGGGGTCCATGCCCCTCACACCCCCCAAGTCCTCGACAAACGAAAGCCACCGCTCGAGGCGCAGGTAGGCCGGGGAAGCCACGCCACGCCACGTCGACGCCAGCGAATAGTCAGTCCTTCGATCCATCCGACGCCTCCTCGTCATGGGATTCCTGTGTCCCAGGTGTCCTATTCTTCATCCACCCGCCGAAGCGGGGAGCCCATGATCGAAGGCGGGCCGCGGGCAGGCGTGGACTCTGGCCCACGCCTCAATGGCCTCGCCCGCCTCTTCGAGCTTCACGCCGCGCGAACCCTTCAGCAGGACCGTGTCGTTGGGGAGGAGCCGCGCGCAGAGCCACTCGGCCGCCCGCGCCCGGTCCTCCGTCCAATAGACGCTATCCGCGGACATCCCGTGCGTCAGGGCCGCCTGGCCGACCAGGGCCGCCTTCTGGCCGACGACGCACAGCACGTCGAACCCCGCCTCCGCCGCGAGGCGTCCGAGGCGCTTGTGGGCCGCGGCCGAGCCGCGGCCGAGTTCGAGCATGTCGCCGAACATCGCCACCCGGCGGCCGGGCACGGCCCGCCGCGACAGGTCCTCGATCGCGGCTTTCATCGACGCTGGGTTGGCGTTGTAGCAGTCCACGATGAGCGCCAGATCGCCGATCCGGCGAAAGTCCATCCGCCACTTCGGCGGTCTGAAGGTCAGGAACCGTTCGGCTGCCTGCTCCGGGCTCAGGCCCATCGCGTCGGCGACCGCGATCGCCGCGAGGCAGTTCGGGACCTGGTGGCGGCCGCAGACGGGCACCGTGAACGGCTTCGGGCGGCCCGCCAGGATGAAGCGGATCGAATCGCTCTCGGCCCACACCGCCTCGGCGCGCCACACGGCATCGGCCGAGAGGCCGAACGTGGTCTTCGGCCCCTTGTGGCGGGCGGCGATTCGGCGGCTCCACGGATCGTCGGCGTGAAGCACGGCGAGATGCGGGCCGGCCCGGAAATCGAGTATCCGGGCCTTCTCGGCGGCCACGCCGCGAATGGAGCCGAATGCCTCCGTATGGCTCGGGCCGACGTTCGTGATGACGGCGACATTGGGCGTGGCGACGGCCGCCAGGCGCTCGAGTTCGCCGGGATGGTTCGTGCCCATTTCGACGACGGCGAAGGCGTGGTGCGGGCGAATGCGCAGCAGCGTCTCGGGCACGCCGATGTGGTTATTGTGGTTGGCCTCGGATCGAACCGTCGGGCCGATGGCTTCGAGCAGGTGCGCTGTCATATCTTTCGTTGTCGTCTTGCCATTGCTGCCCGAAATCGCGACGATGCGCGCGGGCAGGTGCTTTCGCCACCAGGAGGCGAGCGCGCCGTAGGCGGCCAGCGTGTCGCCGACGAGGATGACGGCAGCGGAGGACGAGGCTGCCGGGGAGGGCGAGGCTCCCGCCGAGCCATCTTCTCCGCCGAGCGGCCACCTGCTCACGAGGACGGCACCCGCGCCCGCCGCAAGGCTCGCGGCGACGAACTGGTGCCCGTCGAACCGTTCGCCGCACAGCGCGATGAACAGCTCCCGCGGGCCGACGGACCGTGAATCGGTCGAGACGCCGAACAGCGGCGCGTCGGGCGAGCCCTGAATGAGGCGGCCGCCTGTCGCTTCGAGGACGCCGCCCACCGTGAGGTTCATCGCTCTCTCCTTCGCCCGCGGAAACGGTCGGACCGATCAGACGGATCGGACCGATCCGGTCAGCTTCACGCCAGCCCGCCGACGGCCCGCCGGAAGGGCTCGATCAGCCGAGGGTCGAACTGGGCGCCCGCGCACTGCGCCAGCTCGGCGAACGCCTCCGCGCGGTCGAGCGTGCCCCGGTAGGGGCGCGGCGTCGTCATGGCGTCGAAGGCGTCGGCCAACGTCAGGATGCGCGTCATCGGGTCGATCTCGCGGCCCTTCAGGCTGTCGGGGTAGCCCTTGCCGTCCCACCGCTCGTGGTGGTGGCGGACGAGGGGCAGGATCGCGTCGAGGAACCCCAGGCTCTGAAGGATCCGCTCGCTGCGCAGCGGATGCTCGCGCACGAGCGAGAATTCGTTGTCCGAAAGCGGCCCGGACCGCCCGAGAATGGTCTCGCTGATGGCAACGTTGCCGATGTCGTGGAGCTGAGCCGCCTGACGGAGGGTTTCGATCTCTTCGGCCGAGAGGCCCAGCTCACGGGCGGCCCGGGTCGCATAGGTGGCGACGCGCTCGGAGTGGCCGCGGGCGAAGCTGCCCTTCACCTCGAAGCTGTCGGCCAGGGTCCGAAGCGCGTTGAAGGCGTTCTGCTGGAGCGATTCGTACTGCCGCGCGTTCTCGATGGCGATGGCGATCTGGGTGGCGACGCCGAGGAGGAGCCGCAGGTCGCGCTCCTCGAAGGGCCGGCCCTCGGCCTTATCCGTCGCGCACAGGACGCCGAGCAGCCGTTCCTGCCAGGCGAGCGGCACGGCCGCGAAGGAGCCGCTGTCGTAGCCGTCGTTGCGGGCCATGGCGCGGAACACCGGCTGCTCGTCCAGGCACTGGATGAGCAGGGGGACGCGGTGCTGGGCGATCCAGCCGGCGATGCCTTCGCCGAGGGCGCAGCGCTCGCCGACGATGCGGCGGCGGTCGCGGCCCCGGCGGGCGCGGACGACGAGGCATTCCTCGGCCGCATCGTAGAGCAGGATCGAGACGCACCGGGCGCCCGTCGCCGCCCCGACGCTCACCAGGCACGTGTCGAGCAGGCGATCGAGCCGCAGCTCGGCCATGACCGCCTGCGTGATCTCCTGAATGGTGATCAGCTCAGCGACGCGCTGTTCCAGGCGGCGGTTGGACTCGAGCAGGTCCTGGGCGGCGGCGGGCAGCGGGAGGGGCTGCGCGGCTCCGGCCCCTGGGGCAGCCAGAGCCGCGACCGCTGCCGGAACAGCGTCGGCTGTCGGCGTCCGTAACGCAACGCCGGCGGCGGAATCGGGTGTCCCGCCGAGCAATTGCTGGCTGCGGACAGAGGTCTCGACGACCCGGCGGAGCTTGGCGATGTCGAACGGCTTGGTGATGTAGTCGTCGGCCCCGCAGCGGAGGGCATTCACCTCGGTCTCGACCGTCGCGTGGCCGGTGATGGCGACGACGACGGTTCGGGGCCGGGCCTCCTTGATGCGGTGGATGAGTTCGAAGCCGCTGAGGCCGGGCATGCGAATGTCGGAGATCACCACGTCGTAGCCGGCGGCGCGGACGCGCTCGAGGGCGGTGGCCCCGTCGAGGCACGTCTCGACGGCGTAGCCCTCGCGTTCGAGTGCGGTCCGAAGCATCATGCAGATTTTCGGCTCGTCGTCGACGACGAGGATGCGCGCGTCACTTGGCATAGTCGAGTATCCTGCTCCGCGTGCGCAGCCGGTGCAGCGGCAGGCGGATGGTGTAGCGGGTGCCCTCGTGCTCGCGGCTGACGACGTCGATCGTGCCGCCGTGTCCCTGGACGATGCCGTAGGCGGCCGAGAGGCCGAGGCCCGAGCCGCCGTTGCCGTCGCTGGCGAACGGGTCGAACAGCCGCGCGAGCACGGCCGGGGGGAGCCCCGGCCCGTCGTCCGCCACCTCGATGGCGACCTGGTCGTCGCTGTCGACGGGCCGGGTCGTGAGGGTCAGCTCGCCGTGCCCGCCCAGGTGCTTGACCGCGCTGTGGAGCACCTGCTCGCACGCCTGCCGCATCTGCGGGCGGTTCGCCAGGATGAGCGGCAGGTCTTCGCGCAGCGTGCAGGTGATGTTCACCCCGTTGCGGTCGATCGACGTGAGGATTTCCTGGAGGATCTCGTTGATGTTGACCGGCTCCTCTTCGAGCGGAGGCTGTCCGGCGAACGCCAGGAGGTTGCGGACGATCGCCGCGATCCGCTCGACCTCCTCCTGCATGGTCTCGAAGGTGCGGCGGCTGCCGTCCTGCTCGCCCATGTCCGCCAGGGAGAGCTGGATCCAGCCGGAGATGGTCGTGAGCGGGTTGTTGATCTCGTGGGCGACGCCGGCCGCGAAGCGCCCGAGCGACAGGAGCTTCTCGGCGAGCGGCTGGCTCTCGTGGGGCGAGGTGTGGCGCTCGAAGCTGCGGCGGAGCAGGAGCGTGATCTCGTGGGGGTCGAAGGGTTCGAGGACGTAGGCGTCGGCGCCGCGCTCGAGGGCGCCCCGCGCCTTCTCCCGCGCGCTCGGCGGGAAGCTCGCCAGCAGAAACGGAGCGGGCGCCAGCGAGCGAAAGACCTCGAACACCTCCATGTCCCGATCCAGCAGCGGCGCCGTATCGATCAGCACGACGTCGGCCGGGGCGCTCGTTTGCTCGACGATCGCGCGGTAGGTCGAGCGGGTCTGGCGGACGCGGTAGCCCTCGCCCTTGAGCGCGTCGGCGGCCTGCTGGAGCGAGCTGTTCGGCTCGCAGACCATCAGAATGCTGGGCCGCGTGGGCGGTGCCTGTGCTTTCTTGCTCACCATCGCACGATCTCCAAACCTTCGCTCGCCTGTCTCGTTCCTGACGCCAGTCCGGCGCAACACCGCGATGCTCGCTCCCCTCCTTTACCCTAGGCTCTCTCCGCCACGGGCAGGCGGATGAGGAATGTCGACCCGGCGGGCGATGTGGATTCCAGCTCCAGGTCGCCTTTCATCCGCCGAATGATCTCGCGGCTCACCGAGAGGCCCAGCCCCGTCCCGCCTTCCTCGCGACGCGTCGTGAAGTACGGCTGGAAGAGCTGGCCCTGAATCTCGGCGGGCACGCCGTGGCCCGAGTCCTCGACGCGGATCTCGACAAAGCCGCCGTCCGCGCTCGGACACGTCGTAATGCGCACCTGCCCGCCCTCGCTCATCGCCTGCCGGGCGTTCAGCAGCAGGTTGAGGAGCACCTGCTTGAGTTCGCTCGGGTTGCCCTCGATGCACGAGACGCACGGCGCCAGCTCCAGCGTCACCTGGACGTTGGCGTTGAGCATCTGGTGCTCGAGGAACGAGGCCACGTTGCGGATGGTCTCGTTGGAGTCGACCAGCTCGACCTCCGCACTCGGCTTCTGGGCGAACACCAGGAGCTTGTCGACGATCCGGGCGATGCGGTCGAGTTCCTCCTGGATCGAGGCGAACTGGCTGCGGATGGGATCGTCCTCCCGGGCGTCCGCGAGGAAGATCTGCATCCAGCCGGAGATGGTCGTCAGCGGGTTGTTGATCTCGTGGGCGACGCCCGCGGCCAGCTCGCTCAAGGTGGCGAGCTGGTTCGCGTTGGTGTCGCCGTCGGCCTGGTCAAAGGGGCGGAGCACGAGGAAGGCTCCTTCCTCGGCCCCCTCGGCGCCGAGGAATGGGATGCGGGTGACCCGAAACGCGGTGCGCGTCGCTTCGACGACGACGACGATGTCGTCGTCCCCGCTGCCGGGCCGCGAGGAGAGGCGACGGAAGCGCGGAAACAGCTCGGTCCAATGGCGCCCGAGTCGCTCGGGCGCACCGTCGAGGCCCAGGTCAGCGAGGTTCGCCGAGAAGCTGGTGACCAGTCCCCGGTCGTCGGTCGCGATGATCCCCACGGCGTGGGGCACGGCATCCGTGCTCAGCGCCGGCGTCGAGGGTCGCGTCCCCGCACCGAGCATGCTTGCACCTCCGATCACCCTCCGACCCCGCCTCCGCAGCGCCCGTACCCATCAAAGCATCGCCGTCGCCGAGAGAGCGCCGCGGGAGAGTTCTCTCCCGCGGCGCAGGATCTGGCTCAGGAGCGCCCGCCGAACTTCCTCGCGATCGTCGAAGTCATAGCGGACGCCGCCCAGGTCCTGGTACGTCTCGTGGCCCTTGCCGGCGAGGACTAGCAAATCGCCCGGCCGGGCCATCTGAACCGCCTTGCGGATGGCCTCGCGGCGGTCCGGCTCGATCAGCCTGGGAGCCTGGGCCGGCATGCCCGCCGCGATCTCCGCGATGATGTCCTCGGTGCGCTCGGATCGCGAGTTGTCCGAGGTCAGCACGGTGAAGTCCGCCAGCGCGGCGGCCGCCTCGCCCATCTTGGGCCGCTTCGTGTGGTCGCGCTCGCCGCCCGCGCCGAAGAGCACGATCAGCCGCTTGGGCGCCAGCGGCCGCAGCTCGCCGAGGACCGACCTCAGCCCGTCCTCGTTGTGCGCGTAATCTACGAGCACGGTGAACGGCTGCCCGGCCTCGACGCGCTCGAGCCGGCCGGGCGCACCCGTGAAACGCTCGATGCCCGCCGCGATCTGGCCCAGCTCCATCCCGAGGGCGAGCGCGCACCCGACCCCGGCCAGCAGGTTCATCGCGTTGTACCGCCCGACCAGCGGCGAGCGAACCTGCACGGACCCGCCAGGCGTCTGAATCCGAAGGACCATGCCCGTCTGGAGCCTCATCTCCTCGATGGTCCCCCGGATGTCCGCTGCCTTGCCCGTGCCACGGCTGGCTTGCCCAGCCGTGTCTTCGGCAGCACGGTCGGACAAGCCGACCGTGGCACCCCCGTCGTCCAGGGCGTACGTCACGACGTGCGCCCGCGTCCGCTCCGCGTAGTAGGCGCTCGTGGGATCCTCGCGGTTGAGGACCGCCGTCGCGTCGACGGCGAGCGACTCGAAGAGCCGCCCCTTGGCGTCGCGATAGGCCTCGAACGTCTTGTGGTAGTCCAGGTGCTCGCGATTCGTGAGGTTCGTGAAGGCCGCGACGGCAAAGCGGATGCCGCGGACGCGCTCCTGGTCGAGGCTATGGGACGAGACCTCCATGGCGGCGTAGCGGATGTGCCGCTCGACCATTTCCGCGAAGTAGGCCTGAAGCTCCGTGCTCTCGGGTGTCGTGTTGTTCGCCAGGACGCGCCGGGATCCGATCTGGTGGACGACGGTCGAGAGGAGCGCGGCCTGCTTGCCCGCGGTCGTCAGCAGCGAGCGCAAGAGAGTCACGACGGTCGATTTGCCGTTCGTCCCGGTGACCCCGACCGTCCGAACGAGGTCGGCCGGGTAGCCGTAGAAGCGGCAGCAGAGGTCCGCCAGCGCCCGCCGGACGTGCGGGACGAGGATGAGCGAGACGCCGGCCGGCACGTCGATCTTCTCGGGCGAGAGGATGGCGACGGCCCCGCGCTCGATCGCGTCGGCGACATAGGTCCGCCCGTCGTCGTGGCGCCCCGGCACGACCGCAAAGAGATAGCCGGGCCGGATTCTCCGCGAGTCGAGTTCGAGTCCGCGGATGCTGTGTTCGGCCTGGTTGACGACCGCAGCGTCTTTGAGCGGCTTGAGGAGATCGGTGAGCTTCATTGTGTAACCCCCGCCGGCGTTTCACTGAGGCCCAGGCGGGCCAGGGTCTGCGTCTTGTCGGGCGCCACGCCGAGGTAGGCGAGCGTCCGGTTGATAATGCGTCCGACGGCCGGCGCCGCCACCGTGCCGCCGAAGTAGCGTCCCACGGGCTTCGTCGGCTCGTCCGCTGTCACCATCACGACGATTCGAGGCCGGTCGGCCGGCGCCATCGCCACGAACGAGCAGATGGACTTCGAGCGCGAGTAGGACCGGCCATCCGGGTTGAGCTTCTGCGCCGTTCCGGTCTTCCCGCCCAGGCTGTAGGTCTCCTGGCGGGCGGGCCTGCCCGTCCCTTCCTCGACAGCTCGGCAGAGCAGCCGGCGCACCTGCGCCGCGATGCTCGCCGGGATCACGCGGCAGACCTCGCGCGGCGGATTCTCCTGCCAGCTCCCGTCCTCGCGCATCATGCGCCGCACGAGCCGGGGCCGCATCCGCACGCCGTCGTTCGCGATGGTGGCGAAGCCCAGCGTCATCTGGAGGGCGCTCACGCAGATCTCCTGCCCCACGCACACCGACGGCAGCGAGAAGCTGGTCCACGCCACGGGCGAGGCCAGGCGGCCCGGTGTCTCGCCCTGAATGGCGTAGCCCGTGGGCTGGCCGAAGCCGAACCGGCGCAGGTAGCTGTAGAGCCGCACCGCCCCGACCCGCGTCCCGATCTTCGCCGCCCCCACATTCGAAGATTTGATGATGATCTCGGCCGCCGACAGGTTCCCGTACGCATGCACGTCGTGGAAGCGGCGCGACCCGATCAGCCAGCAGCCGTTCTCGCAGAAGAACACGGTTTCCTCGGTGATCAGACCCTCGGTCAGCGCTGCTGCCAGGACGAACGGCTTCATAATCGACCCAGGCTCCCACATGTCGACGACGTAGCGCGCCCGCGCGAAGAGGTCGAGGTCCCGGGAGCGGTACTCGGCGTAGCGGTTGGGGTCGAACGACGGCACGCTCGCCGCCGCCAGGATGTCGCCGGTCCGCGGGTCGAGGACGATCGCCATCGCCCCCCTCGGACCCCACTTCTCGCACATGGCCTTCAGCTCTTCCTCCACGATCTGCTGGATCACCGCGTCCAGCGTCAGCTCGACGTCCGATCCCGGGACGGGGTCGCGGCGAGGCAGCCCGAGGTTGCTGATGTAATGGCCGGCCGCGTCGCGCTCGAACGTCAGGAAGCCGTTCTCGCCGCTCAGCGAGCTGTCCATGGCCAGCTCGATCCCTTCGAGCCCGTTCTCGTCCAGCCCGACGAAGCCCACGAGTTGTGCCGCCAGGTCGCCATGGGGGTAGCTGCGGCGATACTCCGAGACGATGCCGATACCCTCGACCTCCTTGTCGCCTGCGACCCGGCGGCGTTCTTCCTCGCTGATCTTGCGCTTGACCCAGACAAACTCGCGCGGCCCGTCCAGTTCCTCGAGCACGGCTTTCCGCTTCCGCCCGAGCGCCCGCGCGTATTCCACCGACGCGGCTGGCTTGTCCTTGATCAGCTCCGCTCTCGCCCAGAGCGCCCCGTCGGCCACGAAGGTCGCCGGGCTGAGCACCTTCTCATAGAGCGGGCTGTGGTGGAGCTTGCGCTGGTCCTCCTCGGTCACGTCCCACTTCAGGCACACCGGCTCCGGCGCCCCGCCGAGGCGGCTGAAGACCTTGTCCCCATCGACACCCAACAACTCGCTCAGGCGACGCGAGGTCTTGATTCGGTCGCACACTTGCCGAGGATCGATGAAGATGGAAGAAGTGCGGACGGAGTGCGCCAGCTTGCGCCCCGAGCGGTCGAGGATCGCGCCCCGGGGGACCGCCACGGGCACGCTCACGCGGTGCTGCAAGTCTGCGATCGCGCGGTATACGGGAGCGTCCTTCCCCTGGATCCAACAGAGGCGCCCCACAAGCCCCGCAAAGAGCCCGAGGAGAGAAATCACGACCACCCAGACCCGGACTCGGCGCTCGCGGAATCGCTCCATCCCGCCGCCCCCTCTCAGGGACTCCACAGGCCAGCAGCTTGCGAACCGCCCGAGCCCGGCCCGGATTCCCTCCCGAAGGGTTCGCCCCTGGGGGAGGGTAAGATTCCCGGGTACCCTCCCGAAGGTGCAGAACCTTCGGGAGGGAACACGGGCGCCACGCCCGTAGGGGCGGCCCCTACAGGCTTCGTTCCGCTACGCGCAACCGGGCGCTCCGGGACCGAGGGTTCGCCTCGACTTCCTCGGCCGACGGCCGCACAGGCTTGCGCGTCACCACGCTCACGACTCCTGCCCGCTCGTAGGCCCGAAACGCCTGCTTGACGATCCGGTCTTCGAGCGAATGCCAACTGATAATCGCGACCCGGCCCTGAGGGCCCAGCCATCGCGGGAGCGTCGCCAGCGCCCCTTCGAGGGCGCCCAGTTCATCATTCGTAGCGATGCGCAGCGCCTGGTAGCACCGAGTCGCGGGGTGGATCCTGCGCTCGCGCCACGGAACCACCCGCTCGATGAGCGCCGCCAGATCGCGCGTCGTCCGCAGCTCACGCCGCCGCTCGACGATCGCCCGCGCGATCCGCCGCGCGAACCGCTCTTCGCCATACTCTCGGAGAATCCGCTCCAGTTCGGGCGCCGAGATCCGCCGAATCAGCTCGGCCGCCGGGGTGCCCCCGCTTGCGTCCATCCGCATGTCCAGGGGACCCTCCACGGCGAAGCTGAAGCCGCGCCGCGCCGTGTCCACCTGGAAACTGGAAACCCCGAGATCGAAGAGGACGCCGTCCGCGCCGGAAAACCCGGCACGGGCGGCGTGCTCGGCAATGTCGCGGAAGTTCCCGTGAACCAGCTCGACCTGCCCGCCCAGGTTCCCCAGCCGCGTTCGCGCCGCGGCCAATGCCTCCTCATCGCAGTCGAGCCCCAACAAGCACCCACCCGGCACCAGCCGGGCCGCCAGCGCCTCCGCGTGGCCCCCAAACCCGACCGTCGCGTCGATGAACCGTTCGCCCGGCTTCGGCCGCAGCAGGTCGAGGACCTCGCTCAGCATCGCTGGCGTGTGCATGACGCCGCCGGGAGAAGATCATTCACCACGGATTGCACGGAGGACACGGATCGAGCGAGACGACAGACGGCAGAGGGCAGACGACGGAAATCGGGAGGCAGGTGCAAAAGGCCGGCCCATCGTTCTCGTCTTCCTTCTGTCATCTGTCATCTGTCGTCCGTCGTCGGTTTCCATCCGTGGCATCCGTGTAATCCGTGGTGAACTGCGTTTTCTATGAAGTATGGAGAGGTGAGTCCGCAGCGCTTCGGGTTGCCATTGCGGGTCGGTGGCCACTTGAGCGATAACCGTCTCGCGCCAAGCGGAACAACAGCAACCCTTGACAACGAGGCCCCGAGATGATAGGCTTCCGGTGTCGTGTCAGTGGCTGCCGAGCGGGATCCCCGTCCCATAATGCCCGACAGCGACTGCCGGAAGGGGGGGCTTCAGATCCCCGTCACGAAACCTGAAGCCTCCTCTTCCTTACTTCTCGCTCCTCGTTGGCGTCGCGAACTCACCCCTCCTGTCAGCTAAGGTTCGGTTTCCTGTCGCGCTCCCGGAGCAGACCGTAGAGCTTTTCAGCCAGCTCCTCGAACTGCCCCTGGTGCGGCTCCGTCACCGCCCGCCACCGGCTTGGGCACCACAGCTCAATCCGGTTCCACACCCCGACAAAGAGCACCTCCTCCTCAATCCCAGCCAGTCCGCGAAGCGGGTCGGGTATCGAGATCCGACCCACTCCGTCCACCTTCACCTCCATCGCCTGACTGAGGAACAGGCGCTGAACCGTGCGCGTATCGAAATTCGAAAAATGGGCCGATCCCAACTCGCCGGCCACCTCCTCCCAGAGGCTCGCCGGGAAGAGAAAGAGGCATTTGTCAAAGCCGGGCGTGATGACCAGGCCCTTGGTCAGCTCGGCCTCGCCAATCTGGTCGCGGAACTTCTGCGGCACCACCGGGCGGCGTTTCGCGTCGACCCGCTGAAGATAGTTGCCGAAGAAGTGCATTCCCGTTTATTCCCTTTTGTTCCCACCTGCTACCACGGCGGAGGATTCTATCCCTATCGAGGCCGACAGTCAAGCCTATTTCCGTATTTTTCGGAGAATTTTCTAAAGTCACAAGCTGTTGAAGATCAAGCAAATGAGACCACAACATGTTGGATACCTCGCCGCCAGAGATTCCTACGTCGGGTACGATTCCGCGTCGCTTTCCCGCTTCGACATCATGTCGTCTTTGAACGCTGCCCATTTGCCCTTGTCCCAGACTTCGATCTGATCGCTCACCCCCACGACGACCACTTCTTTCGTGATGCCTGCCGCTTGCAGCAAGTGCGGCGGAACCCGGAGCCTCCCCTGACTGTCGCACTCGCCCGCGCCCGTCAGCGCGTAGACGAAGCGCCGACGGCGCCGGACCGACTTCGCATTCTGGGGCGCTTTGTTGATCTGCGACTCGATCTCGCGCCAGTGTTGCGGTGTGTATAGTGTCACACATTCATCCTCTCCAAACCGCATCACAAACCCCGGCCCCTCGCCTGCCGCCTGCGCGGCGTCCCTGAGCTTGGCGGGGATGATCACCCGTCCCTTGTCGTCTACCGAGCTGCTATACTCGCCATAGAACACGTCAAATCGCCTCTTTACGCCAGACTTCCGCAGATCCGGCCAAAAATCGTGTCCGCCATTTTCCACCACTTTCCACCACAACTTATACCTCAAGGAAACGAGCCTGTCAAGTGGTCACCACGCACCACCATTCCGTCCCAAACCATCGGAGCACATCTTGTTGCCCCGGCCAAGGCTCAAGCCACAACAAACTGCGTAAAGTTATTTTCACAGATTTCACGAAAAAAAACGCGAGAAGCGCCATTCCTGGCCGGCGTGGCGGCCATGTCCCTGGGCGCTTTCCGTGGGCGCTCCGTGGAGAAGGATGGCGGCGGATTGCGGCACAAGCTGCAACGGGGCAACCCCAAAAGGCCATGGTTGCCCTGCAATGGACGGTCGGAAGAACTCGCGGCCGCAGCGGTTCGCCCAGGGCATGGCTCCTGCTCTTGGGGCCTTTTCTTTGTCTGCTCTGCCCTGCTCGTGCTCGTGCTCCTGCTCGTGCTCGGTTTTCTTCCTCCCTGGGCTCGAAAAACTGGAGCAGGAGCAGGAGCACGGCAGAAGCGGAACCCTGAACCCCAAAAGTAGGGGCCGGACTCGTTCGCCCACTTCTCCTTGCGTTCTGAGAGGGCGGGCGCTATCATCGGCCCCGCCAATACCCTCCACGAGCAACGGGCGGATGGATGAGACGCGACCCATACCGAGACCGCCTCCCTTGGCCTACCGCCCACTGGTGCCTGTCGTCGCCGCATTCGCGGCAGGGATCCTCCTGCGCGAGTACGCGCGACTGCCCTGTGCCGCCCTCTGGGCTGCGGCGGGGGCCGCGCTGGCCGCCTTCCCGCTCGCACGAGCCCGTCAGCGTCCCGGCCTGGCCCTGCTTGCGGTCTACCTCCTCGTTGCCGCGGGGGGATGGCTGCGACTCGATCTCCGTGCGGGCGCTCCGGCCACCGATGCGCTGGCCCGCCATCTGACGGAGACGCCGAGTCTCGTCAAGGTTCGCGGCATCGTGGCGAGCGAGCCGCAGAGGGCGGTCCTGCCTTCGGTGCCTCTGGCGGGCGAAGCCACGTGGCTGGCGGAGGAGGCCACCGAGACGCGCTTCGAGCTGAACGTGAGAGAGGTGGAGGCGGAGGGCGACTGGCGCGCGGCCTCCGGGCGGCTGCGCGTGACGCTCGCGGAGAGGCCCGAGGTGACGCTCACGGGGAAGCGCGCAGACGTGCGCTACGGGTCCCAGGTCGTTCTGATCGGCTTCGCGCGGCGTCCGTCGCCGGCGCGGAATCCGGGGCAGCTCGATCAGGCCACGCTGTCGCGCCGCCGCGGGATCGATGCGACGCTCTGGGTCCAGGTGCCCCGCCGCGAAGCCGATCGGACCCGCGAGGGCGATGAATCGTGCCTGAAGGTCGAGAGGCAGGGCCGAGGCAGCCCGTGGATGGCGCTCGCCTGCGCGGCCCGCGCTCGCCTGCGGCGTCTCACCGAGGCGACACTCGGAGCGGG
>Ga0315273_10004151_pt1 | contig 17645 bp, 19 predicted proteins | sample YL17G02_0_MG_FD_205753 | JGI IMG/M metagenome (GOLD analysis project Ga0315273, IMG submission 205753) | Sediment microbial communities from Yellowstone Lake, YNP, Wyoming, USA - YL17G02_0 | ecosystem: Environmental > Aquatic > Freshwater > Lake > Sediment | place: USA: Wyoming | collected...
GGCTCCATCCCACGAAACGCTTGCGTCCCATCGCGGCGGGGCGGCTTCCGGCCGGCGTCGCCGTCGGTGCGGCGTTCCTGCTCTTGGCCCTGGGGTTGGGCGGCTCGCTTTGGATCGGGCTCCGCTTCGGGCTCACCGCGGTGGCGTACGTGGCGCTGACCTTCACCTATTCGATATTCCTGAAACGGGTCGTGCTGCTCGACGTCGTGACGATCGCGGTCGGCTTCGTGCTGCGGGCGGCCGCCGGCGTGCAGCTGGTCCGCGACCGCGCGATTCCGGGCGGCGAGGAGATCGTCCTCTCGCCCTGGCTTCTCGTCTGCGCGTTCTTTCTCGCCCTCTTTCTCGCGATCGGAAAGCGGCGACACGAGCTCGCGATCTTGGAGGGGGATGCCTCGCGACATCGCGCCGCGCTCGGATCGTACACCGCACACCTCCTGGATCAGCTCGTCGCCGTCGTCACCAGCGCGACCGTCCTCGCATATTCCGTGTACACGATCGCACCGGAGACCCTGGCCAAGTTTCATGGGCGCCCGCTCTACCTCACGATCCCCTTCGTGCTCTACGGTATCTTCCGCTACCTCTACCTGATGTACGCCGAGGACAAGGGAGGCAATCCCTCCGAACATCTCCTCCGCGACCGGGCCACGCTCGTGAACATCATCCTCTGGGGCCTGGCGCTGATCGCAATCCTCTACTGGCCCCGGGGCTGATCCGTGGACGCTTCGCGAGCGTTGCGCGTGCGCTGCCCCGCGAAGATCAACCTCGGGCTTTGGATCCTGGGCCGCCGCGAGGACGGCTACCATGAGATCGATACCATCCTCCAAGCCGTGACGCTCGAGGACGAGCTCGTTCTCGAGACGCGGCCCCGAGGATTCGATTTCGAATCGCGGGGGGTGCCGATTCCCGGGCCGGGTCCGAATCTCGTGGAGCGCGCCTGGCGAATGCTCGAAGAGCAGGTGGGGTCGCGCGCCGGCGGAATTCACGCGCGGCTCACCAAGCGGATTCCCGTGGGCGGCGGACTGGGCGGCGGCAGCAGCGATGCGGCGGGGATGCTGGTAGGCGCCAACCACCTGCTGAACTTGGGATTGGGGATATCGGAGCTTCACGAGTGCGCCGTTCGGCTCGGGGCCGACGTCCGTTTCTTCCTCGATGGCGGCACCGCGCGGGCGACCGGGAGGGGGGATCAAGTGAGACATCTATGTCCCCCCCCGCCCGTCTGGGTTATTCTGGCCAGTCCACCTGTCGCGATATCAACGACTTGGGCTTACGGTAGAGTTGGAAATCGATTGACACCGAGCCAGGGCGGGGCTAATATGCTGGCCGCGGCGCTTGCGAGGGGGCAATGGGACGAGATCGCGCCGCGTCTACACAATGATTTTGAGGACGTTGTCCTTCCCGAGGTCCCGATCGTGGCGGAGCTCAGGCGCGCGTTCGAATCGAGCGGCGCTCTGGCATCTCTTCTGTCGGGTAGCGGATCCACAGTTTTCGGGCTAGCGGCGACGCATGGAGATGCGCGGCGGGTGGCGGCGCGGGTGGGTACGTTTGGGGCGCGGATTCAGGTCGTTCGCTGCGCGGAGCGTGGCGTGACCGTGGCTGGGCTCGTGTGACAGCACTGTCTGGCACCGTGGGTGGGGGTGCCATGGGTTGGATCCAGAAATGGATCCCCGGGGCTTCGATGGAACGAGGTCCGGAACTCAAGGTGGGGTGAGACGGAATGAGCCTCAATATCAGTGAGATCCGAATTTCTCTCAGGGACGACGACAAGTTGAAAGCCTTTGCCAGCATGACATTCAACGATGCCTTCGTCATCCGAGGTCTCAAGATCATCGAAGGCACCGGCGGCATGTTCGTGGCGATGCCGAGCCGGAAGCGTCCGGATGGGACCTACCAGGACGTGGCCCACCCGATCAATAACGAGACACGGAAGTTCATCGAGGACCGCATCCTCGACGAGTATCAAAAGGAACGGGCCAAGCAACCGTCATTGGTCGCAAGCGAGGCCTGAGGGACGGGAGTGAGGCGTCCGCCGACGTCTACGGGTGTCCATCGGGGGCTCGTCCTTCGGTCCGTCTAACGATTGGGGCGTCGGCAAGTGGTAAGCCAGGAGACTTTGGATCTCCCATCCGGAGGTTCGAATCCTCCCGCCCCAACCATTTATTTGCGCCCCTTCAGGTTTCGTTTGCGGTAGTATGAGCGGCGTTGCCGGATTCTCGGCGATTCAAGAGACCCAAGACAGTTGACCTCGATCTGAGGGCCCCGGAGGCTTGGACCTCCGGCCCATCGAGCGCCACCAGGCGCTTCGGGCCCGATTGACGCAGGCGTCAATCGGCCTTGGGTTTTTTCGTTCCGGGAGACCCCCGGAGGAAGGAACGACGGTGAAACTCGCAACGGATCGGCGCCGGATGCCCGCGCTCGGGCCGCACCCCGAATCGCCCGCCATGCACTCCGCGGAGACGCGTCTGCACCTCTTCACCGGCAACGCCAACCGGCCGCTGGCGCAGGCCATCTGCGAGTATCTCGGCACGGAATTGGGAGACGCGACCGTAGACCAGTTCTCCGACGGGGAAACGTCCGTCAAGATCAACGAGAACATTCGGGGCTCCGATATCTTCGTCTTCCAGCCGACATTCGCGCCGGCGACGAACTTGATGGAGCTTCTGGTTATGATCGACGCCGTGCGGCGCGCCTCGGCCCGACGCGTGACCGCGGTCATACCGTACTTCGGATACCAGAGGCAGGATCGCAAGGACCAGCCGCGGGTGCCGATCACCGCGAAGCTCGTCGCGAATCTGATCACGACGGCCGGAGCGGACCGCGTCATGACGATGGATCTGCACTCGGCGCAGATCCAGGGGTTCTTCGACATTCCGTTCGACCACCTCTACGCCGCGCCGGTCCTCGTGGATCACTTCATGCGTCATGAGGTCGACAATTTGATCGCGGTGGCGCCCGACATCGGGAGTGTCAAGATGGCCCGCGCCTACGCCAAACGCCTCGGGGTGGGACTCGCGGTCGTGGACAAGCGCCGGCCGCGCCCCGATTCGGTCGAGATCATGAACGTGATCGGAGATGTCGAGGGAAAGAACGTCGTGATCTTCGACGACATCATCAGCACCGGCTCGACATTGGTGGACGCCGCGGCGGCGTTGAAGCGAGCGGGAGCCGAGGACATCTACGCCGCCTGCACGCATCCGGTCCTGTCGAGCAACGCAACCCGGCGGATCGAGGATTCGGCGATCCGGGAGCTGATCGTGACGGACAGCATTCCGCACGCGCCGGAATCGCTGCCGTCGAAAATCAAGGTTCTCTCCGTCGCGGGGCTCTTGGGCGAAGCGATCCGGCGGATTCACGTCGAGGAATCGCTCAGCTCGCTATTCATCTGAACGAGAAATCAAATCCACGAATAGAGGGGAAGGAGTCGCAGGATGGCCATCGTTTCGCTGGAATGCGCCCGCCGGGACGGAATCGGCAAGGGCGTCGCACGCAAGCTCCGCGCGGAGGGGCGAGTCCCCGCCGTGTTCTACGGCCGCGGAGAAGATTCGATTTCGCTGATCGTGGGGCTCAAGGAATTGGAGTTGGTGATCCACAAGTCTTCCGGCAGCAACGTCATCGTGGACGTGAAGGTCGCAGGGGACGCCGCCAAGGACCGCAAGGCGCTGATACGCGAGATCCAGCGCGATCCGGTGGCCGGCTCGATTCTCCACCTCGATTTTCAGCACATCTCGCTGACCGAGCGGATCACGGTCGAGGTGCCGGTCGTTCTGGTGGGGGTTCCGATCGGCGTGAAGGACTCGGGCGGCATTCTCGAGCACCTTCTGCGTGACGTCGAGGTCGAATGCCTTCCGACCGACATTCCCTCGAAGCTCGAGGTGGACGTCAGCGGTCTCAACATCGGCGACACGCTCCACGTGAGCGATCTCAAGGCCGACCGCGTGGAGATCAAGACGGAGAGCGATCGCGCGATCGCGACGGTGGTGCCGCCGACGATCCTCGAGGAGGCGAAGCCGGCGGAAGAGGCTGCCGCAGTCGAGCCCGAGTTGATCACGAAGGAGAAGGAAGAGGAGGAAGCCGAGGAGGGGGGCAAGAAAGGTTAGCGAGATCAAGGTGGTCGTCGGCCTCGGCAATCCGGGCGCGGAATACGAGGCGACGCGCCACAACGCGGGGTTCATGGCTGTCGATCGGCTGGCGAAGCGGTTGCGCCGCTTCAGTGGCTTTCGGCGCGATGGGGCGACGGTTCGAGGCGAGGGCAAAGCCAACGGCCAAGTCGTCGCGCTGGTCAAGCCTCAGGCCTACATGAACCGAAGCGGCGTCGCGGTGCGGGCGCTCTTGTCCGAGGGCTGGGTTGCCTCGGAGCTCTTGATCATGACGGACGACGTTTACCTGCCGCTCGGCGCGCTGCGCCTGAAGCCGTTCGGCGGGACGGGAGGTCACCAGGGTCTCGAATCGATCCTCGCGGAGATCGGAACCACCGATTTCCCGCGGCTCAGGATCGGGGTGGGCCCGGCGCCCAGTTCCGCGGATCTTCCGGAGTACGTGCTGGCGCCCTTCACGGCGGCGGAGCTGACGCGGCTCCCGGACGTGATCGATGCCGCGGCCAGCGCGGCGTTCGATGCAGCGGCGGCAGGAATCACGCAGGCGATGAATCGTTGGAATCGATACGGACAGGATCCGGTTGAGGAGTGAAAAATCGATGAAGATCTACGAAACGACGATCATTTTCGAACCCGGCCTCGAAGAGGCCCGCATCAACGAGGAAGTGGATCGCGTCTCCCAGAGCATCGGCCAGGCCGGCGGAGAAGTGATCGAGGTGCAGCGCTGGGGAAAGAAGAAGCTCGCGTACAACATCCGCAAGCGTCGCGACGGCACCTATATTCACGTGAAGCACAAGAGCCCGCCGGAGCTGATCGCCGACATGGACCGTCGTTTCAGGTTGAACGAGGGCGTGCTGCGTCACTTGACCGTGATCGCGGTGAAGGAATCGCCCAAGCCGCCGGTCGAGGAAGCGGGAAAGACGGCCGAGGGCGCCGCGGAGACGGCGGATATCGCCGCACCGCTCCAACAGGAATAGGGCCGGAGAGGGAGTCGCCTCTCCGTAATTGAATCACCGTCAGGAGGAATTCGTTCATGGCTCGCGAAGGCGAATCGAGATCGTTCCGGCGCAAGTACTGCAAGCTGTGCTTCGACAAGGTGGAGCGAATCGACTACAAGGATGACCGCAGGCTGTCGCGTTTCATCACCGACCGCGGCAAGATCGTGCCGCGCCGGATTTCGGGCACTTGTGCCCGCCACCAGGCCCAGATCACCGAGGCCGTGAAGCGCGCTCGCATTCTCGCGCTATTGCCGTTCACCAGTGAGCAGTATCGCTGAGCCGGGCCGGTCGCTCTCGGTCCCTAACGGAATCCGCGCCCTAGGGGCGATGTTGCTCGGCGCGGCGCTCATCGCCGCGGCGAACACCGACATCCCCTCGCCTCTGCCGTGGGCGTACGGGCTTCTGCCCGTGGGGCTCCTATGGCTCGCGCGAAAGGTCGGGCTCTTGCTCGGCACGCTGGCGGCGGCCTCCACCCTGGGCGCGCTCTACGCGTCGGGATTGAGGGAGCCGCACCAGCTCGTCTTCGTCGCCGTTCTCTGCGCGGCGGGGCTTCTGCTCGCGGCCTGCGCGCGGCGTGGCGTTTCGGCATCGACCTCCGCCACCCTGGCCGCCGCGCTGGTGCTCGTGGTCGCGGGAGGCTATCTCGCAGTGGGCGGGATAGAGGATTTGACGCGCACGCTGACCGCGCGGCTCGACGAGCTGAGGCGGATGGAGAGCGAGCACGGCCTGTCGCAGACTCTGGGATTGTCGGCGGGCGAGTTCAGTCGCGCGCTGGAACAGACGGCGCGGTTGTGGACGCTCCTATTGCCGTCGCTCTTCGCGCTGAAGTGGATCGTCGTGATCGCCATCAACTGCTGGTTGGCGTCGGTTCTCTTCCAGGACGGGGAGGGGTTCCCGCCGTTCTCTGAGTTCTCGTCGTGGCGGCTCCATCCCGTCGGCGCGTGGGCGCTCGCACTCGCCCTGACGCTCATGGTAACGCGCTGGAAGCCCGCTTTCGATGCGGGAGTGAACTTGGCGTTTCCGCTGCTGCTCGCGTACACGGTCCAGGGATTTGCCGTGGCCCGATTCGTGGCGCAGTCGTTCCAGGTTCGGGGAATCGTTCAGGTTTCGGTGCTGATTCTCGTAGTGCTCATGCCGATCCTGATCGTGACGATCATGGGAATCGGACTTTTCGACGCGTGGTACGACTTTCGGTTGAAGGCCACGACCGAACCGGGCGCGCCGCTCGGTGGCGGGCGTGGAGGCGACGACTAGGAGGAACGATGGACGTAATTCTTCTGGAAGATATCGGTGGATTGGGCAAGCGAGGGACGGCCGTGCGCGTCGCGGACGGCTACGCGCGCAACTTCCTGATCCCGCGGAGGAAGGCGATTGAGGCGGTGGGTAACGCCAAGGCGATCTTCAAGGATCGCGAGCGCGCGCGCATGGCGCTGGAGTCGAAGCAGCGCCAGGCCGCCGAGCGGCTTCGTGAGCTGTTGGCGGGGATCTCGCTGCAGTTCAGCGTCGAGGCCGGGGACGAGGATCAGCTCTACGGATCGGTCTCCGCGCACGACATCCAGGAGGCTCTCGCTCAAAAGGGGCACGTGATCGAGCGGAAGAGCGTTCGTCTGGAAGAACCGATCAGGTCGCTGGGCGTCTTCGAGGTCCCGGTTCATCTCTTCGAAGATATCGAGGCACCGGTCAAGGTATGGGTCGTACGCAAATGACGTGCGCCGCGAGATATGACGCCGTGGTTCGTACCGCGTCCGGCTTCCTGACCGGCGCTCTCCTAACGCTGGCGCTGGGCTGCGCGACGGCGCCCCCGGCGGGCCGCTCGGAAGCCACGAGCAACTCCCGCCCCAAGGTGTGGCGTCCCACCACGCGGGATAGCTTGGGCCCCGTATTGGCCGTCGTCGGCGATCACAGGATCACGAAGCACGACGTGGATTCGCTTCTCGCGCCGGCCTCGGAAGCGGTTCGGGATCAGTACAAGGATCCAGAGGCGTATCGCAACCTGGTTGAGCAATTGATGATTCAGGAGACGATCTTTCAAGCGGCGAGGGCCGCGGGCACCGAGCGGGATTCGTCCTACAAGGCCGAGGTGGCCGCGCAGTCCCGGCAACTTCTGATGAAGCACTACTTCCAATCTTCTCTCGATAACATGCCCGCGATTCCGGACTCGGTGGTGCGCGCCGCCTACGAGGAGCGCCTGTCGGACTTCGCGGTCCCCGCCCGCGCGCGCCTCCGCCATATTCAACTCAAGACGCAGGCCGGGGCCAAGCGCGTCCTGGGCAGGCTCAAGGCGGGCGCGCTTTGGGACAAGACGTGCGCGGAGGTCTCGACCGACAAGGTTAGCGCCAGGAATGGCGGTGTCGTCGGTTATGTCGCCGCCGGCAGCGACATGATTCCCAGCATCGGCAAGTCCCCGGCGATCGCGGCGGCCGTATTCCAGCTCAAGGAGGGGGAGACCAGCGCCCCCTTGAAGAGCGCGCGCGGGTGGCACCTCATCCGGGTGGACGACGTGACCCCCGCCACCACGCAGCCGTTCGAGGCGGTCGAAAAGCAGATCCGCTCCGAGCTCGAAGGCGACCGGCGCGAATCGTTCGGCACGGCGCTCGTCGACTCCCTGAAGAGAGTCTATGGGGCCACGCTGTTCGAGGACTCGATCCAAGTGGCCATCACGCCGTTGAAATCCGCCGCCGACCTCTTCGCGGAAGCTCAGGCGGCATCCGGACCGCAGGATCGAATCGAGCTCTTCCGCCAGGTTGTGTCCAAGTACCCGAAGGACAAATCGGCGATCCAGGCGGCGTTCATGATCGGATTCACCTACGCCGAGGAGTTGTCGGATTTCACCGCGGCACGCGCGGCGTTCGAGGACTTTCTCAGGAAGTATCCCGACTCCGACCTCGTTTCCTCGACGAAGTGGATGATGGAGAACATGGAGTCTCCCACTCCCTCGTTGGGCACGGTCGCGCCTCCGGATTCGCTGAACGGAACCATCGTGCCGGGCGGAGAATCGGCGGGGCCGGACAAGAAGCCATGAGCATGATTCCCGTGCGGGTGGGCGGGCTGGCCATCGACGAGCGCACGAAGGGCCCGGTCATCCTCCTGCAGGAAATCGAGGGAACCCGCGCCCTGCCGATCTGGATCGGTCCGACCGAAGCGAACGCGATCCAATTGGAATTGATGGGCAAGAAGTATCAGCGGCCCCTCACCCACGACCTTCTGATCAACGTCCTCGACGGGGTCCAGGCAAAGGTGTCGCGGATCGTCATCACCGAACTCAAGGACACCACCTTCTTCGCGATCCTCTACATAGACGGAGGACACGGCGCCGTGGCGATCGACGCCCGTCCCTCGGACTGCATCGCCATCGCGCTCCGGGCCCGCGCGCCGATTTTCGTCGCGGACAAGGTCTTCGACGAGGCTGCCCGGGAGAACTTCACCGTTCCGAAGACGGAGCAGTCGCCCGAGGCGAAGGCCGAGGAACTGCGCCGCTATCTCGAGGGCTTGAATCCCGAGGACTTCGGCAAGTGGAATCCGGAGATTCTCTGAGGTCCGGGACGTGGGGGAAACCGTGATCGCCGAGTACCAGGGACGGTCGCCCCTCATCCCGGTATCGGCATTCGTCGCGCCCACCGCGGTTCTGGTGGGCGATGTCGTTTTGGGGGAAGAGGCGAGCGTCTGGTATGGGGCGGTTCTCCGCGGCGACGTGGGTGCGATCCGGATTGGCGCGCGGTCGAACATCCAGGATCTGTGCGTCCTGCACACGACCGGGGGCGTCTCCGAGGTTCGGATCGGCATCGACGTGACCGTCGGGCATCGCGTGGTGGTGCACGGGGCGACCGTGGAGGACCGCTGCCTGATCGGAATGGGCTCGGTGCTCCTCGACAACTGCGTGATCGGCGAGGAATCGCTGGTGGCCGCGGGGAGCATCGTGCTCGAGGGCCTGCGTGTGCCGCCGCGCTCGTTCGTGGCGGGAGCGCCCGCCCGCGTCAAGGGCCCGATCCCGCCGGCGCTCCACGCGCATCTTCGGGAGGCGGCGGCCATCTACGTGATACTCGCCGGCCAGTACGCCAACGTTCGAGATGCGCGGTAGCGGGCTCGCGGCTGCCGTCGCGGCTGCCGTCGCGGCGCTGGCGCTGGGCGTCGCTCTGGGAGCGCCCAACCGGGCGCCCTCGGCCGCCGAGGAGTCCGCAAGGCGGTATCCCGCGAGCAAGGCAGCCGAGTTCAAGGCGCGCCTTCTCGAGCGCCCATCGGCCCCGGAAGTCTCCTCTTGGGCGGTCCAGTACCTGGCGCAGCCCGAGCTCGACCGCCTCGAGCCGGTAGCCCGCGCCGCCGAGAAGATCTGGGCCGCGCGTTTGGGCCTCGCGGCCTCGCGGGGTGCGGAAAAGGCGAAACTCCGGGCGGTCCTTGCCTCGCTCGAGGGCTGTCCGATCGATTCGCTGGCGCTCCGCCGTGCCGCGACCGGGCTCGCCCGGATCGGAATCATCGTCCCATTGAGCGGACGATTCGACCGCTACGGCAAGACCTTCGTTCAGGGGCTCCGTCTCGCGGTCGACGAGCACAACCGCGAATGGGCGCCCAACCTCACGCTGATCCTCCATGATTCCGAGGGGGATCCGCTGGTAGGCGCGCGGAAGGCGCGCTGGCTCCTGCGCGACCACGGCGTCTCGGTCCTGATCGGGGAACTCTTCAGCACGAACACGGCGCCGCTTGCTGCGGCGAGCCAGGTTGTGGGCGCGGTGCTCATATCGCCGTCCGCCACCAACGAGCGGCTCGCAACCCTGGGGGACGCGGTCTTCCAGCTCCACCTGGGGAACACGGCGATGGCTCAGGCGCTCGCGCGGTACCTGGCTCAGGAGAACAGCTCGATCGCCGTGCTCGCGTCGGAGACGCCCGAGGATTCGGCGCGGGTCCTGGCGCTGGAGGCCGCTTGCAGGGCCGCCGGTGTCGACGTCGTGGGCAAGGAGACGGTCCCCGAGAGCGCGGTCGATCTCCTGAAGTCTTTGGGCAGCCTTCGCGCGAAGCATTCGGCGGCGCTCGCTCTCATCACGACCGCCAAGCTGGCCGGAATCGCGGCGGCGCAATTGCCGACCGCCTGGCCCGACGCGCACGTCGTCGGATTCAACACGCTCGACCCCGAGGGCATGAATGCCGAAGCCCGCGCGGCCCTCGAGGGCGCGACTTACGTCGCCTCGGACTACGTGCTCCTGGGGGCGGTCCGGGACTCCTTCGAGACGCGCTACCAACGGGCGTGCGGAGAAGCGCCCACACGGATGTCGGTGCGGGGTTACCTCGTCGGCGTCGCCGTCACGCGCGCGATCGAGCGCGGGAGCCTGAACGCCTCGATGCTGCGCGAGGCGCTCCGAGCGCAGCTCTACGACACCGACGAGGGGCGCGTGTTCCGTGCGTTGAAGCCTCTCGTCGCGGCCGAACCGGAGCGGTTTCAAGTCAAGGGCGGCAGGGCGGTGAGCGTAGCGCCGCAGGTATCCCCTTGAAACATCGCCTCGTGTTGGGCTAGGGTGGCGCGCAGCCTGAAGTCGCAGAGCCTCTTCGATTCCATACACTTACGATACGGAGGATCGCCCATGATCCGGTTCCCGAAGGCCTTCCCCCACTTCGCCGTCTGCCTGGCGCTACTGCTCGGGGTAAACGGGTGCGCGAAGCAAACTGCCGAAATCAAGATTGGAGAGTACGGCTCGCTGACCGGGAGTACGGCGACGTTCGGGACCTCCTCCAAGAACGGCATCGAGCTCTACATGGACAACCTGAACGCCCAGGGAGGGATCGGCGGCAAGCTGATCCACGTGCTCGTCGAGGACGACCAGAGCAAGCCCGAGGAAGCGGCGACCGCCGTGAACAAGCTCGTGGCGCAGGACGGCGTCGTGGCGGTGCTGGGCGAGGTCGCGAGCAGCCGCAGCATGGCCGCCGCCCCGATCTGCCAGAGCGCGAGCGTGCCCATGATCAGCCCCTCCTCGACGAACCCCAAGGTGACGGAACTGGGCGACTACATCTTCCGGGTCTGCTACATCGATCCTTTCCAGGGCGAGGTGATCGCCAAGTTCGCCAAGAACACGCTCAAGCTCTCCCGCGCCGCGGTGTTTCGCGACAACAAGAACGACTACAGCGTCGGGCTGGCCAACTATTTCACCGAGTCGTTCCTGAAACTGGGCGGCACGATCGTGTCCGACGAGTCCTACAGCGAGGGAGATCAGGACTTCAAGGCGCAGCTCACGGTCATCAAGTCCAAGAAGCCCGAATTCATCTTCATCCCCGGCTACTACACCGAGGTGGGTCTGATCGCGCGCCAGGCCAAGGAGCTCGGCCTGAACGTGCCGATGCTCGGCGGCGACGGCTGGGTCTCCGACCGCCTGCTCGAGATCGCGCAGGACGCGCTCAACGGCTCCTTCCTGGTGAACCACTACTGGGAGAAGGACCCCAATCCCGCGGTGCAGGAGTTCGTGGCGAGCTATCGCAAGCGCTACAAGGCGTCGCCGGACGGGTTGGCGGCTCTGGCCTATGACGCAGCCGGCGTGCTGGTCCATGCGATCAAGAAGCTTCAACAGGACGATCCCAAGGCGTTCGAGACGTTGGCCGGCCCGCCAAACAACGATCAGAAGGCGGCGCGGGCCAAGCTCCGCGACTTGATCGCGGCAACACGCGATTACCCAGGCGTCACGGGGCGCATCTCCCTCGACGAGAACCGCAACGCCGTGAAGACGGCGGTCTTCCTGGGAATCGAGAACCGCGACTACAAGTTCGTCGCCACCGTCGAGCCCTAGGCTCGGCTACCGGCGCGTGCAGGAACTCCTACAGCAGCTCGCGAACGGTGTCGCGTGGGGGAGCATCTACGCCCTCATCGCGCTCGGCTACACCATGGTGTACGGCATTCTGCGCCTCATCAATTTCGCGCACGGCGACATCTACATGGTGGGAGCCTTCACGGCCTACTTCATCGCGCGTGCGATGGGGGCCGGCGTCGGTCTCCAGCCATCGCCGCTCCTGGCGGCGATCGTCCTTCTCGGCGCGATGATCGTCTGCGCGCTCCTCGGCATGCTCATAGAGCTTCTGGCGTACCGACCGATCCGCCGGTCCTCGCGCCTCACGGCGCTCATCACAGCGATCGGCGTTTCGCTCTTCCTCGAGAACGCCGGGATCCGCTTCTTCGGCGCCGATCCCAAGTTCTTCCCACAAGTGATCGCTCCCAAGACGGTCATGCTGGGCGGGGGGGTCATCGTGACGAACCATCAGATCACCGTCGTGGTCGTCTCCGTGCTCCTCATGATCGGTTTGACGCTCTTCGTCCAGCGCACCCGCACCGGCAAGGCGATGCGGGCCGTCTCCTTCAACCGGGACGCGGCGAGCCTGATGGGCATCCCGGTGGACCGCATCATCACGATCACGTTCGCGATCGGTTCCGCCCTCGCCGCCGCCGCCGGCGTGCTGGTCGGACTCACCAATCCCAAGATCGAGCCGCTCATGGGCATCATGCCGGGGGTGAAGGCATTCGTGGCGGCGGTGCTCGGCGGCATCGGCAGCATCCCGGGTGCCATGATCGGCGGTCTTCTCATGGGCATTTCCGAATACCTGGTCGTGGGCTACATCTCCTCGACATACCGCGATGCGATCGCATTCGTGATTCTCATCATCGTGCTGCTGGTCAAGCCGGCGGGCCTTCTGGGTCGAAACGTCGCGGAGAAAGTCTAGAATGGCGCGCAGGGCGCTTCTGGTCGCGGTGGTTCTCGCCGCGGTCGTCGGGGCCGACTGGGCCGGCATCCGGTTCCTGAATCCCTACGTGTACCGGGTCCTCGTGCTCTGCGGGATGAACGTCATTCTGGCGCTGAGCCTGAATCTCGTGAATGGAATCACGGGACAGTTCTCCATTGGACACGCGGGCTTCATGGCGGTCGGCGCCTACACCTCGGCCGCCTTCACCGTGTACGCGGTGCCGCCTCTCCTGGGCGCCTGGGGTTCCGGCGGATGGCCCGCGGGCCTCGCGTTCGTCGTGGCGATCCTCGTCGGTGGGGCCGCCTCGGCGGCCGCCGGATTCCTCGTCGGATTGCCCTCGATGCGCCTGCGCGGCGACTACCTCGCCATCGTGACGCTGGGCTTCGGCGAGATCATCCGCGTCGCGATCCTGAACATCGACGCGGTGGGCGGGGCGCGCGGGTTCGCGGGCGTTCCGCAGCGCACGAATCTGGCCTGGGTGCTCGCGGTAGCGGTGTTCACGTTCTTCGTGATCCGGAACCTCATGCGCTCCTTCCACGGCCGGGCGTTCCTCGCGATCCGGGAGGACGAGATCGCCGCCGAGGCGCTGGGGGTGCCCACCACGCGCTACAAGGTGACCGCGTTCGTGATCGGCGCCTTCTTCGCCGGAATGTCGGGCGCCCTGTTCTCGCACTACACCTATCTGCACACGAACAGCTTCACCTTCATGAAGTCGATCGAGGTCATCATCATGGTGGTGCTCGGAGGAATGGGCAGCCTGACCGGATCGATTCTCGGGGCGATTCTCCTGACCGCGATGCCGGAGCTTCTTCGCTTCGCGAGCGCGGAGCGGCTCATCATCTACTCGTTGCTCCTGATCGTGCTCATGATCGCGCGGCCGCAGGGGATCCTGGGGCGGCGGGAGATCTCCCTGCGGGCGCTCACGCCCTGGCGGCGCGCGCGGCCCACGCCGGTCGCATGACCGAGGCGCTTCTCTCCCTTCAGGGGCTCGGGGTCACGTTCGGCGGACTCAAGGCCGTCTCCGATCTCGACTTCGACTTGCCGCGCGGCATGCTGGGCGGGCTGATCGGACCGAACGGCGCCGGGAAGACGACGGTGTTCAACCTGATCACCGGGGTCTACCAACCCACCTCGGGTCAAATTCTGCTCGAGGGACGATCGATCCGGGGGCGTCCGACGTACGCCATCGCGGCAAGGGGAGTGGCGCGGACGTTCCAGAACCCGCGCCTTTTTCCGGACCTCACCTGCCTCGACAACGTCCGCATCGCCTGCCACATGCACGGGGGCGCGACGCTCCTGGACAGCGTGCTCCAAACGCCGCGCTCGGAACGCGAGGAGGGAGAGATCCTGGGCCGATCGGAGCGTCTACTCGAGTCGTTCGGCCTCGCCAAGTACCGCGACAGCGAGGCGCGGAGCCTCCCGTACGGGGAGCAGCGCCGCCTCGAGATCGCGCGAACCCTCGCCACGGAGCCGAAGCTTCTGCTCCTGGACGAGCCGGCGGCGGGCATGAACCCGCAGGAGACCGAAGCATTGATGCGCCTGATCCACGATGTGCGTGACCGCTACCGCCTCACGGTGCTCCTGATCGAGCACGACATGAAGGTGGTCATGGGTATCTGCGAGCGGATCGCGGTCCTCGACTACGGTGTGAAGATCGCCGAGGGAACGCCGGAGGCGATCCAGAAGAATCCCAAGGTCATCGAAGCGTACCTGGGAGAGGAGCAGTGAAGCTGCTCGAGCTCGATGACACCCACGTCCATTACGGCGCGATCCACGCTCTGAAAGGGATCACGATCGCGGTGGAGGAGGGCCAGATCGTGACTCTCGTCGGCGCGAACGGCGCGGGGAAGAGCACGACCCTGCGCGCGATCTCCGGGTTGATGCGTCCGAGCGGGGGCCAGATCCGGTTCCGCGGCAAGTCGATCGTCGGCGTGCCGGCCCACGAGATCGTCCGCCTCGGCATTTCGCACGTCCCCGAGGGTCGAATCGTGTTCGCCAACCTGAGTGTCATGGACAACCTGGATCTGGGCGCCTACTTGAGGCGCGACCGGGCCGGGGTCGCCGCCGATCTGAAATACGTGTTCAAGCTCTTCCCCCGGCTTTCGGAGCGGCGCCGACAGGCCGCGGGCACGCTGAGCGGCGGGGAGCAGCAGATGCTCGCGATCGGGCGCGCGCTCATGGCTCGTCCGTCGGTCCTGCTCATGGACGAGCCGTCGTTGGGTCTCGCCCCGATTCTCGTGCGCGAGATCTTCTCCGTCATCCGCGAAATCCGCGGGCAGGGAACGACCATCGTGCTCGTGGAGCAGAACGCGCGCATGGCGCTCGCCACCGCCGATTTCGGCTACGTCCTGGAAACCGGATCGGTCCGAATGTCGGACCGGGCCGATGTTCTTCTCGAGAGTCCCTTCGTCCAAGCCGCCTATCTCGGCGGGACCGGCTGAGCCGCCAGGAGACAACCCGGCAATGAGGGCACGCATGTCGCTTCGATCCCTTCCCCCCGTGAACGCGATCCTCGAGTCCGCGGAGATGTCGGCCCTCGTGGACGAGTCGCCGCGGAGCGTGCTCGTGGTTGCCGCTCGCGAGGCCGTGGCCCAGGCGCGCGCGGAGCTCACGCGCGCCAAGCCCGGTATAGCACCGCCCTCGCTCGAATCGATCGTGCGGGACGCGGTTCGCCGCGTCCGCGCGGAGCTTCGGCCGAGCCTCCGCTCCGTCATCAACGCGACCGGGGTCGTGCTGCACACGAATCTGGGGCGCGCGATCCTGGCCGACGAGGCGGTGCGCGCCGTGACCGAGGCGGCGCGGCGGTACACGAATCTCGAGCTCTGCCTGGAGACCGGCTCGCGGGGATCGCGGATGGCGCACCTCGAGCCCCTCCTCCGCGAATTGCTGGGCGCAGAGGCCGCGCTCGTGGTCAACAACAACGCCGCGGCGATGCTCCTGGCCTTGAACACGTTCGCGGCGGGGAGGGAGGCGGTGGTCTCGCGGGGGCAGCTCGTGGAGATCGGCGGCTCCTTCCGAATTCCGGAGATCCTCGAGCGTGCCGGCGCCTTGCTGCGCGAGGTCGGGACGACCAACAAGACGCGCCTCGCGGATTACGAACGGGCGATCGGGCCCAAGACCGGAATGCTCGTTCGCGTCCACCCCAGCAACTTCGCCATGGTCGGGTTCACCCAGGACGTGGAACGGGAGGACCTCGTGCGGCTCGCCCGGCGAAAGCGGGTCCTGCTTCTCGAGGACATCGGCAGCGGGGCGCTCGTGGACTTCGCGCGCTGGGGCCTTTCGGGCGAGCCCTTGGCGCGGGAAGCGCTGGGCCAGGGAGTCCCGCTCGTCTGCTTCAGCGCGGACAAACTCCTGGGTGGACCGCAGGCCGGGATCCTGGCAGGGACGAAGCGGGCGGTAGCGGCGCTCCGCGCGAACCCCATGGCCCGCGCGTTGCGGGTGGACAAGCTGACGCTCGCGGCGCTCGAGGCGACTCTTCGCCTGTACCGGGATCCCGCGTCTCTCGAGCGGTCGGTTCCCACCATCCGAATGCTTGGCGAGCCGGTCGCGGCCGTCAGGGCTCGAGCGCGGCGTGTTCTTCGCGCCCTTGGAGCGGATCGCGCTGTAAAATTGGGTGCGGAGATGGTAGCCTGCACCACCGAAGTGGGCGGAGGCGCCATGCCCCTCGCTCGCGTTCAGTCGTACGCCGTCGCGCTCCGGCCCGCGCGCGGCAAGGTGGATGCTCTGGCCCGCTCGCTGCGCGAGGGGCCGGACGCGGTGCTGGGGCGGATCGAGTCGGGTCGGCTCCTTTTGGATCTTCGCACGGTAGCTCCCGGCGAGATTGTCGCATTGGTCGCGTCGGTCGTTCGCGTTCTCGAGGAGGAACCATGAGCGAGTTGGCCGAGTCCGAAGTCGAGCGCTACACGGACCCGCGCACATTCGCACGGGAGGTCAACCTCCCGCTGCTCGGCGTCTCGACCGTCGCGCCGGTTCCGGCCGGCGCGAGCGCTTCGGTCCTTCTGGCCGCGGAGGACCCTGTCGGGCTCAAGCCGGTCGTCGAAGCGCTCACTCAGACGCGCCAATCGCTGACGTTGCGATCGCTCCTCCTGACGGGATTCCCCCACGACCCCGAATTTTCCGCCCTGGGTTTGGCGCTCGCCCGGGAGTGGAGCCGGCTCCATGTCAAGGTGGCGGTGGTGGACCTCGATTTTCGTCATCCGACCATCGTGCGGCCCAGGCCGGATCCCAACGAAGGGTTTGTGGACGTCTTGGAGTACGGATGCTCGTTCCGGCGCGTCGCGTGGGAGCTCGTGGCCGACTCGCTCTGGGCCATCACCCCCGGGAGCCACCCGCCGGAGGAGAACCGCTTCACGGAGCATCCCGACTGGGACCGCGCGATGCGCGTCTTCTCGGCCCAGGTGGACGTGACGCTCTATCTCGCGCCGTTCCTGGATCGCAAGGGCTTTACGGGCCGGATCTCGAAGCGGATGGACGGTGTTCTCCTCGCCGCGTCGGTGGAGCGCGCGGGTCGCACCGCGCTGCGCGACGCCTTCCTGGAGCTGTGGGGATCGGACGCGCCGATGATCGGATGCGTGGGAATCGGTCCGCGCAGGCCGGTCGAGCAGAAGACGCCGGAGCCTCCCGCGGCGGCAGCGGAGCCCGCGGCGGCAGCGCCACGCTCGATCGATGTTCTGCTCGACGCCGCGACATCCGAACTCTCGCCCCAACCGAGGCCCGCTGTTCCGGCGCCCGCTCCGGAGACGGCCCGCGCGAACGGGTCCACGCACGCGGATCTTGTGGATCTCCTGTCGGAGGAGGTGGGGGTCGGAGAAGGTCGTCGTGTCGCGCGGCATTCCTCATCGGCCCG
>Ga0315273_10004152_pt1 | contig 17645 bp, 21 predicted proteins | sample YL17G02_0_MG_FD_205753 | JGI IMG/M metagenome (GOLD analysis project Ga0315273, IMG submission 205753) | Sediment microbial communities from Yellowstone Lake, YNP, Wyoming, USA - YL17G02_0 | ecosystem: Environmental > Aquatic > Freshwater > Lake > Sediment | place: USA: Wyoming | collected...
AAATCAACTGGAGTTACCTGATTGAAGGCACAAGGGCGCATTGCTGTTCGACGCCGGGCCCGGCGTGCGCGACATTGTCCCGGTGGTGCAATCATTGACGCAAAAGCCGATCACGGCCTTGCCGTCTCACATGCACTACGACCATACGGGCAACCTTCACCGTCTCAATCACATTGCCGTTGCAGATCTGGCAATCCTGGGTGCCTGCGAAACCGATGGCATGTTGCAGTCAAGTGATGATCTCTACCTCTGCCACTATGAGGATGTGACCTGAAAACCTGTGCGCGTGAGTGAATGGCTGGCGCTTGGCCATGTTATCGATTTGGGTGGCACTCGCCTGGAAATTATACACACGCCCGGTCACTCACCAAATTCGGTGTTGCTGTTGGCCATAGATGCCAACATCCTGTTTGCCGCCGACTTCATCTATCCGGGTCCACTCTATGTCCAGGTGTTGCGGGGGTGACCTCGAGAACTATCTGGTGGCCGTCAGCAATCTTCTCTCGCACTTGAACGAGCAGACAAGAATTCTCTGCGCCCATGGCAAGCCACGCTGTGATGGACTGCATCAGGCGCCCGTCATGCAGAGCGATATTGCCGATGTCACTACAACTCTGTAGAGGTTGAAAGTTTCCGGCCAAAGGCCCGCTGAAACCACCGTCAGCGCCAAAGTGATGCTTCTCGCCAACGAGACGGCATTTAAGGCTTGGCAAGCCCCTTAAAAAGCATACAAAGAGTTCTTTATATTGTTTCCGAATAGAGGTTCACATGACAAACCCATCCTTTACCGAGGCGCTTGCCAGCAGGCCCTGGCTCCTGGCCGATGGTGCCACGGGCACCAACTACTTCAAAATGGGCCTTGAATCGGGCGATGCGCCGGAGCTCTGGAACTTCAGCCACACAGACCGGGTACGGAGGCTGCACCGTGAGTTTATCCAGGCGGGTGCCGATATCATTCTCACCAATACCTTCGGCGGCAACCGGCACCGTCTCAAACTCCACAACGATCAGGACAAGGTGCGCGAAGTCAACATGGCAGCGGCGGCACTCGCCCGTGCCGAAGCCGATGCCGCTGGCCGCCCCGTTTATGTGGGTGGTTCCATGGGACCCACGGGTGAAATCTTCATGCCGGTTGGCACGATGCCCCATGAGGAGGGCGTGTCGGCCTTTGAAGAGCAGGCCATGGCCCTGAAGGAAGGTGGCGTTGATGTTCTCTGGATCGAGACCATGTCCTCCGAAGAAGAACTGCGCGCTGCTGTTGAGGGTGCCGCCAAGGCAGGCCTGCCCATCGTCACCACCATGAGCTTTGACACCAACGGCCGCACCATGATGGGCATCACGCCCAAGGCCTTCGCTGCACTCGCTGCGTCCCTGTCAACCCAGCCTGCCGCCATCGGTGCCAACTGCGGTGTGGGTGCGTCAGAACTGGTGGCAACCGTTCTTGGCATTACTGAAGCACGGCCCGACGCCGCCGTCGTGGCCAAGGGAAATTGTGGTGTTCCGCAGTATCGCGATGGCCACATTCACTATACCGGCACGCCTGACCTGATGGCAGACTATGCCCGCATTGCCCTCGATTCAGGTGCCAAGATCATCGGTGGCTGCTGTGGCACTAGCCCGGAACATCTTGCCGCCATGCGGAAATCACTGGAAGGCTACACGAAGGGCACGCGTCCCTCTATTGAGTTGGTAGAGCAGCGTCTTGGCCCCGTCTCGGTCCTGGCCAAGGGCATCGACACCGCCGCGGAAGGTGCGGCCAAACGCGAGCGCCGACGGGGTAACTGATAACACAATCTCCAATTATTCCGGTGAAAGCTGGGACCCCTTCAGGATTTGCACTGACTCGCTACGCCCTCATGATAAGGTGCTTTGCGTAAGCGATGCCTCAAAGCATCCGCGGCCAGCAGTCCTTCGAGGCCAAGCTCCGCTTGGCACCTCAGGATGAGGATCTAAAGCCGCACAAATGGCGACGATTGCAACCTACAGCGGCAGATGTTCCTTGATATGCTCATAAACATAATCATTGGACTGATGGGTGTAGTCATGCACAATTTCTGCAAACACCCGTTTCTTGAGAGCTGCACCCAGCATTATGCGCAATTCGCCCATGGCGGGGGCGGGCGAGACCAGAACAAGGTTTTCAAACTCGCCCTTCTGTTCGGCATGATCGAGATAGGCGACGAGCTTGGCAAGGAACTGCTCCTTGCGCAGTTCATGGGGATCAATCTTAGGTTCGACAGCATGCCGCGCCGAGCCCACTGATTCTTGAACCCTGGGCTGGCGATCGGTCATCAACTCATGGGTCGGCAGATGCGAATCGTGAAAGGCGCTGTTGGGGAGTTGCTGTACACCCTTCTTGTGCGGCACGTGCAGCAGTATGCGCGCTTCGCCGCCGTCGGCGATAACAATCCACGTGCGGTTCTGTTTCATGATCGTCCTTTTTGTAGAGGCCTGATGGGGAAGAGGCACGGATCCTCGCACCTCTTCCCGCTCAGGACGGTAGTTGAGGGAATTAGGCTGCCGTCTTGACTTCAACCTTCTGTTGCCTGGTCTGTGCCTCCGCCGGCTTCTGTACGACCAGCTTGAGAACACCCTTGTCGAACTTTGCATCAATCTTTGCGGCATCCGCCTGGAAGGGAAGCTGCATGCTGCGCTGGAAGGTGCCATATGACCTTTCAACCAAGTGATAGTCTTTAGTCTTTTCTTCCTTGTCCGATTTCTTCTCAGCCTTGATAGTGAGCATGTCGCCGGACAGCGACACGTCGATTTCCTTCTCGTTGACGCCCGGCAGTTCAGCCGTCACTTCGATCGTCTTGTCAGTCTCGGCAACATCGACCTTGATGGCGAGTTTTCCGCCGCCAGTCCATTGGCTGGGCAATGCGATATCTGATGTGAAATCGTTGAAAAGCCTATCAACTTCCTGGCGAAGCGCGCGGAACGGCGCCGGATCAAGTGCCCTTTCACTCCAAAGTGCTGGAATCATTGATTTTACTTTCATTTTCAAACTCCTCTACTTGCCTATTTGGCCAATATAGCCAAATTTAAACTTGGACGAATAACCACGGCGTCGCCTTGACGCTGATCAATGGGATCGAAAGAAAACCCATATGCTCTGATCAAATGGAACCGTTCGGATGCAATCCTTTAGATGTTAAATTGAAGTTTCAAAAATGAAACGCTATCTCGCGAAATATTAGTGGGTATTCCTCCTTCGCGGCATTTTCAGTCTTGTGTTTGCCGTATTGGTCGTGGCGCTGCCGGGCATTGCACTGGCACTGTGACAATCATCTCGGGCGCCCATACGTCTGCCGATGGCATTGTTGCACTGTGGTCCGCAGCCAGTGGCAATAGCCATGGCAACAATCGCTAGCTGGTGGGCCTCCAGGGCCTCGTCGGCGTAGCAGCCTGCCTGATCGCGCTGATTATGTCGGGGGGCGACAGCAATTGGTCTGCACATTGCCATTGCCGCCTGGAGCTTCCTTGTCGGTGTGCTGCAGATCATAGCTGCAATCAAGCTGCGCAAGGAAATCGAAGGTGAGTTTTGGCTGGGCCTGTCAGGCCTGATCTCGATCCGGTTTGCACTCTTCACAATTGCGTGCCCGGGCGAGGGCGCACTGGCCGTGGTTTGGATTATCGGCGTCTACGCCTTCGCCTTCGGCGTCAAGGGTAAGGGCCAAGTCAGCCGGTAACATGGCTTTCACTAAGGCACTCGAACAGAAGGCTCATGGAGCGGCTCTTTTCATCCTTCCGGTGGGCAAGGTAAAACGTATCATAAAATGACGTGAGGTCCGGCAATAGGTTTTTCATCTCACCCCGTTCGACGAACTGTGCCGCAAAGTGCTCGGGCAGGAAACCGAGATAGCGGCCAGACAGTATGAGGATTGCAAGGCTCTCCATATGTGAGGCCTGGGCTGCATTGCTGAACGGAAAATTGGCAGGGCCCGCAGTTTCCTTCATGTAGGTACGCGCCGCGTAGGGAAATTTCTGCAACAGGTTTGGGGTCAACACCTTCTCTGCCATATTGAAAAATTCATGCTGTGCGCCACAGAACAGAGACTGACGCTCCTCATAGAGCCTGATGGCGCGCACCGACGGATGGGCATCGTCAATGGGAGTAAGGATAAGGGAATAGCGCCCGTCGAGCAGGCGCTGCAGCAAGTCCTGGGGCGAAGCGATTTCGAGATGAATTTGCACACGTGGCGCGCGTACATTGAATTTCGCCAACGCCTTTTGGAGTTGCAGGTCCGGGTTGGTATACATGGCGTCGACGGTGCCAAAATGCACTGTTCCACTGAGTTCACCTCGCACCGAGCCCACGATGCCGCTGAAATTCTCGATGGAACGTAACAAGTTCTCAGCGGCCTCATGGATGCGCACTCCTTCGTTGGTGAGCGAAAAACCCTTGCGGCCTCTTTCGCACAGGCGCACCCCAAAGCGGGCTTCAAGCTGGGCGATGTGATTGCTGATGGTTCCGGGAGAAATGCCCAACTCGTCCCGAGCGGCCGCAAACCCTTCTTGCCGCACGACAACCTGGAAAATGCGCAGCAGACGAAGGTCGGTAGGTGAAAAAATAAGTTTGGGTTGCCGTGTAACCATACGATGATATTAATCATTGTAAAGCTTGAAACAAAGTTATTTTTCAGTGCAAAGAAAGGTCGTATCGAACCTTGATCCAACTCTTGTAATTAGGGGAACCAATGTCGGGCCACGGATACCAGTCAGGACGTCTAGATTTGCCCTTTGTGGGCATCAGCACCTTCGGCAAATCGCCCCTGTGCCTCGACTGGGATGATATCAAGGCCGACGTGGCCATCCTCGGGGCACCGTATGATTTTGGCACCCAGTGGCGCTCGGGCGCACGCTTCGGTCCCCGCTCCATTCGTGAAGCCTCAACCCTGTTTTCCTTCGGTCACGCCGGCGCCTACGACCATGAGGACAATGTCACTTACCTGCAATCCGACAAAGTACGTATAGTGGACATTGGCGATGCCGATATCGTCCACACCGACACCATGAAAAGCCACGCCAACGTCGAGTTTGGTGTTCGCAAGATTTTGAGTGCCGGCGCACTGCCCGTTGTCCTCGGCGGCGATCATTCTGTCAATATCCCCTGCATCAACGCCTTCAGTGACCAGGAGCCTGTCCATCTCGTGCAGATTGATGCCCATCTGGATTTTGTCGACGAGCGCCATGGGGTGCGTTTTGGTCATGGCAATCCCATGCGCCGTGCGGCGGAGAAGACCTGGGTGACGGGTATCACTCAACTTGGCATTCGCAATGTGTCTTCAACTGCGCGTGAAGGTTACGAAGATGCGCGCAGCATGGGCTCCGACATTCTGTCGGTACGGCAGTTCCGCAAGGCCGGTGTTGATGGCGTTCTCGAACGGATACCTTCGGGACGCCGTTACTATGTCACAATCGATATTGATGGCTTTGACCCGTCTATAGCTCCTGGCACTGGCACGCCGAGCCACGGCGGCTTCGTCTATTATGAAATTCTCGAATTGCTGGCGGGCCTTGTCAAGCGGGGGCTTGTTGTGGGTGTAGATCTGGTTGAAGTGGCGCCCGACTATGACCACACGGGCACAACCGCAATCCTGGCAGCCCAGCTGTTGCTCAATTTCATTGGCCGCATTATGCATCAACGCGGTATCACACAAGAGGGAGAATAAAATGTTGAACAAGTTTTTTGGATTGCTTCTGCTCGGCTCTTCAATGCTCATCGGGGCGGACGCTGACGCAGGCTCGCTGAAGCTTGCTCACTCAACCTGGGTAGGTTACGGCCCCTTCTACATTGCCCGCGACAAGGGATTCTTCAACGAGGAGGGGGTTGATGTGGAGCTTGTCATCATGGAAGACACCCCCATCAAGATGGGAGCCCTCATGGCGGGGCAGGTTGACCTCGTGGCCTCCACCGTCGATGAATTTCCGATCTATATGAAGCCTGGCAAGATGCTGCACTATGTCTTGGCTGTTGATAACTCCAAGGGTGGCGACGGCGTGGTGGCCAACAAGAACATCACCACCATAGCACAGCTCAAGGGCAAGAAGGTTGCTTTCGAGCAGGGGTCTGTTTCCCAGTTTTTCCTTAATGCCCTTCTGAAGGATGCAGGAATGACCGAGGCTGATATCGAGCCCGTCAACATGGCGGCAACCGATGCAGGGGTGGCCTTTGCTGCAAAGCAAGTTGATGCCGCCGTGACCTGGGAGCCCGCCCTGAGCCAGGGTGCTAAGGCGGAACATGGCCACATGCTGCTCACCAGCGCCGACAAACCCGGCCTCATTACCGATGTGGTCGCTACAACTGCTGAAACCGCAGTCGCCAAGAAGGAAGATATCGCAGCTTTTGTGCGGGCCTGGTACAAGGCCGTCGAATACAGCAAGTCAAATCCTGAAGAAGCAAATGTCATCATGGCCAAGGGCGTTGGCGGCTGGCTTGAGGATCCCAAGGTTTTCGCTGAAACCCTGGGAGGTATCGAATATCTCGATAAGGCAAAGAATGAGGCCTTCTTTGGTACCGCTGCAGCCCCAGGTCAGATTGAAAAGACGCTGGGTACGGCCCTTGATATCTGGAAGAGCTTTGGCCGCATCCAGGTGGATGTGAAGCCGGCAGACATGATCGACTACTCTTTCATCAAGGGCTGATGACCGTGGGCGTGGCGCAAACTGCAATGCTCAAGGTGCTCACACCACGCCGAGAAATATCCGGAGGCCTCAAGACCGGTGCGGGAGTGCTCATTGCCGGCTTGATCTTCCTGTTCTGGTGCGTGGTAACCTATGGCGGGCTGGTGGATACAACCTTCTGCCCGCCACCCCACCAGGTGCTGCTCGCCCTGTGGAAGGTCATTGCGGACGGCAGCGTGTTCAAGCATGCCTGGTCAAGCCTGGTGGTGATCAATCTGGGCTTCTTTCTATCCTCGCTGATTGCCATTCCCTTGGGCATCATGATGGGAAGTTTCCGCATCGTGGCCGCAGGTCTTGATCCTGTTGTAAATTTCACCCGCTATCTGCCGGTCACATCCATGATCCCGCTCCTCATCCTATGGATCGGCATTGGGTTGGAGGAGAAGATCGCAGTCATCTTTATAGGCACCTTTTTCCAGCAGCTTGTCATGTTCGCGGACGTGTCCGCCCAGGTGCCTGATGAGCTCTTCAATGCGGGCTATACCTTAGGGGCAAGCCGCCGCCAAGTGGTCATGAAGGTTCTGCTGCCAGCGACACTCCCCGGCGTCATGGACGTGTTGCGAGTGACCATGGGCTGGGCCTGGACCTATCTCGTGGTGGCTGAACTTGTGGCGTCGAATTCCGGTCTTGGCTACATGAGCATGCAGGCCATGCGGGGGCTGCACGCCGATCTTATATTTGTGGCTATCCTCGTCATCGGCTTTCTCGGCATGGTCACCGACCAGATATTCAAATGGATCAAGGCCGTCTGGCTGCCTTGGGCCGGTCAGCGCTGAGAGAAGGGCATCATGGGTTCTGTATCAATTGAAAGTGTTGGCCTCAGGTTCAAGTCCCGAACGGGGGACGATGTGATTGCCCTCAACAACCTCAATATGCAGATTCCGGACAAGCAGTTTGCAGTGATCGTCGGCCCTTCGGGCTGTGGCAAGTCAAGCCTACTCGACATCATTGCAGGGTTGAAGGAACCGACAGGCGGTGTGTGCAGGCTTGATGGCGAGGTGATCGATGGTCCGGGAGCCGAGCGCGGCATGGTGTTTCAAAATTACTCGCTGTTTCCTTGGCTCACAGTCCTGCAGAATGTGGAATTCGGTCTTCGGCTCAAGAACGTCGCACCCAAAGACTGTGTTGAGCAGGCATGCTTCTACGTGAACGCCGTGGGGCTGTCAGGCTTCGAAAAATCCTATCCCAAGCAACTCTCAGGTGGCATGAAACAGCGGGTGGCCATTGCCCGCTCGCTGGCCAACGACCCGAAGATCCTGCTGATGGATGAGCCCTTTGGCGCCCTCGACAGCCAGACCCGCACGGTGATGCAGGAACTATTGCTCGGTGTGTGGGAAAGAAATCAGAAAACCGTTCTGTTCGTCACCCATGATATCGACGAGGCTCTATTCCTCGGCGAGAAGGTCTATGTGATGTCGGCGAGGCCCGGGCGCATTATCGACACCATCTCGGTGGAGTTCCCGCATCCCCGCAATTACGACATGTTGACCCAACCTGCCTGCGTGGAACTCAAGCGGCGCATTCACCACAGTCTACATACGGAAGTTCACAAGGCCATGGCTGCGGCAGCTGCCTGATCACAACGCGCTTAAAGGATAATGGGGGAAACATGTCTTCCACTGCACACTCGAACTTTGACTATATCATCATTGGTGGCGGTTCCGCCGGGTGCGTTCTTGCCAACCGGCTGAGTGCAAAACCTGACAACAAGGTATTGCTCATCGAGGCAGGTCCGCGCGACTGGAACCCGCTCATTCACATGCCGACCGGTGAGGTTTTCATGGTGGGGAGTTCCGTTGACTGGCAGTTCAAGAGCGAACCCGAGTCACGCCTTGGCGGTTACCGGGTGCCGCTGCCGCGCGGGCGTGTTCTGGGCGGAAGTTCATCCATCAACGGCCAGATCTATGTGCGCGGCCACCACCGCGACTATGACGAGTGGCGGCAGCTCGGCAACGTCGGATGGGACTGGGAAAGTGTGTTGCCCTACTTCAAGAAAGCTGAATCATGGAATGGCGGCACTAATGATTTACGGGGCAAAGATGGCCCCCTCAAAACCGCCTTTGGCCGCTACAAGATGCCGCTTTTTGACGCCTTCCTCAACGCCGGCAAACAAGCTGGATACAAGTTCAATGCTGACTACAATGCGCTGGATCAGGAGGGTTTTGTATGGACCCAGTATACCCATACTCACCGTTTTCCCATGCGCTGTTCGGCAGCACGCGCCTATGTGTGGCCGGCATCCCGCCGCAAGAACCTGTCGATCTGGACCCGTGCCCGGGTTCTTCGCATTGTCCTGGAGGGCAAGCGGGTCATAGGCGCTGAGGTGGAATACAAGGGAGAAACCCGCAAAGTTTCGGCAGGCCGTGAGGTTATCCTCTCGGCTGGCGCCTATCATTCGCCGCAGCTTCTCATGCTTTCGGGTATTGGCGATCCGGATGTTCTGGGAAGCCAAGGCATTGCATGCGTCCACGCCCTCAAGGGCGTGGGTAAGAACCTGCAGGACCACATAGGAGGATTTGTCCAGCATCGCTGCACCAAGCCCATCACCTATTACAACATGACCCAGCCCCTCAAGCTCGCCGCCGCTGTCGTGCAATATGTTCTCACACGCAGCGGGCCGCTCGCCATCTTCCCTATGAACACCATGGCCTTCCTCAAGAGCGATCCCGCCCTTGAGCGTCCTGATATTCAATATTACCTGCTACCGGCTGCCATGAATCCCAATGGCTCGCCGGATCACATGCCGAAATTTCATGGCTACAACATTCACTGGTGCGGCTTGCGGCCCGATAGTTTGGGCCAAGTCGGGCTATCCTCGCCCGATCCTCGTGATGCTCCCGTCGTTGTCCACAATTACCTGGCCGCAAAGTCGGATCAGGCCCTCAACCGCTACGCCTTCCGACTCGCCAGAAAACTGCATGCTCAACCTGCCTTCGATGATTATCGCGGAGAGGAGTTGGATCCAGGCCCCTCCTGCATCACAGATGATGAAATTGACAGCTACATGTCGCGCTACATCTCATCCCACTACCATCCCGTCGGCACCTGTAAGATGGGAACGGACAACACGGCGGTGGTTGACCCGCGGTTGAGGGTCTATGGCTTGCAAGGCCTTCGGGTCATCGACGCCTCCATCATGCCAAAGCTGGTGGGCGCGAACACCAATGCACCGACGATCATGATAGGAGAGAAGGGGGCGGATATGATTTTGGCGGATGCTTAGGACCCTTCGCCGGAATGACGGTCTAGTGGCTACACAAAGGCCTCCGTCAGCACCGGTCGTCCCAGCATAAAAACATCGCAGATCAATTGCAACGGCGTGATGTCAGTGAAGGATTCGCCGTGTTTCAAGAGGCCGGCGAAGCGTTCGTAGATCAGTTCATATTCTTCCAGCGGCGCTTCCATGATCTGCTTGCCGTTTACCTCGAGGATGGAGCCGCCGCCCTTGAGGACGAGCGACATGCCGTCCTTGGTCTCGATCTCGATATGCCAGGTCTGTTCGCCGGTCTGCCGCCAGTCGAACTCGGCGGACATGTCGCTCGCACCTGCATCCGCATGCTTGAACTTGATCTGTGCTGCGATAGGGGTTGCCTTGTTGGACGGCACTTCGATCACCGCTCGTTCAACGAAGATCGGCTCTGGCATGATCTTAGTAACGATCGAGAGCGCGTTGATGCCGGGGTCACAGACGCCAAAGCCACCTGGTTCCCATATCCATTCCTGGCCGGGGTGCCAGTGGCGCACGTCTTCACGCCAGGTGACCTTGAGCTTGGTGACGCGCTTGCCCTTGAGCAGTCTCTTGGCTTCATCCACCGCCTTGTTGTAACGCGAATGCCAGGTCACGTAGAGCACGCGATTTTTCTCCTTCGCATAATCGATCATGTTGATCATTTCGCCGACCGTTGGCGTTGGTGGCTTTTCGATCAGCACATGATAGCCTGCATCGAAGGCCTCGCGGGCGATGGCGAGCCTGGCCGAAGGCGGTGTGCAGATGGCTACAGCATCAACTGCGATGCCGTTTTTGACGAGTGCACCCAGTGATTCAAAACACGGGACATTCTCCACTTTGGCATGGCGACTTACTCCCGCCACCAGCGTGAAATCAGGATTCTTTGTAATGCAGGGCAGATGCTGGTCCATGGCAATCTTGCCAAGACCGATAACCACAATTTTGAAAGCCATTTTTCTTTTCCTAATGCTTGATGATGCGAGTGAGGCAAGACAGGAACTGGTCTACCTCAGCAGGCGTGTTGTAATGGGCGAGCCCCACGCGTAATACGCCGCCCTTATCCATGAGGCCCATGCGGCCCACCGGCTCGACGGCGTAGTTGTGGCCAGACCAAACGAACATGTTTTCGGCCGCGAAGTTTTTTGCAAGGGCATCGGGGTGGTGGCCATCGAGGGTGAAAGAAACCGTTGGCACCCGGCGATGCATGGCATTGGCAGAGGTGATGCCACGGATGGTCAGCCCCTTCACACCTCTCAGTCCGTCGATGAGCTGCAAGGTGATCTGGTGTTCGTAGGAAACTAGCGCTTCCCAAGCGGACATGATCTTCTCGGAACATGTGGAACCTGAGCCAAACTGCTGAAGATATTCGATGGCACCAAGGCAACCTGCCATGCCCTCGTGGCTCAGAGTTCCGGTTTCAAACTTGTGATCATCGCCAGCCGGGCGCACCTTGTAGGCGAAGGTTTCAGCCAGCAGCTCCTGGCGCGCCCAGAGAACCCCCATGTGCGGGCCGAACCATTTGTAGGCGGAGGAGACCACAACGTCTGCCCCCAAGTCCTGCACGTCAACAGCGTAATGGGGTGCATATTGTACCGCATCAACATAGACAAGAGCACTGGCGGACTTGGCCTCCTTTGCGAAAGACTTCACGTCGTTCACCGTGCCGGTGCAGTTTGAGGCGTACCCCAAAGCCACCAGCCTGGTCTTGTCCGACAATACCTTGCGCAAGGCATCCTCGGGGAATTCGTAGGTTTCCGTATCAAAATCCATCCAGCGCACCACAAGACCCAGATCTTCGGCCAGCAGCAGCCAGGGTGAGATATTGGCGTCATGGTCCATGCGTGAAAGAACGATTTCGTCGCCACGCTCGAACTTACGGCCCAGGCAGCGTGACATGTGAAAGGTGAGCGTTGTCATGTTCTGCCCGAATACGATTTCAGCAGCACTTCGTGCATTATAGAGATCTGCGCACGCCAGGTGTGCCAGATCGACAAGCTCACCGGCCTGAACCGTGGTAGTGAAATAGCCACCAAGATTGGCATTCTTGGTCGCGAGTGTCTCCACCGTGCGGTCAATAACCTGTTTAGGAACCTGTGTTCCTGCCGGGTTGTCAAAGTAAATACGAGGGCGGTCGCCGTCTTTTAAGGCCAGAGCTGGGAATTGGGCACGCGTGGCTGCAATATCAAATGGCGAGTTCACTGGTAATCTTTCGGGGTTCAATGAGGCAGGGAAACCAACAATAGCCGCCATTTTCCCTTGCTTCAACCGTCGCTTTCCGGCATGCGGGTGTCGCGTGATGGCAGTGATTTTTCCCGCGGCGGCAGTATCCTGTTGAAACAATTACACTCTCGGAGTCTACCATGAGCGATGAAGGCGAACTTGATCTGAACACCCTCAATGATGAGGATTTGGTCCTTCAGGTCCACGATGATCTTTACGACGGTCTCAAGGAAGAAGTTGAAGCCGCAGTTCATATTCTGCTCGGCCGTGGCTGGGCTCCCTACAAGGTTCTCACTGAAGCCCTCGTGGAAGGCATGCGCATCGTCGGTATCGATTTCCGTGATGGTATTCTGTTCGTACCCGAAGTACTACTCGCCGCTAACTCCATGAAGGCTGGCATGTTCATTCTGCGCCCGCTGCTCATCGCAACGGGAGCTCCCCGCCTTGGCAAGATGGTGATTGGCACCGTCAAGGGTGACATTCATGATATCGGCAAGAACCTGGTTGGCATGATGATGGAAGGTGCGGGCTTTGAAGTCATCGACCTTGGCATTAACAACGCCGTTGAAAAATATCTGGCCGCCATTGAAGAGCACCAGCCGGACATTCTCGGCATGTCGGCCTTGCTCACCACCACCATGCCCTACATGAAAGTGGTGATCGACACTCTGAAAGAAAAGGGCATGCGTGACGATTACGTAGTGCTGGTGGGTGGCGCTCCCCTCAACGAGGAATTCGCCAAGGCAATTGGCGCCGATGCCTACTGCCGTGACGCTGCCGTGGCCGTGGAAACCGCCAAGACCTTCATGGCCCGCAAGCACAACCAACTAGCCCAGCAAGGATAGGCCAAGGCCCCTGATTTTTTGCTCTTGCTGGAACACCCCGTAATGGAATGAGGAAGCACAGCAATCATGAGCAACATCAATCTCAAGCCGTCCGACGAATTCCGTTACGTGACTGGCAAGGGCGATGTTCTGCTCATTGCCTGTGGTGCTCTGGCACGGGAAATCGTTGACCTCATTGAGCGCAACCGCTGGAGCGCCTTTGATGTGCAGTGCCTCCCTGCCAAGTGGCACAACACGCCACATTTCATCGTCCCGGCGGTGCGCGAGAAGATCCGTTCCCACCGCAGTGACTACAAGACAATTTTCGTGCTCTATGGCGACTGCGGAACCGGCGGCCTTCTCGACAAGATGCTGGAAGAAGAGGGAGTGGAGCGCATCGGTGGTCCCCACTGCTACGCATTCTTTTCCGGCAATCCCGAGTTTGCCAAGATTTCAAAGGATGAGATCACGGCATTCTATCTCACCGACTATCTTGCTCGACACTTCGACAAGTTGATCTGGACAGGTCTCGGTCTTTCCAAGCATCCGGAGTTGCTGCCGTTATACTTCGGTAACTATACCAAGATCGTCTATCTTGCCCAGGTTCGTGATGAACAACTAGTTGAGAACGCCAAGACAGCAGCAAAGAGACTGGGCCTGGATTATGAATATCGCTTTACCGGTTATGGCGAACTTGAATCCGATCTCGCCGCTCATGTGAGTTGAAAAACTGCTGACAGGGCATTCCGGCCTGCTTTTTTGATCTCTAAATCTGTAGGCCATGCCAGCTGAAGCCTAGCCGTTCCTTGCATTCAAGCCTGCAATCGCCAGTGAAAGTTGTTGCATCGCTTGTGGGAGTAGTGTTTGCAATGGACCCTGCGAGGAACATGGCTGCATTAGGCAACCATCTCCACGCTAATCCTGTGGCCTTTGATATGTGCCACCGGCAATCTCGTAATAGTCGCCTGCATCTCTACAGAATATGTGGCCGGCAAGCTTCAGGCCGGTTGCACCGTCGATCGCACCTGCACAGATGGATGTGGTCTTGCTGCCTTCTGCCTTCCAGAACAGGATGGAACCACAAGTGTTGCAAAAGCCGCGCCTGGCCATGTCAGAGGCGCGGTACCAGGTGAGTGTGTCCTTGGCCTTGAAATGCAAGTCGGCATCATCGCTCGTAGTTGAGGCCCAATAATTGCCGGTCTGCTTACGGCACTGCGTGCAGTGGCAGGCAATTACAGGTTTCAAGGCGCCACGCAACTCGAAAGCTGTTCCGCCGCACAGGCATGATCCCGTTTTCATGATTTAAACTCCGCTGCGAGTGCCGCAATGTGATTTGGCCCGATGCCGCAACAGCCGCCAAAGATGGTTACGCCCTGTGATTGCCAGTCACGGGACCGACGGACTAAATCATCAGGTGAAATAACGTCCACAAAGAGCCAATCTGGAGCCTTGAAATACCCGCATTCTGGATAGGTCCCCATGGGCCCCTTCCAGTACTTGCGAAGTATCTCCAATGCTTCATCGGTGTCATTTGGCGATGTATGCATGACGGTCATGACAGCCGGGCCAAGGGCAGATAGTGTTCTTGCGATTAGTTCAAAATCGCAATCGGCCCGGCCCCAACCCTGTAAGCGACCGCTCTCACTACGTTCTGTTGAGAGTCCAACCCACACAGGCAATCCCGTCGCCACGGCAGCTTCGGTGGCCCAAACCGCATAGTCGGTATCGCGCATCAGTTCCATCATGATCATGTCGACGCCGGCCACGGCAAGCACATTGGCCTTGTTTGCAAAGAGCGCCCGAGCTTCTGCCTCCGGCCACTCACGGGCAAGATTGTTGCGATCAGAACCCACATGCATCGGTCGCATTGTTGACATTGATCCTGCGACGGCAACGGCATGTCCCTTCGCCGCATTGCGCGCAATTTGCACGGCTATGCGATCAATCTTTGTCAGGTCTTTATCCCGGCCAATGGCATTGAAAAGCAATGCACTGGTGGCAAAAGTGTTGGCTGTAATGATATCAGCGCCAACCCGGATATAATCGTCATGCACCGCGTGCACAATTTCCGGGTGTGTGAGGTTTGCCTCGGCACACCAGGTATCCCCGCTCATGGGCGCGCCCCGCCGTTGAATGTCGGTCCCTGTGCCACCATCAAGGATAATGGTCTGGCCTTGGTCGAGTTTCTGCTGAATGAGTTTATACATGGGGAAAAATCTAGTGGATTTGAGCGGCCTTAGCATCAGTTTTGCGACGCGCCTCGACAAATGCGCGCATGAAGAACTGCGCCTGGTATGGATGATAGGCGAATTCCCGTCCCACCGGGCAGGCGCGCCTGGACCTGCAGCCGCTATCAAAGCAATTCTGGCCCGCAGCTGAGCTCACATGGGTGGCGCAGGCCTCAACATCATAGGAAGTGCCGCTAAAGGCGCCCACCGGACAGGCGGTAAGACATGGCTTGTCCGCACAGCTCTCGCATGGGTGGTTTCCGGGCGATTGTCGCGGCAAATCAAATTCCACTGGAAAGAGCAGGGCGGCCCGGTAGGCATGCCATAGGCCATAGGTGGGATGGATGTTCAGCCCGAGCGGTGATGTGTGCCCAGCTCCCGCACGCCGCGCCCAGGTGAGAAAGGGATAAATAGTCTCGCCGAACGGAAATACCGCAGTGGCCTGCAGGCCGCGGGCTAGCTCCCCCACGACTTCGCCCGTCCAGCCATCAATCTTGTCAGTGGCGGGATTTCGTTCACGCGCAAATTTGCGGAACATGTCCGCGCCAGCATTACCGATCAAGATCACGAATTTGGCAACCGCGGGGACCCCATCGCCTTCACTTGGCGCAAACCATCCGAAGGGTATGAATCCTGCCCGCCGGATACTTGTTAGTATCGGGTGCTCCATCAGGCCATCCAGCGCGGGTCGCCCATCTCCATCACTTCGCGCGGCAGCTTGATATCGTGGTTGGCGCGAATCTTGTCATCCAGTACACGCGGCAGGTAGTCGGGGTAGTAGGTGGAGAGAATTTCGCGCTTGCGGATCGCCGCGCGCTCAACCAAGTCCGGCTTGCCTGCCTCGTTCCATTCCTTGGGACTCATGCGGTTGGCGATGGCCGGATAGATATATTCTTTCTGCATTAGGTCCAGGGTCTGGTTGCTGCCGAGGTAGTGCCCCGGCCCGTTGAGGCAAACCTCGCGGATCACCTCGACGGAAAGTGTGTCGTCATTCACCTCTATTCCGCGCACGTTGCGGTTGATCGAACCCAGCATGTCATTGTCGATCAGCAGGCTCTCCATGCAGAAACCGAGCAGCGAGGCATGCATGCCGGCACTCTCGTAAAGCAGGTTGATGCCGGTCATAGCCGAAATGCCGGCGGTCACACCCTTTTCATAGCCGGCCTGCATGTCAGGCATCTTTGAATCACACATGCCGGCAGCAGAACCCACTGTGAGATTGTAAAAATGGCCCATCTGCGCGCAGCCCGACGTGATGAGCGCCTGTTCGCCGGAACCACCCGACATGGCACCGGTGCGAAGATCTGATACGAATGGCCACGGTCCCCAGATGGCGGTGGCGCCCGGTACGATGCAATTGATGTAAACCAGTCCGAAGAGGCATTCAGAAACCGCCTGTACGAGAGTTCCGGCAAGTGCCGCGGGAGCGGTCGCCCCCGCCTGGCCTGCGGAAAGCAGTAACACCGGCATACCACCCCGCGCTGCCACTTCCAGGCAGCGGCAGGCGTCTTCAGCAAATTTCATGGGCGGTACCACAAAGCAGTTGGACTGGGACACAAACGGTCGCTCGCGCCACTTGTCCTCACTACCGGCGATGAGATGCAGAATTTGCAGGCATTCATCCACATGCGCAGGGTCCACCATCGAAGTACCCACGTGCTTTTGCGTCGAGGCAAGGCAGGCATACATCGTGTTGATATCGAGGTCATGCCCGGTGATCATGTCGCGCGCCGTCAGGCAGCGCTGGAAGAAATGAATGTGCTCGCAGGTGTCGACAATGCGTCCGGCATCGTAGAGGTCCACCAGCAGCGACTCGCGGTAGCTGCGGGTTTCCGGTTCTACCACATGAACGGCGGCCCCTGCGGTGCCGAAGTAAACCTTATTGCCAGTGGGTAGCATGTCATGCTGCGCATCGCGGCCGTAGAGATAGAAACCCCTGGCGCAGCTAGCCAGGATATCTTCGGTGAGGGCGCGAGGAATGAGCAACCGGCCCGCGTCATTCATGGTGCAGCCGCGCGCAGTCATCGCCTCGATGCAGCTGGGAATGGCCTGGCCAAATCCAACGGTTTCCAGAAGCGTGAGGGCGGCCTGGTGGATGCGTTCCATGTCGCGCTGGGTGAGCGGCTTGTATTGCCCACCCTCCATGCCTGGCCGCACTGCCGCCTCGCTCATAGGAATGGCGCGGGCCCGCAGAGCACGCCTGGCATCCCTGCCGCCACGACGCTTGGAAAGGTCTTCAACTACACTCATGTATCTGGCTCCGGAGATTATCTCCCAATGTGCCAATTTTTCGCTGCTTTGCAAAGGCTTCAAATTTCGCCAGAATGGTGAGCAATATTCACCATTAATCGTTGATATTTGGCTTACTTTGTGGAAATCAGGGATGCTAATTAACCCTCAAGACTCCAATTGGTGAAGTATTTTGGCCAGACGCGACCTTCCCCCCTTACGTGCTTTAAC
>Ga0315273_10004153_pt1 | contig 17645 bp, 12 predicted proteins | sample YL17G02_0_MG_FD_205753 | JGI IMG/M metagenome (GOLD analysis project Ga0315273, IMG submission 205753) | Sediment microbial communities from Yellowstone Lake, YNP, Wyoming, USA - YL17G02_0 | ecosystem: Environmental > Aquatic > Freshwater > Lake > Sediment | place: USA: Wyoming | collected...
CTCGGCGTCGACCAGAACACGATCGTGATGTACTCGACCGACAACGGCGCCGAGACCTTCACCTGGCCCGACGGCGGCACGACGATGTTCCGCGGCGAGAAGAACACGCAGTGGGAGGGCGGTTACCGCGTGCCGACGATGATCAAGTGGCCGGGCGTGATCAAGCCGGGCACGGTCATCAACGAGATCGGCGCGCACGAGGACATGCTGCCGACGCTGGTCGCCGCGGCCGGCAACACGACGGTCGTCCAGGACGCGCTCACGGGCTGGAAGAACGGCAAGACCACCTACAAGGTGCACCTCGACGGTTACGACCTTGGTCCCGCGCTGCGGGGCGAAGCCGCATGGCCGCGCAAGGAGTTCATCTACTGGACCGACGACGGCAGCGTGGCGGCGCTGCGCTACCAGGACCTGAAGATAACTTTCCTCGAGCAGCAGGCCGAAGGCCTGAAGGTCTGGCAGGAGCCGTTCGTCGTTCTGCGCGCGCCGAAGTTGACCAACCTGCGCATGGACCCGTTCGAGCGCGCCGAGGAAGAAAACGCCATGGGCTACCAACGCTGGTACATGGAGCGCATGTTCGCGATCGCACCCGCGGGCGCCTACGTCGGCCAGTGGCTGCAGAGCTTCAGGGAGTTCCCGCCGCGACAGAAGCCGGGCAGCTTCAACCTTGAGCGTGTCATGGAAGCGGTGTCTCAGCCAGCGAAGAACTGACCCGCTGCGCAAGAAAACTCCACGGCGCCCGCGAGGGAGCCGCCTGCAATCCCACCCCCCGCAGGCGGTTTCCCGAACGGTGCGCCGTGGCTTCGCTACCATCGGGCGGGGCTCAACAAAGAGCAGACGAGTGACCGGGAGGGGACATCGATGAGGCAGGCACTGGTCGCGGCGATCTGTCTTTCTTGCGGTACCGGCGCGGCGTTTGCCCAGTCGGTCGAGTCCGATGTCACGCCGGAGTCCGAGCACCTGGTCAAGGATGACCACGACTTCGCGATGTCGAGCGTCGTGCCCGACGAGACGCTCGAGGCGGCCAAGATCGAGGACGAACACGACCGCTTCTCGGTCAAGTTCGGTTTCGTCGTGATGCCGATGGATTACACCAGCTTCGACCAGGATGCCCAGAGCAAGGCGCAGGTCGGCAACCAGCAGGACGAGCTCGAGGCGCGTTCGCTGAGAATTTCTGCGCGCGGCCACTTTGAGCTGTTCCGCACCTGGAACTACATGCTCAGCTATGAGTACAAGGGCTTCGACCAGACCTCGGCCGACGACTGGAACACGACCGATGTGCGTATCTCCACCCTGCTCGGGCCCAGGATCGGCACACTCACGCTCGGCAAGATCAAGGAGCCGTTCGTGTATGAAATGGTCGGCGATGCCGCCAACCTGCCGCACCACGAGCGCCTGCTGAGTCCGTTCTTCCGCTCGCGTAACGACGGCGCGACGCTCGGCAACACCGTCCTCGACCAGCGCGCGACCTGGGCCGTCGGCTGGTACAACGACTGGTGGGCACAGGGCAATTCCTGGTCCGATTCCGGCAACGATTTCGCTGGCCGCATCACGGCCCTGCCGGTCTGGTCCGGGGATGGCGCCAACTACGTGCACCTCGCCGTCAGTGCGCGCTACTACGGCGCGGTGGACAACCAGCTGCGCTACCGCGGCAAGCCGGCCTCCAACGTGGCCGACGACTACGTCGACACCGGCAAGGTGCCGGGCGATCACGCCTGGCACACGGGCGTCGAGGCACTCTGGAGCAACGGCGGGTATTCACTGCTGGCCGAGTATGTCCGTGCGGATCTCAGCACCCGCGATGACCGCGATCCCACGCTCGACGGTTGGTACGTCACGGGCAGCTGGGTGATCACCGGCGAACATCGACCGTACGACCGCAAGGCGGGATACGCGCGGCGCATCCTGCCGCAGGGGCGCTGGGGCGCGGTGGAAGTCATCGGGCGCTACGGCCACGTGGACCTCGATGATGGCCCGGTGCGCGGCGGCACCATGGATGGCTGGTGGGCGGGCGTGAACTGGTGGGCCAACAACCGCTGGAAGGCCAGCGTAGGCTACGGCAACATCGACCTTGATCGCTTCGGTCTCGACGGCAACACGAAGACGCTGCTGACGCGTCTGCAGTGGATCTACTGACGCACTGAATCACTGCGTCGCGCCACGCAGTGCATGGCGTCGAAGTGCAACGGAGAATGCAAATGGCTCGATCCAGGTCGCTCGGCAGGTTTCTCCTGCTCGTGCTATGCGGCGCTGTAGGCGCGCTACCCGCCGCGGCGCGTGACAGCAAGACTTCGCCCGGCACGCAGGCGTCCTCGGCGCCTGTCGCACATTTCCACCCCAAGGGTCAGCCGCCCTCGACGTTTACCGTGGAGGCGCAGCAGTCAGCCCGATCGACCCTGCCGTTCGAAGACAGGCGCGACTTCGACGAATCGAAGCGCGGTTTCGTCGCCGCTCCCGCCTACACGGAAATCAAGACTGCGGAGGGTGCGCTCGCCTGGCAGTTCGGTCGCTATGCGTTCCTCGACACGAACCAGGATTTCGACAGCATCCACCCGTCGCTGCAGCGGCAGGCCGTGCTCAATGCGCAGTACGGACTCTACGAAGTAGTTCCGGGAAAGATCTGGCAGGTGCGCGGCTACGACATTTCGAACATCACCTTCGTGCGCGGCGACACCGGCTGGATCATCTTCGACCCGCTGGTTTCGAAGGAAACGGCGGCTGCGGCACTCGCGTTTGCCAATGAGAAGCTCGGCGCCCGCCCCGTCGTGGCGGTCGTCTACTCGCACTCGCACATCGATCATTTCGGCGGCGTGCGCGGCGTCATCGACGAAGCCGATGTGAAATCAGGCAAGGTGCAGGTCATCGCACCCGCCGGATTCATGGAAGCGGCCATCTCGGAGAACGTCTACGCCGGCAACGCGATGATCCGGCGCGCGATGTACCAGTACGGCATGCTGCTGCCGCAGAGCCCGTTCGGTCACGTCGACCAGGCCATCGGCAAGCGGGCCTCCACCGGCACGACCGGCTTGATCGCCCCGACGCGGCTCGTCGCCAAGGACATCGAGGAAATCGTCGTCGACGGCGTGACCATGGTGTTCCAGAACACCCCGGGCACCGAGGCGCCCGCGGAAATGAACACCTGGTTTCCGCAGTTCAATGCGTTCTGGGCGGCGGAAAACATCACGGCGACGATCCATAACATCTACACGTTGCGCGGTGCGCTCATCCGCGACGCGCTGCAATGGTCCAAGTACATCAACGAGGCGCTGTACCGCTTCGGCCCGCAGGCCGAAGTGATGTTCGCCGCCCACAACTGGCCGCGCTGGGGCAACGCACGCATCCAGGAAGTCATGCGTACGCAGCGCGACGTGTACGCGAACCTGAACAACGACGTGCTGCACGCGGCCAACCAGGGCGTGACCATCAACGAGATCCAGAACGTCTATCGCCTGCCGCAGAGCCTGCAGAAAAAATGGGCGGCGCGCAGCTACCACGGATCGGAAGAGCACAACAGCCGCGCGGTCATCAACCGTTACCTGGGTTACTGGGACGGCAACCCAGCCACGCTGGTGCCGGCCTCGCCGCGGGATTCCGCGCCGCTGTACGTCGAGATGATGGGAGGCTCGGACAGGATTCTTGCGAGATCACACGAACTTTTTGACGCAGGCGATTACCGTCTTGCCATCGAGCTGCTGAACAAGTTGGTGTTCGCGCAACCGACCAACCAGGCTGCGAAGAATCTGCTCGCCGACGCTTTCGAGCAAATGGGCTACCAGAAAGAAAGCTCGAGCCTGCGCAACAGCTTCCTCGCGGCTGCGCTCGAATTGCGCTCGGGCATCCCGAGCGGCCTGATGCCGAGGGCGGCTTCCCCGGATACCGTGCGCGCCATGTCGACGGAGCTGTGGCTCGACTATCTGGGCATCCTGCTCGACAGCCGCAAGACCGACGGGATGGCATTCACGATCAACCTCGTGACGCCCGATAACGGCGAGCAGCACGTGCTCGAACTCAGCAATTCGACGCTGACCAACATCCAGGGTTACCAGGTGAAGGACGCGGACCTCACCATCACGATCAACCGGTTCGACCTTGAGCCGATCATGATGCGCAAGGCGACGTTCGCCTCCCAGGCCGCGGCTGGCCTCGCGAGCCTGGCTGGCAATGCGGACGTGCTGAAGCAACTCATGGCGAGCCTCGGCGATTTCGATCAGTATTTCGAAATAATGCCGGGGACCAAGGCGATCGTCGCGACCCCGTCATCACCCTGAGCTGCGTCGCGGCTCGTCAGCAGAGAGTCGTGGTCCGTGTCACGGAGAAAGACCCCCGCGCAGCAGCAGCCCGCAAAGATCGGTCGCGCTCCTGAGCCTGACGTCTCGGCAAATGGATCGAGCCGTTTGACTGCGTTACGGGTCGGCGCACTTGCGGGCATTGCGCTGCTGGCGCTGGCTGCCTGGCTCCACTTCTCCACGCGTCAGCCGGGTGAGCCGGCGCTGAAGCCAGAAAGCAGGGCAGTCGCCCTCGCAGCGACCTACGTCGGCTCGCAGTCCTGCGCGCAATGTCACGCGGCCGAATCGAAAGCCTGGCAGGCCTCGCAGCACGCCGTCGCCATGCAGCACGCCACCGAAAAGACGGTGCTGGGTAACTTCAACGACGCGACCTACGGCTTCCAGGGCGTGAAGTCCGTGTTCTTCCGTCGCGATGGCAAGTTCTTCATCCGCACCGACGGGCCCGATGGGCAGCTCGCGGACTTCGAGGTCAAGTACACGTTCGGCATCGCGCCGCTGCAGCAATACCTGGTCGAGTTACCCGGCGGTCGGCTGCAGGCCGTCTCGGTGACCTGGGATGCGCGGCCGCGCGAACAGGGAGGCCAGCGCTGGTTCCGCCAGTATCCGCAGGAGAAGATCGACCACGTGGACGAGCTCCACTGGACGCGCCGGGCACAGAACTGGAACTTCATGTGCGCCGACTGCCACTCGACCCAGGTGAGCAAGGGTTACGACGCCGCGAACGATTCCTTCAAGACGACGTACGCCGAAATTTCCGTCGGTTGCGAGGCGTGTCACGGGCCTGGCTCGACGCACGTGCAGTGGGCCGAGCGCAAGGGCAACGAGCCCGGCAAGGGGCTCACCGTGCAGTTCGACGAGCGGATCGGCGTCACGTGGGCTCGCAACGAGGCGGGCAAACCCGTGCGCAGCAAGCCGCGCCAGACCGAGCGCGAAATCGAAGTCTGCGCCCAATGCCATGCGCGTCGTGCACAGATCGCGGAGGGCTATCAGCCTGGTCGCCCGTTCCTCGATCATTACCTGCCTTCACTGCTGACGCCCACGCTGTATCACGTCGATGGCCAGCAGCAGGACGAGGTGTTCATCTGGGGTTCGTGGCTGCAGAGCCGCATGCACGCCGCTGGTGTCACGTGCAGCGACTGCCACGATCCGCACACGCAGAAAATGCGGATTCCGGGTAACACGGTCTGCGCGCAGTGCCACGACCCGTCGAAATACGACATGGCCACGCACCACCGGCACGAACAGGGCACTGCCGGGGCGCAGTGTGCCAACTGCCACATGCCGCAGAACACGTACATGGTCGTCGACCCGCGGCGCGACCACAGCATGCGTGTGCCGCGACCCGATGAGAGCGTGGCGTTCGGCGTGCCGAATGCATGCAACTCGTGCCACACCGACCGCGATGCGAAGTGGGCGGCGAAAGCGGTGCACGACTGGCTTGGCCGCGATGCCGCGGGTTACCAGACCTTCGCCGCCGTCTTCCAGGCCGCCGCAGGTGGCGGGCCGTCCGCACTGGACAGACTAGCCGGTGTCGCCGGCGATACGGCACAGCCTGCCATCGTGCGTGCATCGGCGCTCGCCCGGCTGGCTGGCAGTGGCCAGTTCACGCGTGATTTCGCGCAGCGCATGTCCCGGGACGCAAGTTCGCTGGTGCGGCTGGCGACGGTGCAGCTGGCAGACGAGATGCCCGCCGAAACGCGCGCGGCGGTCCTCGAGCCGTTGCTCAGTGATGAGACCCGTGCCGTTCGCATCGAGGCGGCGCGTTCGCTCGCGGGCGGCCAGGACCGGCTGCCGCAGGAACTGCTGCCGCGCTGGGAGGCGGCGTCGCAGGAGTACATCGCGACACTGCAGTACAACGCGGATCGACCCGAGTCGCGCGTCGCGCTCGGTGGCTTCAGGGCTGCATTGGGGCAGGCTGATGATGCCCAGGCCCAATTCAACGCAGCCGTCCAGCTCGATCCGGAATTCGTGCCAGCCTACGTCAATGCGGCGGACGTGCTGCGTGCGCAAGGCCGTGATCAGGAATCGGCTGACATGTTGCAGCGGGGCCTGCAGCGCGTGCCCGCCAGCGCCACGCTGCATCACGCGCTGGGCCTGGCGCGCATCCGCCTGCAGCAGCCGGAACTCGCGATGGCGTCGCTCCGGCGCGCCGTGGAACTCGATCCCGCTACCGCTCGCTACACCTACGTTCTTGCGGTGGCGCTGCATTCGACGGGGCAGGCCGACGAATCGATCCGCCGCCTGCAGGAGGCCGTCAAGCGCTGGCCCTACGATCGCGACATGCTGATGGCACTGACGTCGTTCCAGCTCGAGTCGGGGAAGCGCCAGGATGCGCAGGGGACGGCGCGCAGGCTCGTGGCCGCCTATCCGGCAGACCCGCAGGTGCGCGTACTGGCAGCCCAGGCGCTGGGCGAGCAGCTGCCCTGATCAGTTCGAAGCGCTGGCGGCGAGGTTGGTGCCTCGCAACTTCTCCGCCGACCCGATGCCGAGCCGCTTGACCAGCTGCATTGCGTCGCGCATCGAGAGATCGAGCGGCTGCACGCGCGACGCTTCCACGTACATGATGTTGCCCGACATCGGCGTCGGCGACGCCGGCAGGAAGACTACTCGCCAGCCGTTCGGCAGTTCCTCGATCTGGTAGCCGAGCATCCAGCCTTCGTCGCCGCGCATCAGTACCGGTTGCATGCCTTCGCCGCTCTCGATCTGCGTGAGGCCTTCGGCCAGCGACTTGACCATGCGGTATTGCGGCAACCCGCCCAGGATCGACTCTTCGAACCAGTGCGTGACGCGCCGCCCGGGCCCCGTGCGGGACAGCAGACCTGCAAGGAAGGCGACCAAGAGCAGCATCGCGACCGCGATGATCGTCGCGACGGCAACGCCCCCCACTTGGCGGATGGGCAGCATTTCAGCGAACGGTTGCGCAATCTGCCCGGCAAGCTGCAGCGCGTGCTTCAGCACGATTACGATGAGCACGACGGGCACGAGAAACATCACGCCGCCCACGAGGGTCGCCTTCAGGAACGATTTGATCGGGTTCACGGGAGCTCCGTTGGCAGTGCATTTCCAGTCTACACTGCGGCTCCCCGCTGCCGCTTCCAGAAGCCTGTCAATGACTGCACGCCGCCGCCGAGACCCGCTCACCACACGTCCGCGCGTGGCCATCGTCGGCGCAAATTTCGCGGGACTGCGGGCGGCCCAGGAACTCGGTCCCGAGTTCGACGTGACCGTGCTCGACCCCTCGCCGTGGTTCGAATGGCTTCCCAACATTCACGAGCTCGTCTCGGGGGCCAAGCGGCCGGGCGATCTGAGGCTGCCGCGCAAGCGGCTCGTGGCCGCGGCGGGCCATCGTTTCGTGCGTGATGCCGTCACTGCCATCGATGCGAAGCGCGGCACCCTGACGACAGCAAACGGCACGGTCCACGAGTTCGAGTTCTGCATCGTCGCCGTGGGCGGCATCAACGAGACCTACGGAGTGCGAGGCGTAGAACGCCACGCCCTGCCTTTCAGGAGTGTCGAACAATGCGATCTAATCGGTCGCCGGCTGGCGGCATTGATGAAGGGGCGCAAACCGCGCTCGATCGTCATCGTGGGCGGAGGCTTTGCAGGCGTCGAGGCGCTCGGTGAAATCCTGCGGCGTTACAGGTCACGCGCCAACCTGACGCTGCACGTCGTCGAGGCGGGGCCGGGACTGATGTCCGGTGTGTCACCGAAGATCGACGCCGCCGTGCGCAAGCATGTGCGAGCCTGCGACGTTCACATCCACACGGGGTCCCCGGTCGCGGCGATCACGCCGTCCAGGGTTCGTCTGCAGAGCGGCAAGCGGCTGCGCTCCGACCTCACGATCTGGACCGGCGGTGGCGTCGCAGCTCCACTGCTGCACGCCGCGAGGCTCGCGCCGAAGCCGCGTCAGTGGGCGCCGGTCCATGCAACGCTGCGCAGCCGCCGCTACGAAAACGTGTTCGTGATCGGCGATGCGGCGGCACTGCCGATGCCTGTGCAGAAGCAGGCATTCCACGCGCTCGAGATGGGCGAATGGGCGGCCGCAAACGTCCGACGCGCCGCGGCAGGCACTGCACTGCGTCGCTATCGACCTTCGCGCACGCCACTGCTGGTGGCGTTCGGTGATCTCGATACTTTCCTCGTGGCGGGCCGCTCGGTCGTCGCGAATCCCGCGCTCGCCGCGGGCAAGGAAGCCGTGTACCAGGTGACGATGGCGCAGATCGACCCGCCCTCGGACCTGCAGGCGCTCGGCCAGCTGGCATCCCGCGTCATTGGCGTCACGCGCAGGTTGGCGCCGTCGCGGTGAGAGGGCCGCTGCTAACTGCCCGTGTGTACGAACGCATGGTCGTCGCGCGCCGTCGCGGCGAACCGTTGCTCACATGTTCGCTCGATCTCGATCGCTCGGAGACTCAGGTCGAACTGGGCGCGGACGAATGGCGCTGGCACGAGCGATCGTACCCGTACCTCGAGCGCTGCAGGCAGCGGACGATCTATCACTGGACCGGCGCCGCCTTCGAGCCTGTTGCGCGCTTCGCTACGTCACTTCTCAAGCTCGTGCCGACGGACTGGGGTCCGCCCACGTTTGAGATCGACGGCGTCAAGATGCTGCCGACCAAGCAGGTCTCGCCATACGAAGACGCACGCCGCAAAGTCGCCTTGATCGAACCTGCTGGCAAGCGTGTCCTGGATACCTGCGCGGGCCTCGGCTATTTCGCGGCCTGGTGCCTGGAGGGTGGTGCCAGCGAAGTGACGTCCTATGAAATCAATCCCGACGTCCTCTGGCTGCGCACGCTCAACCCGTGGTCGCCGGCGAACGGACCAGGCCTGAACCTGGTTGCGGGTGACATAAGCGCAGCGATCCGCGGGCTCGCCGACGTTTCATTCGATGCCATCCTGCATGATCCGCCCCGCTTCGGCCTCGCTGGCGAGTTGTATTCGCAGGACTTCTACGACGAGCTCGCGCGGGTCCTGAGGCCTGGCGGCCGGTTGTTTCATTACACGGGCACGCCAAATCGTCTCACCAGCGGGCGCGACGTCCCGCATGAAGTGGAGAGGCGATTGCGGCTCGCCGGGTTTACGACCCGGATCGAAGGCGATGGCGTACTCGCCATGCGCGGCAACTCATGCGGCTGATTGCGACCTGTCCCGAAGAGGCCAAGCCGGCCCTCGTCGCTGAGCTGGAGACGTTGGGCGCCACCGAGCTGGCGCCGACGTTTCGTGCCGTGCTGTTCACTGCGGCGCCGCGCCAGTTCTACGAGCTGCACCTGCGCGTGCGCACGGCGAGCCGCATCCTGCGCGTCCTGCGCGAGGTGCCGGCGCACACCCCGACGATGTTGCATTCGCAGGTGCGCCGCCTGCACTGGCCCGAATGGTTCGACGCCCGGCACGGGTTCATGGTCGAAAGCACGGGTGACGAGGGCGGCGGGCTGACGCCGAAGCAGGTCATCACGCAGGTGCGGGAGGGCGTGCGTGAATCCTTTGCGCGGCTGGGTGAGCAGGTTCCCCCGGTCGACACGCAGGAACCGAAGGTGGTGATCGTGGCGCACGTCGCACGCGGCCGCTGCATGCTGAGCTTCGACACGTCGGGCAAGTCGCTGCACAAGCGGGGGTATCGCGAGCAAGGGCATCCCGCGCCGCTGAAAGAAACACTGGCGGCCGCGATCCTGCAGTTTGCCGGGTACGACGGCAGCGTCGGGTTCATCGATCCGATGTGCGGCAGCGGCACGCTGGCCATCGAGGCGGCGATGATCGCCGTGCGCAAGGCGCCGCAGATCCATCGCAAGAAGGGTGAGTTTTACTTCGAGTGGCTCGCGGACTTCGACCGCGCCCTGTGTCGCGAAACTCAGGAACGCATCCGTGCCGAAAAGCTGGACGCACCGCCATGCGTCGTGGCGGCATCTGACATCCGGGCGGAGTACGTCGACATGGCGCGCAAGAGCGCGCTCAAGGCGCGGGTCGAGAAGTACATCCAGTTCGACGTGGTACGCGTGCAGGACGTTACGCCGCCCGCGCCGACCGGCCTGCTGGCGACGAACCTGCCGTACGGCGATCGCATCGGCGGGGGTGATGCCGAGATGCGGCAGCTGTACGAGGAGTTTGGCGACACGCTGAAGCAGCGGTTCGCGGGTTGGCGCGCCGCCGTGCTCGCGGCCAATGCATCGCCGTACAAGGCGATCGGGCTCAGGCCGTCGCGGTCGATCAACCTGATGAATGGCAGCATTCCGTGCCGGCTGCTGTTGTTCGACCTCTATGCCGGCAGCCGGCGGGCCGCATCGCCATCCACGGAGACAGCGCTACCCCTCGCTACAGGAGGTCGCGCTGTCAGCGCACTTCGCCCGCCAGATTGAAGCGGACTGTGGTCATGCTAGGCTGCGCTCCACTGCAGCCGGGGGGGGGTAGACGCATGGAAAACATCAATGCCAGTGGCGCTCGCTCGCGTTGGACCGCCGAACGACGTTTCTTCACGGGCATGGCGATCGCAATGCTGATCGTTGCCTACGTTGGCTTCGCGCGGTCTTTTTTTCTGCGCCCTTTGTTTCCCGAGTGGCCGTCGCCGTCCGAGCCGATCTTCTACGTGCACGGTGTGTTCTTCTCGGCGTGGTGCGTGCTGCTGGTGGCCCAGGCCATGCTGGTCGGCGTCGGCCGCACGGACGTGCATCGCAAGCTCGGTGCTTTCGGCGTGGTCGTCGCGGCGGGGATGGTGATCCTCGGCGTCGCCGGCGCGCTGATCGCCGCCAACCGACCGACCGGTTTTACCAGCGTGCCGGTGCCGCCGTTGCAGTTCCTGGTCGTGCCGCTGTTCGACATGGTGTTCTTGGTCGCGTTCGTCGGCTTGGGCGTCGCCAACCGCACGAATCCGCAGAGCCACAAGCGCTGGATGCTGCTCGCGACGGTCACGCTGCTCGGCGCTGCGTTCGCGCGCTGGCCGTACGTGTGGAAGCTCGGTAACCCGTTCGCGTACTTCGGCCTGGCCGATCTCTTCATCGTCGCGCTCGCGATCTGGGATTTCCGCACGCGCGGCAAGCTGCACCCGGTGACACGCTGGGGCGGACTGGCGCTGATCGTGTCGCAGCCGGCTCGGCTCGCACTTTCGGGCACGGCCGTGTGGCTTGCGTTCGCCACCTGGCTCACGAACCTCGCACGCTGACCCGCCGAGGTCCGATCTCCGCGGCGGCCGCCTCCGCTCAGAACTCGTATTCGAGCTGTAGGCGCACCGTCGCGTCCGGCGAATCGTGTGTCAGTCCGAACAGGACCGCAGTCTCGTATTTTATGGCCGAATGTTCGCGTGCATGCACCTTTCCCAGCAACGAGGGGCCGATCTGGTGCGTTTGCTCGTCGAGGCTGCCCGAGTTACCCCAGTCGCCGAGTTCACCGTAGAGTTCGATGCCCGGCTCGAAGGCCTCCGAGGCACGCCAGCGGTAACGCGCCGCGTACTCCATTGCGGTATCGGCCCCGCTCGCGAATTCGCGCTCGGCCAGCAGGTTGACGGTCAGGACGGTGCTGGAGAACTGCTTCTCGCCGAGCAGACCAAGTTCGAGACCGTCATCGCCGCCGTCCTCGAGTGAGTGGACGTACTCGACGAGCATGCCGAAGTCGGCCCAGTACTTGCCCTGCGGTGCGAACTGCAGGATGTTTTCCCACGCCACTTCGGTCGCCTCGATCGATTCGCCCGGTTCCTTCTCCCACTCACCGAGCAGTTCGGTGCGCCAGAACCAGGTCGGCGTGTACTCCAGGTCGACCTTGTATTGCTGTGCCCCGTCCATTTCGTCGCGCGAATCGAAGTCGTAATGGCCACGCGTCTCGATGGCCACCTCGCCCTCTTCGACCACGGGCGAGTAGACCGTGTGCGCGGCCCGTGCTGTGGCGGGTGCAAGGAATAGCAGCAGCGCCGGGACGCAGAGAGCGGCGACGACGGCAGTGGTCGAGGCCAATCGCGCCGGCGTGCGATCGAAACGATGCATCAGGACTCCGATACCCGCGCCAGTCATAAGGAAGAAAAGGACCTGCATGCCGCTCGGGCGATCGACGTACCCCGTCAGCGCATGCAGCACCTGGCCAAGGATGCCGTTCTCCGGCAGCCAGGCCGACGTATCCCAGATCGGGTCGGCCAGTGCCGGGAGCTTGCCCGCCTGCACGAGGAAACCTGCAGCCTGCGCAGCCATACCGGCCGCGAGCAGCAGCAACAGCCCGCCGGTCACTGCAAACAGGTGGCGGGTCGGAAGCGTGAGCAGGCCGAAATAGAGCAGGGCGCCGATGGCCACACCACCCGCGAGCCCCAGCAGGCCACCGGCCAGCATCGGGGCCGTGGCGGCGCCTCCCGCGGCGATGCCGTATAGAAAGAGCACGACCTCGGAGCCTTCGCGCAGCACGGCGAGGCCAACGACGACGAGCAGGGCGGCCAGCGAGTTCTCGCCGCTGGTGACGTCCCTGCCAACGGCTTTCATGTCGCGCGCGATCTCGGCGCCGTGACGCTTCATCCAGACGTTGTGCCAGCCGAGCATCACCGTTGCGGTGAGCAGGATGGTGGCATTGAAGATTTCCTGGCCCATGCCTTCGAGCGCGCCGGCGATGGTGCCGGCGAATGCAGCGACCAGCAGCGCGCCGAGCAGGCCGAGTGCGACGCCACCGAGGATGAAGCGGCCGCGGCGCGGTACGCTCTGCGTCGCCGCGAGCACGATGCCGATGATCAGCGCCGCTTCGACAACCTCGCGCAGGACGATGATTGCCGCGCCAATCACGGTTGCACCACGAGCCAGCCGCGCGCGGTCTTCGCGTTGAACTCGCCAAAGAACTCGTACCGGCCGGGTTGCAACGGGCCAACGTAAACGATGATCTTGCCGCCAGCCGGCACGATCTTTTCGCGGTTGAGCGCGTAGCTTTCGAATTCCTCGGGGGTCGCGTCCTGGTTCTCGATCACCAACCGGACCTTCTGGCCGGCGGGCGCCGTGACCTCAGAGGGATCGAATCGATGGTCCTTCAGGACGAGCCGGATCTCCGGTTCGGCGGCCGAGGCCCCTGAACTCAGCGCGAGCAGTATGCCTAAACCAATGATTCTGCTACTAAAAGCCATGACTGAAGCAACTCCAGAGTGGGTCGGAGAGGCAATATAGTATTGAGAATCATTCGCGTCTAGTCGGAAAGTACTCACCTTGGGACGGAGTCACGTTTGCGCGAGCGTCGAAGGACCAGCCGGGACGGTGCCCGAGGACCGGCCAGGCGAGCAGCGACAGCGATGTGATAACCGCGACCAACTGCAGCTGCAGGAAGTCCTGGCGCGAGTAGCGGCGGAACACGTCGACGATCGGAATCCGCGCGCACTCGTCGCAGCGTTGCTCATGACGACGATGTGGTCCGGGGAAGTCGCCCCGCCGCGCTGGTGGACTGAACCCGCAAGATTGTGACTTGGTGGTAACAGCGCGGCGGAGCTAACGCGCAGAGTGAAACCCACGCGCGCGCCCGCATTCTGCGTGCTGCAGCGTCGCGAGTCCAGTCGTGTGTCCGATATGAACGCGAACTTGCTTCAGGCGAGCACGAGTTTCTCAATGTGCGCAGCCGCACTCGCCGCGAGCGAGCGCAGGTCGTAACCACCTTCGAGCGTCGAAACGATGCGTCCCTGCGCGTGTCGATCGGCGATGCCGCAGGTAACTTCCGTCACCCACGCGTAGTCGGCCGTCGTGAACCGCAGGTGCGACATGTCGTCGGCGACGTGGGCATCGAAGCCCGCGGAAACCAGCAGCAACTGCGGCGCAAAGGCCTCGAGCGCAGGCAGCCAGTGCTGCTGCACGGCCGCGCGGAACGCATCGCTGCCGCTGCCGGGTGGCAACGGACAGTTGATGACGCGACCGGGTCGCGTCGGCGGATTCATGTCGGGCCACAGCGGGTACTGGTACGAGGAACAGAGCAGGACCCGCGCGTCGTCCCTGAAGATGTCCTCGGTGCCGTTGCCCAGATGCACGTCGAAATCAAGGATCGCCACGCGCTCGAGGCCGTGGTGGTCGAGCGCGTGGCGCGCCGCGACCGCCACGTTGTTGAAGAAGCAGAATCCCATCGCCGTCGTCCGCCCGGCGTGGTGACCAGGCGGGCGCACGTTGCAGAAGGCGCGCAATGCCGCGCCCGTCAGCACCAGGTCCGTCGCCAGCACGTTGGCGCCTGCGGCACGCAATGCGGCCTCGAACGTATCCGGGCACATCCAGGTGTCTGGGTCGATGCGCGCGAGGCCCGCGGCGGGCGAGCGGTCGGACAAGTCCTCGACGTAGGCGAGCGGATGCACGCGGACCAGTTCCTCGACGCTGGCTCGCGGCGCCTCATGGTGCAGCAGCAGGTCGTACAGGCCACGTGTGTGGAGTTCGTCTTCGATCGCGTCGAGCCGCGCCGGTCGTTCCGGATGGTCGTCACCCATGCAATGCAGGCGACAATGGGGATGAGTCACGAAGGCGACGGCCATGGGCGGCTCCGGTTGCGGTGACTTGCAATGATCCAGCAAACGCTGGCGGCCAGCACTTGCGAGTTCTGCTTCCCCCCGAGAGTACACTCAATCCATGACTGCGAAACGCATCGAGGCCGTACTGCGCCCCGCGTCTGTCGCCGTAGTCGGCGCGAGCGATACGCCCGGTTCGATCGGCGAGGTCCTGTGCCGGAACCTGCGCGAAGGTGGCTTTCGTGGCCCCGTCTTCTACGTCAACCCGCGGCACGCGACCATCGGCGATGCGCCATCCTATCCTGACGTGCGTTCACTGCCGCAGACGGTGGACGTCGCGATCATCGCCACCCCGCCGCATACCCTGCCCGCCGTGCTCGAGGACTGCGGGGAGCGCGGCGTGCGTGGCGCCATCATCGTGTCAGCAGGTTTTCGCGAAGGCGGCGAGGAAGGCACGGCTTGCGAACGATCGATGCTGCAGGTCGCGAGCCGGTACGGCCTGCGCTTGCTCGGGCCGAACAGCTTCGGAGTGATCCGCACCGAAAACGGGTTCAATGCCTCCTGTGGCGCGGCGCTCCCGAATCCTGGCCGCCTCGCGCTCGTATCCCAGTCGAGTGCGCTGTGCGCGGCAATGCTCGACTGGGCGCGCTCCCGGCACGTCGGGTTCTCGACGGTGATCTCCACCGGTGCCGGCGATGACATCGGCTTCGGCGACGTACTCGATTTCCTCGCACGCGATGCGGCGACCGACGGCATCATGCTTTACCTCGAGGGCGTCGGCGACGCGCGCCGCTTCATGAGTGCGCTGCGGGCGGCCGCGCGTGTTAAGCCCGTCGTCGTCATGAAAGCGGGGCATTCGCTCGAAGGGCGCGACAGCCTCGCCTTCCACACGGGCTCGCTGGTGGGTGGCGACGATGTCTTCGACGCGGCGATGCGTCGCGCCGGCGTGCTGCGCATCCGCGATTTCAGCCAGCTGTTCAGTGCGGCAAGTACGCTCGGTGCCGGCGTGCGGATGCACGGGCGCAGGTTGGGCATCGTGAGCAATGCGGGCGGGCCTGGGCAACTCGCCGCGGACCGCGCCGTTGACCGGTGGCTGACAGTGGCCCGGCTGGAGGACGCAACACTCGCGCAGCTGCATGCGCTGCTTCCGCCCAGTACTGCGGATGGCAATCCCGTCTACGTTCGCGGCGACGCGTCCGCGGAGGTCTATGCACGAGCGGCGCAAACGTGCCTGCAGGATGGTGAGGTCGATGCGCTGCTCGCAATCCTGACGCCATTCGCGCTCACCAATGCGGACCAGTTCGCGACCGAACTGATCACGGTGGCCAAAGCCCAGCGCAAGCCTGTCTTCACGTGCTGGATGGGAGGCGAGGCGGTGACGACCGCGCGCCAGCGCTTCGCTGAGAACCGGATCCCCACCTTCCCGACGCCCGAGGCCGCGGTCGACGCCATCGCGGCGCTCGCGCTCTTCACCGCCAACCAGGAGCAATTGTTGCAGGTCCCCGCGCCGCTCGGGCCGACCTCGACGCCCGACCGCGCCACGGCGCAACGCTTGCTCGACGCGGCGCGCGCGGCGGGTAACGAGTGGCTCAATCCGGCGGATTCGAAGGAACTGCTGGCTGCGTTCGGTATTCCGATCGTCCGCAGTCGCCCGGCGTACTCGGCGGCCGAGGCCGTGCAGGTGGCCGAGGCCATCGGGTTCCCGGTTGCGATGAAGATTCTGTCGCCCGACATCGCGCACAAGACCGACGTCGGTGGCGTACGACTCGGCTGCACCGACGCCCGCAGCGTGCGCGACGGTTACGGGAACATGCTGCGCGATGTTGCCATCGCCCGGCCGGACGCGCGTCTCGAAGGCGTGCTGATCGAGCCGATGTACGTCGAGCGGCACGGGCGCGAGCTCATGATCGGCGCAGTGCGCGACCCGGTGTTCGGCCCGGCGATCAGCTTCGGGCTCGGCGGCACGATGGTCGAGGTGATCCGTGACCGTGCGGTGGCACTGCCGCCGCTCAACTCGTACCTGGCGCGGGACCTGATCCGCCGCACTCGTGCGAGCCTGGCGCTGCAACCGCTGCGCGGGGCGCCGGCCGCCGCGCAGGAAGCCATCGAAGACATGCTGCTGCGCGTGTCCGAGATCGTGTGCGAACTGCCCGATGTCGGTGCGATCGATATCAACCCGGTGATCGTGACTGCCAAAGGTGCCGTTGCCGTCGACGCGCGCATCGGCGTGATGCCCACGCCGCAACCGCAGCGGCTCTATCGCCACATGGCGATCCACCCTTATCCGAGCGCGCTGGAGTTCCCGCTCGATTTGCCAGACGGGCAGCAGGTGACGATCCGTGCGGTCCGTCCGGAAGACGCGGAACTCGAGCGGGACTTCGTCCAACAGCTTTCCGAACAGTCGCGGTTCCTGCGCTTCATGTTCGGCCTGCAGGACCTCTCGCCGGCAATGCTGTCCAGGTTCACGCAGATTGATTACGACCGCGAGCTGGCGCTGATAGTGGTTTTACGCCTGCCGGACGGCGCCGAGCAGCAGATCGGCGTGGCCCGGTACATCACTCTGCCGGACGAAGAGACGTGCGAGTTCGCGATCGTCGTGAGCGACGCGTGGCAAGGCAAGGGCGTGGCCCGGCAGCTGTTCCAGCGCTTGATCGATGTTGCGCGGGACCGGCGGATCAAGGTGATGACCGGCATCACGCTGCGCGAGAACACCCGCATGATCGACCTCTCGCGGTCGCTTGGCTTCGCGACGCGTTCCGACACCGACGAGCCCGAACTCGTGCGGATGACGCTCGCGCTCTAGCGTCGGCTCCGCAGCGCTGTCCGCACCTGGTCGCGCAGCCAGCGGTTTGCCGCATCACGTTCCGCATTCGCTGGCCAGTACATGTACGTCTCGAGGTTGATGCCGTCGAGCGGCAGTCCCACGACCTGGTTCGTGTCAC
>Ga0315273_10004154_pt1 | contig 17645 bp, 4 predicted proteins | sample YL17G02_0_MG_FD_205753 | JGI IMG/M metagenome (GOLD analysis project Ga0315273, IMG submission 205753) | Sediment microbial communities from Yellowstone Lake, YNP, Wyoming, USA - YL17G02_0 | ecosystem: Environmental > Aquatic > Freshwater > Lake > Sediment | place: USA: Wyoming | collected...
CCACGTCGAATACAAGGACGACCAGTTTCCGGGCGAGGAGCGGCTGCTGTGGGAGCTCGAACCACGGGCGGTGGTCCTGGAGCCCACGGCGTTGCCGAACCCTAGCAGCAGCGACCCGATGCCCGCCGAGGACTTCGACGCGCTGGTCCGGGCCGCCCGATGGACGGCCGCGCGCACGTTCCTCGATCCGGACGGCAACGGCCCGCTCGGAGCGCAGCCGATCTCCAGCCCCTTCCACGGAGCGGTCCAGATCGAGGACTTCCAGCTCGTGCCGCTGCTGAAGGCGCTGCGGATGCCCCGCGTCAACCTGCTGATCGCCGACGACGTGGGCCTCGGGAAGACGGTCGAAGCCGGGCTGATTCTCACCGAGCTGCTGCTGCGCCGGCGCATCCAGCGGGTGCTCGTCCTGACGCCGGCCTCGCTGCGGCTGCAGTGGCGCGACGAGATGTGGGAGCGGTTCGCGCTCACCTTCGACCTGGTCGATCGTGCCGAGACCCACGCGTTGCGGCGTCGCATCGGCATCGACGCCAATCCGTGGCGGTCCTTCAGCCACATCATTGCATCGTACCACTACCTGCGGCAGCCGGACGTCCTCGACCAGTTCATTGCAGCCTCGCAGGTGCCCGAAGGCTCGCCTCACCTTCCCTGGGACTTGCTCATCGTCGACGAGTGTCACAACCTGATGCCGTCCCCGTTCGGCGACGACAGCGATCTGTGCCGGATGCTGCGACTGCTGGCGCCGCAGTTCGAGCACCGCCTGTTCCTGAGCGCCACTCCGCACAACGGCCACACCAGGAGCTTCACTGGCCTGCTGGAGATCCTGGATCCGGTCAGGTTCAGCCAGACCGACGAGCTGAGACCCGCCGAGAAGGCCCGCGTGCAGCAGGTGGTAGTGAGGCGCCTCAAGCGCGAGATCAACGCGCGGACCAGCCCGCCCCGGTTCTGCCACCGGCACCCGCCGCAGGCGCTCGTCCTGGCCCTCGCTCCTTCCGAACTGGCGCTCGGTGCCGCTTTCGACGCGTTCCGCAAGGCAATCCGCCGCGTGGCGGCCGCCAGCGCCGGCCGGCGACGCGCCGGCACGTTCGCGGTCGAGATCCTCGGCAAGCGTCTCCTGAGCTGCCCGACAGCGTTTGCCGAGTCGTGGCACCGGTGCAAGCAAGGTCTCGCATCCGACGTGGCCACGACCGACGCGGAGGTGGATGCGGCACGGCGCACCGTCGAACGCGAGACCGGCGACGACCGGGAGGCGCAGTCGCGCGAGGCCACGGCAGTCAACGTCGTCGGCGCATGGCTCCGCAACTTCGCCGGCGAGGTGGCCGGCGAGATCGCCGCGATCGACTCAGCGCTCTCCGGCCTCGGACTCGACCCGCGCGAGGACACGATCACCGACCGTCGTCCGTTGGCGGATGCTCGCGTGGACGCGCTCAGGGCCCTCATCGAAGGCCTCCTTCGCCACGACGGCCACTGGCGAGATGACGAGCGGCTGCTGGTGTTCACCGAGTACAAGACGACGCTCGATTACCTGGTGACGCGGCTGCGCGGACGATACGAGGCCGACCGGATTTTGACGCTCTTCGGCGGCGGGCAGGACGGCATGGACGAAGCCGGCCGCGATGTCGTCAAGCAGGCGTTCAACGATCCGGCTCATCGGGTGCGCGTCCTGGTCGCCACTGACGCCGCCGCCGAAGGCCTGAACCTCCAGCGCACGGCGCGCTACGTGCTGCACTTCGACTGCCCCTGGAACCCGTCGAGGATCGAGCAGCGCAACGGCCGTGTGGATCGCCACGGTCAGGCGCGCGACGTGACGGTCCATCACTTCATGAGCGACCAGAACCAGGATCTCGCGTTCCTGGCGCACGTCCTCAGGAAGGCCGACGAGATTCGCGAAGACCTGGGCTCGGCCAACGAGTTGTTCGACGAAGCGGCGCACCGGCGCCTCGTGGAGGGTGAGAGCGCAGCCGTGGTGCAGGCGGACCTGGACCGCCGGGTGACGGCCGCCAGGGGCAGGGCGGCCATGGACGCCGACGATACGATCCGGCCGGACCGCGACGGCCGCGCCGCTGAGGCCGACCTGGCGGCACTGGCCGCCGAGACGGACTTCGATCCGCGGTCGCTCCGGGACACGTTGGAGGCCGCCATGGCCATCCGCGCCGGGCGGCCGCAGCTCGACTGCGGAATGGGTGACGGCACCTGCCGGATCCTCAACCCGGGCCTCCCGGGTTGGACCGAAGTCATAGACGACTCGGTCAGGCGCCGGACCGGGGGCAGCCATCAGGGCGCGGTTCCAAGGCTGGCGTTCAGCGCCGAGCCGCTCCTGGAGCGAATTGGGGAGCGGCTCGTGTTCGCTCCCAGGCCGGACGTGCTCCTGATGCACCTCTCGCACCCGATGCTGCAGCGCGCGCTCTCCGCGTTGACCCGCCGGCGCTTCCCGGGCACGGCCGACGAGGTCTCGCGGTGGACCGCGCGCGTCGGCGGCGTCGCGGATGGCATCGACGCCCTTGTCCTGCTGACCGTCGAGGAGTTGAGCGTCAACGAGCTTCGGGAGAGCTACCATCACTGGGTGCGTACCGTTGCATTCCCAGTGAAACGCGGTTCGCTAGCGCCAACACTCCCGCACGCGCCAGCGATCGCGTGGCGTGGCGCGAAGGCCACGGCCAGCGCCGAAGACGACGACCGGGCACGCGAGATCCTCGACGACGTCTCGCCACAGCTAAAGGCGTTCCTGAAAGACCATGCGGCGCGACTGACGGCGGCGCTGCAGGAAGCGCTTGCGGCGACCGGGGCGCAGGCGCGCAAAGACGAGGAGGAGCGCTATCGGAGCCGCCAGGGCGAAGTGTCGAGCCTGATCGCGGAGACCAGCCTCAAGAAGCTCCAGGACGAGATCGAGAAGCTCAAGATCGTACGGCTTCAGGGGCTCCTGTTCGACGGAGAAGCGAGGCTCGACGCGCTGGACCGTTCGATCGAGGAGAAGCAGGCCGAGGTCGAGCGCCGCAAACGTCACTACGAGGAGGTGCGGGCGCAACTCGAGCGGGAACGCGAGCGCATCGTGAAGCACGTCCTCCCCAGGCGGTACGCAATGTCGGCCAGCGCGCAGGTGTTCCCCGTCTCGGTCGAGATCCGGCTGCCGGGGGGTGAGGCATGAGCGCCAGCGAGATCTCCGGCTGGGACCGGCTGCGCCATGGCGGCCTGTTGCTCGACGCGCTACGCCTCCAGCAAGTGGCGGCGCAGTTCGAACCGCCGCGTCTCCCCTCGTTCTTCGAAGACGGTCTGCGCCGCCAGATCCTCGGGCTCGATGGCACCCACGCCAGCACGTCGGACTTCGTCGCCTTCGTCCTTCAGAAGGTGTGTCGGTTCAGCCCCGAAGGTGATGCGTGGCAGCGCGGCCCGCAGGTCGGAGCCGAGTGGGGACGCACGACGGTCACCGGCGAGGTGGCCAAGCCCCGGCACCTCTGGCGACGTCATGGCGCCCTCCTTCCGGTCTTCATCGACCACGAGCCCAGGCTCGGCGTCGGCCGCAGCGTTCGGACCATCAGCCAGGCGCTGCAATGGTTGCGCGCCGGCGGCGACCGCCTCGCCATCGTCACCAACGGCCGGCAGTGGCGATTGGTCTTCGCCGGCCTCGATTTCGACGCCTGGTGCGAGTGGGACGTGGACCTGTGGCTGGAGGAAGGCGCCCTCTCGCCGCAGGTCGCCGCGCTGCGAACCCTGCTCTCGCCGGAGCTCTGGACGCCGAAGGAGGCCGGGGCGCCATCACCGCTGGTGGCGGCCATCCTCGACAGCCGCAAGGGACAGGCGGAGCTCTCCGCGGTGCTCGGCGAGCGCGTGCGCGAGGCAGTCGAACTGCTCGTCCAGGCGCACGGCGATGCGCTGTCGCACGCCTGCGCAAACGTCGATCCCGCTGACATCTACCGGGCCGCGGTGCGGGTCGTCATGCGGCTCGTCGTCGGGCTCTTCGCGGAATCGCGCGAGCTGCTGCCGCGCGAGAACACCCTGTACCAGGGCAGCTACGGCATCACCGGGTTGTTCGAGAACCTCGAGAAGACCGCGGCCCGCTCCGGGACCCGGCTGGTGCGATCCTGGAATGCGTGGCCCCGCGTCCTGGCGTTCTTCCGCCTGGTCTACCTGGGCTCGCATCATCCCCTGCTCTCCATTGCCGCGTACGGCGGCGAGCTGTTCGCGCCCGGCGACCCCGCCTCGCCCCGGGGCCTGTCACGGGCGCTCGCCGTGTTCGAGACGGCGACGTTCGAGCGCGAGGTGCTGTCCGACCGCGACGTGCACCGGATGCTCGAGCGCATCACGCGGACGCGCGTGAAGCTGCGGCAGGGCAGAAGTCACACCTGGATGCCGACGGCGGTGGACTTCTCGGACCTGTCGAGCGAGTACATCGGCATCCTCTACGAAGGCCTGCTCGACTTCGAGCTGAAGACCGCGCCGCCGCGCGACCCGGTGGTGTTCCTGAACGTTGGCAACCAGCCGGCCCTGCCGCTGTCGCGCCTGGAAGAGATGGACGACAGGGCGCTGGCGAACCTGCTGGAGAAAATGAAGGACACCAGCAAGGCAGACAGCGAGGAGCAGGCGGGCGAGGAAGAGGCGATTGCCGGAGAACTCCCGGGCGAGGCCGGCAACGGCGAGGCTGACGACGGGGACCTCGACGATGTCCTGGCCGAAGTCGCGTCCGAGGAGGACGAGGGCGGCGACGAGCGGCGCGTCACGCGGACGCGGGCGGAGACGTGGGCGCGCCGGGCGGTCGTCGCGGGCAAGCTCGTCCGAAAGCCGACAGGCCGGGTCACGCCCGAGAAGCTGGCCGACTACGGGGAGAAGGTCGCGCAGAAGGCCCGGCAACTGGTGGCGCGGGTGGTGCTGCCCGGCGAATGGTACCTGGTTCGATGGGGCGGCACCCGCAAAGGCGCCGGCACGTTCTACACTCGGCCGGGGCTGGCGGTGCCGACCGTGCACCGCACGTTGCGGCCGCTTGCCTACATGCCACCCGCCGGACCGGATGGCGCGCCGGACGTGGACGCGCCGGCAGCCGCCTGGACGCCAAAGCTCCCAGAGGAGATCCTCGCGCTGAAGGTGTGCGACCCCGCCTGCGGCTCGGGCACCTTCCCGGTTGCGGCGCTCAGGTTCCTCACCGACGCGCTCTACGTCGCGATCCATCACCATGGACGCGTCGGGCCGCAGGGCGACCTGTCGATCGCCCGCTTGCTCGGCGTGGCAGCGGCGCAACCCGACAGGGGGGAGCACCTTGGAGTCGAACTGCTGCCGTGCCCTCCCGGCGATCCGCTGTTCGAGCGTCAGCTCAAGCCGATCCTTCGCCGCCACGTCGTCGAGCGCTGCATCTACGGCGTGGATCTGGATCCGCTGGCCGTCGAGCTGTGCCGGCTCTCGCTCTGGCTCGAGACGATGGACCGGCGACTGCCGTTCTCGTTTCTCGACCACAAGGTGAGGGTGGGAAACAGCCTGGTGGGCGCCTGGTTCGACCAGTTCCAGCACTACCCGGCGATGGCCTGGAAGAACAGGGAAGGGGGCGACAAGAACCACACCAACGGCGTCCACTTCGCGCCGGAGGCGCGGACGAAGGCGATCAAGGCGTTCGTCAAGGACCGGCTCACGCCCGATCTGGCCACGCTTCTGAGGGGCCGGACGCTCTACGACGAGGATCTCCAGGACCAGGCCCGGCACGTACACGACGACGCCCTTGCGGCGCTCGCGCGGATTCACGATCTCCCCATCCAGGACGTGGCGGAACACCGGCGCATCTACCGGGACGAGATCCTCGGTTCGGCGACGTACCGATCACTCCAGCAGGCGATGAACACCTGGTGCGCCTGCTGGTTCTGGCCGGCGGACGAACTGGAGCATGCGCCGCTTCCCACCACGTTCGCTACGCCGCCGGAAGAGACACGCGCCATCGCAGAGCGGATTGCGGCCGCGAAGCGCTTCTTCCACTGGGAGCTGGAGTTCCCGGACGTGTTCAGGGCACCCGGCTCGGGCTTCGACGCCGTGCTCGGGAACCCCCCGTGGGACATCGCCAAGCCAAGCTCGAAGGAGTTCTTCTCGAACGTCGATCCGCTGTACCGCTCCTACGGGAAACAGGAAGCGCTCGACGTTCAGGCTCAGTGCTTCCGAACGGCCGGCACCGAACTGGACTGGCTCGCCTACAACGCCGACTTCCGGGCGCAGTCCAACTTCATGGGCTATGCAGCCAATGCGTTCGGCGATCCCGCCAGCAACTACCACAGCGCCGATCGGTTCTCGGTGAAGAGGAGCCGGCGCGAGAACCTCGTCCTCCACGACCGTTGGCGGGATGCACGCAGGAAGAGCGCGGGATTCGCTGACGTCGACCATCCGTTCCAGCACCAGGGTTCGGCCGACATCAACCTCTACAAGGCCTTCCTGGAACAAGCACACGCGCTGCTCCGGCCCGGAGGACGTCTTGGCTTCGTCGTGCCGTCCGGTCTGTACTCGGACCACGGCACCGCGGGGCTGCGGAGGCTCTTCCTCGACCGGTGTCGGTGGGAGTGGCTGTTCGGCTTCGAGAACCGCGACAAGGTGTTCGAAATCGACAGCCGCTTCAAGTTCAACCCGATCCTCGTCGAGAAGGGTGGCACGACGGAGGCCATTCGCACAGCGTTCATGCGGCGAAAGCTCGACGACTGGGAGCATGGCGAGGCCTTCGCCACACCCTACTCGCGCGAGCAGGTCTCGCGCTTCAGCCCGAGATCGCTGGCGATTCTCGAGATCCAGTCACCGCGGGATCTCGAGATCCTGGAAAAGATCTACGGGAACTCGGTGCTGCTTGGGGACCAGGGACCGGACGGCTGGGGCCTCAAGTACGCCACCGAGTTCCACATGACGAACGACTCGGCCCTGTTCCCGCCGCGGCCGAAGTGGGAAGAGCGCGGCTATCGGCCGGACGAGTACAGCCGGTGGCTGAAGGGAGACTGGCGACCGATCGACGAACTGTGGGGTGAGCTCGGCATCGACAGAGCGTCGCCAGCGCCCGCGGAGATCGAACTGCCTGACTGGTTGTTCGCGGCATCGGCATCGGATGGCGATCCGGGGCTGCTCCGCCTCCACGGCCATCGTCTGAGAGCGGGTGACGTGCAGCGGACGCCGTGGCGGCGGCGCTGCGCCCAGGCGCCCTACGACAAACTGCCCATCCCACGGGCGGAGATTCCCGCCGGGATTATCCTGTCGAGGGAGGCGGACGCCTGGATTCGGGAGGAACGGATCGAGGATGTCGCGCTGCCGCTTTACGAAGGGCGGATGGTGAGCCTCTTCGACTGCAGCGAGAAGGGATGGGTCAAGGGAAAAGGGAGGCAAGCGGAGTGGCGCGAGATTCCATGGACGGCCAAAGTCCTTGAGCCCCAGTACCTCGCGAGCAGCCGCGTCATGGGAGATGCGAGCTACACGGGGCGTCTGAAGATTGGGTTCCTGGCGGTGGGTTCTGGCACGAACACACGCAGCTACTACTGCACGCTTCTGCCAAATGCGCCCTGCGGCAACTCGGTCGGCGTCTTGACCCCGCGCGGGGGGACAGCCGCGGCCGAGCACCTCCAGTGCCAAATGGGGTCCTTCCTGTTCGACTTTGTAGTACGTCTGCGCCTCACGGGTCTGAACTTGAACTACTTCGTTATCGCGGAGGCGCCGCTCCTCAGAGGGAAGCCGCACCCGAGAGTCTCCGAAATCGTGCGGAGCTTGGCGCTTGCATTGCAAATCTTCTCCTGGGATTGGGCACTCGCTGGCGGCGTTCATGGCCGGTCGGAAGGTTGGAAACAGGGATGGGCAGTCACGACTGCAGAACGGCTGCGCCGACGCGTCATCCTCGACAGCGTCATGTTTGGAGACGGACGCCTAACGGAACGAGAGGCATCACATATCCTCGCAGGATGCGACGAGTCACGCGCCGCAGGTTCCCTGAACCCGAAGGGCTTCTGGCGCGTGGACAAAGATGAGGATCCCGAGCTGCGCGAGACCGTCCTTACCCTTGTCGCGTTCCATGATCTCGAGCAGAGAATCCGCGACTGCGCGGGCGACCGGGAGAAGGGAATCGAGGCATTCCTGACGCAGAATGATGGCGAGGGATGGATGCTGCCCGACACGCTGCGGCTGGCAGACTATGGCCTCGGCCACGACGACCGCGCCAAGGTCCACCAGCCGGTCGCCAGCCGTCTGGGGCCGCGGTTCTACGATTGGCAGTTGGTCCAGACGGCCGAGGAGTCGTGGGGCGAGTGCCACCTCCACGCGCGCAACCTGCTCGGGGAGGCCGGCTATCGGCAACTGCTGGCCGACATCGAGGCCGGGGGGAAGCAGCCCGCGGAATCCGGGGCTGACGTGCCCCCGGCCGATCCCGCGGTCGGCGGGGAACAGCAAGCTCGGCTCTTCCCGTCGTGACTACAGATCGGACGGCGTATCCGATGCGTGGCGCAATCCCGGCCGGGATGCCTTACACTGGCGCGGACGCGTGGGTTCGCAGACGATGGCACAGGAGGTTCTCTTCCGATGGCTCCTGAATCGGCGTCCCCCAGGAACGGGGCGCAGCGACGGTTGAAGATCCTGGTCTCCTCCACCGTCTACGGCTACGAGGAGCTGCTGGAGAGCCTGTACGCGCTGCTCGATTCCTTCGGGTACGACGTCTTGATGTCCCACAAGGGTACGGTCCCGGTCGATCCGCACCTGACCGCGATGGACAATTGCCTGGACGCCGTGGATGCCTGCGACGTCTTCCTCGGCATCATCCTTCCGCGGTACGGCTCCGGCAAGGAGACGCCGGGTGGCCTGTCCATCACCCATCGCGAGGCGCTCAAAGCCATCACTCTCAACAAGCCGCGGTGGTTCCTCGTTCACGAGCACGTGGCGGTGGCCAGGCAACTGCTCCTTCCCTATCGGGACAAGTCCGCCAGGGGCCGATTCAAGATCAAGTCCGGACTGAAGTTCTGCGAGACGCACGTCTTGTCCGACCTGCGCGTGCTCGACCTGTACGAAGCCGCGATGCGGCACGATGTCGCCGCGGTCGCCGACAGGAAGGGCAACTGGGTGCAGGTGTACGCCAGCGACGACGACGCCCGGCTGTTTGCCACGGCGCAGTTCCGGCGCTATCGGGAGCTGGCCGAGAGGTACCTGCCGCGGCTCGCGGACATCGACGCGGTGCGCGCGAGGGTGTCCGGGGGTGCGAGATGACCCCCGGGGTTGCTCAGGTGCTGGCGGCAGGCCAGTCGGAACAGGTGGAGTTCAAGGGGCCGCGCGTGCCTGTCGACTCGGTGGCGCGCGAGGTCTGCGGCTTCCTGAACCAGCAGGGCGGGACTGTCATCTGGGGCGTCGATGACCGCGGCAAGCCTGCCGGCATCGCGGACGTCCACCAGCGCGCGCGCGCCCTCATCGAGCACCTCGGGGCCAGGCTGAACCCTCAGGCGCTGGTATCGGTGACAGTCGAGGAGCTTCGGCACGCGCAGCCGGTGGTGGTCGTGGACGTTCCGGCAGGTGCCGACAAGCCCTACTCCCTGAGCCGCGAGATCTGGGTGCGGGTGGGCGCACGAACGCTCCGTGCCACCGCCGACAACAGCGCGGAGATTGTCCGCCGCGCGGCGGCTGCGCCCGACCGCTGGGAACGGTCGATCATGCCGGGGTTCGATGTAGGAGACTGCGACCGGGAAGAACTCGACGCTGCCGGCCGCGACATCGAGAAGACGGGGCGGTTCGGCGTCGCGGTGCCTCGAGACCATGACGAGCTGCTGCGCCGCCTCTACCTGGTCCAGCACGGCCAACTGACCAACGCCGCCGTCGTGCTGTTCGCACGCGACCCATTGGCCTGGACACCGGATCTCTCAGTTCGCGTCGTTTCGTACGCGGGAGACGCAAGCGACATTCCCGAGAGCGATCACATGGTGACAGGACCGGCGATTCGCGTCTTGCGGGAAGCGGTCGGGATCATCCAGCAGCGGACCGGCTTTTCGAGCCGGCTGCGTCCAGGCGCGCTTGTCCGGGCGGATCGGCCGGCGTACGCGGTCTTTGCGCTCCGTGAGGGCCTGGTGAACGCCCTCGTCCACCGCGACTACGCCGCCTTGGGCGGGCGCGTGCGGGTGGACATTCGTCCAGACCGCCTCACCATCTCGAATCCCGGGCGGCTTCCCGAGGGGTGGTCGCCAGCGATCCTCAAGAAGCGGCATGATTCCCTGCCCGTGAATCCTGATATCGCCCGGGTGTTCTACCTGCGTGGGCTTATGGAGCAGCTTGGCAGAGGGACGCTGGCGCTCATCGCGGCTTGCCGCGAGCTTGGGGCACGGACGCCGGACTGGAAGGTACGGGCGGGCCTGGTGTCGCTCACGCTTCATCGCGCTCCCCGGCCGGACAGCATCGAGGAGCTGGGTGAACGCGAGCGTGGATTCCTCAACACGGTGGCGCCGGAAACGGGCTTCACGGCGGGCCAGTACATGACAGCAGCGTCCGTCAGCCTGCGACAGGCGAGAAGGGACCTCGCCGACATGACGCGGCTGGGAGTCATCGAGAGGATTGGGCGGGGACGGACGACGTCCTATCGCCGGGTGATTGGCCGGAGGGAATAGGCTGGCCTGGCACCCAAGCTGCCAGAATCCGGCCATTTCCGGCCAACAACGAAAATGGTGCACCAGCGAGCACGGCGAGCAGAGAGGCCGGATTTGGCTTGGCCTTCAACTATCTGAAAATAGGGACGTTGTTGTCTGCAACCGGATGTCTAGACGTTTCCGGCCAAATCCGGCCAAGTGCAGTTCGACAAGGAATCGGTCACGGACGAGTAGGCCGCCATCTGATCCCGGATGAGCGGTTCGCCGACATAGCGTCCCCCGCAAGGCTCCTCCGTATGGCCCTGAACCCAATCGTCTTCACCGAGAAGGTGGTCCGCAGCTTCCTCCGTTATCAGCTCACCGCGTACCCGTTCGCCGACGAGCGGCTGCACGGGCAGATGCGCCGGCTCCTGTCGCTCGACGAAACGCGGCGTTCTCCGCTGCTGAAGGGGCCGTTCGTGAGCCTGTCGCGGCCTTTCCGCCAGGGTGCCTCCGTGGAGGACCTGATCCGCGCGGGGCTCCTCCACCCGCACATGCGGCAACGGATTCCGGCAGCCATCACGCACGTCTACGGGCACCAGGAGCAGGCCATCAAAGCGATCCACGACGGGCAGACGACCCTGGTCTCGACGGGGACAGGGTCGGGGAAGACGGAGTGCTTCCTGTACCCGATCGTCAGCAGGTGCCTCGAGCTGCGGGATCTGGGTGCGCCATCGGGGATCAGCGCGGTCATCGTCTATCCCATGAACGCGCTCGCCGAGGATCAACTCGGGCGGCTTCGCTCGCTTCTGGCCGGCACCGGGATTCCGTTCGGCATGTACGTGGGCAAGACTCCCGACCTCGAGAGCGACGTGGTTGGCATTCAGATGCCGGCCGGCACATCGAGAGCGGACTACGAGGCGAGGCTCGCCGAGGTGCGTCGGGAAAAGCGCGGCGACACGGTCTACCCGCCCGAGGAAGTGTGTTCGCGCGAAGTCATGCGGACGCCAGGGCGCCAGCCGCGGATCCTGCTCACCAACGTCAAGCAGCTCGAACTGCTGCTGACACGCCAGAAGGACGTGGAGCTGTTCTCCGGCGCGAGGCTCGACTTCCTCGTGTTCGACGAGGCCCACACCTTCACGGGGGCGCAGGGGGCCGAGACGGCGTGCCTGATCCGGCGCCTGCGCGCGTTCTGTGGCCGCGAGGCGCAGGACACGGTGTGCGTGGCGACCTCCGCGACGATCGCCGACCAGCGGGACCCCGCTGCCGCCCGCCAGTTCGCCGCTCGCTTTTTCGGCGTGCCGCCCGAGAACGTTGCCACCGTAGCCGAGGCGTACGAGCGCGAGGTCTGGGCCCACACCCGAAGCGTGCCGCCGCCCCCACAGAAGGACGTCTCGGTCCTGCTCGCCGACTCCGTCAGGGCGGTCGATCAGGAGGATGCGGCGGGGCCAGCAGTCCGTGCCGTTCATCGACAGCTGGCGGGCACGGACCTCGGGCCCGGAGAGTGGCCCGTCGCGCTGCACGACGCGCTCTCCCGCAACGAGATCGTCTTCCAGCTCGACGAGGTGCTGGCGACGCCTCGCGCGCTGGACGACCTGCCGGCGGTGCTCGAGCAGCGGATTGGGCGTCCTGTTAGCGAGGCCGAGATCCTCTGCTGGCTCACGCTGGGCGCGGCGGCCCGGTCGGGTGGCCGCCCGCTGTTGCGGCCGGTGGTGCACAACTTCGTGCGCGGGATCAGCGGCGCGATCGTCAGCTTCCCGGGCGAAGGCGACGCTCCCCAGCTGTGGCTGGCAGCCGAGGACGAGATCGAGGCAGGAGGCGACGAAGGCCGTCACGCGCATTTCCGGGTGATGACGTGCACGACGTGCGGGCAACACTACTTCATCGCGTTCCTGAAGGACTTCGAATTCGGTGGCCCGAAGCCAGGCGGCGGTCAGGCAGCAGGCGCGACGGCGTTCTGGGAGCCGCTCGAGGAGACACTCGGCGGGAAGCGTGTGGTCCTGCTCGATCGGGTCGTCGGCGGCAGTGACGACGAGGACCTGGAGACGCACGAACGCACCTGTCCCGTTCACATGTGCCGGCGGTGCGGCGCAGCGCATCCAGAAGCCGTCGCGCGCTGCCTCCACTGCGGGGTTGCGGCAGCCACGGTTACGCTGTACGCCGTCAGGCAGAAGAAGGAGAACCCCGGGGTGCTGACGAATTGCCTTTCGTGCGGCGCAAACGGCCGCCGCATCGGCACCACCTACAGGGAACCCGCGCGCCCGGTCCGTGCGACCAACGTCGCTGATGTCCACGTGCTTGCGCAGGACATGGTGCACCACTCCGAGCGGCCGCGCCTGCTCGTCTTCTGCGACAACCGCCAGGACGCGGCGTTCCAGGCCGGGTGGATGAAGGACCATGCCAGGCGGTTTCGGCTGCGGGCGCTGATGGCCGAGGGGATGAAGGAGCAACCTGTCTCGGTCGGCGACCTGGCGCTCTACCTGGACGACGTGCTGGAGGGCGATGAATCCGCCTCGAGGGCACTCGTGCCCGAAGTCTGGGAGGTCGTGCGGCGCGAGGGTGGAGGTGGCCGGCACGAGCAGGAGCGGCGCAAGTTTCTGCGCATGCAGGTCCTGCGGGAGGTCACGCTCTCGTCACGTCAGCCGATCGGTCTCGAGCCGTGGGGCCGCATGAAAGTGGAGTACCTCGGCCTGGACGCCACGCTCCCCTGGATCCAGCGCCAGGCGCACGCGCTCGGGATGCCGCCCGAGGACCTGCGTGACGGCGTGGCGACCGTGCTCGACTATCTTCGTCGCAAGCGTGTCCTGCACGACCCCGAGTACGAGATCTTCACCAAGTACTGGATGGAAGGCGACCTGGAGCTGCAACAGGGGTACCTGCCGCAACTGGGCGGGCCCACGGGCACGAAGCTCCGACGAGGCTCCGCGGAGAAGCCCGACCTCGTTACGCAGTGGCTCAGCGACAGAGGCGAGACGACCATTCGCCAGATCGTCAAGAAATGGGGAGTCGACGCCGACAGTCTCGTGCCGTTCCTCGAGGGCCTCTTCAGCATGCTCACCGACAAGGGTCTGCTGATACCGGTTCGACTCAAGGGTTCAAAGGGCAGGCCGCTGCCGGGTGTCGAGGGATTGTTCCAGGTGGACGCCAACTGCCTGCGTCTGCAGCAGAACCACGGCGTGTGGCGCTGCCGCAGTTGCCGGCGGCGCACGACCCGGCGGACGCCCGGCCGGCTGTGTCCGGCGTGGCGTTGCGACGGGGAACTCGAGTTCGTCCGCGAGGATCCGGACAACTACGACCTGCAGGTGTTGGATCAGCGCTACTCGATGCTGCGGCCTGAGGAACACACAGCGATGGTTCCCCACGAGGAGCGCGAACGCCTGGAGAACCTGTTCAAGGGCGAGTCCGACGCCGTCAACACCTTCGTGTGCACGCCCACGCTCGAACTTGGGGTCGATATCGGGCAGCTCGACGCCGTGATGATGCGAAACGTGCCGCCGCTGCCCGCGAATTACTGGCAGCGCGCAGGGCGGGCGGGCCGGCGCCACCGGATGGCCGTCGATGTGACCTACTGCCGGCCGGTCTCGCACGACCGGGCGTACTTCGGCGATCCGATCAAACTGCTGGCAGGCCGCGTGGATCCGCCGGCGTTCAACCTTCGCAACGAGTTGATGGTCGCCAAGCACGTTCACGCGGCCATCATCACGAGGCTGCACCAATTGGCGAGGGATCCCGCCACGCCGGCCAACGAGCGCCAGGCGATCGACCAGACGCTGAGAGAGCGGCTGCCCGATCGGGTGTCCACCTACCTGTTCGAAGCGGGGTACTTGCGCGAGCGTGTGTTCGACCTGTCCCCGCTGCGGACGCTCGTTGAGCGTCACCACGACGATCTGACGGCGTACGTCGAGCGCATCTTCCGGCAGGGCTGGCCCTGTGCGGATGCCGACGTCGTGTCGGTGGGCGCGCTCGATGGCCACGTCGCGGGGTTCGTGGCGCGCCTCGAGACGATCGTGGCGCGCCTTGGGCAGCGCCTGCGCTGGGCGATGGAACAAATTCGGCGCCTGAACCAGATCCGCGAGAAGCGAGGGGACCTCGATCCGGAAGACGAAGGCCTGTTCCGGCGGTGCAGCGCGTTCGTCAAGCGGCTGAAGGGGACGGCTGCCCGGGCAAGGCGCGAGGCCGAAGGCTACGACGACGTGAACACCTTCTCGGTGCTGGCCGCGGAGGGATTCCTGCCTGGATACGGCTTGGAAGTGGGAGCGGTGCTCGGAACAGCCGAAATCCCGTTTTGGCGACTCGGAGCGATGGAGTTCGCGCTACCGCGACCGCCCAGCGTGGCGCTGCGGGAGTACGTGCCCGGCAACCTCATCTATGCCAATGGGAATCGCTTCGTCGCGAGGCGCTTCCACCGCGACGTGGACGAGCAGCGGATCGAGACGCCGTTCTTCGAGGTCTCGGTCGAACGACAGGCCGTCAAGGAGGCGAGCCAGCGAGGCGCACCCGGATCCCTCGGCGCCACCATCTTGCCTTCGATCGCGGTGTGCGATGTCGATCTCGTTCATCAGTCGCACATCTCCGACGAGGAGGAGGTGCGCTTCCAGATGGGGGTGGCCGTCTACGGGTTGGAACGCCAACAGCACAACGGCGGGACGGCGTTCTCGTGGGGAGCTCAGCCCGTGCACCACCGGCGTGGCGTCCGGCTGCGCCTCGTCAATGTCGGTGGAACCGGCGCCATCAGCCGGCTCGATCGCTTTGGCTACCCTGTCTGCACGGTGTGCGGCCAGAGCGTGTCACCGCTGTCTTCGGACCGACAGCTCGAGCAGTTCGGACAGTCCCACCGGGAACGATGCGGCCGGAAGGTCGAGCCGGTGGCCTTCTACGCCGACGTGATCGCCGACGCGCTGTCGCTGCCGGCGTGCCCGGATCAGAAAACGGCGTACAGCGTGCTCGAGGCGGTCCGGTTCGGCACGACGCGCGTGCTGGACATGCACATGGACGATCTCCAGATCCTGGTGATCGGGCACGTCGATCGCGACGACGTGGACGGAGTGCTGTGGGATCCCATGCCGGGAGGCTCGGGGTTGCTCGAGCTTCTGTGCCAGCGATTCGAGGAGATCGTGGACGCGGCGCTCGATGTCGTCCGGACATGCCCTGGCGCCTGCGAAGCGTCGTGCGTCGACTGCCTCCAGACGTTCCGGAACGCGTTTTACCACAAGCACCTCGATCGCAAGGTCGCGGCGGATCGACTCGCGGCGTGGGGCCGGAGCCTGGCTGTCTCTCACGCGATTCCCGCGATGCAGTCCTCGCGCGAAGCGGGTCCGACCGTGCATCCGCCGGTCGATTCGGAACGGCGGCTACGGCATCTGCTTCTGGCGGCCGGCTTTGCCGAGGGTATCCGGGGGCAACAGATCGTCCTGGATCGCGCCATCGGAACGACGACGCCTGACGCGATCTACCGCGGCCCCGCTCACGATGAGAACGAAGGTGTCTGCATTTACCTGGACGGCCTGAGCGGGCATCTGCACGGCCGTCCTGAAACGGCAGAACAGGATCGGACGATTCGGACGTGGCTTCGGAACCACGGGTGCGAGGTCATCGAGATCGCCGTCAGCGATCTGTACGACCAGGATGCCATGGTGCGGCACTTCCGCAAGCTGGCCGGCTACCTGGGCGCCACCGACCTGAAGCAGGCGGTGAAGGCAGATACATCGTGGTTCGAAGCAGCGGGCGAGCGCGGACAGGCTGGCCGGCGGCCGGCCTTGCGAGTCGTGCGGCCGAAGCCAGAGGAACGATACGTCACGTGTGTACCGTTGGTGCCGCTCGCAGTTGCCGCCGGTACGTTCGGCGAGCCTCAGCACATCGAGGAGGGCAACTGGGACTGGGTGGAAGTCGATACCGGGCATCGCCTGCGCCTGGGTATGTTCGTGGCGCAGGTGGTGGGGAAGTCGATGGAACCGAGGATCCCCGACGGCGCCTATTGCCTGTTCGCATCACCCGTTGCGGGTTCACGGCAGGGTCGAACGGTGTTGGTTCAGTTGCGCGATACCGCCGATCGCGAGACGGGTGAGCGATACACGGTGAAGCGCTACGAGAGCGAGAAGGCAACCTCGGAAGACGGGACCTGGCGCCACGTGCGAATCACCCTGCGGCCGATCAACTCCGAATTCGAACCGATCGTGCTCACCACTGAAGACGAGGACTCGGTCCGGGTGATCGCTGAAGTGGTGGACGTGCTGGGCTGAAGCGAACGGCCTACGACGTTGAATGTGGAACATGGAATGTCGGATGTCGGGCCCCCTACATTCCACATACGACATCCCACATTCGACGGCCTCGAACCTTCGGACCTTCGGACCCTCGGACCCTCGGACCTTCCCTTACCTTCCCCCGTTCATGCTGGCCAGGAAGTCGGCGTTGCTCTTGGTCTTGCCCATCTTGGACAGCAGCAGTTCCATCGCTTCGGGTGGCGACAGCGGGTTCAGCACCTTGCGCAGGACCCAGATGCGGCTGAGCAGGTCCTTCGGCATCAGCAGCTCTTCCTTCCGCGTGCCGCTCTTGGGGATGTCGATCGCCGGGAAGACGCGCCGGTCGGCCAGCTTGCGATCGAGATGGACCTCCAGGTTGCCGGTGCCCTTGAACTCCTCGAAGATGACGTCGTCCATGCGCGAGCCCGTGTCGATGAGCGCCGTGGATATGATCGTCAGCGAGCCGCCCTCCTCGATGTTGCGCGCCGCGCCGAAGAACCGCTTGGGGCGCTGCAGGGCGTTGCTGTCGATGCCGCCCGACAGGATCTTGCCCGACGAGGGCGCGATCGTGTTGTAGGCGCGCGCCAGGCGCGTGATCGAGTCGAGCAGGATCACGACGTCCTTCCGGTGCTCGACCAGGCGCTTGGCCTTCTCGATCACCATCTCGGCCACCTGCACGTGGCGCTGCGCCGGCTCGTCGAAGGTGGACGAGATCACCTCGCCGCGCACCGAGCGCTGCATGTCGGTGACTTCCTCGGGCCGCTCGTCGATGAGCAGGACGATCAGGTACACATCCGGGTGGTTCTTGGTGATGCTGTTGGCGAGGTTCTGCAGCAGCATCGTCTTGCCGGTGCGCGGCGGCGCGACGATGAGGCCGCGC